>Ga0315314_1001643_pt1 | contig 19740 bp, 19 predicted proteins | sample TDP9_MG_FD_203631 | JGI IMG/M metagenome (GOLD analysis project Ga0315314, IMG submission 203631) | Freshwater sediment microbial communities from Lake Towuti, South Sulawesi, Indonesia - TDP9 | ecosystem: Environmental > Aquatic > Freshwater > Lake > Sediment | place: Indonesia: South Sulawesi... | reverse complement strand
AACGGATTATTGATAGCTCTCAAGTAGCGTTCATGATACATTCTTGTGTCTTCAATGGAATCAGCCATTGTTTTTGAATTCTTATCTGACAAGACCCATCATGTGCAATTTGTGTGTCGAGGTTAAAGCTGTTTCGTTTCAATTGGCATTTAGCGCGCGTCATGAGTTGTGTTTCGAAGCGAAACTTACGATAACAGGTATGTCGGAGAGAGCTAAGAGGTTACAAAGAGGTTGACTCTCGTTCAATGCGTATTGTTCGTAATTCCATATTTTTCCGTAATTGGATCTCTGAAGATTGGTAGTTGTGACGATTTCATCACCATTGCATCATCTCATAACGCGTTTTAATGGTGAAAATTCTCTTTCAAGCTCTCAGCAGGCGCGCAAAGTATAAGTGAATCGTTCTATAATCAATTTAACTGTGAGGAGAAGGAGAAAGGGGAAATGGAAATTAAGAGAGCATTAAGGCTATTTTTGACACTGATGCTTGTAACTGTAATGGCGTTGACTTTTGGTCCAACTCAAGTAACTGGTAACCAGACTTACGAGAACGTTTCGATTTGTTCATTTCCAAAACAAGGTAGCTACTACACGCTAGCTGGTCGAACCTTCCTTTGGCAGATTATAGATGGAGAAAATGTGACAACTGATCGTTATGGGGAAATCCACAAGTGGAGTATACAATCCGTTTACGGCGATGTTGCCTTCGTCAACAGAACGTATATGGAGGCTTGCATTTCACCTATAGCAGGAAACTACACGACCACTTACGATTTCGATTATGAAATCGCCACAAATCGAACGATACTTTCAGCCAATCTGAAAACCATGACCTTCGATACCACAGGTTTTCGAGAAGCAACAATGCAGTCGCTAGACATGGATGTTGGCGAACACACTTGGGGATGGTTCCCAACAGACTTACATATTGATGCTCATGTGCCCGTCAGCTGGACTTTTGACCGTATATTCCCTGACGACGTGCTATACGCGGTTGTAGACGAAGAAACTATACAAGTTGCAGGGGAGACTCAGGACTGCTGGCTGTTGTATTTGCCACCAACCATCGGCAAAAACGGAACCCAAGGACGTACTGAGACTTGGTGGGTTGACAAGGACACTGGAGTGCCATTGAAGTTTCACAGTAATGGCTGGGCTGTTGACGGTTCGTTTGGATGGAAAGGCGAGAGTGTGCTTGTTAACACAAACATTGATTTAGGAGCAGAATCCACTCAGCCTCCGTCGCCAACCTACACTCTAACTGTTCCCACGACTCCAGGCTTCCCGGAAACCGGCAAATTCTACACATGGTACGCCCTTGACACAGGCTGGTACATGGACGGCTCAACAAACGTTACGTATTACGCAGATGCGATCGTAACATGTTGGATGTTTAGAGTCACGGATGATGAGGCATTTGCCTACAAGATTTTATGGTATGATTATGTCTGTGACTGGGAAAGCGCTGATGAGCTTGAGTTCGTAATCATTCGGCATTACAGCTATCGCATAAACAAAGCTACTAGAGAAATTTTGGATGCTTCAGGCGCATCTTACGTTGTCAACATGACATCCTTAACCTATGCTGGACCCGAAGATCTTACTCCTTGGCTTGCAGGCGACATTGGAGAGAAGACCCATCTCTGGTTACCAACCAAGCTGTACTTGGGAGCTTCTGTCAATTACAGCTGGACTTTCGATAGACCATGGAGCCTTGACAATGTCACTTACACTGTTGTAAGCGAAAAAATCATCAGCATTTTCAGCGAACCGCAAGCTTGCTGGGTATTATACTTGCCTCCGACTTCATCGATTGACGGAACATGGAAACATGCAGATATCTGTTACTCTGATAAGGAGGCAGGCATACTCTTGTACGGCTCCGGTGAAGGCTGGGCTGTTGATGGCAGCGCAGCTTACAGCAGTCCAGGCCACATTATTGACACCAACGTCGAACTTGGGCCTTTCAAGACGTCTGTGTTTTTCAACATCAACCCGAACCCGGCAAAGCCTGGTAGCACCTTCACTTTAAAAGGCATACTTGTTGACGAAACTTCGAAACCTTTAACAGACATGACAGTTCAGTTGTATGCCCGACCGCTTGCAGGCTCTTGGATTCCCATTACAAGCCTTGTCACAGACAAATTTGGAATCTTTAAGTGGCAAGCACTGATCCCGCCTACAGTTGATGGCATATTCATCTTTGCCGTATATTACCCAGGCTCAGCAATGTACCAGTCAACCTACAACTTCGCAATACTCGTTATTCAGTAACCCCTCTTTTTTCAGTGATCAATATTCTGCAATAGAAACTTTTCAGAAATGCTCATAAGAAACAATATCATCGAGGCTTTTCCTATACGGCAAAGGCGGTTCGCTACTTGCGTAGCCAAGCTGAACAATCGCGGCGACACGATACGGGTTTGGCACCTGCAAAATTCTCTTTAAACTGTTTTCTTCCTCAAAATCGTAAAAGGTGTATACACAACTTCCCAAGCCCTCATCTGTGGCAGCCAAAAACATGTTCTCAATAGCCATCCAAACAGAACCCAAAACCAACTCCTCACGAATTTTCCCTAGGACCTCATAACACACGACAACGAAAACTGGTACGTCTCGCATATGCGACTTGTCCCATGTTCCTCCACGTTGTGCCAAATACTTTGCAGTCCTTGGAGAAAAGCCTGTCCAAGCCTTCTTACTAAACTTAGTACAGTTTTCTGCTATTTTCGCTTTGACAACAGTGTCTGTCACGATAACGAAACGCCACGGTTGACAATTGCCAGCTGAAGGAGCCCAACGTCCAGCGTCAAGAATCTTACCGAGTATATCAACTGGCACGGCATCTTTCTTAAACTTTCTTACGCTTCGTCTCTTAACAACTACTTCACTGAAGCCCATAAAGAACGCCCTTCTTGTTACTTCACAATCATATTTTTACACTAAAGTATTTTACCGTGGCTTTGTCGATTGCGCGGAATATTTTCAGTCATTCTTCAGAATTTATCACAGTGTATGCTTGTTAAATAGTCTTATATTTGTAGTCTAGAATAGATTCCTTTATTGCAAAACCTTGGAGGTGAAAAATTGGCAAAAAAAGGTGCAAAATACAAGTGTGAAGAGTGTGGACTTATTGTTACGATTGACGAGGCGTGTGGATGTACTGCATGCGATTTGATATGTTGCGAAACCCCGATGAAGGAAGTTAAACCTAAAGCCAAAAAGTAGAGTCTCATAGTCAAGGTTGTGTTATTTTCCGTTTGCTCCACGCCTCTTTTAGCTTGGATACAAAATCAGCTTCATTTTCTGTTATTATCTTTTTCACTTCTCTCCAAGCAGCAGGACACTCTTTATACTTCACGTCCACGATGCTATGAATAATCCTATCAATTTCCCTTCTGTTTTCGCTTGTAACCTCTATTCCGGCTTTCTTGAAAATTTCTTTAAGGTGCCTAAAGTAGCAAGTCATAGTAAACCACCTCAAAACGTAGTTTAGCCTGTTTTATGAATTTTGCTTTTTGGTTCAAACTATGATAAGTCATCGAAGGCTTAAAAAGGAAATGAAACTGAAATTTGGCTTGGTGCAATAATGAGCTACGTGAATGTTGTTTGCCCCCGAGATTGTTATGACACCTGCTTCATGAAAGTCTTGATAGACAGCGACAGCAAACCAACTAAGATTGTTGGCGATAAAGACAATCCGGTTACTCAGGGTTTTCTTTGCCCACGCGGCGTTATGGATATTAAGAGAACATACAGCCAAGAACGGATACTACATCCCCATAGGCGAATTGTTGATAAGCCTGACAGTGCTTTGAAGCGAGTTTCCTGGGATGACGCGCTTGGCATCTTGATTGAGAAATTGAAGGGCACTTTGAATCGCTTTGGGTCCGATGCCGTTTTGCATTTGGATTACGATGGAAACATGGGTTTGTTCACAATGCACGTGCCTCAGAGACTATTCTACGCTTTAGGTTTCAGCCAAACAGATCTAGGCGTTTGCAGCAAATCTGGACAGGATGCACTTCGACTTCATTACGGCTCATCTTATGGTGTTGACCCTGACGAACTACCAAATATGAGGTTGACTGTTTATTGGGGTTTTAACGCGTCTGTAAGTGCACCGCATCTTTACGCATTGTCATTGAAAACGAGAAAAAATGGTAAAGTAATTGTTGCTGTAGACCCAAGACAAAGCGAAACAGCCAAATCGGCTGACTTCTGGGTTCAGCCTAAGCCTGGAAGCGATGTTGCACTAGCCTACGGCGTGATGAAACATTTAGTTGACGATAACCTTGTTGACTTGCACTTTGTTCGAAAACACACTCATGGTTTTGACAAGTTAAAGGAACAATTATCACTGTGGACTGTTGGCTCCATCGAAAACTACACAGGATTGAAATGGAAAGAAATTGCGAAGCTGGCTGAGTTGTATGCCAATATGAAACCAAGCGTGACAATGATCGGCATAGGAATGCAAAAAAGCCTTCACGGAGCAGAGTCTGTTAGGGCAATTTCACTCATACCAGCGTTAATCGGACTGCACAGAGGTTTCTATTACACAAATAGCAAAGGTTGGAACGTAGACCTATCATATCTTAACGGCCAAAGTTTGACTGATAAGAAGATTAAAGTCGTAAGTCAAGTTGCTTTGGGCAGACATTTGGAAAGGGGCGAGTTCAAGCTTATTTACATTTACAACATGAACCCGGCTGAGACTTTGCCGAACCAAAAAGCTGTTAGGAAAGGTTTAGCAAGAAAGGATGTTTTCGTGGTCGTGCATGACACTCATTGGACAGAAACCACTAAATATGCTGATTTAGTTTTGCCAGCGCCTACTTTTTTCGAAAAGGAAGACATTGTAATTCCGTACAGCCACAGATACGTCCGAAAGTCTGAGAAGGTTATTGAACCATTAGGGGAGAGTAAAAGCGAGTTATGGATTATGGGTCAGTTAGCTAAGAGGCTAAATCTAAAGAAAGAATGGTTGCATGAAGATCCTTGGAAGGCTGTTGAAAAAGCTTTAGAAAACGCGTTTGAGGAAGGGAGTATTTCAGATTTAAGAAAGAAAAAAACCTTAAAGCTGAAGATGAAGCCGAAAAACGAGTACCAAACTCCTACAGGCAAAATAGAGTTTTACGCCACAAAAGCTGAAAAACTGGGCTTAACACCTTTGCCAAAACAGTATCCATCGCCTAAAAAAGAAGGCTTAATTCTTCTTAACACTGCCATAAGAAAACATACGCATACACAGTTTCAAGATGTTTATGGACCATTGCCTTCTATAGTGCTTATTAACCCTGAAGAGGCGAAGGCTCACAATGTAAATGATGGCGACGTAATCGAGTTGTACAATGAGTCTGGGAGCATTAGACTAAAAGCAGTGATTTCCACTTCGGTTCCAAAAGGAGTCTTATGGTCGCCCAGAGAATGCAGAGACATAGACGGGAAACCTCAGAACACTATAATACCTAATACCACCCAAAAAATAGGCGGTGGCTCTATATTCAACACAACGATTGTCAAGATTAAAACTGCTGATAAGTGATTTCTAAATTCTTATCGTTTTTCCGAATTGGTAATTCATAATTGTTATTGGCGTCTTAATGAAGAAGTTAGTTGGTGATCCGGTTCAGAAAACTGCTAGTTCCTTTCATTGCAATGATATTTTTGATCCTTGTTCAACCTGCAGAAGCGACAACTGGGAAATTTACTGTGCATAGTGGCGAAGAAGTAACCAGAAGTCTTAGCCTTGCGGTTGAAGACCGTGTTTTGGTAAAGTTCACTGTTGTTGGACAGCCTGACAGCACTTTGTACTTCTACATGACTTATCCTAATGGAACTGTTAAAGAGTTTGGCAAGGTGGGCTACTTCCATCATTCTTTTGTGTGCGATGCAGAAGGCGAGTATGTTATGCACTTTTCCAATAGAGACTCGGCTGAGGATAAGCTTGTAACGTTGGACTTCGAGGTTCAGCATTACATTTTTGGTATGCCGCAAATGCTTTTTTTAACAATCGTTATCGTTATAGTTTGTGTAGCGGCAGTTGCAGTCTTCATTTTGATGGGAAAGCCTCGTTAGCTACCAATACGAATTCTGATTAAGTATGTTGAATCTTGTTTGAAAGCATGTAAATCATTTATACTGATTCAGAATTAATACCAATACGCAGTGGGACATATGCTTGTCACAAACAAGGACTTATTATTACCTGCTAAGCGGAAAGCCTACGCTGTCGGCGCCTTCAACATCCAAAACCTCGAAAGCCTATTAGCTGCAGTTGAGGCTGCGGTGGAAGAGAAATCTCCTGTCATAGTTGCCGTTACACCGAGTGCTGTGAAATACGGTGGCCTAGCTTATTTATCAAGAATTGTTAAAACAGCCGCAGAATCCGCATCGGTGCCTATGTCTTTGCATCTTGACCATGGTGAAGACTTTGAAACTGTTTCTAAGTGCATTGAGGCTGGGTTCACGTCGGTGATGATTGATGGTTCATTTCTTAAGTTTGAAGAAAACATTGCTTTAACAAAACGCGTAGTTAATCTCGCACACCCAAAAGGGGTTTCTGTTGAGGCTGAGCTTGGCAGGCTTGCTGGTGTGGAGGAGAAAACTGTTGAAGAAAAAGAAGCTGTTTTGACAGACCCAACCTCTGCTAAGGAGTTTGTTGAACGAGCTGATGTTGATGCTCTTGCAGTTGCGATAGGCACTTCTCACGGTGCCTACAAGTTTAAGGCTGAACCGAAACTTGATTTTGAACGGTTAAGGCTTATCAGAGAAAATGTGGACGTGCCGCTTGTTTTGCACGGAGCTTCAAGCGTGCCAGCTTGGATTATTGAAAAAGCCAGCAAGTATGGAGCCGAGCTAAGTGGAGCGAAGGGCATTCCGGAAGAGCATATCAAAAAAGCCATTTCATTGGGGATTGCGAAGATAAACATCGACACAGATTTAAGATTGGCATTCACAGCAACTGTCCGCGAAGTATTAGCAAATTCTCCTAAAGAATTTGACCCTAGAAAAATCTTGGGTCCAGCAAAAGAGACTATGAAAGAAGTTGTTAAGGGCAAAATGCGCTTGTTCGGAAGTTCAGGAAAAGCGTAGCTAGGGATAGCAAAATGAAAGTTGGAGTATTAACTGGAGGCGGAGACGCGCCGGGCATCAATGCGGTTATAAGAGCTGTTGTTAGAAAAGGCATTCAAAACTATGACTACGAAATCATTGGCATAAAAGACGGATGGCATGGACTTCTAGAAGGTGAATATCTGCCGTTAGATTTGAAGTCTGCATCTGGAATTCTTCCACGCGGAGGCTCAATTCTAGGTACTTCAAGAACAAATCCCTTCAAACACGAAAAAGGACCAGAAAAAATCATGGAATATGCCAAAAAATCTGGGATAGGCGCCGTTGTGGTTATCGGTGGCGATGACACTTTAAGCGTTGGCTACAAAATGGGTGAGTTTGGGCTTAAATGCGTAGGGGTGCCTAAGACAATTGACAACGATTTGTCCGGCACCGATTACACGTTCGGCTTTAACACAGCAGTATCCATAGCCGCAGAAGCCCTTGACAGACTTCACACAACAGCGGAAACGCATCAAAGAGTCATGATTCTCGAAGTTATGGGAAGATACACAGGCTGGATAGCGTTAGAAGCGGGGCTGGCGGGAGGTGCAGACGTCATATTAATTCCTGAAAAACCTTTCGACATAGACGAAGTCTGCGAATACATTAAGCGGAGGCAAGAAAGGGGAAGAAACTTCAGCATAATAGTTGTAGCCGAAGGAGCCAAACCAAAAGGCGGAAAAGAAATTGTTTACAGCGAAAGCATAGACGAGTTTGGACACATACGCTTTGGTGGCATTGGTTATTATCTTGGAAAGGAAGTTGAAAAATGCCTTAACATCGAAACCCGCGTCGTGGTTTTAGGGCATCTTCAACGTGGTGGTTCTCCAACAGCCTTCGACAGAATATTAGCTACAAGATTTGGAATAGCCGCGATAGACCTGGTTGACAAAGGAAGATTTGGGCATATGGTTGCAATCAAAGGAAACAAGATAGTCTCAGTTCTCTTGAAAGATGTTGTGGGTAAACGCAAAACAGTGGATTTAGAGCTTTATGATATAGCAAGCGTGTTTTTCGGCTGACTCTTTCAATGCTGAGTAAACGATGGTTACGTTGCTAACGTTCTTGCAAGCCTCAGAAGACTTAGGTCTAAAGGCTTTTCAGTTTTGCATGATTCCTTAAGTTCTATGCTTGTTATTTCGCCGTTTTGCAACCCCACCACGCGGTTACCCTGTTCTTGGGATAATAGTTCAACTGCTTTGTCTGCGAATAAGCTGGCTAAGAGGCGACTTCTTGCAGTTGGGCTGCCGCCTCTTTGGGCATAGCCTAAAATACTAAGTCTCACATCCGCGCCAGTTTTCTCTTCAATTTTCCTTGCAAGTTCACGTGTGTCGCCAACCCCTTCAGCCACAACAATTATTCCTGACTTTTTTCCTCTAGCGTCGTTTTCTTGTATTATTTTGAGAATTTCTTCCATTTTGCATATTACTTCAGGGACTAGGATTATTTCAGCTCCAACTGTTAAGCCTATGGTTGAGGCGAGGAAGCCTCTTTGTCTTCCCATGACTTCGACTATGAATATTCTTTCGTGGGAGATTGCTGTGTCTCGGATTTTGTCGATTTCTGTGACTGCTGTGTTTACTGCTGTGTCGAAGCCTATGGTTTCGTCTGTGCCATAAACGTCATTGTCGATTGTTGCTGGGACTCCAATTATTAACGTGTTAGTTTCTTTGCTCAATTCTAAGGCTCCTTTGAAAGAGCCGTTACCGCCAATAACAATCAGTCCGTCGACATTGTTTAGCGCGAGAGTTTCAGCAGCTTTTCCAATTCCATCTCTCTTTCTAAACTGTGGACATCTCGAAGTGCGCAGAATGGTGCCGCCCAACTGAATTATCCCGCCAACCGAGCGCGGAGTCAAAAGCCTGAAGGTGTTTGCTAACAGCCCTTCCCAACCTCTCTCAAAACCTAAAACTTGAATGTTTTTTGAGGCGGCTATGCGGACGATTGCCCGAATAGCAGCGTTCATGCCAGGCGCATCTCCGCCGCTTGTAACAACGCTTATGTTCTTCAATGAAAGATTTCCTCCTAACTGTTTATTTTGTTTCTTTTGAGGGTTAATAGGAATTGCTTTTGCTTAGGAAAAAGTTTTTCATATTTGCGCACGCTACACTTAAGAAGCGTTTATTTTTCTATTTTTCTGAAGATGTTGTAGAAGATTACAGTTGCGAGGCTGTATAGTGAGGCGCAGATGTAGAGTGTCATGTCGAGAAAAATGTTGTCCATAATGTAGCCTGCGATTGGGCGTGGAATTGCGTTGGCGATGTTCCATGATGCCCAAGCAATGTTGTTTCCAGAAGCCCGCTCCTCAGTTTTCAACAGTCCCATGAGAAATGAGGAATATGCAGGGCTTGACATGTTCATTAGGGTAACTCTTATCACGTACAGAGTTGAAGCCACGGCGAAATTTGGTGAAACCGAAATGAGAAGAAGAGTCATAATAGATGTTCCTTGAGTGTAAACAATTGTTCGCACATTTCCAATTTTTTCAACAATCTTCGGTATCGTCAAGTAAGCAATTGCCATTCCTATTTGCGAGATTGCAAAGACAGCGCCGACTTCTCCGAGATTCACGCTAAATTTCTTTATGAAATAGTAGGAAAACCATGGTATCATGAACCCTGCACCTAAGCCTATCAGAGCATTTGTTAAAGCAACCCATGACAATATATGCCAGGAAGTTATGTTCCACAATTTTGTCTTAGCATCTTTTGTTGAAGATCTCTTTGCTTCTTTGATGGGTATTAAGGGGAACAATCCCGCAAATGTGATAACTGCAGTGGCGAGAAACGTGAGGCGTATGGATTGAGCGTAATCAATTCCATAAGCAGCGGTTAGAACGTCAGGAACCCCACCCATCAGGTAGCCGAGAAGACCGCCAACCGAGAATCCAAAGAAAGACAAGCCGAAGGCATAAGGTCTTTGTTTTTCTGAAGCCTTCTCAGATAAGAAGGCTGTGCTTGTTCCCCACGACATTGCCCAAGCAATTCCCTTAATGAGCTCTGCGGCTGCAAACAAGAAAATGTTCGTTACGAAATAATATAAGGCTGTAGAAAATGTCGAAACCACAATGCTTATTAAAAGAAAAGATTTCCTTCCATAGCGGTCGGCCAAAATTCCAAAGGGAATCATCAACACGGCTGTTGTAAGCATTGAAATTAGCATGAGAGTGCCGATTAACTCTCCTGTCTGACCGATCACGTCTAAATAGGGAGCATATGCAACATCTAGAAACCCCCACATGATAGCGGAAATAGAACCTGAAAGAATCAGAAGCTTAGCATCATTTTCCAGTCCTGTGAAGGAAAGATAGAAACGCCTGAGCATATGAGTCATTCGCGTGGTGGGGATTAGGGTTTTGGAAGTAAACACTTTTCTTCACATGTAAGGCTTCTCCAAAAGAATCAAATAAAGATATTAAGGTTTTGCAACAATTTGTAAGCAGTATCTCTCAAGGTGCTCTGGTAAACTTTTATACCTTTGTAAGTGCTCAGAATCTTTTGGCGGTGGGTCTTAGGCGGGGGGCTAGGGGTCCTCTGCACCGTAAACCCTCTATAGGACGGGCCGAAAGCTGAGGCTGAGGCGTCAAAGGCCGCTTAGACCTTCATCTCCGAAGCGAAGACTATCCGTCCCTTGGGGCTGGCGGTCGTTGGCCTGCTTCCGTAGGGAAGTCGAGTTCAATGTCTGCCAGGCGAATCTGGCCAGGACCGGGAGGGAGCAACCTAAGTCTGGACGTTCAGCGCTCAGGGGGGTGCGGGTACGAGTGTAGGGTCTGAGGAGTCAAGCGGATTCTGGACATCGAACCCCAGTGACCCGCCGCCTTTTTCATCCCTAGATTGGAAAACGCTAAATGTTATCATGACATATTCTAGTGTTTGTTGGAAGTTTAGCCATGGCATTTAACGAAGTTCGAAAAGATTATTTGCTCGACCGCTGGGTTGTCATCGCAACAGAACGCGGACGCAGACCAACAGACTTTGCAAAAAAAGAAAGCGAAAAAGCCAAAACTGGTGTCTGTCCAATGTGCCCAGGCAACGAACACATGACCCCGCCAGCAGTCCTAGTTTATCTAAAATCAGGCAAAAGCGTCAAAAAAGCCAAAGATAAAAACGGTTTCCGCCACAAAAATTGGCTTGTCCGCTGTGTCTCAAACCTTTATCCAGCCTTCGCACCGCCGAAGAGTAAAATTAGTCGAAGGAAAATCATGAAAAGTGACGATTTGGCTTTGGCCGTTGGACATCATGAAGTTCTGATCGAATCGCCCTTACATGATGAACACCCAGCAAATGCAAAAATCCCACAACTAGTGCACGTCGTCAACGCGTACATTGATAGGCTTCGTGAGCTTTCAGCAAAACCCTACGTGCAGTACGTTTCTGTTTTCCGCAATCATGGCTTGGAGGCTGGAGCCTCGCTTTCCCACGCCCACAGCCAAATAATTGCAACGCCTTTTGTTCCCAAGACTGTGGAGGAAGAGCTTAAGGCTAGCAAGAAATTCTGGGGGCAAAACCGAAAGTGTGTTTTCTGCGACATCATAGAAAAAGAGCGCAAAGGACCGCGACTTATTCTTGAAAACTCAAAGTTTACAGTTTTCGCCCCTTACGCAAGCGTTCACCCTTTAGAATTTTGGATATTTCCAAAAGAGCATGAAGCTACTTTGCTTAATGTGCAGCAGAGCGAAGTCAAAATCTTTGCTGAAACATTAAGATCATGCCTTAACGGATTAAAGCAGTTGGTAAACGATCCGCCCTACAATTATGGTATTCACCTAGCCATAAACAAAGACGCCCACAAATACTACCATTGGCATTTGGAAGTTTATCCCAAACTTGCCATTTGGGCTGGCTTCGAGAAAAGCACGGGCATGTACATAAACACTGTCACGCCTGAAGTTGCAGCAGAAAGCCTAAAAAAAACAATTTCATCTTAAACCTTGCAAAATCATTCTTTCCTATCTTGGCTTGGCTTGCATAACGTCTTCCACATAAGCTCTGAAGGGTTCCGCTATGCTCCACGCTTGAGCTATGCAGCCTCTAGGCACATGTGGCGGTTCTCCATCGAAAATTTCGCTTATGGCTCCGAGTCCAGCTTGGTAAATTTGTTCACTAAACAATGGTAGCAGAAAATTCTTTAGGGCATATTTACGTCTATAATCAGCGTAGCCTTTGGTTTTTAGAAAGGCTGTTGTGAAGGGTCCTAGCAGCCAAGGCCAGACCGTGCCGTTGTGGTAGGCTTTGTCTCTGCTTCGTCTGTCTCCAACATAAATCCCGATATATTTTGGGTCATCTCTTGAAAGAGTACGCAAACCGTAAGGCGTCAAAAGCTCACGGTGCACAGTGTCAACAATCTTCTCGCTTTTCGCATTGTTTAACATTGAGAAGTCTAAGGCAACTGCGAAAATCTGATTAGGTCTGACAGAAGCATCTTTTCCATATTCGCTCACAACATCGAACAAACAATTCTTTTCCGCATTCCAGAATTGCCCAACAAAACTTTTTCCCGCTTTTTCAGCCATCTGAGCATACTTCTCCGCCTCGCTTTTTTCTTTAAAACTGCTTGCCAAAAGCTCCACAGTTTTCAATGCATTATACCATAATGCTTGAGCCTCAACAGCCTTTCCGCTTCTTGGAGTGATTGGTTGATCATTCACCATTGCATCCATCCACGTTAGCTGAGGACCATGAAAGAGCAAGCCATCACTGTCAACATGCATGTTGAACGCTGTTCCTTTAGCATGCTTTTCAATGATTATTTTCAAAGTATCCCAGAGTTGTTCCTGAACAAAATTGAAATCACCTGTGTATTTTAGGTATTGCAACACAGCGTTCACAAACCAAAGCGTTGCATCAACAGCATTGTAGGCTGCATGCTCTAATTGGTCTGGAAGAAAGTTGGGGATTAAACCTTGTTTGCAATGTTTTCTAAACGTTAAGAACACGTTTCTCGCATCTTCAAATCTTCCAGTCACAAGCATCAAACCAGGCAAAGAAACAAACGTGTCTCTTCCCCAAACCTCAAACCAGTGATAACCAGCAATAACAGACTTTTGCGCAGTAGCCATCCCTTTAACTATAAACATGTCTGTGCCCAGAATAATCCAATTTAACCAATCGTTTGCTTTGATGTTGTTATGTTCATCGTAAAATTTCGTCAACAAATTCTTACAGCGCCGCATTTCCCGCTCAAGTGAAGCTTCTACATCATACGCTGTAAGAGGCAACTCATCCAGAATCTTTTGCGCACCAGCCTCATTTTTGTCAGCAACTGCAATTACCGCAAAATTTTCATTTTTGTTTGCCTTTACATCCATTTCAAAATATCCGGGTTGATAACAGTCGTTTAGGCAACTTTCTCCGCGTATAGCCTCTTCGCGATAGTATATCCTCTCAGCCCATTTTTCAGTAGCATTAAAATGTCCACTTGTTGCTCTAATAATCAGTGCTGACTGAGGAAGGCTAAAGAGTATATCCACCTCTTTATCTTCTTGGCTTTGGATAAGATTCCATGATGTTTTCCATCTATCTGTTACTGAATGAATATACCTATTGTTTATTAGCGGAAAAATCCGAAATCTAACATTGGAACCACTGTTATTCGAAATGTTATAAATTGCTATAACGGCGTTTTTCCCATAAGGCATGAAAACGGACTTCTGAACTTCAACATCTCGCACAATGTAAACATGTTTCGGGAAAGGACAAGCTGAAAACTCTTTTGAAAATAAATGTCCTTCTGGAAAGATTCCATTTTGGAACTCGTTGGCGCTGATAGGAAAAACATCGTTTCCTATGCTTATTTCTTCATCCAGTTTTTCTAGGCAGACTCTCCGATCTCCCGGTGGATGAAAAGCCGCAACAAGTAATCCATGGTATTTTCTTGTATTTATGCCCAAAAATGTGGAAGAAGCATAACCGCCCAAATCGTTTGTTATAACCCACTCCTTTTTGATTGCATCATCAAAGTGCGAAGGCATTTCAAGGCTAAGCCTTAGGAATGGCAGTGTCATCTATAACATCAACTTTGCAACATTTTTCTCCACAGAGGCACCGAAAAAATTTGCCACAGGGTTGCATTTCGTTCTAAAAAGCAGGGCATGAGGCTTCACAAGTCTAAATTCGGTTAAGGTTTCAGCATAGCCCATCCCCTTTGCAAAAACAACGTCAACAGAATGGTAAACATTGAGGAATTCTGGGGAAACCTCTTTGAGATTTAGGCCGACAGCGTCCGTTCCAGTCGTTATTATCTTGTCAGCAATCTTGCTCATTCCGGACATTTCTGCGTCTTCTAAGGTTGCGTCGTTAATCACTGGTTCAGCTTTAACCGCGACAATTACGTTTAAGCCCATGTTTTTTAGTTGTTCTACAAGTAATGTGTCGAAGACTATTTCGCCGGCATTGTCTGCCAGATAGAGAACGGAATTGGCTTTTTTTGTTATTTCGTAAATCTTGGCAGTATCGTCTGTTACTAAATCTTTTCCGGCTTCTCGGAAGCTTTTACCTAAACTTGCAAATGTAAATCTGTGCGTTGGAATATCAAACTCCATCGTGTTGCCAACTATGGCGCACATGCATGCTTTTTTGAACCTCTCTTGCTGTGTATAGCTCTCTTCAAAAAGCTTTCTTGTGTGTGGAAAAAGTTTCAAGGCTTTTTCGTTGCTTATTCTTTTGCTTCTCTTGTATGGGTCGTTGTTGCCTGTAATTCTCTTTATTAAGCGGTCTCTTTTTGTGCCAAGGTCCGCTGGAACCGCTGATGGTCTAAATTCTTTATTCAATAATCGCAGGAGTTCTGCCATTGCTCTGAAACGTAATGCGGGGTTTGTTGTTGCTTCTTTGGCTTCAGCTGCCGCTCTGTGAAGAATGCAGGCAGCACATTCAGCTTCAACTTTCAAAGGTTTTCGACTCACCTAAGGTTTTGTTGCTTTTGCAAATTCGCGCAAAACAGTATATGGGTCTTTCGCCTTCACAATACCGCTAGCAACTAATACGCCTTGAGTGCCAAGCTTCAGAGCTGCTGCAACATCTTCTCCACGGGTTATGCCAGCTCCACACAATATTGTGACTTTAGGGTTGATTTCTCTAACAAGCTTAATTGTGCCCGCGACAACTTCGGGCTTCGCCTTTGAAACTGGGATTCCTGTGCCTATGAGTTCTGGTGGCTCAATGGCGATGATGTCTGGTTTGAGAGCCGCTACGGCTGCACTTATGTTTGGGTTGTTGGCGCAAACAAGTGAAAGTAAAGCGTTTTTTCGCGTTATGCTGATTATTTCGTTGACATCTGAAAGTTTAAGCTGCCTTTCAGAATGGTTGATTAGTGTTCCTATTGCTCCGGCTTCTTTGACGGATTCTGCAAGCACATGCCCGGTATAGCTGCCTGGCTTTATAGGGTCTATGTGTTGCGCAAAAACTGGGATATCCACGGCTTCTGCGATGGCGGGTATATCTACAAATTGAGGAGCAACCCCTACCCAAACTTCTGTTTCTTTGCTTACCTTTTCTGCTTTTTTTGCAAGTTCAATTGCTCTTTTGCCAGTGGCTTCTGAATATGTTTTAAAATTTACAATTATCATTGGGGTATGGAATTCTTCTGGCAAGAGTTTCTCCACCTATCTTAGCGTTAATTCTAATTGTTAATATTGTTTTGGAATAAAAAAGTGGATATTTATTGCGTAAATGTGTTAGCGCATCAGTGTCTTTTTCCTGGAAGGAAGACTGCTGCTGCGATGACTGTGGTCCATAAGCCGTTTTTGTCACCCGTTGCCGATTGGGTTGTGTTGGTTGTCTTGATTATTAGTCCGCTGGTCTTGAACAGTTGCTTTCTTTCGTCCCAAGCGGTTTCAGTGTCAAAGGGTATTCCCATGGTTGTAGCAAGCATCGTAGCAGCCAAATCCTCTGCATAATCTCCAGCTGTTTCATCGGTTTGTCCAAAAGAGTGATGTTCAGAAAGATAGCCATAGTTGCTTTTGCCCGAGGGAATTGCTACTCCTATGGACGTTGCAATTAATCTGTGCGGCTCGTTTGTTGAGTTCCTAGCCAAGACGATGAAAGTTATTTCGCCGGGTTTTACCATTTTCAAGCCACGTTCTCTCGGAATAAGCTTGCAACCCGGCGGCACTATGCTGGAAACATTCACTATGTTGCAATGTTGTATCCCTGCGTTTCTTAGGGCTAATTCAAACGATTGTAACTGTTCTTTGTGTTTGCCAACGCCCTTCGTTAGGAAGAAATATTTAGGAATCATTTTGCCATTTCGCAATAGAATTAACAAAATGCATTTATTAGTCTTTTTGTTTTCGAAAATGTCGCCTTATCCAAAGTCGGGCTGCCTTAGGGAAAAGACTAACAAAGCTTCACACACAATAATATTTGAGGTTTAGACAAGTGACACATTACCGCAGTCTGTTCAAAGACGAAGCAAAACTTGACATTAACTACGTTCCTAGCAGGCTTCCACACAGAGATAAAGAGTTGCAGCTACTCATGGAGTTTTTCAGTTTCATATTGCAATTTCCGGAGAAAATGGCTCAAAGGATCATGATGACAGGTGATGTTGGCACGGGTAAAACTGTGCTTTCCCAACGTTTCGGGGCTGACATCACCCGAGAAGCAAATAAGCGCGGAATAAATCTTCGTTTCATCCATGTTAATTGCCGCGAATATCGAGGAAGCCTCTTCCTAATCCTGCAACACGCAGTTTCTGCTTTCCATTCAAACTTTCCAAGACGCGGCTATTCCGCCGAGGAGCTTCTTCGAATTCTTCTGCAAATTCTAGACGAAGAAAAAGCACACGTAATCTTAACTCTCGATGAGTTTGAAAGCCTCGTTGAAAGGGAAGGTTCAGAAGCTGTTTACAAGCTTACGCGATCACAGGAAATACGGCAAAACAAGCCTCAGAGGCTTTCGCTCATATGTATTTTGCGAAATCTAAAGATAATTGAGCAGTTGGATTCTAGCACAAGGAGCACTTTGCAGTCCAATATAATAAGTCTTGAAAACTATTCAAAACATCAGCTGATGGGCATACTCAATGACCGAGTTGCAGTTGCCTTTAAGCCTTCAGCTGTTGCTGAAGAAGCTGTAAGCCTAATCGCTGAACTTGCGTTTTCTGAGGGAGGAAACGCCCGTTTCGGCATTGAGTTGCTATGGCGCGCTGGAAAATATGCGGATGCTGATGACTTAGACGATATTTCGCCGGAGTGTGTACGAAAAGCTGTTTCAAGCATAATTCCTGCCATGCGAAAAAGCGATTTAACCTCTCTAAGCTTTCATGAAAAGCTTCTATTGCTTGGCATATCCAGACTCTTCAAGGAAAGCCAAAGAGCCTCCATTTCTCTTGCAGAGGCTGAGCAGGCTTATGCAGTTGTTTGCGAAGAATCTAGTTCACAACCGCACAGTCATACACAACTATGGAAATACCTGCACACACTTTCAGCCTTAGATATAGTAAAAACAGAGGTTTCAACGGCTGGCACCCGTGGAAGGTCAACACTTATTAGTTTGCCTAAGATTCCAGCCTATGAATTGGAGAAAGAATTAACCGCCATTCTATACTACCCGCGTGATTTTTAGTATTTCTTCACAAACTCTTTTTTATGTTCAAAGAATATATTCTCTCAGGCGAGAACGTTCTATGAAAAGGTGAATATACATGGAGAAATCTACTTTATTGCTTGAATTCATGAAGACCCGTAGATCAATACGTCGTTTTAAGCCGAATGCTGTACCAAAAGAATATGTAGACGCGATCCTTGAAGCGGCAAGATGGGCTCCATCGGCTGGGAATCGTCAGCCATGGCGATTTATAATTGTAATGGAAACAACTGTTCGGGAGAAGATAGGGGAAATCTATCAGAGGATGAGAGAAGCGGATCTTGAAGGGATTCCAGCTGATTCCCCCTTTTATAAGACATTAAGCGAGAGGATCAAAGCGAATTTCTTCAGGGCCATATTTGCAACTGCACCTATTTTAATAGTTGTTTGTGCAGACCCTAAAGAATCATTTCATTATAGAACATACCCAATGGATTGCGCCGTGGCAATTCAAAACATGCTTCTATTGGCACATGCCTTAGGATTGGGGTCAACCTACATTGATTTCTATCGTCCAGAACACGAATCGAAGTTGAAACATGTAACGGAGCTTTTAGAAATACCTGATGATATCGCACTTCGTGCCATCTTGCCTCTGGGTTATCCAGATGAAGAGCCTACTCCTCCGTTTCGCAAAGACCTATGTGAGATCGTATTCCAAGGGAAATACGGCCAAAAACTCTATGGGAAGAAGGTGGGAAAGTGAAGATTGCTAAAGTGGATCTATTGGCAACATTTTTGCCAGATAAGTATAGCAAGATTTCCATCAATGGTGCGAAAGGGTTGCTACGGCTGCTTTGCTTCGAACCTGAGCAAAGTGTGCCTTTACATAGGCATCAAAACGGAGATGAATATTTTTACGTTATAAAGGGAAAGGGCAAAGTCACGATAGGAAAGGAAGAGATGAAAGCAGAAGCAGGCTGCATCATCAAAGCCCCAGCTGGAGTCCCGCATCAGTGGAAAAACCTATCCCAAAGGCTGATGCTACTGTCCGTCATAATTCCACCTCAAAGCTACAAACTCGCTGAGGAAGCAACAAAAATGGAATCCATCTAATTTGCCGCAATTCACCTGTAAACAACCACAACTTAAATTCAACATAATCATGAATAACTTTACAGATAAACAATGTAGAAGCGTGAAAATGCTATGAATGTAGAGGATATATTCTCTTCAAAACTGAGGATGAAAGTTCTGAAAATCCTGGTGCAGATGCGCGAGCTTAATGTTTCTGAAATTGCCCGAAGACTCAGCGTAAACTACAATACTACGAGTAAGCATCTGAACGTTTTAGAAAATGAACACATCGTGCAACACAAAATGTTCGGAAGAATCCGCCTGTATAGGCTTAATGAGAACTCGCCTAAAGCTAAAGCCATCCAAACCCTCCTAGAAACGTGGGAGCAAAATACATGACAAAAATTTTAATGCTATAACGTAGCTAGGCTTAGTGAGGAAAACTAGGTAATGATTCGCAGAATGAAATATGGAGAAGAGGACAAAGTTAGAGAGCTGATTGGAAAGCTCAGTTATGAAGACCAAGTTTTTTGGCGTAAGCAAACTAAAAGACTGGAAGAGTATGTGACAGAATGCAGAAGAATACCAGTAAGTGAGGAAGTTAAAGGAAAGAATGTCATTTTTGTTGCAGAAGAGAACGATGCGATTGTGGGCTTGTGTTGGTGCTCAATAGTTGACCGAGGAATAGACAAGCAAGGCGAAGTAGCCGAATTTTACGTTGAAAGAGATTTCAGAAGTGAAGGGATAGGAATGAAGCTGATTAAGGCTGCTAAAGAGCTCTTCATCAATGAGCAAGTTGGTGTGGCGTTTGCATGGACCCACCGTGGTAATGAAACAGCTATTGAACTTTACAGAAGCGCGGGTTTCAAAGAGGTGGACCAGTTGGTGATGGCCTTTGTTCCATCTGCCAAAGACAAAACTTAACCCTTGATGGTGGTGTAAAGTCTTGATTAAAGAAGAGTTTGATGCGAAAATAGGCGAGTTTGAGGGAATTTTGCAGAAGGTTGCAAGCGACATAGCA
>Ga0315314_1001642_pt1 | contig 19750 bp, 12 predicted proteins | sample TDP9_MG_FD_203631 | JGI IMG/M metagenome (GOLD analysis project Ga0315314, IMG submission 203631) | Freshwater sediment microbial communities from Lake Towuti, South Sulawesi, Indonesia - TDP9 | ecosystem: Environmental > Aquatic > Freshwater > Lake > Sediment | place: Indonesia: South Sulawesi... | reverse complement strand
TATGCGGCCTCGCGAACCGAGGGCGTCGTGTACCACATCACCACGCTCCGTTCGATTAGCACGATCTTCCCCTCAACGCCACCCGGAACGTTCTCGTAGTCCTGAGTGCGGCCAAGGCCGACGAACACGAGCTCCGACTCAACTGCCCCGCCGTTCGGTGTCGATGGGCTGTTCGCCATCGACCTCGCCCTGATATTCTGCGTGACGGGGCTCGTGATCTCCACCGAGGCTGAGCGGTAGTCCCAGCTCACGAGCTTGAACGGCTCCATGGTCACTTCGTCGAGCTCGAGGGCCTCCATCTCGGCCTTGATATACGATGCTGTGTAGAAGTCCTCATAGCTTCCAGGCACGACCTCGCCGTCGTATTCAAATGAGAAGCTCGATAGCCTCGATGTGAGGTCCATTGCGTAGTCTTGGTTGATGTGATCGACGAACGATTGTTCTTCCGCTGACAGGCGTGGTGATGGCTTCGCTGCCTTTGCGTATGGAGTTGTTGCCAACGCGAAACCGAGAAACACCATGCAGACAAGCACACAAGCTAGGAATCTCTTGCGATAATACCCCAACTTCTCCCCCCTTGCGCATTGTGCATGCGCGTCACTGGAAACAACGTGTAATTAGATATCAGTTTCGCATGTTCAGGGCGTGATGACAAATCCCACAAAAGGCATAATGCCCCTGGACGATGATTTCGTCATGGGATAGGCCTTGCCACCAGCAGCGGTGAAAACGATTCAGGATCTCCTGTATTGGCAGTACTCGAAGCTGATAGCCCGGTCCGCGGGCTACGAGAAGAACTTCGGATTCATAATGGACAGGTTCAAGAAGCTTCAGTCGGGCGAGATAAGCTGGTCGGGTTCGATCAGGGAATACATCAGGGAGCGAGAAGTCGTGGGCAAGTGCATTTATTGCGGTAGCACTCAGAACCTTGCACCCGATCACCTGATACCCCGCTCAAGGGGAGGTCCTGATTCCGGCGACAATCTAGTTACGGCGTGCAGATCGTGCAACTCGTCGAGGGCGGACAAAGGCATCTACGAATGGTTCGAGCTCGACAGAAGAAACGAAGTCCCTCGCATAGTCGAGGGCAAGTACCTCAAGGAACTGTATGCTCTTCACGAGTCGAAGGGCACCCTTAGGATCGACAGGAAGAACCTCGAGAAGCTGTGCAAGGACTGTCGGCCAGGATACCTCTGCAAGGAAGCCGCGCTGACGGTATACTGTCTCGAAAGCGTGTTCTGAGTCTCGACGATGCCCGCCCCTCCGAAAGACACTTCAGCACGTAGTTGTATCCAGGGCTTCGGAGGAGAACGTGGAGGAGAAGATATCTTTTTGCGGGGATTCGCGCAGAGCGCATGTGGGCGATTGTCGTGGTCGATCAAGTGGTCCGGTGGCCATCGATAGAAGAACGATGTGCACGGGCAGGAATATGGGCGCGCCAAGCAGGATGGTGGCAATCCTGGTCCTCTCATCGGTCGCCATTCTTGTGCTGGGCACGATCGCAGTCACCCTGGTCAATAACGGAATCCCGAGATTCACCGCCCGGACTGCTACCGCAACCGTGATTCCCGGTTTCACCCTATCATACCAGCATTCCGACAACACCGTGCTTATTCCCTGTCAGTGGTGCGGCTTTTTCATGCCATGGCATTTCAACGTGGCCGTTCAGTGGGATGATGTGAAGTATGGTGGCCAAGGTGGCGGCCCTCCTGGGGACAATCTCTATGGCGCGGTCGGAGCGATGGACGACTGTCCGCACTGCATCGTGTACAGCGGCCCTGCATGCATTCAGATGATGGCATTCTATCGCGTAGGAATCACATTTCCACAGGACCTGATCTACGATCAGGGCGAACTCCAGGTTCCGGCTGGAGAGATCCAGGGGAACATGCAGATTGAGCGGCACGGGTTTGGGCTGACCGATGCGGTCTATTCGACGCCTCCCGAAATTCAGACCGCCTTCATGTCATTCGTTGGGCCAATGTACGTTCACAACCAGACGAGCATGACTCCTCTGACGCCCGCGCTTCTCTCGACCTACATAGCAGGCAGCTACCCGGTGATGTGGGATGATCACAACGGCTGGCCCGTGAACATGGACCCCACCTGGCCGAGCGCAAACAAGTCCGAGCAAGGCCACTACAAGGTCATAGCGGGATACGATGACAACAACACTCCGGCGGATACCACAGACGACCTCGCGCTCATCTACGACCCGTGGCCGGAGTACACTGATAAGTCGATCCTTCCGGCCGGGGCCTCGCAAGGGCCTGGAGGAACCTTCGATCCGTACTGGCTCAATGTGTCCACGGTCCTCGCAGATACGAGCGACATGTTCTTCGTGGAGTTCGCAGCGATTCCCGAGTTCTCAGGCATTGTGCTCCCTATTGTTGGGATGACCATAGTAATGGCAGTTGCATGGAGAATGAGGAATCGAAGGAAGGATTTCTGATCCCTTCCCTCCCTTGCTCAGACGGTCGTTCGCAAGAAGGTCGCCGTTCGAACTTGACACAGCAAGAAAATAGGTGGATGGCGATAACACAATCATGTCCATCGCGGAGGTTCTTGATAGGCACAGTGATGCTGTCGATGCCCAGCTGAGACGATACCTTGCTCCTTTGATCGAGGAAGGGCGCAGCTATCATCGGGATATCGGTCGTCTGTACGATGTCGTTGCAGAGTTCGCTCTGAGGAAGGGGAAACGGCTCGCCTCGTGCAGCACGCTTGTCGCATATGAGGGATACACGGGCAAGGTCGACGAAGGAATACTGAGCGTGGGCTGTGGCATCGAATTGTATAGGCATAGCATCTTGATTCATGACGATCTCGTGGATGCTGACGAGACCAGAAGGGGCGGCAGGACTATCCATAAGCTTCTGGCAGAGTGGTACGATGACAGATTTGGCGTCGGCTCGTCCATCTTCGCAGGCAATATCCTCTATTCTCTGGCGCTGCAGTCGATTCTGTCATCAGGATTTCTACCAGAGAAGTTGACAGCCGTCGTGGGAATGCTATCTCGCGAGTACAGGCGAGTCAACGAAAGCCAAGTGCTCGACCTCATGTTCGAGTACAGGAGCCCTACCGTGAGCGAATGGAAGGTTATGGCGAGCAAGAGGGCTGCCTCGCTGTTCAAAGCGACCATCGTTGCTGGGGCGCTGCTGGGAGATGCACCCGGTGAAGATCTGTCGCTGCTCGAAGATGCTGGCAAGCACATCGGATATGCGTTCGACATTCAGGACGACATCATAGACACCTTCGCAAAGGAGGACGAGTACGGGAGGCGTTTGGGCGGAGACGTCATCAGGGGCAAGAAGCCATTGCACTTCATTCTGGCCATGGAGAAGGAAAGACGGACCGCAGCCGCACTGGACAGCGCACGTAAGGGGGAACTCAGCAAGGAGATCGAAAACGTGAGAAGGCTCGTAGTGGATTCCAGTGCGCTTGCGGAAGCCAAAAGGATCTCGAAAGAGCATGCAGATGTTGCGACAGGCGCAATTCTGAGGACGCACATGAGCGATAGCTCAAAGCGATTCTTCACTTCCTTCATAGACTACATCAAGGAGAGCTTGGATTGGTACAAGTGAACATGTGCAAGCTTTCGCGATGTGGGCACTGACGCAATTCTACAGGTCATAATTCTTATCTATTGTCAAGCTGATACGTAAGAAGGTTGACCTTGTGTGATAATGGGTCAACGTATGAATAAGGAGGGGAGAGGATACACAGAAAAATGATAGCGGTAGCGATAGGTCTCGTATTCATGATCGTCGCGTTCGCTGGTTCCGTTGTGGCTCGGCCGGTGCCAGCTCCGCCTGCTTTCGACGTGAACGAGGCGTACGTGAAGTATGTCGAGGAAACACTGGTGAGCTATGGAACTTGGGAGGGCTACGGTTTCAGAGCAACTGGGAGCTCTGCTGAGTACGCGGCAGCGTCGTTTATATCGAAGCAGATGAAGAGCATAGGGCTCTCGTCTGTTCGGATGGAGCCTGTTCCCGTAGACGCATGGGAATTCAAGGGCGCGTCCCTTGAGGTCTACGGCTCGGAAGGCTCGTTCAGCTTCATAGCGTCATCGATGGGCGGAGTTCCCGGCACGCCAGCTGGAGGTGTCTCTGGACCAATTGTGTATGTTGGCAGAGGGGCCCCTGGGGAATACCCGGCCGATGGCGTCACGGATAAGCTGCTTCTTGTCGATTGGGATGCGGACTGGTTCTGGGTCAACCTGATAGGCCATCAGGCCACCGTATGCGGCGCCAAGGGAGTGATCATCAGCACAATGAACCACCCAGCCTACTACGAGATGCCTGATTCGATCGGAAGCTTCGATGCCACCTATGACGACGACTGGGTCCCGCTGATAGTGATCTCGAGAAACGACGGGTTCACGATCATGGACATGCTGGCGAAGGGGCCGGTTCAGGGTACAATGGTCTCGAATGCAACGATCACGTTGGCAGAGGACGGAGGCACGGGCTACAATGTCGTCGGCGTGCTCCGGGGGAAAGACCACGAACATCCCATACTGATTCTCGGGCACCATGACGCGTGGTTCTATGGTGCGAGCGATGACACTTCTGCGATCGCGGGCATGCTCTCATGGGCGAAAGCGATGAAGGTGTCGAAGTTCGTCCCGAAGCACGACCTGTACTTCATCGCGACGACGGGCGAAGAGTACGGGAACACGGATGCATACTATGAGTGGCTCGTGGGAGCCTGGTACATGATCACGCAGGCGCATCCAGACTGGGGCCAGAAGGCGATAGCCTTCGTCAATCTCGAGGGGCTCGGCGGGCAGTGGTACGATGGAAGCATCGGACCGTTCAGCGCCCGTTCGAACTATCAGTTTGCACCTCTTGTCAGGAAGGTGTTCAGCGAGAACCCGCAGATGCTTGCCGGTGGCTGGACGGTAAATACGAGGCTGAGTTCGTGGCAGGATGGATGGACCCTGACCGCCGCAGGGATTCCCGGGATCACATTCTCGAACGTCATACCGAACTACGACATGGTCTACCATACGAACTACGACAATCTGGCCCTCATGAACTACTCGAGGCTCGCGACCCAGGTCGAGCTGATGCAGAAGGTGCTGGTCGAGATTGACGCAGCCAAGGTCCTGCCGTACATGTTCTCCGAACGCGCCTACGACCTCGCGACGAGCGTCGATCCTGTCGACTACGAGCACATAGGCGTGGACGTGAACGCGCTGTATGACGCCATCTCGGAGTTCAGAGCGCTCGCGATGAAGTTCGACGCTGTCCAGGGCAAGATCAAGGCTTCGGATGCGGCAGACGCGAATTCCCTGCTGATGACGCTCAGCCAGCTGATTGGCCAGGAATGGACGGCCCTGAGCTGTTGGGACTCCACGATATACCCGACGCAGCAGGTCGAGTGGGACGCCACCTGGCTGACGGACGCGCTCGACTATTTGAAGAAGGGGCAGCTCAATGCCGCACTGGATGAGCTCCGGAATGTGGGCCTCACGTGGAATGCCTTCTTCGACTACACTGTGTGGTCATGGGAGAACTCGAGGCATGCGCCAGGCGCTGAGCACCTGAACTGGGGCGCTCAAGGACATCTCGCGCCGTACGTGGACATATATGCGGCCTACGTCTCGCTCAGAGACAACTACCCAGGCGGCCCGCCGTACGACTACGATTGGGAGATCCAACAGCTCGAGAGCGTGCTCGCCTCTGAGCTCGAGGAGCTCCAGTACAGGGTGAGCGCTGAGACAGACCAGGTCCAGATGGCCAACTCGCTCCTCGCACAGCTGATTGCGCTTGCAGGCTGAGCAGCTGGCCTCTTGGACAAACCTCTTTCTTTTCATTTCACTATTCTTGTTTTCAGCAGAGGCCAACGAATTTGTTCATTTGGCGCGCGAGGGCGAACTCTGATGAAATACCAGCGTTTCCTGACTCCTGATTCCGACACTTACGACCCCCTGAGGCTCGCAGAGGAGACGGAGAGGATCGTCACTAGGGAAGGACCGAAGGGGCGCGAACGAAAGTATACCGGTTTCTACAGCGTGCCCGTGTATCGAGGAATAGCCACGGGGTACGCTGCTGGATGCTGCCTGAGATGCGTCTACTGCTGGAGCAACTGGTCGAGGGACTTCCCAGAGAGATGTGGCCAGTTCTACAGCCCTGAAGAAGTCGCTCAGAAGCTCTTCCGAGCAGCAGAACAGGGCATCCTTTATTCCGACTACTGGCGCAAGGCCATTCCTCGAGTGAACAAGCTCCGTCTGTCGGGCTGCGAACCGACGATAGGCAAGGAGCACCTGCTCTCAGTTCTAGAACATGTGCTCGATTCCAAGTATCCGTTGTTCATCCTCGAGACAAACGGGCTGCTGATCGGGGCTGACCCGCAATACGCGAAGGGGCTTGCCAGGTATGCGTCGAAGCTCTATGTGCGCGTTTCGTTCAAGGCAGCGACTCCTGAGGGTTTCGTTCAGAGAACGGGCGCAAAGAGCGAGTTCTTTGGCCTGCCATTCAAGGCATTGAGAAGCCTTCTGGACGAAGGGATTCATGCTCGAGCAGCAGCGATGACTGATCCTCGCGTCATGCCGAGCGAAGAGAAGAGAATCTTGATTGAAAAACTGGGCGAGATCGACCGCCGTTATGCAAAGGGCGAGCTTGAGGAGGAAGAAGTCGATCAATACGACACATCCGTCAAGCGTTTGAGAGCTTCTGCAGACAAAGGATATGCCGCCGAACTGGAGAAGAAGTTGCTGGAACAGAGTGGAGACCTTGGCGAGTGACCAAGCTGATCCCGACACAAGCATCAGACCTGCGAGACCTTCTCAGCAGCCTTCTTGTGCTGCGCATCAAGAACGCAACTGTTATCTGGAACGTTTGCGATGAATTTGTAGCGGCGAGTTCGGAGGTGCCCAGGGATTGATGTTCATCAAGGCGGCGCAGGCCTCGGAAATAGGACCAGGCCAGATGAAGATGGCGAAGGCTGGTAGCAGAGAGGTCCTCATTGCCAATGTGGACGGCCGGTACTACGCCATCTCGCATATGTGCACTCACGCAGGGGGAAGCCTGTCGGAGGGCACTCTCCGCGGGAGCTTCGTCACCTGTCCCAACCATGGGTGTGTCTTTGATGTCACGAACGGGAGAGCGGTACAAGGTCCCCAGATCGCCTTCGCGAAGTTCAAGGCAAGGAACGAGCTGACCTACAGAGTGAAGCTGGAAGGCGGGGATATTCTCGTGGGGATCGATTGAAACTCGGCGGCTAGCAGAATCGAATCAAGCATTGCAGCACGAGGTCTAGCTGCCCGTGCTAGAGATAGGTTCCAGGGGTCACGGTGGCTGCTCATGTCCCTTCTCCGGAATAATCGCGCCAACCCTCGATAGCGCCCCGCGGTGACACACGGGGCATTGAGGGACAAGCTTTCCGAAGAGCGTGTGACAGACATTGCATTCGTACACGTCGGCCGTACTCTTGACCTCCGAGCAGGTATTGCAGTACTATGGTTTGGGCGTTTTGGCGTAACCTCCGTAAGGTCGATTACGCTATTGCTCCACATCAGAAGCCAGAACTTCATTGATCAGTGTCTCGTTCACTCATGGTCGATGTGCTGCATGTCGAGCCGGAACCTGGTCGAAAGAGATAAGTGGAACGGAGTGTATCGCATAGCAGGGGGGTAGAAATGGCTGTATATGTAGTGCTCTCGAAGCTCACGGATGAGGGACGGAAGACGTTGAAGACCAAGCCGGAACGAGTAAAGGAAGTGAACGCGGAGATCTCGAAGATGGGCGCAAAGGTCTTACATCAGTTTGCGCTCCTGGGCAAGTATGACTTCCTGACCATTCTCGAGGCGAAGGACAATGTCGCGATTGCCAAGATCATGGTTGAACTCGGCTCGCGCGGGACCCTTGAGACGATGACGCTCTCGGCGATTCCTGTCGATGAGTTTCTTGCCAGCTTGAAGAAATAGAGCCTATCGCCCAGTTCCGCGTTCTCAGACTCGCGCGGAGTAGACCAGCGATCGTTCGTGATGGCGAGTCACTATTGGATGGTGAACTGTCTCGTATCGACCCATTCCTGCTTCAGCATCGACCAGAAATCCATTGTCACCTCTCTGTGGACGAACTCGTATGGCAACCAGCCGTAGCCTCCTTCTCCCCAATCCTTGCCCCAAGAGTTTCTAATTAGCAGTGCCCCGATCGTCGCGACGTCGCAGTCCGCATTTCTTATCTCAATCTTGTCGTCGTAGCCCACTGCGACAACAGCATGTCCTCCTAAGACTCTCTCGTTCTTGCATGGAAAAGGGATTTTGCCCGTGCTGTTCGCCTGATCCATCGAGCTGTACACGGTGAAGCCGAACATCACAGGTATGCTTGCTGTGAGGGATTTCTTGACGCTTTCCAGAACCGCCTCTTCCGAGGTACGAGCCGGGTCGTGTCTGAAGTACTTGATGCTCTTGTAGTTCTCCGCGAACGAATAGCAGAACGCGCTTGGCTCCTTGTCGAAGTCGGGGATCTCGTCGGTGTACGGCCAGTACTTCTCTGGCGGGACGCCGAACAGGACAAGTGCGCCCATGGTAGAACGGATGAAGGCGCCGCTGTCCCCTTGAAGCTCGGCGAGATTCCTCGCGGCCTTGTAGAGGAACAGCCGCGAAGCGTCGATATGTTTCCCGAAGGCCCTCTTCTCGTAGTACTCGACCATGCCAACGCCAGCATGGGCTGTGCAGGATCCGATCCCGCCCTGGTCCTCGACGGGCGAACACCATCTCCTGAGGTCAACGGCTGACGGCAGGGTTGTCGATTCCGCCTTCTGCAAGCCAGTGGGCGTGACGAGTGCCTTGATCTCTTTCTTGCTTAGCAGTTCCTTACTCTCGAATGTGTAGTCTCGAATGTCCGGATAGTCGGGTATCCATCCCATGCCCCTTCTCTTGTTCTCCATGTCCTCAACTCCTCAGTCGTTGTCACTTCTTGCTCAGTTCTTGACGTTGCTGTCCGGCCGGGACAGGCTCGGCCACGCGACGAACAGCATCGGGGTATTTAGCAGTATTCGGAGACGTTGTGATATGCGCAGAATTGAACCAGAGCATGCACGGAGGCGTAGATGAGATAGGAAGTCTTGCTATTCGTCAATCAGGAGGGTTTCGGCACCGGGACAAGAAACCGCTTCATTTGCTTTCCTCGTATGGCCTTCGCTTTCCAAGGGTCTCCTCTCGGCAAGACAAATCTACGATGATCATTCTTGATGGAACGCCACCAGAATCGGCCTGAGGCTACGGGTTGCGGTCAGTGAGAATCGTCTTGTGCCTCGACATGGCACGCCTGGATAGGCATATCAAAGCCATACCTATCACTGGAATCAGGATTCCTTGGAACTCCGGAATAACAGGCACATATGGGAGAGGAACAACGGCAACGATGTTGGTTATTGGAGCCTGGCCCATGTAGTCGAAGTTGGCGTAGGTCGTTGAATCTGTTGACATATAGCAATAGCCCGTGTCTGTCACGATCCACATGTAGCCCGTCGTGTCGATCCCGATTCCCACATACTTGCTAGCGTTTCCGCCAGACGGTGTTGGCAGGTCCCCCAAAGCGCTCCAGGTCGTGCCTCCATCAGCCGAGTATCTGATGTCGCCGTTCTCGCACAGCACGAATACTCTGTCGTTCGATGGCCCCGGCCCATCAGGAATATACGTGAACTCAGATTGATTCGACGTCGATCCTGTCGGGCTTGTCAGAGATGTGAAACTGTTGCCGTTGTTAGAATACGAGAGACTAGTATTCGGCCCCGACCGAAGCGCGTACATAGTCCCCCCTTCGTAATTGAGATCCGTGAAGTCCGTCACCCCAACCGCAACAACGTCTTGATACTTCCACTCCTTGTTGGGAGGAGGCGAGATTGCATCCATCAAGTAGAAATACGAGCCATTTTTCGTGAGCAGCCACGCTCCCGTCTTGCTGAAGAAGGCCATCGAAACAGCCTCAGAATAGGTAGCGGTGTCAATTGGATGGGTTTGGCCGGCTGCCCAGCTGGTGCTCGTCGCAAATTCCCACCAGTAAGTCCTGCCCGTATTGGTGACGAGAAGGACGGTTGTGTCATCGGTGGTCACGGCGATGTCTACGATCCTGTCCCCTGGCTCGAGAGTCGGCGTCCCGACATAGCTCCAGAACGCGCCCGTGCCGGATTGATAGGTGTCGCCCGGCGCGTTGACTACCCAGGGATCCGGCACGCTTCCTGCCCGTGCCCAGTCCGACCTTTCCTTCCAATCGGTCGTCTCGATGATCGCTACAATGGAATCGCTTCCGCCAATGCTCGCAGCAAGCACGCTGAGCTCAAGGCGCTGCACGTCCTTTGCCACAGAAATGTCCCCGGATATTGAGATCCAATCAGAGCCGTCGTACGCCATCAGGCTTTTGGAAACTATGTCGCCGTGAACCCCCCGAATGTCGATGAGGTACTCCGCCCCGACCATCTTGTCCGACCTGGTCACTGGAAGACCCGTGGCGTTGGACATGTCGCTGTCGATGAAGATCCTCAGGATATCCTCGCCGGACTTGCGAGTCGGCATGACAGGACCGCCACCGCCGCCTCCTCCGGACGGCTTCGCCTTCGCAGAGGGAGCGTAGACACCCTGGAAGATCTCTCCCTCGACGGACACATAGAACGCGACGGAGGTCGTCATGCCGGCAAAACCTGTGGCGGATATGTTGATGTTCGAATTCTCAACGGACGCGCTGTCATTGTCGGTGTTCAGTCTTCCCAGCCAGTCCCCGAAGGCTCCGTCTATCTCGATTGATGCCGGAGGTGAGACCACATATGCATGAACGCCGTCCTGCAGTATCGTGAGGTCGCTGAAGGTCGAACTGAAGCTATCTCCGGTCAAGAGCACTGAAACTGAGCTGGTCGCCGAGATCGACGATGTGTCGACCTGGATATCGAAGGTCCTGTCCGTCCCAGGGACCAAAGAGGTCTCGCTGAAGGATGAGACCAGGGACGCGCCAAGCACCGTCGGTGTCATGCTGATGACCGAGCCACCCGTGCCTTCGCACGATAGAACGAGCCTTGCGAACAAAGCATTGGCATCTGCAGCCACTGTGCCAAAGTTGGAGTCGATTGAAGAACCAGGCTCCAGGCGTGCTATCAGAAGCCCGCCGGTCTCTGGAACGGGGTAGCTCACGGAATAGTCCTGGTCCGGGTTATTGGTCTGAGAGAGGAGCAGATACCTCGCATCATTGCCAAGTACGACCGGCAGATTGGCCTTGGCCTCGAGCTTTCCGGAGCTGACGGAATAGTCTACGGACCCACACGAAGCCCATCCGTTCCAGTCCAGCTGGTCCACCATGGAATCGTACTCCATCACGGAAGCTGTTCTGACCTCTCCCTCCCAGCCGTCCAGAACGAGCATGTAGTCCGCGCCGATCTCCGATACGGAATAGCCAGTGTCGGGGTCGTCGTCGGAATCAACGAAAATGTAGAAGCTGTCGACATTAGACGTGATCATCAGAGTGCCCTCGACGCTGACATACACATACAGAGAGCCGCCGTCGCTCTGGACGGACCATTCCTGGACGGCTATCCCGGACCTGGCTGCTGGAACGTACATGCCGAACATCTCGGCCTTGGACCAATCGTCGAACTTTCCGTCGATTGCAGGACCAGCTGGGTGAGAGTAAGCGACGAAGATGAAGATCGGAATCACGATCACTGTTGCCACAAGAATGGCAAGGAGTTGCCATCTCTTGACGGCCATTTGGTGCCTGCGATAGGCCACGGTCCCCCCAGGCCTCGTCCCGTTGACCATGCCTGTGCCATTCACCAAGCCAGTTCCGTTGACTAGGCCGGTCCCGTTCGTTATGCCAGTCTCGTCCACCCTTCCTCTGGGAGCGGCAGTTCCCATCCCATTGATGAGCCCTCTGCCGCTAACAGACCTCTCTGGGGCAACCGGGGTGACGACCTTCTCTGCCTTGGACGGTCTGGATGGGGGAGGAGATGATGCGACAAGCTCCTTAGGAGGTGGATGCACGAGCGGCTCAGGCATCTCGGCGAACTGAGCCCCGCACTTTGGGCACGACTTCTCGCCCGGGGCCACCTTCATGCCGCACTCTGGGCACCCCAGCAACTCCTCACCCCTGCCAACAGTGATCCCACACCTGGGGCACTTCAACTCTACCCCAGAGAGGTCAAGCGCACACGCAGGGCACTTGGGCTTCACCTCAGGCGGAACGGTATTGAAATACTCCTCGTGAGGGTAACCATCTCTTGACAGTGGGCTCCCCAGCCTGAGCATGATGCGCCTTTCGATTACCTTGTCGAGCTCTCTCCTTGCGATGATCAGGTCCAACTTGGCTCCACAAACCGGGCACTTGCCTGCGTCCACTGACACATTCTTGCCGCATAGCGGACAGTATATTGTCTGTTCGTCAGCCAAGTCCAAGACGCCTCGGGGAGGGGGTTAATCTGTTAGCAATCATTGCTCAACGGTCGTATAGCGATGCGCTGGGTACGTCCTTTCTAGACGTTACTCTAATCGGTGCTATATATAGAATCTCGCGGTTGGCCAGCAGGTCAGCTTTAAGCTCTACGGCGGCCGTAGTTCCAGCCTCCTTTCGGATGGTCGAGCCAACAGCGGCCAGCGAGCGCAACTTGGCACAATATTAATATATGTCCCTATGGACCAGCATGAGAAGCAGGAGCAGCATGACCTGAGGGAGTCAGCTTATAAAGATGGTCGATCCAGGTCTGAGATACCGAGGACATTCAAGCACACATATGTCAACTTTAGCGGCCATCTTCGCGGACCATTGGCCGATTCAACTGCTCTCTTCTTGTTCCTATCGCCATTCCCGAAAGCCTTTTGTCTTTCCTCGTCCAGTCTCTTTTCTCACGAGGATTGTGAGCGAACTCGACCGTTAGCTCCTTCTTCAACGAACGATATCTACGGCGTGAGCTGCAGTTTCTCGATATCCTGGTCAAAGCTCATTGTAGTAGCTCGGATCAACAGACTGCCTTTCCTCAGACGAATCATCAGCGGTGAGAATTCAACAGGACCTCCAAGTTTCGGGGGAACGTCGTAAGATCGAGCCCAATCCTTCTCAGTTTCTTCTCCATCTTCGTGGCCTTTTCGCTGGAGAACTTCGCCCTCAAAAGGTATGCTGTCTCGTCCTCGCTGAACTCTCCTCGGTCCTCATACCAGTCGGCAACGGCCTTGTCGTAGGGGCAGGCTCTTTGGCAACGCAGACATCCGACCAGAGCATTGTGAGCAGAAGATTCCACCCATTCGGGGAATTTGTTCTCAGAACTCTTCTCGTTCAGATATGTCAGGCATATCTCAGCCCTCACCAGGAATCTGTCCTCTCCAATTGCCTTTGTAGGGCAGGCATTGATGCATGCTTTGCACTTGTTGCACAAAGGCAGCGCCCTCTTGTCCTGCCAGTTGTCGATCGGGGTGTCGTAGTCGGAGTAGAAGGCCGTGGGGCGGTGGAAGCTGCCGTACTTCGGAATGTATGTAATGTTGTTCCTACCATAGAGGGCAAGGCCGCTCCGGACTGCGAGCAGTTTCAGCGGCAGGTAGGCTCTTACGAACTTGTAGGATTTCGGTTTGAACGCCTCGGCCAAGAGACGCCTTGCTCGCCTGGCTGCCTTGTCGGCGTCATAGTATGTAGGAGGAACCACGAGCTGGATCGTCTTGCGTTCCCAGTGGAAAGTCGTGCGTATGACGGGCTGCGGCACTGCCACGATAATGATTGATTTCGCTCCTAGCAGGCTCCTAGGCAGTCGAGGCGTGTGGTAGGGCTTCTCGGTACCGGCATAGTTGTAGATGCTGTCATCGAGGAGGCCCTTATCATGTAGGGATCTGATTTCCGCACCGAGCTCCTCCAAGTGTTTGATTGAAACCACGCTGCAATAACAGTCGTTCTTCTCAAGGTAGCTGACAAAGTCCGGCTTGTCGCTCATGGTGTTCGGATGCCACGGGAATGTGGTTTCTCCTAATGAAAGGATGCCTGTTTCTCGACTGCTCTCATTTCACCATCATCCCCAGACTCCAAGAATTCCTCGGTTTCGTCAGGTGGGTACGTGCCCAGAAAGAGTGCGCAGCATTGAGTAACAAAATGAGAAATGAGTTTTGAAAGAGGTTTCATCGATGCTGCGTTTCGCTCAGCTCTCGACCAAGGTCACTTCGAGCCAGTCATAGACACATCCGGTGACGAGGTCGTAGACCATGACCATGCCGGAAGTCGTCGTCGGGTCGGGCGCCGCAGTCAGTGTGACGATGACCCAGTCCATCGGCATCAGCGTGAGCCCCACAGGTTCGACCATCAGGTCGTCCCAGGCAGGATGCACTGTCCTGACCAGAGAGAGCGAATAGTCCACTGTGCAATCCGGCTCCTTCACCATGACCTCTGCCCACCACCATCCAGGGGCGGGGTCATTGATGGTTATCTTGTCGCCGCTGTCCTGTATGACTCCGCGGTTGCTCACAGCGTCGTAGAGGCTGACCACGACAGGAGCGTCCTCCTCCCACGATGCCGAGAGCTCAAAGGACTCAGTACCAGGAGCTATCTCGAACACGTGTTCGCTGTAGCCCGTCCCGCCTAGGCTGATTGAGACCACTGTGCCCTCGTAGGTCTCGGTCATGGCCTCAGTCTCGCTCATCACAGGTGTGAGGCCTATTTGCATGGGCAATGGCAGGTCGTTCTTCAGCAGCGCTTCCTCCGAGCCGTCCACGGTGACCTCATCCTCGACAAAGCCTGCCGGTGCCTCGAGCGTTGCCACCAACATGTACTCCTCGGCGAAGACGTTGCCGAGGAAAGTGTCGTGCAGGACGATCATCCAGCTGCCTTCCGCAGGAGCAAGAACTGAGACGACCTGAGCAGTGATGCCGGTAGAGGTCATCCATGGACCGTACAGCCCACCACCGAGGTAGGGCGTCGTGGAATCCGCTGCTACGTCTCCCTCGGGATTGATCAGATAGACGTCGATCGCTGTGTTCCATTCTTCCCACGCCAGGACTGCTGTCAAAGCCTCGCTTCCAGACGGCACAGAGACAGCGTAGTACGCCCAGTCCCCGGAGCCAGCATAGGGCCACCTCTGGCCCACGTCTATCACGCCCTTGACAGGCAAGCCCACGGTCATTGGCACGGTGACAACCACCGGCACGAGCGAGGTCAATTCCCCTCTTGTGACTTCGAGATACGCCGTATGAGCCCCTGCCTGAGCATGCTTCGGAACCTTTATGGTCACGGTCGAGTCATCTATGGAAGCCCAGCTCCACTCAGAGTTCACGTAGTAGTCAGCCTTCACACTGAAAGGTATCCATTTGTGTACGTACTGGGCTCCCCAGACACGGAGCTCGTACGTTCCCGGCGTCACTCGTGCGCTCAGCTCCTGTGAGTTCGTGTGAGCGTATGCGTAGTTCACCATGGTCCGGCCGCCGGCCTCTATCTTGTAGAGGACCATGTTGAGGTGATCGTCCGTCCACCAAGTCCCGTCGAAATGGTGAGGATCCGGGGGATAGACGTACCTCGGGTCGAACGAGAGGTCAATCTGAGCGTAGTCAACCCCCTCAGGGATCTGGAACGGGTAGAACCAGTCCTTGTTGAGTTTGACGCTGCCTGAAGTCTTGAAGCCCGCTCCCGAGATGCGCTCGAGAGTCCTCGAAGTCATCTCGTCCGCATCCAGAGAAATTTCCTCCTTCTCTCCAGGCGACAAGGTCAGCTCTATCGAGCTCTCCTCGCCAACCTCTACTGCACCTGTCGCAGCCTCGTAGGCCTTCCATGCATCGACTCTGCCCGCGCCCTGCTCGGTGGGACGATAGCCCATGTCCATCGCAGTCCCCATCAAGATCGCCTTTATCTCCGCAGGCGTCGGGGGCCTTTCGTTAGTCTTCATGAATGCTTCGTAGACTAGCGCACCTATGCCCGCGGCGACTGGGGTCGACATGCTTGTTCCGCCGAACTGCAGCTCTGCTGAATTGCCGGGGGCAGGAGCGGGTCCCCAGGCTCCCACGGCCGCAACGTCCGGATCAATCCTGCCATCAGCAGTAGGTCCAGAGGAGCTGAAGTAGATCATATGGTTGTTCTCGTAGTCGCTCGCATAGTACTTGCCATTGAACTTCGTGAACGGCCAATAACCCAACAGACCGAAAGCCTCTGCGTTGTTTGTCGAGGCACCGACAGTTATCGTCGACTCGGAGACGCCCGGAGACGAAACTGTGCCGCTGCCCGAACCCTCATTTCCTGAGGCGACGAAGCTCGCAACGCCCCGCTCAGCTGCGCGGTCAAGGGCTAGCGACAGTGGATCGTTCCCATCGTTTGGTACCTCGAGTCCGCCGAGGCTCATGCTTATGATCTGAGCGCCGTCCTCCGGCGTGCCGGGATCTCCGTCACTTCCTGCGACAGCCCACTCAACACCAGCGACTATCCAGGAATCCCATCCCCAGCCCTCGTCGGTGAGCACCTTGCCCGCCATGATCATCGATTCGGGAGCCATCCCCTGGATCTTGATGAAGCCATAGTAGGTGTTGACAGCCCTGCTGGCAATCAGGCCGGAGCACGAGGTCCCATGGCCGTCGCCATCCCTGAACGGTTCGGACGTGAACGACTTGTAGTCATAGATCGCTCCCGCGATGTCGTTCTGACTGATATCTGCGCCCGTGTCCAGGACCGCGACCTTCACTCCCTCGCCCGTGATGCCCTCATCCCAGACTCTGTCCGCACCCATAGTATAGGGCGTGGACGCGTACCAGATGCCTGTCGCGGGGTCGTAGATCTTGGTGATGTCGCCTATCCAGTCACCTTGAGGAACCGGGATTGCCTCCTTTTTCCCGTCCAAGAAGACCTTCTCAACCTGATCTAGCAATGCTACGCCGAGCAACGATTCTGCAGAGACGGTTGCTGCGACCGCGCCAAGAGCAGGATACTGCGCACTTACCAAGGCGCCGCTTATCGTCATAGCGTCCTTTGCGTTCGCGAATTCTGAGCCCTTCGCAAGAAATACGATTGTATTGAGCTCTGCGTTCGGCGAGGTCTTCAACAGGCCTCTCACTTCGTCTCTCAATCTTGGCTCCAATTTGGCCATCGCGCTGGGGTCGGCCACAATCTCGGTCGGCTTTGCCGTCGCCACCGAAGCCACGCTCAGTGTGAGCAGCAAGACTGCCAAGAAACACACAACTTTCGTTGAATATCTCATCCGCTTGTTTCCCCCTTACATATCCGAATGGAGAAGCGCTTGAGATGGCCATGTCTCTTCCGCAACCTTAGACAACGCCTCCTCCCCCATGATTGCGAATGAGCGGTAGCGCAAGGCAATAGCTGTGCGCTACTTGCCCTCTCCGCGCTCCTGTGACCACCTGACTGAGTTGTGACTATACAATTCTTACGCTACTGACTCTTTCCAATCGTCCGAAATCCGGTGTCGGAATCTGATATGTTTCCAAAAGCGGTGGTTGTCTGTGACGGACCCGGCATCGATGCGGGTCAGACTGAAGTAGCGTGAGGTCATAGCTGCTTCTGCGCATCCAGCTAGTCGTCAACTGAAAGTTCATTGCACGGAGCCAACCCACATCTGTATATCGTCTTGCACCGACGAACGATTCATCCAACAAGGCGGGCACGTTGTAGAACTGAACACGAATCGCCATCTGAGAATTGTCGAAATTGAATCTCATGAACATGAGTTATATATTGTGCAGGCGGGATAACGTCCTGATAGGTGAGCGCTCTGAAGGTGGTTCAACTAGGTTGTGGTGTCACAGGGCTCGTCTGTGCGGAGCATCTGGAGAAGAATCCAAAGGTTGACGAGCTGGTGCTTGCAGACAAGCAGATAGGGCCAGCCGAGTCTCTTGTCGAACGCATCGACACCGACAAAGCCACTCTTTTCAAGACCGATGCTGGAGATCCGTCCGACCTGAAGAAGCTAATGCACGGCTGCGATCTCGTCATCTCGTCGGTGCCGAGCGAGATGAACCCGGAGCTCCTGCGGACAGCTCTCGCGATGGGAGTGGACTACGTCGATTTCACGATCCCCCTGGAGACGATTCCCAGGTTCGAGGAGACTCAGAAGGCGTGCGCCGACGCTGGAATCAGAGCGCTGACAGCTGTGGGTTCCGATCCTGGCATCTCGGATGTGTTCGCATTGCATTGCGCAAGCAGACTGGACGAGGTCCACGAAGTCCACATCAAGGACGCGGACAACGCGGTCTCGGAGAAACATGAGATCTTCACGCTCTGGTGCCCTCGGGATATGCTCGAAGAGATAACGATGGAAGCAGCGGTGTATGAGAACGGTGAGATCAAGTGGCTCCCGCCCCTATCCAGAAAGGAGCAGTACAGATTCCCTGATCCCATCGGCTCTCACGCGATCTACAATACGACCCACGAGGAGACCTTCCTGATCCCCAAGTTTCTCAAGGGAGTGAGGTACGTCGATTTCATGATCGTCGTTTGCGAGAAGTTGGTCGAGACGGCACGCATGCTTCGCAGGATGGGCTTGCACAGCATCAAACCAATCCCGGTTGATGGCGTTGCAGTCAAGCCATTGGATGTCGTCGCGGCATTGATGCCCAATCCCGTCGACATGGTTGGAGAAATCAAGGGCTCCTCAGGGATCATAGTCGAGGCAGTGGGCCTCAGGAATGGCGAGAAGTGTGTGGCTAAGACTTGGGTTGCCATGACTCACGAGGATGCCTACAGAAGATTCAACACGAGCGCAACCGGCTATCTGGTCGGCACGGGAGCTGCAGTCGGAGCTGAGATGCTCGTCGCCGGGGACCTCAAACATGATGGATTCTTCGTCCCGGAGATGTTGCCGCTTGGAAAATACCTGGAGAAGCTTCGACAGAAGAGTCTTGAGGTACATGAAAGCGTCGTGATGGTGTGAGCACGAAGTCCCTTGTCGCCCTCCATTCCCGACTGTAGGCCCGAGCGGCTCTCATGTTGGCGAACTTCGGGGACATCAGGGTCGACCACTCTGAGTGGAAGAGAACCACTTGTTCGCTCAGGGGAGAGGCTTCTGGTACCACGTGAAATGCTTCGCTACTCTGAACCCCAAGCCCTCGTAGAGCCTCAAGGGATCGTACGGATTCTCGACTTCCATGTCCAACACAGCTTCGTCCATGCCGTGGTCCTTGAGGACCTTGAGACTTCTGGCGAGCAGAGCGCGGGCCAGGCCTCTGCCCCTGTACTGCTCCCGGACGAAGACGTGTTCCGTATGCCCTCGCTTCTTTCCTAGCTGCCGGTTCTCCTCCTCGACGATGTAGTTCAGCACCATACCAGCTAGGGTCTCGCCATCCCACGCTACCTGCCAGAGGTCTGGCTGGAAGACGCTTGTCTTCATGAAGGATTGGAAGTGCCTGTCATCCCATTTGCTCTCGGAGAAGTCCCGGTCGTGCCGCGACGCCTCCTTGTCGGCCTCCCATATCTTGCGGTAATGTTCGCGTCCTACTGGGCGTGTTTCGAACCCAGCAGCGAGTGGCATCTCGGGAATCTCATCCAGGCTTCGAACCATCTCGAGCACATGCTGGACGGGCCGATAGCCATTGCTCACTGCAATGGATTTCCAATCGTTGTCCGAGTCGTTGGCCCAGAGCTCGATGAAGGCTGCTCCCTCATCGCCGTCCTTCTTCGCGATCTTGCGAATGTGTCTCTCATTGTACAGGAACAGCTTTTCGCGGATCCCCCTGCCACGCCATTCCTGCAGGAGCTCTACTGAGTGGCCGTACGCTCTCCCGCTCTCTCGATTCTCCCGCCAGACCCTTGCGAGACCGATCATCTTCCCATCTGCCTCGGCCACG
>Ga0315314_1001641_pt1 | contig 19752 bp, 21 predicted proteins | sample TDP9_MG_FD_203631 | JGI IMG/M metagenome (GOLD analysis project Ga0315314, IMG submission 203631) | Freshwater sediment microbial communities from Lake Towuti, South Sulawesi, Indonesia - TDP9 | ecosystem: Environmental > Aquatic > Freshwater > Lake > Sediment | place: Indonesia: South Sulawesi... | reverse complement strand
AAGCAGTTCCAGTCAAGGGGATTATGACAAGAGTATCATCAGAGTTCTTTGCTCTATCTAGTGATATGCATCTGATCCTTGGTAATATAAGCCAAGATGAGTATACAAGTGAGACTGCAGATAAGAGGGGAAAGACAAGGAAAGAGGCTTTGTCTAGGCTTGCAAGAGTAGTTTGCGCAGATACAGATATGCTAAAAGAGGATGAGATAGTCTCTATAGCTAATTATGTTTATAGGAAACAATTGGACAAAATATCAGATGGGCTAATACAAGTATATAGTTCGATGAGACCCTCCATCAAGGATAAATTATCCCTCGTTTTGACCGGGATAGGAAGAAACTTTTTAGGGAGAAAATCTGCAGAAAAATTAAGATTTGAGAGCATTATTGACTTAGCACAGATCATAGGTAGGGATGCATCTATTGCAACCCCTTCTTTAGCAGTAGCATTGATGGTAGCATATGAGAAAGGAGTAAGGGAGACGGAATGGTCACTGTAATAAAGATAGGAGGTAGCTTGGCCGAAGAACCAAAAAGTTTAGTACATTTATGCAGAGAACTAATCATCATTTCTAAAAATTATGGGTTAATAATCGTGCCTGGTGGAGGAAAATTTGCAGATACTGTGAGATATTTGTATAACAAATTCAATCTATCTGATGAAATTGCTCATGAAATGGCTATACTAGCAATGGATCAGTATGGATTGCTTTTAAAAGACATAATGAAAGAAGCCATTTTAACATATAGCCTAAAGGATGCTTTAAATGCCTCTAAGAGAGGAATTTTGTCTATTATTCTCCCATCAAAGATCATTTTTTCTTTAGACCCTCTTGAGCATTCATGGAAAGTTACTTCTGACTCCATATCAGCCTTCATAGCCTCATCATTAAAGGCTGAAAATTTGATTTTAGCAAAGGATGTTGACGGAATCTTCACAGAAGACCCTAAGAGAAATGATGCAAAGATGTTCAAAAGGATTTCTGCAAGTAAGCTATTAAAGGAGAAATTTGGTTGCATAGATGAATTTTTACCAAGAATCCTTATCGAAAAGCAACTTATATGCTATGTAGTAAATGGGAAGCATCCTAATAGGATTAAGAGCATTTTAGATGACAAGAGTGATATTTACACGAAGATAAACCCTTACTGATTGAGAGTCTTGTATTATGAGGCGCATAGCAATACCAATTAGAACAAATTAATCGGAAACTTTTCTCCTATTAACTTCTTTTCACGATCACTTTACTATTTGGTAGGACTCCTATAAAGAGCCAGCCTTTATTTATCAACTGCTCTGCTTCTTCCGCAGAGACTACCTTTTGAGGTGCTTCTTGCCGATCAAAGCGCCAGTTTCTTGGGTTATATACACCTTTATATAACGGGATTCTGTGAATGATGGAGTTTCAACAATTGGATTGGAATCCTTACCCGCAACCGAGTGCCACATTATTAGCCATTACACTCCTATCTATTACAATTCTATTCATATATCTTGGCAGATGCAGATTAGTCAATGGATTGAAACCAGGAAGGCCTGGAACAGCCGCTGGTGTGTTAATGATAATAGTCTGGAGCCTTTCTATTATTACCTTATTGACTCCACTGATCTCTCCTATTCCCGTGTCTTCGCCTCGAACGGGGAACTTACTGCCCCCAGGTCCAATGAATCCTATAACAATACTTGCAGCCGTGTGTTGCTTCTTTATTATCGGGTATGGATCTCGAAGGTATGGGATAAAGTTGGCGTTGGGAAGCGCCTTCGTTGGCACAATTGCGGCTCCAATGATTTTCGAGCTTCCTTTCGACTTAATCGTCAGTGGAAGAGTCAATATTCCCCTGGTCTTATCGCTCCTCTTGTTATCTCCTAAGTTTCTGGTGGAGGTGTGCACGATTTCCCTCCTCCTGTTGTCGCCGCTGGTTCGTATTACAAAGCTGACTATGTTCTCATTGGCTGCGATGTTCGTTGTCTTCGCCTGTTGGGCTTATTTTGGTTTCTCACCCCCATCTGATCCACTCTCGTTCACTCTTAATGCAATATCGAAGGTGTTCGCTTTCGTCACAGCAATCACTCTTTTCTTGAACGAAATATTAAAAAAATAAAAAAGGGTGATGAGAGCTTAATCCCCTGCTCTCATAGGGTTGGAGGGCTTAGATTTGTTAATAGGAGAAATTATTCCGATTAAAACGAAGTATTGGAGACCTGGCGATGATTACATAAGCATCATAAAAAGCTCTATCATGAATAAAGTTGAAGATGGAGATATAATGGTACTATCTGAGAAAGCCTTATCGATAGCAAAAGGAAGGTTAATCGATGAGAGCAAGATTCGACCGAGTTTACTTGCCAAATTCATAGCTAATTTTTGGATGAGATACGTATGGGGATACATACTAGCCAGATTATGCCATTTGAGGATTAAGAATGTTTATCGCTTAAGAAATTATCCTGTAAAGGAAGGTGCAAATCACAAGCAATTAGCATTGATCCATGCTGGATTTTTACAAGCCTTAAGGCATGGATCAGAAGGAGGAATAGATGTGAGCAATATTCCTCTTGCCTATGCCTGCTTGCCTCTTGAAGACCCTTATGAAGAAGCGATGAAAATTCAGGCTGAAATTCAAAATAATGCTAAGAAGGTATGTGTAATGATCGCTGATACAGATATGACTTATTCTTGGCATAACTTACACATCACTCCAAGACCAAGACCGATGAGAGGGATATTATCTATAGGAGGCTTTATAGCATATGTAATAGGAAGAGCCCTTAAGCTTAAGTGTAGAGCAACGCCTTTAGCCATTACCTCGAAAATTGATGTCAATGAAGCATTGGATATAGCGCAACTAGCCCATAAAGCTCGAGGTTCTGGTGCAGGAAGAACGGCTTGGGATATGGCTAAAAGATTTGGCACAAGTCTGATTGGAGTTACTTGGAAGATGTTAGATGAGGTAGACCATTATCCAATAGTAATAATCCGCTTATTAAAGGTCAGTAATTAGCTCATATGATTTTAACAAAGTCTTATGATTTTTACAAAATCTGAAACAAAGTTCTCTCGAACTCTTCCGAAATGGTTATTACATTTTTCACAAACAGCTCTTCTTACGCCCATTATATCTGCACCTAAATCTCGAATTTTTGCTATATCCTCTTTGTCTAATCCTCCAGCCAATGCTACCAAGAGATCGAACTTATGTGATTCATTAACAAAAATTTGAAGTTGGGAAAAGCCAAGAAAGTCGAATAGATTTAATCCTCCTTTACTCTTTACATCTATCAATACTCCATCTGCCCTAGATTTGTATGCAATATTTGGTAGCAATAAAGGACTTAGCCCTCCGAATTGAGTATGATCGGCATAGCCCGAAGCTATGACTTTCACTTTAGAGCTGTATTCTTTGACAGACCTTACCACGCTTTTCATCATGTAAAGAGCTTCATCAAAGGAACTTGTTCCAAACAAGCCAACTTTTACATAGTTTGCGCCTGAATAAGCAGCGCCTAAAGCAGCAAGAGAAGCTGTACCTGGAAGGTTTGGCATGTCTCCTATTGTTGCACTTATCTGAGCTTTTTCTCCTAGAATATCTCTAACCTTAGTAATTACCCAAGGAAAGTTTGCACCTAAAGCTCCCTCTTTAGGGTTTTTTACGTCGATTATATCCGCTCCTCCTTTAAATGCATCTATTGCTTCATCAACTTCGCTTATGCTGACTAAGAGCTTCAAAGTGTTTTTCATATGGATTCCATCCTTCTTCACGATACAAAAATTTAGGCATATATTATTACTTATATGCTTGAGTTCATCTCAAAACTATTTAAGCCTGTATAAAAAGCGTGAGGAAGCTATCTTCACATAGCAGGGGGTGGAGCTTGCGCTGAAAGACCTCTTTGCTTACGAGAGATCATAATCGACGCAGCGGATGTGATTATGTTGGTGAGGACGATCACTGTTATTACTATTGTAACGTAGATCTCAGCGTAAGGAAGCCCCAATTGAAGGGGAATGACACTCAGAGTGGCATGGGCTAGCCCTTGGCCGCAAAGCAATGTCATGGCGACCTTATCCACAGTCATAGGACTTCTAATGACGGACAGGTTCACCGCTAGGTAACGCAGGAAGATGTTGATGCTTATAAAGACCAGCCCAAATAACAGGCCGAATGTTAGCGTTGTGAACGATAAATCATAGAGCAGGCCGAGGAACACGAAGAAGAAGGTTCTAATGAGGAAGGCGAGTTCTGAATGGAACCGCATTAGGAACTCCTTTAGCTTTGTAAACTGAAAGATATCTATCTTCATTCCAAGGAAGGAAGACACACGGGCATCATTCCCGATTACAAGGCCCAGGACCAGCGCCGATAGGACCCCGCTGCCACCGAGAAGCTCTGTCCCTACATAGGTGAGCATCAAGACTGCTAACGTTGAGATGTATGTGTACTGTTCGCCTCTAATGCGATATAGAATCCAAAGCCAAACCACTCCTGTTATAAACCCCAGTAGTACTCCTACTCCGAACCTAGCTGCCAAGTCTTGGGCTGTTTCTATGAAACTTAAGTTTCCCCTTGTGAACAGTTCTAGAAGCGCGAAGAAAAACACAATGTTAAGAACGTCCGTGATGGTGGATTCCAACGATATCGTGAGGGAGGTCTCTTCCCTCAGCCGAAGTTTCTGAGAAAGGGGGATTATGACTACCGAGCTTGTGCCAGCTATCATCGGCCCAAACATTAGAGCCTGAATCCAGTCCATGTTAAAGATGAATCTAGCGAAGATAGCGATGCCAACAGTGACGAATACAAAGTATGTTGACCCTAGAAGGACTGCCCTTCCGCTCTGAGTGAATACTTTGTATAGGTTCATCTCCATCCCTCCATAGAAGAGAATCATCATGAGCGATAGAGTTACAAGGTATGGCGTAACAGGGATCAGTGTTTCCTTAGAGAAAAGATTCAGAACTGGGCCAAGTATTATTCCGAAGAGTATCAGGAAAAGTATATCAGGTAAACCTGTTCTTCGAAAGAGTAGCTCTCCAAGGAAACCTATGAAGAGTATAACCGCAGCAACTATGAAGGTGACCGTCACATCTGGCATAATTTCAACTCCTCGTCTAGCCTTAACAAGATGGCTAGGGAATACCCCATAAATAGGCTCAGCTCTAGAGGTAAAGAACGAATTGTATTATTATGCTTTTCTAAAATATAGTTATTAAATTTTAACTTAAATTTCCTCTAACTTCTCGATATACATGAGCGTGAAATCTATCTCAGGAATGTACCTCATCCTTACAGTTGCCTTTGCATTACCATACTTTGTCTTTACTTTCACATCTAAATGTTTACCCTTTAGAGTTTCATAATCGTAAGCATGGCTCTTCTCTCCTTTTATCATATCAGCATCTATCCTTACTTCTACGCTCTCTCTGTAGGGTTGTAATTTCATAGTCCTACTGATGGTTTCCTCTAAAGTTCTTATGATGTCTTCATCCTTGCATATAGGTATACCTATGAACTGATGATATATTGCACCTAAAGCTATTGCCCCTTCGAAGATGACTCTCTCCCTGTTTGTAACGCTCTTATCAAAATACCTTCTGACAACTTCTTCTATGCTTTCCATAATCTATTACATTCCTTTACACCGAACTTAATTCTTTTTTTATCTCGCCTAAGGTTGTAACCCTCTCAGCGATTAGATCATGCTGATGTATGCTCTCCATGCTCCTTGCCTTAAAAATTAAACGAATATCATCCGGAAAGTTTGGAAACTCTTTTACAAAGTAACGCATCATATGGCGAACACAATCTTCAACGAACCTTGGGTTAAATGTTGCACGTATAACCAATTCAGCCTCATCAGGTCTTTTTAGAAGCTCAAAAGTTGATGAACTCATCGAGTCTGTTATTATCTGGACTAAACGAGTAGCCTCTATTTCTGTGCCTTCAGGTATCTCAATGAGTATCGAGCCATAGGCACGCTGCATGTGAGTCGCTACAGGGATTTTATCTAAAATATTCTTTATCTCATCCTTTGTGAGATCGAGCTTTCCCATTTCTTCCTCTGCAATCTTTCTCACGACCTCTTTGGCACAGGGGCAAGCAGTCATACCTATCAAGCTTATGCCTATCATTCTCCTAGCATTGACAGAACCATCAGGTCTTCTTTCTGCTATAGCTTTTGCAATGATCTTAAAAGATTCGTAGCTCAAGCTCTTTGTCTTTGGCGTTCTTTGCTTGAAGATGGCCTCCCCTCGCGCTCTTACTTCAGATCGAGTTGCATACTCATGCCTTTCGAGCAACTCTTTTGATATAGCAACACAAACATCTTCTAGTTTGTAAGTCTTTCCAACGTATTCACTCAAGACATCGGTGATGACCTCGTAATTTCTAGATGGGTGAATGCCCTTCTGATAAGGTGGCAAGTCTATGAAGGCATCGAAGACCGGGACTATTATTACAGGCTTATTTTTGAGCGAAATATAGCCTATGGGCATCTTTACCCTAACAACCCCAACCTTGTTAAGAGATAAGTTGACTTCAGGATATTTCCCATGTATATCAGGTAACTCTAACTCCAAGAGAAACACTCTCTTTGCTAATTTCAACTTATATATTTTATATTACTCGCTATTATCTTTTATGATTTTAATATTGTAAGCCTTACCGATATCATTATATTCTATTTTATAGGATAGGTAACGGAGTGAAAAATAATGGTAGTAAAGATTGGTTTTGTGAAGATAGGTAATATAGGCTCTGCTCCTATGCTCGAACTATTACTTGATGAAAGGGCTGAAAGAGAAGACATAGATGTTAGAGTTATAACATCTGGTGCAAAGATGGGAGTTGATCAAGCAGCAGAAATCACTAAGAAAATGGTTGATTATAAACCAGATTTTATGTTAACAGCAAGCCCAAATGCAGCTCTTCCTGGACCGAGTAAAATTCGAGAGGTTCTGAAAGAGGCAGGAATTCCCTTAATCGTTATTTCAGATAGCCCTGCTAAAAAAGCAACAAAGCAGATAGAAGAGTTGGGTCAAGGATACATAATCGTTGAAGCAGATTCTATGATAGGGGCTAGAAGAGAGTTCCTAGATCCTATAGAGATGGCTCTGTTCAACGCTGATCTCATAAAAATCTTATCCATAACGGGAGCCTTTAACATAATATGCACTGAAATGGACAAAGTTATAGATGCCTTTAAGAAAGGCGAGACGCCTGCTCTGCCAAGGATAGTTATCGATAAAGAGAAGGCAGTCAACGCTACAGGTTTTCAAAACCCATATGCAAGAGCAAAAGCCATGGCTGCTTATGAGATAGCAAGAAGAGTTGCTGACTTGAGCGTTGAGGGATGCTTTGTAGTAAAAGAATGGGAGCGTTATACAGCTTTGGTTGCTACCGCCCATGAGATGATGCGCACTGCTTCAATTCTTGCTGATGAAGCAAGAGAGATCGAGAAGAATAGTGATTCTGTCCTTCGCATGCCTCACTATGATGATGGGACACTAATGCAAAAGAGGAAACTGATCGAGAAACCAAGAAAACCTGGAGAGTAACAGAGTCTCAATTAAGCATCAACTCATTATTGGAACGAGTAAACAAGATTAGCATTTTTAAGGATAAGATTAATCATTTAGAGTGTACTATAGAGGGGATTTAATGAAAGTCCTTCTCGTAACAGGACAGCTAGCCAAGAATTTAGTAAAAAAATACGCTAGTGAAAGTGATGTAGAGTTTAAGATAGAAGACTTACCTATGTCCGTAGCCTCTTTATTAACGCCTCGATACATACTTCGTGAGTTAAAGGCAAGAGAAGTTAAGGGCTTTGATATGATCATAATCCCTGGACTCGTCTCTGGGGATGCATCTTTGATAGATGAGGTTGGCATTCCAACTTTCAAAGGTCCTAGGTACGCTGCTGACATACCCTTAGTGCTTAATATGATAAAAAAAGTTAAGCTATCGAAGACATTACCTGCTGACAATCTTCTAAAAGAGGAACTAAGGCGAAGAGCAATCAAAGAGATAAAGGCTGTAGATAAGCGCAAAGAAGAGCTCTTAAAGAATCCTTGGAACATTCTTATTAAAAATCTAGCAATAGGAAGAGACTTTCCTTCAAGGATAATGGCTGAGATAGTCGATGCCCCTAAACTGACTGACGAGGAGATAATGAAAAAAGCAAGATATTACGCTTCATCAGGAGCTGACATAATAGATGTAGGCATGATGGCTGGCGAGTCTCGACCTGATGATGCTAGGAGAGCAGTTAAAGCCATTCGATCTGCTGTAGATTCTTTGATCAGTATAGATACTCTAGACCCTAAAGAGGCTGAAGCTGCTGTGTTAGCAGGTGCTGATTTGATCTTGAGCATAGATGGTGGTAACGCAGAGGAGATGGCATCCTTTTCTTCAGATGTAGCTGTTGTAATAATCCCAACCGATCATAGTAGACAACTTTTCCCTAAGGAGGTTTTAGAGAGGATTGATTTGATCGAGGAGAACATAAAAAAGGCTAGGAATTTAGGTATGAAGAAGATCATTGCAGACTTGATCCTAGATCCTATTATTTCACCAGGCTTTTTGGATTCGATAGTAGCTTTTTATGAATTCAGAAAGAGAGAACAAAATATGCCCCTTCTAATGGGAGTTGGCAACATCACAGAGCTAACGGATGCTGATACTGTAGGTGCAAATGCTTTGCTTGCTGGTATTGCGTCTGAGCTGGGGGCTGGCATACTTCTAACTACAGAAGTGAGTGATAAGGCAAGGGGTAGCGTTAGAGAATTATCCTTGGCTTCACAAATCATGTTCTTAGCCAAAAAAAGATCGTCAGTACCAAAAGATATGGGTTTTGACATGATCATCATGAAGGATAAGAAGTCAAGAGAAGAACCTTATGACAGAAGAATTGAGGAAGGTATGAGAATTATAAAGCCGAAGAAAGCTAAATTGAAAAAGGTGGATCAAAAAGGATGCTTTAAGATTCTATTGGATAGAGATGAAAACGAGATTGTAGCATTATACTATCCAAGCTACAAAGATGATAAGTGTGGCTTGATCATAAAAGGAAAAGATGCTGAAGACATTTACAGAACGATAATAGATTTGGGTCTAGTTTCCCTTTATGATCATGCAGCTTACCTAGGTAGTGAGCTACAGAAGGCTCAAATAGCCCTCAATACTGGGAAGAGCTACCTTCAAGATACACCACTTTTCAGTCAAACTTAAGCAAAAGTAAATAATGCTTCTTTGATGATTAAAATCGAGCAAAAAGTTGCCTAAATTAAATAGTTTATCTGATCTAGGCTTCATTGAGAATTGTATATTCGAGGTAATAGTCTCAACTTATGGAATCAATCATGTGCCAAACGCAGCTCCTATGGGAATCATGATTGATGACATGCGAAGATTGATCATAAGACCTTACACTACATCACAAACCTATAGAAATATCCTTTTTCACAAATGCGCTGTAATAAACATCACTTCTAACCCTATCATCTACTACAAAACTGCCTTTAAGGATGCTAATCCTGATAAAAGAGTCCCAATTGATTGGTTCGAAAAAGCCGATCTAGTTGATGCACCAAAGTTAAAAAATGCTGATACATGTATAGAAGTGAAAGCAATTAATATAGAAAATAAGAAAAGAGATAGAGCTAAAGTTTTATGTGAAGTTGTAGATATATCCCATATTATAAATATAGTTCCAAAGGCTTATTGTAGAGCAAATTTTGCTTTGATAGAGAGTATAATACATGCTACAAGGATTAATGTATTTCTTTCTAAAGATGAAAAAGAGAAAGTTGAGGGATTGATAAAGCTAATCAAGTATTATGATACATTAGTAGAAAGAGTAGCGCCAAGTTCAGCGTATTCAGATATAATGAAAGGAATTCTCAAAAGGATAGAAGATTGGAAGGCTAAAAGTGAAATATGAAAATTACCTTTAAGATTTTATAGTCATATTGTTAAACTTTGATGATGGATCAAATTGCATCTATTGATCTTTGAAGACGATTTGACCTTAAACTTTCATCCAACCACTCTTACTCGACCAGCCTTTGATTTGATGCTAGGCACAAAAACATTGCTTGATGCTATTTTAGATGAGGTAAAGCCTGATCATCACTCTTTATTAGTATCAGAGTATCTATCATCCATTACTGCAAAAAGGCATCCTAACGCTGATGTAAATCCTCAAAAAGTTGAGGGGGATGTGATCTTCATAAATTCTCTTTCAAGGCTAGATACTCAAGAACTAAAAAAATTATTAATGAAGGATAGCCATTTCGTTGCCTTCTCTAATAATAATTTGACCATAGCAAAAGTTGGCTCTAAATTGGCAAGGGAAGCTTTGATACCTCCTAGTTCAATGGCAAGAACCTTTTCTAATAAGTTTAAGGGATACGCTGATGAGTTTAGATTAAGTGATTCTTCTTTGATTAGATATCCTTGGCATTTGATAGAATTAAACTCTGAAGCAATTACAAGACAGTCTTCAAGTCTTAAAGGCATTTCGGATATAGGAAAGAATAGTGTTGTATCAGGTCCCAAATCGAGATTAATCATAGAAGAAGGGGTTGAGATAGAAGGGCCTGTTTTCTTTGATACAAGAGATGGGCCCATTCATATAGGCTCAAAAGCTAAGATTCTACCTTTCTCAAGGATAAAAGGACCTTCTCATATAGGAAAAAATTCAACCATATTATCAGCCATAATCGAAGAAACTACGATAGGGGATTTTGTAAAAATTGGTGGAGAAGTTGATAGGAGCATATTTTCTGGTTACTCTAACAAGGCTCATGAAGGATTCATAGGCCACTCATACGTTGGAGAATGGGTAAACCTTGGTGCTATGACGACTAATTCCGACTTAAAGGATACCTATGGCACTGTTAAGATGATGATTAAAGGGAAGAGATTAGATTCAGAAAGAATTAAAGTTGGTTGCTTCATTGCTGACAACGTTAAGACCTCAATTGGAACTTACATATACACCGGGAAGAAGATGGGTGTAGCCTCTCAGATTCATGGTTATGTTCCAGAGGATGTTCCAAGCTTCACAATATATGCAAAGAGCATGGGCTACAGATTGTTTGAGGTTGATGTTGAGTCTGCCATAGAAGCTCAGAAGAGGATGAAGGATAGAAGGGGGATAGAACAGACAAAAGAAGATGCTGATCTGCTAAGGAAAGTATTCATGATGAGTAAAGAGGAAAGGTATAAGGCAGGGGTAATAAAGGGAAAGTTCTCGTTTTAATGAGGCATTAAAAATGAAGTTGCTAGCCATAACAGATGTTCATGGAAGAACTCAAGTCTTAAAATGGCTTATAGAGTTAAGCAAGGATTTTGACCTTTTAGCCGTTGCTGGGGATGTTACTGAGTGGGGAGATGAAAATTTCTTCAGAAATTTCTATAAATTGATTTCTGATAACAATATCAGGACCCTCTTTGTCCCAGGGAATCATGATCCAATTCTTGAATTGAGCCTCCCTAAAATATCGAATCTTCATGGTGGGTCAATAAACTTCAATGGCTTGATATTTTGTGGTATAGGTGGCTCAAATCCAACACCTTTCAGCACTCCCTTCGAGCTTGATGACAATCAAGCATACGAATTACTATTTAGATTGCCCAATCAAATTGATGCTCTTATCTCTCATGCTTCGCCCTATGGTACAAAATGTGATCGCTCATATAAGGGGCATCATATAGGATCAAAGCCTGTTAGAAGTTTTATAGAGAAGGTAAAGCCTAGAGTTGTAATAAGTGGGCATGTCCATGAGGCAAGAAGTATGGATGTTTTAGGAGAAACTTTGATAGTAAATCCTGGACCAGCCATGAATGGCTTTTATGCTATTATATCTATAGATGGCAAACCAAGGGCTGATTTGCTCCAAGTATAGAATATTATTGATAAGTTAGAGAAAAATCGACTTCGTCTGTCTTTTAGTTAGAATAAGATTAGTCTTTATAGGGCTAATTTCTCTTGATTACTATTTTGTTGCCACATTGAAGCTACTCAATTCTTATATACAATGGATTTCAAAATTTATGGGATTGGTTTCCAGCGAAGTTGCCTTTCTCACTGATCTAGGATTGATCGCTTCTTTAACCTTAATCCTAAGTTTGATCTTCATTCGCTTAAAGTTGCCAATAGCTATAGGTCATCTAATAGTAGGGATGCTGATAGGGCCTTACAGCCTTAATCTGATTCAAGACATAGATATCATAAACCTCATGGCGTCTCTTGGTATCATACTTCTTTTGTTCGTTATAGGGGTAGAGATGGATCCGAACCAGTTGAAGAGGGTTGGCGTCAAAGTCTTGACCTTAGCCTCCATCGAGATAGCTGTGTGTATAGTAGCTGGGCTGATGGTAGGTATATTCCTAGGATTAAGTTGGATAGAAGCTCTATTTCTAGCGTCTATCTTATCGATAAGTAGCACGGCGATAGTTGTCAAGATGATACCTGAAGTAAGAGAGTTATCCGAAGGAGACCGCCATTTAATCGTAGGGATAATGCTGATGGAGGACATCTTGGTCGTGATTCTCTTAATTTTGCTCCATAGCTTAGCTGTCGCAGGGAGGGTTTCTCTGCCTGATTTGGCATTCCTTGCCTTAAAAGGGTTTGTTCTTGTCTTAATAATAGTCTCCCTGAGCCACAAATTCATACCCAAACTCATCGACCTTGTTAGAAGATACGAGAAGGAGGCAGGAGAGGCTTCTTTACTATTATCCTTAGGTCTCGGTTTCTTCTTTGCCATTATTGCAACATATTTTGGGTACTCCCCAGCCATAGGAGCGTTCACTGTAGGACTCATGATAAGAGGTGAACAATCATGCTTCATATTTGGCAAGATCTCTCCATTCATGAACTTGTTCATGATCATCTTCTTCATATCGATGGGAGCCCTTATTGATCCGAAGGTCTTTCTAAATCCGGGCTTTCCCCTGATTCTCATAGTTATGGTGGGCATCATGAGTAAATTTATAGGGGGCTGGTTAGGCGCAAGAGCATGCAAAATGAATGGGAAAGAGTGGGTTGTAGGTCTGACCATAGTACCTAGGGGAGAGTTCTCTTTTGTATTTGCAGGAATAGGGCTAAGCTTAGGAGTCATAACACTATCGATGTATTCTTTTGTTGGGATCGTTGTACTCATAACCTCATTGTTTCCGCCAATATTTTTAGCATTGCGGAAGAAAATAATCAAGAAGTAGAAAGCCCCCGAATTCGGTCTCAAATCTGCCTAACCATTTTATTTATTATCCTCTTTAAAGTATAATCTATGAAATGCTATCATCATCAGAAGTAAAAGGGATAGACAAATCAGGGCTCTATAAGATCTATGAAGATTGGCCTATACATTGTAGAGAGGCATATAAAACTGAAGTAAATGCTCCAGAAACTTCTAATGTTAAAAAGATAATATTTGCTGGTATGGGTGGCTCTGCCACTCCTGGGGATATTCTTCAAGACTGGCTAAAAGATAGCATCGATATTCCTTTTTGTGTTGTCAAGGATTACCATCTTCCAAAGTTTGCTGGTAAGGATACTTTTGTCATTGCTGTGAGTTGCTCTGGCAATACAGAAGAAACATTGAGCATAGTTCATGAATCCCTAAAGGCTGGATGTAAAGTTGTCACGATCTCTTCAGGAGGATTGTTAGAGGAGATGAGCTTGAAGAATAACATTCCTTATAACAGAATAGTCTTTACGTTACTATCTCGTGCCTCTTTCCCATACATATTTTACGTATCAGCAAAGATCTTGGAGTATTGTGGCTTTATAAAAGGTTTAGAAGATCAAATTTCCAACTCAATTAGAGTGGTAGAGGATGTTTCGAAGCATATATCAATCGAAGCACCAATTAAGGAGAATTTATCGAAGAAGATAGCCATCTGGCTTTATGATTCTTTACCTTTGATTTATGGATCGAATTTGAATAGAGCAGTTGCCATAAGGTTCAAGAATGTTTTGAATGAGAACTCAAAGATGCACGCTATTGTTGATGTTATGCCTGAGCTATGCCATAACGAAATCGTTGCATGGGAAGGAATCAAGGATAAACCATTGAAGCCTTTGTTCTTAAGGTACAGAAAAGAGCCTCCTGAAGTGAAAGTAAGGTTTGAGATATTCAAAGAATTAATAAGAGATGCTGGCTTTGAAATATTGGAAGCATGGTCGTGGGGCGAGGATCAACTAAGTAAGATTATATCTTTGCTATATATTCTGGATTTTGCATCTCTTTACTTGGCTGTATTGAGAGGTTTTGATCCTACTCCAACTGTGAGCATAGAAAAAATGAAGGGAAGATTGAAGTTAAGACTCGATTATATTGATAAGTATATACTCAAAAAGTAAATTAGGGTTAAATAGACCTTCTTTATATTTGATTAGGCTCAGGGTATAATCAGAGCATTTTCATACTACAGTTGAATCAATCTATCTACCATCATGGCTATGAAGATCAAGGCTAGATAAGGGCTTGAGAACTTGAAGACCATCCATGCATTTCTCTCTGATGGTTTAAAAAACAATCTTATGTTCAGCAATAGCATAGCAACACTAAGAGCTCCTGCCATTATCAGATAGATCAAATTGAAAAAGCCCATAAAATAAAGAGCCAAGGTGAAGATGACAAGGATGATAGTAGTACTTGCTATGCATCTTATAGCAACTCCTTTCTCAACCACTACTGGAAGCATGGGTACCTTCGCTTTGGCATAATCATCCCTATACTTTAGAGCTAAGCTCCATATGTGAGTAGGTATCCAGAGTACAACTAAACCTGCCATCAAAAATGGCAATATTTCCAATATTGTTCCTCTCACAGCTGCATAGCCTATAAGAACTGGCAAACCTCCTGAGAAACCACCTATTATTATGTTGATAGGGTTCCTTCTTTTCAGTATCTTGCTGTAAATCATAACATTGATCGATATTCCTAATAGCATAAGAAAGGAGCTGAGGGGGTTTATGATCAAGGCAAATATCAGTGATAGAGCTACCAAGAATAGACCATAGTAAAGAGCCTTTTTTGCAGCTATCCTCCCTGAAGGCAAAGGTCTCAGCCTTGTTCTGATCATCATTGCATCTATGTCCCTATCTATGTAGCAAGTGAGAACGTTTGCTCCTGATGAGCCTAAAGCTACAGCAAATATTGCAAGTAGTGCAATATTGATCGGAACGCTTCTCCCTCCAGCCACAATCATAGTCCCAAAGGCTGTAAAGGTAAGTAGAAGAACAGTCCTAGGCTTTGTAAGTTCGAAGTAGTTTTTAATAGCATTGATTATAGGCATGATCCCAACCCCTCATTCATGATAATTTTGAGTAGGGTATTTAGGCTATCTGGAAAAATTTGACTTCTCTTATATGCTATTTCCTTAAAACTGCTTGAATTTCCTCACGTAATTGTTCGTCAGTCTTTCCGTAAGTGCTTATTCCTAACGCATTGGCTGCTTTGATGAGCTTTTCTCTTTCAGTATCTTCTTTTTTGCTCACAGGCTGTGTAGTCTCTTTGGTCTCCCTTTCTGCCTCCTTTATCTCCTTCTCTATTTCCTGCTTTCCCTTCTCAAACTCCCCTCTGGCTCTTCCTAAAGCCTTAGCTATCTCGGGTATTTTCTTAGCTCCGAATAAAAGGACCACTACAAAAAGTATTATCCAGATCCATTCTGTTCCTCCGATGATCTGAAGAATCTGACCACTAAACGGCATGAATTCAATTTGGTTAAGGTCTTACTTTAACTTTTCGACGAACAAATAGATAACCAATAACATACAAAATCATCATAGGTATTGCCACGAACCACATGGTTATGCCACTCGTATCGGGCGTAATAATCGCTCCAAAGATGACTATAGCCACTATAGCATATGAGAAATTCTTCTTCCAGAATTTTGCATCTACTACGCCTAGAGAAGTTAACATAACCATTATTATTGGCAATTGGAAGGAAAGACCAAAGGCAAGGGTGAATAATAGCACGAATGAGATGAGATCATCTATGGTTACAAACGTTTGTGCACCTAGAGCTATACCATACTTATATAAGAAGTCTAAGGTAAAAGGTGTTACAAGGAGGTAGGAGAATATACAGCCGAAAGAGAAGAGTATAGTAGCAGGGACTATTATCCTTAGAATCATCCTTCTCTCACTTGGGTATAGAGCAGGGTTCACAAACTTTCCTATCTGATAAACTATTATTGGCATGCTGAAGATAACGCCAAGAAATAAAGAAGTGCTGAATTGAGCCAATATAGCCTGCCCTGGAGATGTAACTATGAGTTTCACATAATCAGGGAGTAAATCCTCTTTCATCTTCTCTATAAATTGAGCAGAAATATTATCATAAACATCTGGAAAAGGCAGATAAATTTTAAGATCACCATACCTAAACTCTTTTATCCCAAAGAGGAAGGTGAATAGAGTTATAGCTACTATTGATATAAGAATCCTTATTAGCCTTGACCTAAGCTCATCTATATGATCGAGGAGACCCATTTCTTTAGACAATAGCCCACCATTTTTTATTATGAGTTAATAATCTATTCATTTAAATTAAACGATTTGGGGTTAATAAAAAATAAGCATTTAGGCATAAGTGATTATTGTCATCTTCACACTTTTAAAAAATAAAAGGTGGTTTTTAGATTAAGTGGTAGTATTCGAGGACAAAGAAACCTATAAGGGCTAGAACACTCAATGTTATTATGGCGGTTAAAGCTATTGCCCACCTAAATGTATTAGATTCTCTCTTCCTAAAGTAGCTGTTAAATCCTAAAGAAACAACTAGAAAGGAAATAAGCGCTATAACACCTTTTCCTACCCAATGATGACCAAAAGTAATTGCCAACCAGTCTTTGAGAGGCTTATAAAGCTCCGCTCCTATGGTTATGCTAGTCACTAGAATTATGATAACTATGGTTGCTAGTAAGAACGATTGGGGAGAAAGCCTTAGTTGAGAAGACATATAGCTATTACACACCTCCTAAGGCAACTCTGTAGCCTGTACTGATAATGACACCCATGAACAACATCGTGGCTGAGCCGATAACTATGATAAAAGATAGCACGATTATCGCCCTACGGCTTCGATTATCGGTCAACAACCTTTCTCTATTGAAATTTAGAGCCACTGCAATGGTTGTCATTAAGTAAGGTCCGAATAGAAATATATGCTCCTTTGCCTCCATGAATATCTTATGAGCCCAATCCCAAGCACTTACTTTTATGACATCCCTGACAGGAGGGTAGCCTACCACGTAGTAGTATCCACCTATTATGTAGACCAGCCAAGCCAAGGTTAAACCTAATAAGGAGACCAAGGCTGCTCTGTTGACTCTTTTTTGAGTGGGTTCAAGGAGTTCGACTATGATCCATAAAGCTGTAACAGCGGTTGCATCTCCAAGAACGACGTGAGGAAAGATGAGTGGGTTCACCATTGTCGATCTCAAGCAGACTATAACACAGTAATTATTTAAAAATTTTACTTATGGAATCAAAAGAAATTGTATAGACTTTATGTGATAGTGAAGGGTAGATTACTTTAAGAGTTTGATAAGATGAGCCTAAGACTAACAGAACTGAACTTACACCATATATCCAGAATGAAGAGGGTTGATGTAAAAGAGGTTTTATCAATCTTATATGAATGTCCTCTCTTTTCTATTTCAAGGATTAGACAAATTAATATATAGAGTTTCACTTCACCTTCATATGTGGATTTAACACCATTGATATCATCATTTAGCATCGTGGCTTTAGCTGAGTTCGGGGATAAGACTCAGCTTGCCGCCATTACTCTCTCAACAAGGTATAAGCCTCCATACGTCTTTCTAGGTGCTCTTTTCGCAGTGTATCTAGTCGATGGTATAAGCGTGCTGGCCGGTATAACCATCGCCACCTTCATCCCTATCTTTTGGATAAATCTTGGATCGGGTATAGCTTTTATAATGTTTGGAATCCTCACTCTACACTCTAAAGATGTTGATGCAATCAAGGTCAAGAATCAAAAGTTAAGCCTCATCACTCCCTTTTCTCTAATCGCTCTAATGGAGTTGGGCGATAAGACTCAAGTCACAGTCATAGCTCTTGCAGCAAAGTATGGCACCCCAACTCTCATCTTTCTTGGAATAGTATTTGCCTACCTTATAGTAATGGGAGTGGCAGTGGTTATAGGCTCGAACCTTGATAAGCTTGTACCAATACGGTACATAAGAATAGGAGCCTCTGTCATGTTCATCTTATTCGGCATCTTATTCCTGCTTCAAGCAATAACTGGAGCCACGTTTCCATAATTATCATGAAGTCAGACCATCGCCCTCTCCCCGGGGATAGGTAACCCTATTTGAGTAGCCTCGCCAGACAAGATTCGATGAAAAATTTCTAGTGCTCCAAGCTTATTCAAATACTCGTTGTTGTTGCCACATCTGTAAGAGTATGTGCACCTTGGACAACCACTCTCTGATTTACATGGACACTCTTTTAATATCTTTAGGGCTCTCTTGAAGGCTGAATCAATTTTATCGTAGAGAAGCCTTGTAGCACCATTACCACCAACAGAACCATCATAGATGAAGATAAGCCCTGATGAGCCCAAAGCAATTCCTCCCATGTCTTGAGCCGCTCCCCCTGTTATCATGTTTGTACCCTCTATTGTCACGTGCTCTGCTGCATGATAGCTGCTACAAGCTATGTCTTCTATCCTTTCTATGGATGCTTTATTCAATATCTTATTTGGTACAGGAGCCCTGAAGACTATGCCTTTCGTTTTAAATTTGTATTCAACAGGCTCTTCGAGAAAAACTTTTTGCCCTTTAACCCCTTCTGACCCTATCTCAAAATTCACATATCCTATAACCTTCTTTTCTATGAGCAATTCACAATACGCAATCTCTATGTTCATGATGAGCTTTTTATCCATTATTTTAAGAATTGAAGGTCTATCTTCCATCAAAGGTCTTGTATAGTAAGGATAGTTTATTGGGAGACGTTCAACCTTAGCCTCCCCTGCTCCTTTCTCGAATTTGAAGCTCATAGATTTATGACGAGAGCCTGCAAGAAAGTATATAGCCTCCGGATGAAGCTCTGAGAGGGCTTGAGGCATGCTTCTTTCTCCTATATTTTTGCCATTAAGAGTTATTGAGACTGTTTCTCCACAGCCCCTTATATCATGCTTCTCAAGAATTCTTCTAGCAGTTGAGTAATCTGGTATGAGTCTATCTCCTTTTTCAAACAGAATTCTTTTGGATTTTAATTCGCTCAATATCTCATTGAAATTTATGAACTCTCTTTTTCCAATAGGCTTGTCCATAGAAGCAGCTAAGATTTGCAATTTAGCTACTACAGGATTGCCAGGATCGACATAGCCCTGATCTACATCATCGAAGTAATCCTTAGGATTGTTCTTATAATACTGGCTTATAGGATCGTTCTCTCTTAAAGCTAGTATTGCTATGCTCTCTTGCCCCCTTCTACCTGCCCTACCTATCCTGTGAATCATCCTTGTAATAGTGACTAAGTCTGATACGACAGAATCTACGCTACCGATGTCTATACCTAGCTCAAGAGTCGGTGTTGAAGATATAGCCTTCAATAAGCCCAACTTGAACTCTTTCTCGATTCTCTTCCTATAACTCGGCAAAAGCCCTGCTCTATGAACAGATACATCTATGCCATTTCTTTTAGCGTAAAAAGCCGTAAGCTCGGCCCCTAAGTGTGAGCTTGAGAAGACTAATGTTCTATAACC
>Ga0315314_1001640_pt1 | contig 19786 bp, 23 predicted proteins | sample TDP9_MG_FD_203631 | JGI IMG/M metagenome (GOLD analysis project Ga0315314, IMG submission 203631) | Freshwater sediment microbial communities from Lake Towuti, South Sulawesi, Indonesia - TDP9 | ecosystem: Environmental > Aquatic > Freshwater > Lake > Sediment | place: Indonesia: South Sulawesi... | reverse complement strand
TACATACAGAAAAGGACAAGTCAAGAAAAAAATCGGGGACCCTAGGAAAAAATGTTTTTAGGGGTAACCTCGGGCACTACTCTGGTAGGCTTCTCAGCAGCAGTTTGGCTAGTGTCTGAATTGCAGGCCGCTGTCAGTCGATCAATTTCCCTATTATGACAAAATTGCACGAAATTCAAAGCGATTCCCAAGCTCAGGCGGGAGAAAGATTGGCTCGTTAAAATGAGGCGCTGGTTTTTCTCATTGGGGGGCCTGTGTAAGAACTTCTTCCTGAACTCCTGAACTCTTCGTTTGACATAATTTCTCGAAAGGTGTAGATTTCAATCGATATTCAATGACGTTTGGATATACTTTTCATTTCGGAAATTTTGGCGAAATGTGGAGATTGGCACGTTATCGCAAGTTTTTGCCCAAATGCCTGCCCCCAATATGTAGAAAAAAAGGCAGAATCATAGAGACCCTGCCTTTTTATATCAGACTTTTATTGTTTATTTATTCACTTCAATCCTGCCTTGCGGAGGTCCTCGACGATTCGATCTGCTACAGGTTTTGTGAAAGGAAGAATCTTGGCATAGCGCTCCAGAGAGAATTTGGGATTTATCCTGAGGATCTCTGCGGCTGCGGCCCGGGCCTCCTCCTCCCGCCCTAACCGAATATATGAGATGGCCATGTGGATGTAAGGAAATTGCGTATTGGGCTCCCGCTGGAGGGCTTTTTTAGCCTCTTCGATCGCTTTTTCATACTGCCCCGCGTCGCGATAAGCGACGGCTAAATTATTGAAGAACATGGCGGAGGCAAAAGGGTTAAGACGTATTGCGTGCTGCAGATAGGGAATGCCTTCCTCTGCCCTGCCCGCCCAGGTAAGAACCAGGCCTAACCACATAAAATTAAGCGACGAATTGGGATCGAGAGAAACGGCCTGCTCGCACGCCGCAATGGCCTCATCATATTGCTTTTTCATCGCGTACATCGTACCCAAAACGCTATAGGCGGCTGCATTTGAATCGTCCAGGGAAATGGCCTTCCGGGCGAGTTCGAAGGCGCGAGCCAGCGACTGTTCGGGGGACTTAGTCGTACCATACCACACATCATTTTGGTGGGCCTTGGCCAGGAAAACATATATTCTGGGATTCGTCGGGTCAAGGACCATAGCTTCTTCAAGAAGCTTCTTGGATTGAGGAATTCCCTCCTTGGTCCCCCTGCCGATGAGTTCAGTAGCCTGTAATACCTTTATATAAGCGTCGATGTTTTTCGCACCCTTGGCCATCAGATGAACGGTCTCGCCCGGCGTCAACTTCACCTGCAAGGCAGTGATGATCTTCATCGTGATCTCATCCTGTAAAGCAAAGATGTCCTTCAGATCGCGATCATATCTCTCTGCCCAAAGGTGCTGTCCTGTGAGGGCATCGATCAACTGAACGGTAATCCGAATACGGTCAACAGACTTCTGAACACCGCCCTCCAGAACATACCGCACACCCAGCTCCTCGCTCACCTGCTTTACCTTCACCGCCTTGCCTTTATAGGTGAACGTGGAGTAACGGGCAATCACAAACAGGCCGGGGAGCCTGGAGAGCGCGGTGATGATCTCCTCCGTGATCCCATCGCAGAAGAATTCCTGCTTTGAGTCCTCGCTCATGTTAACAAACGGGAGCACAGCAATCGATGGATTATCCGGCAGGGGATACTTCATTCTGTCAACGGATGCAATCGGAATCGGCGCAGGGCTCAAATATATTTTCCAAACAGCCCCTGCCGCCATCGCAATTAGGACCGCAAGCACGACCCAGCGATACCTAAGAAGCCAGGCGATTTTCCTTTTCTGGGGCGGAGAGGACGGAACTACGGGTGGTTCGGAGACACCAGCTTCCTCCACCGGCTCAGCTTCCTCTTTCATGCCCTTTTCCAGGCTGGCAATGAATTGATCCCACGCCTCCCCGTTTCGAAAATCCTCGAAGATAATTGAAGTTTCATTCAAACCTACCCCTATCTTATCGATGGCGAACTTCAGCCTCACATTCTCTTCGCTTCCCATGTACTCAAAAAGATTCGCCCACCCATCCTTCTCCACATCAGTAAATGAATAGACCTTTCCGATTGCTCCCTCCTCCTCTTCCTTTTTCCTCCCAAGCACCTTGAAAAGCGGGGCCTCTTCCAGGTTCGGAAGGGCGTCCTTCCACTTCTTGTAAATCCGCGGCAGCAGATTCTCCTTGTCGGATGATCCGGCCGCACCCCCGATGGTTTCGTTCAAAAGGACAAGCAGGTCAAGGTGTTCCTGGAGAGGGATGGACCTGATTTTCCCCAATCTTTTCATCTCGTTAACGACCAGGGCGATCACGGAGAGGTAAAATCTTCGGGAAGGGGAGTTGAAATGAAGGGTTAATTGAGTTCTGCCCTTGAGATGAAGGTGCAGCTTGAATTCATTCAGGTCAATCTGGATGGAGGGTCTTGAACTTTCGACCATTTTTTACCCTCACGGGCCCGGTTGTAACCCGGGATTTTTTCGAGGGTCAGGAATGGTCCCAAAATAATCTCACGGTTTTGGACGGTTCACACCGTGAGGATTATATCAAAAAAATAATAATGGAAAAAGGATTTTTTCAGTGATCGGTGAGTTATCGTCATAGAAAACTTTATTCCCCTCGCTTTTCCTGCTGATCTCAATTGAGACTGGACTCTATCCCATTAGGGGAGATTATGGAAAGAAGGATCTGGAAAATACCAATATGAAGGCTCCAGGGGGGCTCAGTGTTTCCCTTTGGAGCCTTTTTCTCCCTTGTGTCTTAAAAGCAGGAAATGCTTTCATTCGTCAAAAAATTATGTATGAAAAGGAAAGGAGGGTGTCCATGGATAGAAGTGTTTGCTTTCCGAACCGGAGGGGATTTCTGAAAGGCTTAGCCGTTGGGGCAGGTGGGTATGCCCTTGGTTCTTTTTTGATCCATCCGAAAGAGGCCATGGGGCAATCTATCGAAGGCTATTTGGAAAAAGTTCCAATGGAAACCCGTTGGAATTTGGCTGCCGGCGGATTTGTGAGGTGGCAAGCCGAGTTTTCTAAGAAACTTTTAGAGAAAGAAGGACGGGAGAAATTCCAGGAGCAATCGAAGAAAATATACAATGCTTCGGGGTCTGGGAATAAGGGGCTTGCAGATCGTCTTGGTTTTACTGGCAATGACGCCAAATCTGTGGCCATAATTATTCCAGCCATTATCACGATTTGGTACGGATCGAAAACAAAATTTGAAATTGAAGAAGCTACTGCGGAAAAAGCAAGGGTGAAATGCACTAATTGTGCATTTTGGAATTATGTGCAAGCGCAAAAAATAACTGACGATATATGCTCTGCTAAGTCCCGTCACTATTGGGAGGCCTCTGCCAGAGCCATAAATCCAAAACTAACTTCAACCTTTGTTAAAGCCAGGCCCTTTGGCGATCCGGTTTGTGAGTGGGTTCTTGAGATAAAGGCTTAAGCAACGACGGATCTGGATTGAATTTGCGGAATAGGTGTTGAAAGGCAGGATTACTGGACTTCAGGTTCTTGCGTCCATGGGAGCCTTTTCTTTTTGACCTGTTCCCCTGAAAGGAGGGTATTAAAATGAAGAAGATGATTTTTTTGGCATGGTTGCTTGCGGTGCTTCCTGTAATGGTATTTGCGCAGGAGAAGATTGAAGCGCCGGTCTGGAATGTGGGGGACAAATGGGTTTTCGATCGGGAAGGACCGATGGAGGTCATTGGGTGCGATGCCCGGTGGTATTCCGTCAAGTTTTCGGAGGGGATATTCCCCAAAGATGCCTCTGGAATTGCCGTCTTCGAAAGGACAACTCTCAATGTTAAATATTTGTTGGAAAAAGATAAGCGTAAAGACTACAGGGGGTTCCGGAAAAAGATTCTAAATTTTCCCTTGACTCTGGGAAAGCAATGGAAGGATTTATTCCAACAAGATGAGTTATCAGCTATGGCTCAGGTTGCAGCTGAATATAAAGAAACTTTCCGGGTTTTAGGGTGGGAAGAGGTTCAAGTTCGCGCAGGAAAATTCAAGGCCATCAAGTTGGAATATAAAATCGAAAAATCCATGCGTATCGTCTCGGGCTGGAGCCCTTTTGGTGAATCCAAGGCTTGGTACTGGTATTCACCAGAAGTAAAGAACTTTGTGAAATGTCAGTATGAGAAGGTATATATTGAAGGGATTGATGAGAAGGGAGCGAGACGAGATTGGGAGTTGGTTTCCTATGAATTAAAAAAATAAGGCTTTCAAATTAATACAGACGAAATAATTATCGTTACGGTCATTGCGAGCCCGAAGCCCAGCACCATATGGTACAGGGCGAAGGGCGCGGCAATCTCGCCTTTGCTTAGGATTGCTTCGTCGCTCCGCTCCTCGCAATGACACGCTATTCATGTCGTGTGTATTACTATTTCAATTTGAGTTCTTGATATGGACTTAATATTATGGATCAAGGATATGCTTTTTTATGTCCGCAGGAAGGCGTTACAGAAAAACTTAGATGGGTGAACTCTTTATTTTTCCCCCGCTATTGCTCTGGCCAGCTCTGCCATATGCTGGAGTAATTCATCTTCCCGACCGAGAACGCATTTCAAAGAGCCAAGCCCCAGGGCCCCTTGCGTTTCCACATCAACGCGCTTGGCCTGCAGGATCGCCATCTTCCCTAAGGTTCCATACCGGCCCAGAACAATCTGCTGAACGGCCAGTCCTTTCCCTGCCTTAATAGCTTCTTTTTCGTCCACCAAGCCCGTCTGCTGCAGGGCCATCTCTTCCAGAACTTTAACAATATTCTCCCGATTGACCAGCTGAAAATGCTCCAGCTTAAAGAGCTCTTCCCGTAATGCCTCCGAAAGGATCAGGGCCACGATCTTGTACTGTTCCACTGCTTCCAGATCATAAACGGCGAGCCGCCTTCGTCCCTCAACAACCCGGGTTTCCGTCTGCAGATCTTTTTCCAGATCCACATGAGATTCCGCTGTGAAGGAGGAGGGTTGATCAGGCCGGGGCGACAAAGAAATTTCCGGAGGAGAGGCTTTGGCAACTGTCGGCTCAGCCGCCGCGGAAGGGGGTGAAACAGGGGACGGCGCTATTGGGGGAGGTTCAGCTTTAACAATGGCGACGGGTTTTTCAGCGGGCGTCGGCTGCCCAATGGAAACCGGTGGCGCAGCTGGAGGTTTGGGCGCTTCTCCAGGTGGGGGTCCGGGAAGAGCTTTTTCCTCCGGCAAAGCAGGGGCCTTTGGAATCGTCGGAGTTTCGGGTCTGGCAACGACCACGGGCTTTTCCACCGGGGAAGATTCCGCAAGAGGAGTGGGGGGCGAAGGCCGGGGCACCGTCACTGCGGTCGATACAGGGGGCAAAGCAGGCCGATCTGTCATGGACACAGAGATTCCGGGTCCCATAAGCCGCCCTTTCCTTATGGCTGTGGCTAGCATGTCTTCCTTGGCTTTGCGGAACAATTCCAGGTAGAGGATCCCGAAAATTCTCTTGTACTCTTCTTCAGCGATATAATGTACTGCAGGTGACCTTCCCAGGACCCTAAATTTCTTCTCCGTTTCTGTATTGATCAGGACCATCTCAGAGTAGATGTTCCCCATTGACTGACTCCGTTCTACGAATATCGCGTATTCCGCATGCACCGCCCGCCCTACCTGTCTCGCCAGGGCCCAATTCTTCCTGGCCCAATCCGTCTTCATGAGCACCTGACGTCCTCCCAGAGCGGCCTTGATGTCGTCCTGGCTGACTACTTCGTAGATCCCTGTTTTCTGGAACCCCTTTGTCGTGCTGGATATCACATCCTGCTCAAAAATGCGGTGAGGTCTCATCCAGTACACATTCTCAGTGGACGTGACCACCTTGATGTAGACCCTCAATTTCGCGGTAGGTGGGGGGGGCAGGGAGCGTATTTACGCGTACTTTGGCACACGCGGCGGCCAATACCAGGGAAAGCGGAACGGCCAAAACTAAAAAAATTCTAAACCAATTTTTACTTTTGTCCATTGACTTCCTTCTTTATGAAACGATTAAAAATAAACGAAAACAGGGGATAGAAAATGCAAGCTATTAATTTTTCCGCTCGAAACAAAGCTTTATTTCTCCTTCTTCTTTCAATATTTTTCAATACCCCTGCCCCTATCGACGAAAATTCAGGAAAACTTAAAAAACCCCTTGGCGTAGAGCCTTAAATCTGAGGTGGGTTTCAAAGGGATTATTGAGATGGGGGACGTAGTGGAAAATTTGCACTTTTAGACCATGCCTTCCATTTTTCGAACCGCCTTGGCGATAGCGGAGGCGAACCCTCTACCTTCCTAGCAATATCCGCCAGCGAAATTCATTATGCCCGGTCCTGGCTATCACAAACGATCGATTTCCCTTCGATCCTTCGAATCATCACATGGTGCAGGGTTCCAGGAGCGTCTAACTTGGCTTGCCCAGGCATGGCTTTCTTCTATCAAGACACAAGATATCACCAAAATGCAAAAGTGCAAATTTTCCACTACGTCCCCCTTTATACGAGCTTTTTACGTCCGAGCTTCCTTAGGACTTGTCACCTCCTCCTAAGTCGGTCATAGGATGGGAGGTAGCTTCGTTAATTCCGTTACGATTTCTCTTCCACTTCAAAAAAAGGCCACTCTTTTTATTGAGAATATACTAAATTGAGAAGGGAGAGTTAAAAGAATGCTCCGGCCTCGCTTAACTGCATGGCAACTCTCCGTTAAAGGATAGGCACGGGCTTTGACCTTATGAACGAAAGTAAAGATCATAGGAGGATATAATGAAACAGCGTCTGAGCAAACAAGATGAAAAAGTTGAGGGAAATGGTATGGTCGCCATTGTGACCGGCTCCGACAGGGGGATCGGCTTGGAGGTCTGCCGCCAGTTAGGTGAGATCGGTTATCAGGTTGTGCTCACGAGCCCGAACCGTATCAAGGGAGAGGCCGCGGCGGCGAAACTTCGCCGTCAAGGAGCGAATGTCATCTATTATCTGCTGGATGTGACCAACGAAAGACAGATTCGCGCTCTGCGGACGTTCGTGTTCCGGAATTTCGGCCGCGTGGATGTCCTGGTGAACAATGCCGGCGTTCTTCTCGACGAAGGCAGAAGTAGACTTGAAGGCTTAATGGCACGCCGTTTGAAAAAGCCCCCGAAGAGGGTCGATGTCGGCGAAGGTCCGAGCGTTCTCGCAGTGGACCTCGATGTCGTTCGCGTAACGCTCGAAATCAACACCCTGGGCCCGCTTCTGATGTGCCAGACCTTTGTCCCTCTCATGATCAAGTCTGGGTACGGGAGGGCGGTGAATGTCTCTTCAAGCCGTGGGCAGCTCAACGGCATGACCGATGGGGGAGCTCCGGCTTACCAGATGTCGAAGGCGGCCCTGAACACCATTACCGTGATGGTTGCTGACGCCGTTCGCGGCAGAAATGTACTGGTGAACTCCGTCTGCCCCGGTTGGACTCGCACGAATCTTGGCGGGCCTGAAGCCCCGCGCTCTGTTGAGGAAGCCGCGGAGACCATCCTATGGCTTGCGACACTTCCCGACGGCGGCCCCACGGGCGGGTTCTTCATGGATAAGAAACCTATTGACTGGTGATGTTTGCAAACCTACGGCTATTACTGATTGAATTCCCCGTGAACGCTCCGCCCGAATGTCCCTCTCTGATGGCCCGAGCCAAATGTCAATAAGCGGGCCTGACCCCTTTCCAGACGCCCTCATCTATTCCTTCCCTGATACCTCTGGCCATCACGAAGTCTACATACGCTTGGCACTTCCATCTTATCCACTTCGATCGGCTTCCTGGGGCGGGAGTCTCATCTCCAAGATAGGATGCTTTAAGGGCTGCACGAAAGGATGACCGCCTCTCCGTGCGCTCTAAAGGGACTTATTCTTCTTTTCTGCTTTAATAAGCCGGAAGGTTTCTTCGTATATGCGTTCGCGCGGGCCTATGGCTATTATTTCAATACCTCTGTTGTCTCTAATTCTGTAGATAATCCGGAAGGAACCAACCCGAAGGCTTCGCAATCCCGCAAGTTCGCCAATCAAGGCCTTGCCAGAAAGTGGCTGGGATAAGATGATTTCCAGAGCACCCCTCACTCTTTTCTTCAAGTGAGGATGCATGCCTCGAATAAGGGTACGAATATCTTTCGGGACAATGAGTTTATGCACAGCCTATCGCGCGCCCGACCCGTTTATTGAAATAGCTCTTCGAGTGTGTACAGTCTTACTCTTTTCCCCTTTAAGGCCTTAAGCCCCTTTTTTATTTCTTTCATCAGAGCCAGATCGGAACGGATGGCAAGGGTTTCCTTCCAGCTGTCATACTCCTCCGGACTCACAAGAACGGCCGCTGGCCGCCCATTTTTGGTAATAATAATCTCCTCCTCCGTGGTGTTGAGGGCATCAATAAGCCCGCTTAATTTCATCTTGGCTTCGGACAGAGATAAGGTTTTCATTGATATAGACCTCCATTCTGGTTGACCAAAATTAAGACCATCTTAACATGGGGATCTTGAATTGTCAAACCTTTCAGTTGATGCTTAAGTATGGTCAAATTAGAAAAACCTTTACGGTACATTGAAAAATCAGCCGGCGCTTTCCCTACATCCCGTCTTCTTTCCCATTTTGAGTTTCGGTAAAGTACTCTCGCTCCTCGATAAGTTGCTTCAGAACCTACGTCTCGTTTCTCCTCATCGGCCCGCGGTTTTGCTCGACTCCCGAGCCGACGACCTGAAATCTTTCCTATCCGGGGAAGCCCAACGAGCTTTTCAATTCCAGGCTTTCTTAGGATTCGTCACCTTCTCCTAAATTGGATATGACCACCCAGGTAAATAGGCAATTCCTGGGACAGCAGGACTCTCACCTGAAAAATAGTCAGCTTTGAGGGCTGCACGAAGATGTGAGCGCATTCTTCTCGTAGCCTGACCACGCCCTGCTGGAATAGGAATGCAAAGAAAATAGACCTGACTCCGCTCTTCCTGATGCATCTGATGCAGGACCTTCGGCGTAGCGACTTTATACCAAGGTTCCATTTGTTATCCCTCTGTCTTACTTAAAGCGACCAAATTCGCTCGGTTATAGGGTCTCACTAACACGGTGGATACGAATGCGGTGTTCGTCGACCACCCACAGCCTTCCAGCGAGTGGTTCCTTTTCTAAGTGGTCAATTACACGGGTAATAACCCGGCGAACTGCTGATCGGCTTTTCTTTCACAACCGTAAGACGATCAGGCCAGGGTATTTCTCTGGGGGAAAGATTAGTATATTTGAAGAGTCAAGATCGAGGGAGATGAGAACACGGCCTTCGGTTCGACTCAGGTCAGCGATATCCCGGTCACTTCGACCTCTGGCTTCCTGATCGAATACTGTGAGAACGTCGTGGCCACGCTCACGAAGCAGGTCTGCAATCTCTATGTGCAGGCTTTCGTCTACCTTGAACCGCATCAGACGGCCTCATGTTCTAAAGAGACGTGGCGTTCCTCAGCTAGATCAGCTGCATATGCGATAGCTGCCTGAATATCTTCGCTTGTCACGTGGTAACCGCTCATGATCGATTCATACGATTCACCCTCTGCCAGATTGTCGAGGATGACCGAGACCATCACGCGGGTGCCCTTGATGCATGCCTTCCCATGGCAGATGTTTGGGTCTATGCTGATTCTCTCTCGCCAGTTCATGGTTAGTACCTCCTGTAATTTCTTAAATCATTGAAGAAAGGTTACGTCCTTGGCATTGCCAAAAGTATGGCATCTAAAAGACGTTTTTCTTCGCTGTCCTTAGGATATAATGCCGATAAAGCATTGGCAAGGCGAAAATCAGAGGAGGCCTTCCTCAGCAACCCCCTTCTCCTTTATCCCTAATCTCCGAGAAGCTAGTCAACCCATTCAATCCCGTCCCGGAATCCCGATGGCTCAAATAAGCCCCATAAAAAGTTCCATGGTAGAACCGGAAAAATAGCACCGTTTCACTCTTGCTTTTCTATCGTCTTAGATGGATGATTTGGGGGCCGAAAATGGCGTGCTAAGATCCAAAAATCACCCTTTTTCAATGCCTTCTTTTCCAATATCCGGTATTTAGCCTGGTCCGACCCAATGCCGTTAACTCACCCTGTCCGCTCATTTATAAGAGGGGGAATGCCCATCTCTTTTGCAAATACCTGATTACCATTGCCCCAGGCTCTGCATGGCTATTTAGGAAAGCAGCAGAAAAGAAAGGATTAGTCAACAACTTAGCTACGTCCCCCCGCCCCATACGTCCCCCCGCCCCACTCTTTTTCCTTTAGGACGCGGAAGGTTTCGCCGGGGAAATCCGGGCCGTAGACGTCTTGGGGGTCGAGGATGTAGCGGAGTTCATCGCGAGTAAGGCCATAAAGTTTAGCATAATAAGCATCGAGGTCGGCACGCAGGATGGTACGGCGATTTTCATCCCATTTGAAGGGTGGAAGTGGAATACCTTCTTCAGGAATTTCAGCCCACTCGGGTGGTTTCCATTCATGCCCACCGGTAGCAGGCCGCTTTTCTTCCCACTGCCTGCGGATAATTGCTCGGAGCCCTTCATCTGCATCCCGCCACACATCATCAGCGAAAGCTTTAATGTCCCAAGCGGAAAAGACTATCGAGGAGCGGGACGTAGTTCCGTTGGTTCCGATATCTTGACGATGATTAACGAACGATCTTTTCTTCCCAAAAGTCTTTCCCTATCTTTAGGATGTTTGCCATGAAACATGTTGCCGCGGTTTCGGTACCATCTTCTTGGGTAATTGGTTTGCCGAGCCTATGAATGTCGAGGGGACGTAGTTGAAAATATGCACTTTTGCCTTTCAACTGATTTTGGCTGCCCTGTTCGCAAAAATGGTTTCGAGTTTCCGGTTTTGGGTCTAAAATCAATAAGTGATCGTTTCGAGTTTCACGCGTAATGTTTCTTATCCTCTCCCATATAATGCACGTTTTTCACGCAGCTGAAACCCGATTTTCTTGGGCAGTTTTTCCGTCGGAGCCATCAACTGGCGAATAGCTTCGAAGACGGCCTTGAATTGAGAATCGTATTTCTTCTCCAGGGCTTCAAGTTTACGAGCCAGCTCAGCATGGGAGGCAAGTATTTTTCGTAACCGAACAAAAGCCCTCATGATTTCGATATTAACTTTGATCGCCCTTAGGCTATTCAAAACACTCGACAACATGGCTACCCCTTCTTCGGAAAAGGCATAGGGTGGGTAGCGGCGTCCGCCTCTTCCGCTCTTTAGCTTTGAGGTCACAAATTGTGACCTCAAAGAAGCAAACTCCTCTTTGTTCAATTGGAACATAAAATCTGGAGGAAATCGTTCTTTATTCCGCTTTACAGCTTGGATCAAAACCTTTGTGGAAACTCCGTAAAGAAATGCCAAATCTTCATCCAGTATGACTTTTTCTCCCCGGACGAACAGGATTGAATTCTCAATTCGTTCTGCGGGAATTAAGGACGTTTCCTGACCCATAAGATTATCCTTCTGTTTCCCGAAGCCTCCTAATCCTTCCCATACCGTGCAGGGGAGGGGCAGGGGAGACGTTCTTGAAAATATTCACTTTTGCCTTTCAACTGATTTTGGCTGCGCTGTTCGCAAAAATAGTTTCGAGTTCCGGGTTTCGCGTTAAGGGCCTTTTATCTCTTTCCATATAATGCACGCCTTTCCCGCGGTTGAAAGCCAATTTTCTTCTTCGCCGCAGGCATTGGGGCCATAAGCTGGCGAATGGCATCAAAAACTAATTTGAACTCCTATGGTTTCTCCAAATCTTGGAGCATTTGGTCAAAGAAGGGTTTGAGCGGCGGCAATTCCGTCTTGACTACACCCCAAACAATCTCGACGTCGACGCCCGAGTATTCATGGATGAGCTTGTCGCGCATACCGGTCATCCGTTTCCATGGGATTTCAGGATACTTCTTTCGGATCTCTGCCGGGATTCTCTTGGCGGCCTCTCCCATCACTTCCTCCCATATCGAAGCACTTCTTTGGGCAGATGTCCTCGGATTGCCTTTCGCATACGTCTAGCTAACTTTACTGCCTGGCGCGCTTCGCTCAGCTTGATTGGTTCGTACCCGCCGGGGTATCGAGTTACAGTTGCGTAGGCCGTCAACCTCCTTTGATCCTGGATAGATAATTCCGGCCTGTACCGATTAGGAACCAGGTTCATCAGCTCTTCGATGTCATGGGTTTTGGGGAAATCGATTTCGACAAAGGCAAGAAATGCTTTCAGGTACTTCTCCACACACTGCTGGGAGTGGAAGCATATGGTATCCGTCGGTCCTTCGGCCCCCAGGGTCAAAGTATGGGCGGCGTTCCTCAGGTCATTATCCGCCTTTTCAAGCCACTCGCGCACGACCGCAATGATCTGCTCAGGTTTTGGCATAAAGAATTTCTCCTTCCAGTGCGGCCGGCCTTTCTATCGTTCCCACGATCTCCTTACGCCACTCAAATTCTTCGGGTGTGGTCACGATGATGTCCTTGGGAATGCGGATGCCATGAAGTGAAACTCCGATCTCGACGGCTTTCTCCCGCCTTGATCCCGACACGGGCATGACCACAAGGAGATCCACATCACTATCAGGACCAGCGGTCCCCTTCCCATGAGATCCGAAAAGGATAATTTTCTCAGGATCGAACCGCTTTACGATTCGTCGAACCATCTTGTCGATCTCAGGGCGTCTGGAAATTTTTGGTTTCATGGCATTCCTCGAATCTACCTCGGCATGCGTGGGGCTGGAGTCAATGCTTGCTTTTTGATTTCTTGAAATTATTTGTTGCAGAGTCCCCCCTGGCCCTGTTCTTTCCATCTGCTGAGTTTAAAACGATCTTCTTAACCTCTCGGAATAGAGGATAGGATCTATTGAGGGAATAGAATTTTACATTTCCCCGGGTTATGGAGCTGTAAATGCCCTCCTCCTCCAGTTTTCTCAACTCCCTCGAAAGATTTCCCGGGTCTTCCCGGATCAGACCAGAGAGCTCCCGCACATAGAAGCTTTCGCCCGGGTGCTTAAAAGAATAGGCCAGCAAATTTTTCCTCAACTTCGTTCCAAGAAAAATCGACATCCCTTAAGATCCTTTCTGCATTACCTACGTGAAGAATTTTCCCCCCCCCACCCTATCCCTCCCCCAAAAAAGGGGGATGGGGAAGAAGGGGGTGGCTTCTTTTGACTTCGGCTATGCGGCGCTCTGTTGTTTATGTCGCATCATTTGATGCGTAGTTTACAACAAAATGGATATTCTTTCAAGGAAAACCTAGTTTTGGGGGGCGAAATCTTTATTTTTGACCAAAGGCTTATCTTTCATGTTTCAATCCCAAATTCATCCCCTTGCCAAATAAGAAGCTCGTTTCTCTTTTAATTGAAACCCGATTTGCTTTTTTGCTGGTTCTTTCGGAGCCATCAACTGGCGGATCGCCTGGAACAGCGTTTGAATGCTTTCATCATGACTGGCGATACGCCTTTCCAATTCGCCCAGCTTCCGGGCCAATTCCTTGCTGCCGGCCATTACCTCCCGCAGCCGGACAAATGCGCGCATAATAGCAATATTTACCTGTATTGCGCGGGGGCTCCTCAGAACGCCGGAGAGCATGGCTATTCCTTCCTGCATGAAGGAATAGACATTCTTGGAAAATTTGAGGTCAGAGGATATCACAAATTGTGATATCCTCATGATCTCATCCCGCGTCAATTCAAACATAAAATCTGGCGGAAACCTTTCTGCATTGCGCCGCACGGCCTGATTAAGAACGCGGGTTTCGACGCCGTATAGTTGGGCTAAATCTCTATCAAGCATGACTTTCTGTCCGCGAATCAGATAAATCACCTGCTGAACGCGCTCCACAGGGATAACAAGTTTATTATCTTCCCCCATTCCAACTCCAATATAAATTAGTTATGTCGAAGCTAACCTTGTTGAATCTTATCACTCTCTCTTCCCACGGGTATCACAGATCCAAAGGCTCAAAAGCAGAGTAGAATAGGGTCAGGTCTATTTTCTTTGAATTTTATTTCTCTGGTTCATGACTCTGAAAAGACAAAACCCCGCCTCTCTTTAAGAAATGGGGTTCCGTCTTTGCATTCCATGTAACCCTCCTTCAAGGGTTCAAGAGAGGCCGAGGGGAAAATCAACAACAGGGCAAACCGCCGGCCTTCTCACTTTATTTCGCCTATCCTAATTCCCTCCGATTACTTCCTGTCAGCGGACGAAGCAGGATCAGATTTTCATCCGGAGATGGAAGGATGACCCATTCACGGTTACGGCAGCGGACTATTGAACCAACGGATAACCCGTTCATTTGCCGACCTTTTGTTGTGGAATCCCCCTCTCGCCTTCCTACCAGTAGGTAGGCTCCTCCTCTCCACCGAGGGGAGAAGAAAGATATTTGGCTATCCTTTCCTTTGGGATGCCTCTAATATTGTTAAACCCACAATCTGATCTCCTCTATATCGAAACAGGATGCCGCTCTTTAACATTTCCGAATCAGTTGCCTTCTGGGGTCTTTTGAAATTTATGTAGAGGACATCGGCTTCCTTATCATAGTCGATCCACATCCTCCCTGCAGGGAATTTTAGAAGATGAGGAGTTGCCTTAAAGATTTCCTTTATCATTTCTTCTCTCATTATTTCTTTTGCCATAATATCACCTCTTTTTCCAAGTTTAGCTTACTCGTGAAATAAGCGGTTATAACAAATCCATCCTCTCTACTAACTTCTCTATAAACCACTGCTAAGAACCTGGTTTTGGCAAATTTTTTCAAGGCAATCAATGCCCTTTTATAGCCTTCTATTATATAATCGGGGTCCTCAATTGCGTAAAGGACATTATCGTAATGTCCAGCCAGATCATCATGGTTTTCGGTGATATGGAACCATCTTTCTTCTGTTAATCGGATGGAAACACCATTTTTGGATGATACAATATCTATTTCTATTCTCCCGATTCTTTAAATGCTTTGCCTCTTACTCTATCCCTCTCCATAGAAGGGAGAATGGATTATGAGAACGAACCGAAAACATCAGGATACCGGCGAATCTGTTCTCCCAGATCCTGGTCGTAGTGGATGAATTGCAGCAAAGTATCCGGCCAAAGGGCGCGCTTGGTCAAAAGTTCCTCATTGATAAAACCCCTCAGGCGTTCATCAGCGATGGAGAAAAAACTCTGAACGTATTTGCTATATTCGTCAATCAATGACTGACGAAGGTTGAATATACTCATATTATTTGGCCTTTAGGCTCCCCGCAGCTGGTTGATGAATCCAAACCTGATTTATTCGGTCCAAGATTATTTTGACCGAAACTCTAAAAAGGATTTGCGGGTCGAATCTCTATTCTTGATTAAAGGCTTATCTTTCATGTTTCCATCCCAAATTCATCCCCTTGCAGAGTAGGAAGCGCGTTTCTCCTTTAATTGAAACCCGATTTGCTTTTTTGGGGCTTCCTTCGGAGTCATCAACTGGCGGATCGCCTGGAACAGCGTTTGAATGCTCTCATCGTGACTGGCAATACGTTTCTCCAATTCAGCCAGGCGGCGGGATAGCTCCCGATGATTTGATACCATTTCTCTCAATCTAATGAAAGCTCGAACCACGAAAACGCTCATTTGGATTGCCAGAGGGCTATTTATAACATTGGCCCCCATGATAGCCCCGTGCTCAGCAAAGGCGTACGGGAGATATTTTATATCTTGTCCGCGTTTCAAGGTCGCAAATTGCGATCTTGAACGGATCCAGATTTTCGCCTCTTCGCGAGTCAACTGAAAAACAAAATCTTCGGGGAATCTCTCCTTATTTCTCTTCACTTGCTCATTAAGAGGACTCGTTTTCACACCGTAAATCAGGGCAAGATCTCGATCAATAATAACTTTTTGACCTCGAAAGAGTGAAGAATTAGAGGCTCAATTCGTTGGGTTATTAACAACTGTTCGTTTTTCATTTTATTCCCTTTATTATTCTTTCAACCGTCTCCTGATCGTCATCCTGATCCGGAGCGTCGTTTAAAACATTCACCTTTCTCTATTAATCGATTTTGGCTGTGGCTGTTTGCAAAAATGGTTTCGAGTTCCGGGTTTCGTGTCTAAGATCAATAAGTGATCGTTCCAGGTTTCGCGTTCCGAGTTTCGAGTTCAGGGGCCTTTATCTTTTTCCATAAAATGCGCGTTTTCCACGCAACTGAAACCCGATTTTCTTCGGAGTCTTTTCCGACGGCTCCATCAATTTCTTAATAGCCTCAAAAACGACCCGGAATTGCCGATCATATCTCCTCTCCATCTCTTCTATTTTGTGCAATAAATCCTTGTGGGCGACCGCCATTTGGCGGAGCCGGACAAATGCGCGCATAATCAAAATATTAACCTCTATTGCCCGCCTGCTGTTGAGCACTGACGACAACATGGCGACGCCTTCTTCGGTGAAAGCCATGGGAAGATATTTTGAGTGCTCACCTCTTTTTAAGGTGCCAAATTGGCACCTTAAAGTACCATATTCCTCTTTAGTTAGGTCAAACATGAAATCTGGTGGGAATCTGTCAATGTTCCTTCTCACAGCCCGTTTTAATTGCTTCGTTTCTACTCCGTATAGCTCAGCTAAATCTTGGTCTAGCATGGCCTTCTCACCGCGGATACTGATTATAAGTCTTTGAATGACTTCGATTGAAATGATCGCCTTTTCTTTTGTTTCCATAAAAGCCTTTCAGAAATTTAATCCAACCGGAGATGGGGTCCAATCTTTATTTTTGCCAAAGTGACTATCCAAATTCTTGAAAAGGGTCGCCGAGCCTGTAGAGAAGGAGATCCGCTGATAAACTGAGGCTCCTTTGAGCTTGAGGTCAACGGTATCTTGGAAATTTCGATTATAATATAAGAGAATTATTGGGAAATCAAGGGGATAAATAAAAATGGATCGGCCTCCAGGCCTTGAGGTGCGTTTCACTTGAGGAAGGCTGATAGCAGAGCATCAAAGACGGCAGAAAAATTGGCAGATCTCCAAGTCAGGGCGGGGGTCGAATCAGAAAGAGCGAATCTGTCAGGCTTTCTCTATCCGGCACATCAAAGCTGTATGGGGCCAGCCTCCAATTTCAGGGCTGCAGAACTCTCGACCATCAGGACAAAGGATGTTCGCATTGGACTCGAAGACGCCAAATGGTTCAAAGGCAGAGGTCTTCCTTTCAGGGAACCACCACCCATGCTGGACATCGGCCATCTGCGGATGGATGGCCTCGGATAGATGGAGCTTCAGGCGGATCCTTCCCCGTGGGGAGACCACATAGACCCACTCTCCCTCTTTCAGTCCAAGGTTCTTCGCCACGTCGGGATGCAGATTGACCAGAGGATCTGGAACGATCTTCCTGGCATAACGGATCTGCCTCTGCTCCGAGTGGTACATCGGCATGAAGCGGCTTCCAGTGATGAGAACGAGGGGATAGTCCTTTTTGACAAGATCGTTCTCCGGCGTTTCCAGGGGCTCCTGATAGGCCGGCAGGGGTTTCAGCCCCAGCTTTTCAAAAATACTCGAATAGATCTCAACCTTTCCTGACGGCGTTCCAAAGCCAAACTCTTCATACCTTTTAAAGCCTCTCTTGCCGAAGAGGCCATTTCTCTCGAGAAGGCCTTCGAAGGTCAACCCGACAGGGGCAAGGCAGTAATCGAAGGCCTCCTTCACCGTTGGCCAGGGCCAGTACTCCTCCTGCCCTAAACGGAGGCCGAGGCCTCTCCAGAACTGGTAGTCATCTCTGCGCTCGTAAAGGGGCTGAACCCCTTTCGGGCAGGCGATACAGAAATCAGAGGAAAGCCAGAGCTCGTCCCTTTCCACAGTGCAGGCAGCGGGAAAGACATAGTCGGCAAGGGCAGCAGAAGGGGTGAGGTAATAATCGGATACCACATAGAGTCTGAGAGATTTGAGGGCCTCGAAGGTCTGGCGAGTATTGGGGAGGGAGAGGAGCGGGTTACTCGCCAGGGAGATCATGGCCGTGACGGGATAGGGCTTTCCTGTGAGGATTGCCTCCATGACCGCTCGCTCGTGGGCCACAGAGGTCATGTTCGCTCTGGGAGGATGCATGTAGTGGGAAGGGAGTCGCTTGTTTGCTTGCAGGTTCATCTCCCATCCCGGGAAACCAAAGAAGGGATATTCGGCAGCTCCAAGTTGCCTGGACCGCTGCTCCTTTGAAAGGGCCTCGTTGAGCTCCATCACGACAAAATCGATGATCGCGCCTACCGGATCAGACCAGCCGAGGAGCTCTCCTCCCTCGACATCGAGATTTCCAGTAATGGCCCGGAGGATTGAGCGGGCCCTTGCCGATTGGCTGGCATTGAGGCCCTGTTTGTCGATGCCAAAGCCCCAGGAGATCAAAGCGGGTTTGTTCTCTGCATAGAATCGAGCCGATTCGATGACCTTATCAGGTTCAAGCCAGGTGATGGCCGCGACCCTTTCAGGAGTGTACTCGGAAGCAGCAGTCCTTAACTCGTCAAATCCAACTGTCCATTTCTCCACGAAATCTCTATTAAAGAGGCCTTCTTGAATGATGATGCGAATCCACCCGAGCATGAGGGCCAGGTCTGTTCCTGGACGGATCCGGAGCCAGATATCCGCCATCTCAGCTTCCGCTGTTCTTCTCGGGTCGACGACGATCATCTTCATCCCCGCTTTCTTTCTCTCCTGGATTGCCGGGAATAGTAAAATCACGTTCGACTTTGAAGGGGCGCTCCCCCAGAGAACGAGACACCTTGTCTTTTTCAGGTCTCCCCAGGCAAAACCGCCATAGGTGGTATATTCGACGGCGTGGCTGGGGCACATGCAGATATTGTTGGCTCCGCACATATTTGGAGAACCGAAGAGGTTAAAGAAACGCCTCCCGTCCCAATGATAGGTCCTGTAAGTTCCGTGGGTAAAGGCCAGGGTCTCTGGCCCATATTTCTTCCCCAAGGTCTCAAGGCTCTGAGCTACCTCGTCCAGAGCCTGATCCCAGGAAATTCGCCCCCATCTTCCTTCACCCCGCTCTCCAGTTCTTTTGAGGGGATAGTTCAGTCTGTCGGGATGATATAGATGGTCTATCATCAGGGTTCCCCGCGGGCAGATTCTTCCCCGAGAGACGGGATGCTTTGGATCGCCTTCGACCTTCACAGCCCTTCCATCTTCGATATGGAACAGTAGGCCACATCTTGGATGACAGAGGCCGCAATATGTCCTTCTTATCTCGGCCATCGAAGACCTCCTTAATCCTGTGTTCCCATGATCCGTATGATCGCCATACCCCTGCCAGGGAGGCAATCCCCCGGCTTTCCTACTCAGCCCCTCTGTGATTCAGATATCGATCTTCAAAGGTCTGGGGATCCACGGCCAAATCTCCCAGTCGTATTGCTTCTACCCCTTTCATAGAAGAAAGGGGAGTGTGCAATACGACCTGTCTTGCTTGCGCATCAATCTCCTCCACAATTCCCAGACCAATCGTAAACCCCTCAGCATCCTCAAGAGCTACCACGCGGTTTACATCGAAAGAGGGGGCCGGGAAGACCGCAAATTGCAACCAATTTACCATTAAAAGATGAGAGTTCTTAAAATGGTGGGCAAATTGCTCGGCCCGGTGGGCGCGACGTATTGAGGGATCACGCCGTCTGGCCGCGGGGGAGGAACTTAGATCTATCATCTGAACCCGACGGCTCCGCCGCAGGGGAGCAAACAAATACTCTAACTCTTGCTGGTGCTGAATAGCAAACAAAGCTGCCGGACGCAACAAGTCAATCTTAGCCAGCTTCAGATGGGTTCCACCACCGGCTGGAGCCACGAAACCACTCGTGTCATAGATGA
>Ga0315314_1001639_pt1 | contig 19792 bp, 29 predicted proteins | sample TDP9_MG_FD_203631 | JGI IMG/M metagenome (GOLD analysis project Ga0315314, IMG submission 203631) | Freshwater sediment microbial communities from Lake Towuti, South Sulawesi, Indonesia - TDP9 | ecosystem: Environmental > Aquatic > Freshwater > Lake > Sediment | place: Indonesia: South Sulawesi... | reverse complement strand
GTTGGACAATTGGTGCTATGCACGAAAAAATTGCTCAGATTTGCTTAGATGAAATGAGTAAGGACTTGAAATTTGATTGGAACTTCCAGCAAGTAATAAGGGGCGGTGAAAAAAGTTTTAGGATCAGAACAAGTACGGGCAACGAGTTAGACAGGGTACTTATGGTTAGCGTCAACCTATTAGGCATTGAACACTATTACCCAATTGAGGCTAAATACAAACGGGCAGGGATGATGCTACCGGATGTCCAAAAGCTGTACGATGTTTTGCGAAATAGCAATGAGTTTGGCTGTTCAATCGAGTTTGAGGGAAAGCAAGTTAGGGTTCTACAAGCAAACACCACACCAGTCGTAGTTGCGCCCCACTTTTCTAAGGAAGCACGGAACTGGGCGTTGAGGCATGGAATGGTTGTAATTCCGACATGGGCACTAACGAAATATTTTGCTCAAAAGAAGGGAATAAAACGGCTAGACCTTAAAAAACTGGTTAAGGAGTTCATGGATAGGACGAACAAGGCACAGACAATAGATGAGTTTCTAAAAGTGAAGTTGAGATCGTCGAATTAAAAATTTACAGCTGTAAAGTGGGATAACGATGAAAGTTGTGGTCACTAAGGTTCGCAACTCACGTGAGCTGATTAATCTACTATCGGTAATTCCACATCAAAGCATTGTCTTGGCCCCAGAAAACATATTCGCCAAGAAACCGACTAAGAAGGCTATTGACTTAACTAGAAAACACGACCTCGTTTTATTCGCTGGCGGCACTCTAGACTGGTCCCCTAAGCCCTATAATGTGATCTGGCGGGTGAATAAAGGCGATATAGTTAACGCCATGCGAAAGTGTGTATTGTGGAAGGATGAAAAGAAGCGTTGTGCCAAGGCACCAGAATGGGAAGGACTACAAACTGTGAATAACATGAAGATAGCTGTACTAAATTGTCACGAGCTAACTAAGGCGATTTCAGTTCCAAAGCGGGAAGTGAGGCCATTAGGCGAACGTATTATCGAACAGAAGCCCGATATGTTATTTTGTCTAGCGGACTGGGAAGAAAACGTTTGGTATCTAGAGGCAGGAGCCCACATGCTTGGTGGTAAGGCAAAATGCAAGGTGGTCGGTATATCCAATAAGTCCGGTAGCACCTGGGCTTACATTTTTAGAAGGGGCAAAGTACTGAAGGAAAGATGTGTTAGATACGGATTTATCGCTATTGAACCGACAACGCTTGAAATCGAAAAAGTGGAAGGCAGGCGTACCGCTGTACAGAAGAAATTGGTGAGTTGATACCGATGGGATATTGATGGTAAGGGAATAATTCTTGGCTTTAGGCGATTTAGGTAACTAGAAGTTTTTTATATCGCCGATACCAAAGATATCTCAGGCTTCCGGGGCCAAGGTCAAAGGATATCAAACATCAGCTGGCTTCCACCCGGGGTGGCCTCTTGATGTCCTCTGGCCTCAGCTTTCCCGGCGTTTTCAAAGTTTTCGCTTTGCTCTCAATTCTTTGGCTCTCTGAATAGGTCTAGCTATATCCGCTCCCAATTCTCTACTTGCTCTTTTGAGAAAATCTTCGTATTTTGATGCAAATTCGTTGTATCTAATTCTAAATCCGTCGTTATAGTGCGCTTCAACAGAGCTAAGAGGGTATTCTTCAGGTAGAGCGTTGAACATCTCTATAAAGGTCTCAACATAGATCCCATAGTATTTTTCTACAATCGAAGTAAACTCCGCGATCAATGCTATCAATTTTTCTTTCTCTTTGGGTTCAGTTTTTCTTATGAAAACGTTTATGTCCCTCTGTAACTGTCGCATATCACCTCTGATCAATTCAGCGCTTTTCACAAAGAAATCTGTTATAATATAAAAGAATGGTGGCGTTGGGCCGGGTCCATGACGCAAGCTATGACCAAGGTATAAAATAGAAGTGTCCCTGTCCTCTAGGATATGCCACTTGGCGAAATCGCTGGCGAAATCTGATAATTGTTCCGCTAAGACAAATGCTACATCGCCTTTCATAATCCAAGTTCTAACAAGCTCTGTCATAGACATACCCTTACTCTTCGCAATTTCAGCTAGTTTTTCCTTTTCCTCATCGCTTAATCGAATTTCTAAGCGTTCAGACATGTTCTTTCACTTTCTTCAGTATAGAAATCGTACAGTAGCATATAAATTTTCCGTAACAATCCGTACAGGTTCTTCTTTTTTGCACGGATTCAGGGTCTGAGGAGCAGAGCGAAGATAGTTAGTTAAATGGTAACCTTATATAGATTACCTTACACATCGTTTTAGTCCTTTCTCAAAAAAGTAATAGGTTTTAGGGCTACCGTAACCAAAATCCTTCATTTTGATCTCCGCTTTTTTGCGCCTTTTGTGCCTTTTGCGGTTAAAACACTGTGGCGCTCATGATCACAATGGTAGCCTGTGGTTGAAAACCTTCGATACCGTAAGAGGAGTCATAAGAGGGGGTTCACTTATATCGTGAGAAAAAAACTTATAATCACTTCCCCCCTCTTATAATCCTTATAGTGACTCGTAAAAATCGACAATTAAAGTTATTAAAGTCCAGCGAAGACACATTGTTAGCATTGTTAATCCGCAACGTAAGTTTTTTGCTCGCATGTTAAGCCCAAACCTCTTAACTTTAACTTTCGCGTCTTTGTGTCTCGGGGTTCAAAAAAGGTGGTTAAGGTAGTGGGTAGTTAAGTTTTGGGTTGAACCCTACTATAACAAGAAAGTTAGGTATGCGAAACGACATGCGTAGCGTTAATCATCTGTTTTTCTTTCCATAATTTCATCGTGAAATATCTTATCAATAATATTTTAAGGACAACGATTTTGTTTAACTAGACTATACATAACCACCTTTCATAGAGTGTAATCAAGAAGAATCGTCAAGCTTTTAACAAGGGACTGGGACTTGTAACCCTTGTGATGGTGTTGTAGGATGCCCCACAGCCCTTAGCGCCCTTAACACCCAGCCTTTTTTATAGGTGTTTTGCGTTCCAATGTGAAAACATCTTTTTGCCGTTTTGGGTTCCAATGATGTTTTTGGTGATGTGGGTACTTTAAACGTTGTGGGTGGAGGTTAACATGTAATTTTGTTTTGATCTTTTAAGATAGGGGTGTTCTCAGCCAATATTGGTTTTCTCATAAACTTGTCGTTGATTAGTCCAGCCACAGCCCTTTAGTCCGCAATGGCTAACGCTTTAGCTTGAAAATCAACAACAGGTCGGTTTACCATGAGGAAACTTTGATAATCCGCTAATCCGCATTGGCTGCTGTAAGGTGTACCCCCTCTGTCCGCAAGGTTGTTTTGCTCGTTAGTCTTTCAGATGTCTTCGTTTTTTCGCATATTTTCCTAAGCATGAGACTAGTGCACACACTTTAAATAGGCTTTCAACTATGATTTTTTTGATAGGTCATGTCTGTTGTAGGTATTAATGAAGTATTTGATGATGCAGTTAGGTATCTTAAAAAGAACTATCCCAACGTTGAAAATGTTAGCATGCCTTACTGTTCTCTAACCCAAGATATAGGTTCAGGAGAGAAATACTACCGAGCAGAAGTGCATTTCAAAATTAGGGGAGAAATTGGCGGTAAAACAGCGGTATTAAAGGCAAATTCAGAAACTGGTAAGGTGTATTGGTTCCAAGAAGGTTTCACATGGCAATATTGGCTCTAATAGCTATCCATATTTAGTTATTGGCGTCATTTTAACGCCTCAGCGGCTCGCTTCCGAATCCATTCAGGAGCCCAGATGTCTTGCAATAGTTTAAGAAGATGGTTGTGTGCTTTTGCTTTTATCAACCCTTCCAATGCCATTCGGCGAAACTTATCTGGCGCATAAATGTCATTTACAATTGAAAATAGGAAATCCTCGTTTCCTCTCGCATTTTTTACAACGGCATCTAACGCCCTTTCTCTTATTATTACTGGTGTCAAGATATCATTCACTATTTTAGTCAAATATTTGAATGCTTTTAAAAGGGTAAGTCTTTCCAAGGCCGCGTCCCTAGCGTAGTCTTGTAAAAAGGGGTCATTAAAGATTTTCCAACAACGTTCAATCTCCTCATTTTGAGGACCTTTTTGTCGTCCTAAAACTGATTTTCTATCCACTCTTTCTGAACTTAATACCTCTAATAATTCATGTAAGCCAGTCTGATAATCATGCCTAAAATCAGCATACCTTTTGTCGGAAATCAATGGTGGAATGTCACAATCTCTTAGTAATATCGGAAGTATCACAACAGACTTGCTTTTTAACTCCTTTATCAATGCGGCGGATAATTCCTTTCTAACCCATTTTGACTCTACTGAACTGGGAGAAAGAACGATGCCCAAGAAATCATTGTCTCTTATTCCTTTTTCAATTTTTTCAATAATCGAGTCACCAACTTTTATTTCCCATTTATCTAACCAGATCCCGATACCTAGATTTTTAAGGTTAGTCGCTAACTGTTCTGCAAAATTTTTATCCTCAGATGAGTATGATATAAAGAGGGTAGGCATATACTCGCCCTTGAATAAACCTATACATTCTCGCCTTAAATAAATCCTTAATTGTTCATAGGCAGTCTCAAGGCATTGATTTTAGCCCTTAGTCCACAATCAACAACAGATAACAGTCTTGCCTTACATTAAAGTAACAACGAAAAATTCTTTAATCGATGTGTGTTCTATGGTAACCAAAAACTTTATAACAAAATTTTAACTAATAATTAGTTAAAAAGTAACTAAGGGTGATGAATACTGGTAAAGTTGGAAACAAAACTCGATAGCATTGGGCGTATCTACATTTTCAAACCCATAAGGCACCTATGCCAACCCGCAGCCATCATTCGACCAAACGAAAGAGCTGGTATTATCTATCCAAAGGGGACGCCACTCAAACACGTTCGAGCATCCCTTGAAGTCATAATGCAAGATATCGACAACGAGATACAAATACAAGAGGAAAAAGTTACTGAAGAGGAAGGAAAGGCTGAAGCATTCCTAGGTAAGCTTGGGGTTTATGCCCTCACCAAAATCAAGGACTACGATAAGGGAATACCTGTAGAGTTGATTTTCAAGTTGAAGCGAATTTTCCCGCTGTCCGAAACCGAGATAAGCAAACTACTAGACCTACTTGAGCAAAAGGGTCGTGTGGTCTTCATCAATAACCGCTCAAAGATAAAGATTGTGCCACTAGAGGGGGAGTGATAACAAATGCCTGCCACTGATATTGGTGAATTCGACAAGTTGTTAAACCTTCTTCCGTGGCCACCTTGGCTCATACCGGTCACAAAAAACGGCAAGGAACCCGATATACCCGAGGGTCAGTCGTGGAAGGACGCTAAATGGCGTTTAACTGTGAAACAAGCTAGACAGCGAATTAAGGATGGCTTAAACGTGGGGGTCGTAGCCACAGGAAGGGATCTAGTTATTTTTGACCACGACCAGCCTGAAAAATTCACGTTGCCCATCGAGACCCTAACCGTGATGACCAGAAACGGTAAGATTCACAAATATTTCATTAATGGTGGCGATGTGAAGAACGGCGATGGTAAAGGCAAGTATAAAGGCTGTGGCGAAGTACGTGCAGAATGGAAGTTTGTGCTTGCGCCTGGATGCTATGTACCACCAGACGAGGATGCCACACCTGAAGCAACAGGGTTATATAAAGTCGTTGTAGCTAAGCCTCCAGCCACATTGTACTCAAAGGACTTACCAGTTGAGTTTCAGCCAACCCTACCCACAGAGGAAGAGGCGCCAAAGCTTGTGATGGGTGGTTCCTTCAGAAATCGATATGGGTGGAGTCTAGACGACATACGTAAAAGAGACCAGAAACTTAACAATTTATTGACCACAATTCACCCAACAGGTTATGCCTCACCAAGTGAAGCTGATATGTCTACACTGACAAAACTTCTGTTTTGGGGTTACACCGAATCTGAAGCTGTTGGTATCCTCAAACATTTCCGCAGTCGGAAAAAACTTGATCGAAAAGACTACATCGACATGACTTTGAAAAAAGTGGGTGCGAAAGAGACGATAAGTGATTTGGTTGACACCACTAAATGGAATCCTGAAACGGGATACAAGGTCGATTTAGAGAAGGGGGTGAAGACTGTGAAAAAGAAGGATAAGAGTACAGAAGAAATACTCAAAATTGGTGAAAACCTTGCATTGGTCGTCAAACCGGAAATTGTGATCCTTAGAGATGTAAAAACAAACCGTGAACTTGATGTTATAGACCCATTAGGACTAACGAAACGATTGGAGAAAAAAAGGGTTGCGGAAAGCCGTGAGCTTGAAGAGGTAGTTGTTGAAGAGGCATTTGCAAAAGCATGGAAAATTTTGAACTCAATGAAAAGGAAGTTGGAAGTGGGCGGCGGTGAAGAAGAGGATGTTATACCAGAGGAAGCTGTGAAAGAAGCTAAGGAACTACTTAAAAGCTCTTCACTATTATACGAAATCAGGCACCGACTGGGTAGCGGTGGGTACGTGGGTGAGGACAAAAACAAACTTCTCATCTATTTACTGGGGCTGAGCGGTTACAAAGAGCCGCAGAGTATGGTTCTTTCTGGTGAATCGTCGGTTGGTAAGTCCATACTGTCAAACATTATATCTCGATATTATCCAAAAGCGGATGTGATGATGTTTCACAGAATGACTCGAACAGCACCTGAATACTTAGGACGGGAAATACCCGATGTGACGGGCAAGTTTATTATCATTAAAGAAATACCCGGCGTGGATGAGTCGCTTTATAGTGTCAGGTTGATGGTTGAGGATCAAGAAACGGGCGGACTAAACCTGCTAACCACAGTTACTGATGAAGAAGGTGAGCGAACAGTTAGCGAGATACGCTTGAAGGGAAAACCGTGCCTTTTGACTACTACCACTCGTGTTGCCATAGATAGACAGCTTGACACAAGAGTTTGGAACATAGGATTAGATGAAACCACTGAACAAACCTCAAGGATATGTGATAGGAAAGCAGATTATAGGGAAAAACCTTGGGAGCGTGAAAAAGCCCGAAAACCAGATCCGGTTTTGCGCGCCATCATAAGGATCTACAAAGAAAAAATGCACAAGCGAGTAATTATACCCTTCGCACATAACATTAAAGCCTTATTGCCGATGGAAAATATTAGGGTGCGTCGGGACATCGACAAGGTTTTTGAGCTAACTGAAATAATCACTTCATTGCACCAATACCAGCGTATATGGGTGAAAGGAGAGGACGGAGTAGAATACATCGTCGCTGCGCCACATGACTTCTATTATGCTTGGTGTATCGCCTCGGAAACTGTTTCAAAAATGATTTCCACTATACAAGAGAGAGCTCTAAAGGTTTACAAAGTTTTCGAAGACCGTAAAAAGGAGGAAGAGGTCGAGATGTCTGTTGACGAAGTTATGAAGGAACTTGGGGAACGAAGAATCGATTATAGTTTGGATACGATTTACGAAACTTTGAGGAGCCTTTCTAATAGAGGATTCCTACAAAAGCGAACTCATCCCAAAGATAAGCGGAAGGTGTTATACAGCCTCACAGACAAAGAAATTAGTGGTTTTAGTGTATTTTCACAAAACCAACAAAATCTTAACCCCGAATTCCAAACGACCTTTGAAAATTACTTAACCAAATATTGTTTTTTTAAACCCGAGGGTAATAAAATTAATTTCACGGTTATAAATCCAATACCTTTCGAAGATATCGAGGGGGTCGAGGTCGTTGACGTGACTAGAAGAGTTTATTCCCACCCACCAAAAATAAAAAATCTTTATACCTCCCCCACAAAAAACAAATATCCACTTAAACCAGAATCAACCGCCGTTTCACAAAAGCAACCAGAAAAAAGCGTATTATTCAAAAGTACACAAAAACCACAAAATTTTGTTTCTCAAAAAATTGAAAAATTGCCTCGAACACCAACACCAAAGATTGTTGGTAAAGGGGATGCCAAAAAAGAACACAAAGAGGAAGAACAGTGTATATATGAAGGCATTGATCTGAACCAGCCACTAGAAAAACCACAACGACAGTGCTATGGCTGCAGTCTGTGGATAGCATACGACGAATTGGTTTGGGACTCTAACAAGCCGTGGCACAAGAAATGCCTTGAAAAGGTGAAACCGAAACCCAGACTAACAGAGAAGGAAGAACGTGCAAGGGCTTTTATCATTAGCGCAATGTTATCTGAGCTGAAGACCTTTACTTTCGACGATATGTACGAGTCCGTCACATCACTAATGAAGTGGCTACATAAAGCGGACTTGGATAAACAAACGTTCAAAAAGGTGTTAGATAGGCTTGTCAACGAAGGTATGATAAAGCAAGATGGGGCACGCTACAAATCTGCTGAAATATGTTTCAAGTGCTGGCAACCGATACCACAAGGTGAGTCATTAAGGGATGATGAGGGCAATGTGTACCACAAGCTTTGCTATAAGAAAGCGAAAACCGAACCTAAGCTCCCCGAAAAGTCTGTAAAGGAACTTGAAGAGTACGGGACGTATATGCCCAAGGAATACAGGGAAATGGAAGAGTGGTACGACAAAGGCGGTGAACAGGTTGTAGCTAAAATGGAAAAGGAAGATGAACAAATCGCAAGGTATCTAGCAAAGCGAAAATTAGTAGAGCAGGAGTGCCCAGAATGTGGTAAAACGCTTGATTGGATTTATTCATACTCGATCATTAAAAAAGATGGCAAGGTTGTCGAGTGGGGACATTATGAGTGCAAGTGTGGCTTTCGTTCCGTTCTACAAGAAGCAATAGTTGGGTGATGGCGATGAGGAGTTGTTTGAGGCTTTGGATCCGACGTAAAGGTAATCGGAAAAACTTTGACATAGATACCGATGTTATACTAGAGCTGATACAAAAGTACCGTGTGGCTGGGGCTTGTGAATGGATACTAATAAGGTTCGGAAGAAGGTTTGGTATTAAGAGTCACGAATTCCCACCACAATTTAGAGGGCAGCTGCTCGTGGAACTAACGAGAATTAGGGACAAATTCCTTCGCAACCATATCTTCGTACCTCTTGAAGTTGAGAAGGGGGGAGGTGATAGGATAAAATGGAAAACGAAAAGTTCGAAATAATACGGAAGGACTTTTTCCTACTCGCAGACAGGTTAAGCAGGGTAACAAAAAGTCTGGAAGAGGCCACCAAGGTGTTGAAGGAAATAACAACATCGCCACCATTCACAGGGTTAAAAACTAAATCTACTGATATTGAGGATAGACCGTGGACAACCTATGGGAAAGAAAGAAGAAGGGCACAAAAAGGTGAGGCAGGTTGGCTCAAAAATCCCCTATTCTTTGACGACATAGATGACCCACTGCTAACTAAACTTGCCGAACGAATAAAGGAAAGTGAGGACGGGGTAGTTGAGGGTGGCTACCGATATACCTTTAGTGGCAAAGAGGAACAGTTTATAGCACGTAAGCCTGTGGAAAAAGAAGAAGAATAAACACAACAAACAAACGAGGTAGTTTTGCATGAAGATTAAATCAGCTAGCATGAGCCATCGTGGTGGTTGTATATGGTGAATGAACCGCCTGTGGTTGTAAAGCAAAAAATCCTCTATGGCTGGACAACTGAGAATAAAAGACCTGTTAGGCTTGCAGTAGTCGCCATACCTTCGGAAACCTCAACCTTCTGGAATCACAAAGGGTTCAAAACCGCGACTATATTGATTGGCAAGAAGCACAACATCTTGGTTGTACCTCGAGGCATACAAAAAGGGAATCTTGGGGAGATTAAACACATGTTCGATAGATTAGACCGCATAATTTTCACATACAGGAAAAAGAAAGGAAAGGAGGTGAGTAGATGACCAGAATAGATGAAGCCATACCAGAGTTTCTAGAGGAAATGCCAATGCTGAAGAAAGCGGTTCAACTACGCAAGAATCCAAAATTAACCTTCGAAGATTGGGTGAAAGCACTACAAGAGTTTAGAAAAGAAGGCGATACAACGAAAGAGTTTGAGGACAGAGTCTACTTGGTGTATATGACTTCCGATCCAAGGCGGCTGAAAAACCACATAGTGTTCATATCCTGCACATCTTTGAAGGAAGAAGGGTATTCCATTAAGGAAATTAGTGAACTCACGGGGCTCACCACAAACAAAGTACACAGAGTCCTTACAGTCGAAGCAAACAAAAAAATCCAAACAGTCAAGGACATAGCCTTTCGTTGTGGAGTGTCGCCGTCAACCGCTTACAGAATTCTCAAATCAACGGAATTCAATATGAGGCACATCATAGACGGCTACTCACTCATACTCAAACAAGGTTTCAGTTACGATCAAATGCACCACATTATGTTTCTTAGGTTTGGTGATAAGAAAATGGTAGATGAACAATTGCCAAAGGTACTGGAAAGGCTTGTGGACCAAGGCAAGTTGAAACTTGTTAACGGTATCTATTACTACACAGAGATAGAGGATAATTGGTAGCCTACGATTAGTCCCACCAAACAAAGGAGGAATGTGAAATGATAATCTGTGAACATATATTCAACAGACTCGACCCAAAAAACCCATCCTACTCGCACACAGAGTGGGATTTTTACGCTTGGATACCTGCAAAATCAGACCTTCCAGACCACCGCCTCACTTTGCGTAAGAACATGAAAACAGGCGAATATGAGGTCTACCGATACTTTAACGATACAAAAGTGGTCAAGGTAGTTTTGAAAACCCAAAGCTTTGAAGAGGCCATAAGGTTTGCAGATGAGCAAAGGCGTAGATTTCACGGCCATTGGGAACCCAGCCAAGTGTGCCAGCACAAGCCACCAGTCAAGGCAGTTTACTGTCCAGTATGGGATCAGATACCTAACGGAGAAAGTTGAGAATATTGATCAATAGAAGAAGGTTGTGGTAAGTGAATGGTCGAGGAAAAGGAAAAAGAATGGGTGCTTGTCCGTATTAGGCGGAACCCTACACACGCCAGACTAAAAGAAATGAAGCAAACGATGAGGTTCAGATTGCTTGATGCGGTTATTCAACTAGTCCTTAAGCATTACACTGGAGAGTATGAAATAGCCATACCGAAAAATGTGATGGAAACAACAGTTCCCGTAGTCTTGACCGGTTTACCACTAGCTGGAAAGACGTATTTTGTTAGGCACAAGATAATTCCACGAATCCACAATCCGCTTTCTGTCCTCGTTGTGGATACCGCTGGAGAATATAACGAACTACCACAAGTCAAGTATGACATAGACTTTCATAAGCCACAGAAAATCCGTTTTGTGCCAAGCGAAACACCAACTATAAGCACAGGTGAAGTTAGGTTTATGTTCGATACATTGCACATGAATCGTGGGCTGTTAAAGAATTGGATCATCGTTATTGAAGAGGGACATAGGTACATCGACATCAAGCAGTTAATGGACTTTGTGTACGAAAGCAGAAAATTTTGTAGGAAGGTTGTTGTTATCACGCCGAATTCTAAGGAATTCAAAGGCCTGCGAACTTTGATAGTACACAGAAGCGATTATTAAAAAACAGTCTTAATAAAAGAGATTGTCTAGTACACTTGTCTTTGTCTAGTTTGTCTGGTACACTTACAAGAAAGTTTGTAGAGGAAAACATAGGTGTTGTTATTATGAGGAAAAATAAGAGAGCGTTAGCGATAGCCCTTATCGTATTATTGATCGGGTTTCTGCCATGTGGACCTGATGATATACTTCTAATATTCTTGCTGAAGTGGATATTGAAGCTAAGCTGGATAAACGCTGTGATTCTAGGCACAATTCTGTCCGTAATAATGGGCTTGATATACGCTGTGTTAAGGAAAAGGAGACGATGATAGAATGGAAACAAAACGTCGTGTGCCATTGTTCTTTAAGGCACTAAGCGCATGTTTCATCTTCGATGGGTTAATCACAATTGCTCTTGTATTCTTTATCATCCACGAATTTTATTCGCCACTCATTACATTCTTTGTCACTCTAGGCATCCTTCAATTTTTTGTCGCTTATCTGGTTTGGAAAGGTGTGAAAGAGGGTTTGTACTCCGCTGCTATTATTTTTGGTTACTCCGCTTGTTCGCAGTTGAGCAATATGCTTGGCGTACCGCTACCACTATTGCCTGTAGACACAATTATACCCTCACATACTCTTCTAATCGTTTGCAAATTCGTAATCGTGCTGGTCATCTCAGTGCATCTAATGATTAAGGAACAACCAAAGGAAGTGTGAAAATGGAGCAAAAACACGAGATTGTATTAGCAACATTGTACTTCCTACTGCTTAGCGTTATTGACCTCGTAGTATCATTATCTCAACCAGTTCCATACGAATTAGGGCGATGGCACGGTATTATGGTTAGCTTGGCGTGGCTTATACCTTTGATGTTAGCCCTGCGTGGCTGGTCATCCTTCCTTATGGTTCCAGTGTTGAACATTTCGGGCTGTGACAAAACGCTATCGTTAATCTTGCAAGGTAGAATATTCGAAATCGGTACTGTTCTAGCGCTTACAAATCTGTGCGGTGTGCTAGCCTCAACCTTAATTATTGTATGGTTAAGAGGCAGAAAGTAGTTTAAAAGGAGGTGAGAGTGTGAGAGAGGTAAAGCCGTTCGAACAAAAAACTCCAAAAAGAAGGGAGGAATTAACGGTATCGGCTATAAGGCAAAGGGGCTTTCGGGCTTTCGAGGGCTATACCGAAAAGGACATTCCCTACTTGGTCGAGTTCTTATGGGACCACAAATCTGCCATGAACCTCGTTCTGGACACAATTGAGCAAGCGTACAAACGACTGGGTGCTGATGAAAAGCTAGAACAACTTGCGGATTTACGTGAAAAGATACAAACACACTTGAGCCGCAGATATGTCGAGGGCGTCGTAAGGATGATATTGCAAGGGTTGAAGGAAGAGGGTGAAGGGAGTTGGTGAGCATTAAGGAGGTGAGTGTGTGGAAACAACACCTTTCTTCATAACCGTGCCGGTGGTATGTGGTCGGTGTGGACATGAGTTCAGAGCAGCAGTGGGCACAGAGGGGGTCTACCCAGTAAGATGCCCGAGATGTAAGAAACAAATCTATCCAATCGAATCCGAAGCTAGGAAGGTTTAAAGTTGCCACGTGATAAGGGTGGAAGACCAGATAAACACAACCGCAAACATCACCCCTATCAATCCCACCAGAAGGCTTGGCTACGTTTTCTGTATTGGATAAGGAAACAATTGAAGCAAGATAAACGCATACAGTAATTTTTTTCGATCATTCTTGCGGAACACTACTTTTTCTGCACATCTTCAAATTTCCACAACAGTGACTTTTATGACTTCTTTGCACCAAGGAATTATAACCCGAGAAAGTTCTTCGATTATTTCCTTTGCGATTTGCTGATTTTCCACTTCATTAGCCTCATCTACAAGACTAACCTCAATAATAGTTTTCTTCATTTCGACCACCAATTAACATAGACACCGAGTGAAAATATATTCTTTTCCTTCTTTTTATTCCAAACCTTGAAAAAACAGAATACTTTTATCTAACGCTTGATAGGGTTAGACAATGCCCGAGCGAATCATCCAGATCAGCAAAATCACTTCGAATAGGCAAGTCACAGTTCCAGTTGAGATAATGGATAAATTAAAACTCAAGAAAGGAGACAAAATCCTCTGGTTAGAAGAAAATGGCAAGATTTTTGTTAAAAAAGTCTAGTCGTGCTTCCCCAATCAAGTCCCTAATTTTTCGTTGTGCTCTTTTCCAAAATCACTGCAGCTTTCACCAAGAAGTCTAGCCACGTCCTACATTTTAACTTCGCTTTGAGGCGTTGGAGTTCAAACAGCAACGCTTCTGGTACATCCTTCACATAAAAGCTGGGCATACCACTTTCACCACCTTTACCACTTAATTGGTTTACCACCTTAATAACCTTTACCACTTTTCTGTATGTCTTTACTGTTTATATTAGTTATTAAGATATAGATCTTCATGTCTCATCTTCTTGAAGTATATTTCGCTTATGAAAAAGGCGACAGCAAGAACTACGCCAATAATCAAGAGAACTACGGAGATTGTGGAGTAAATGATTGCTTCCATACCCTATCACCTCATTTTACCATGTCACTTTCAACTGACGATTTCGAGAGCAAGCTGATCCCCAAATACTCCAATTTTTCTTTCGTAAATAGCTACGGGAATAGTATAGGAACCTGTTTTTTCTGGCATATCTAAACGAATGGGCTTAAGTTTCAATGTTACGTCAATGTGAAGAAACTCGACAGTATAAACAACTGCATTGTAATCGGGGTGTGAGCTAGTAGGACCTTGCTTGACAACTTGGTAATGAGGCATTCCTCCACCTACCGTGAATTCGGGTGGGAAAAACACAAAAACTTGCACATTTTCAGCTGGAACTTCACCATTATTAGAGATAGCGATTTCGATTTCCTTATGTTCTTTGCTGTGGTATTTTTCTCTTGGAAGCTTAGATATATAAGAAACTTCAAGTTTAGGCAATGGAATCCTTAGTGCAGCCGATTCAATTGCTCCTAAAGTTCTTACAAAGTAGAAAATCCCAAAAACTATTAAGATTACTGCACACCATGCGAGAAATTGACTAAGGTCACTTTGAACATTAAATATAAGCATTTCTCCCGGGTCTCTATAGATGTCATAGGCTACAATTATAAGACCCATAAAGTAGCAAAAACATGGAAACAAGACAGCTCCATTCCTTGATAGGAAAAACAATCTACTTTTAAGTTCACTTTCCTCTTTCTCGTATCGTTTAATCTCTTGCTTGACTTCTTCTATTTCCGCTTTTTCTCCAAGCTTCTTTATTTTCTCTCTTAACTCCTGACGCCTTTTTTTCATTCTCCAGATAGCTCTAGATGTTTCTCTGCCCAAATATGAAACTGCAATCGCGTAGGTTGCTATAACTACGGATATGAGAGCAATGGCTAAGTATGCTATGAGAAGCAATATCTGGAATAAGCTTTCGGACAATTCTATCAAGAATAAATTTGCCTTGGAGTAATAAAAATGTTAGTATGGTCGTTGACGCTTAAGGGTTATGAATTAGAAATATGCTTTTCCTATGGCTTAACACGAATTTACGGATTTCAAATGCGACAGAAAATTCTAAATATGAGTTCATATTAAAAAATTTCAATGAATGGGGGATAAAACGTTGTCTGTCAGCAGTTTTTTTGATATACCTTTAGTCATCGATGCCAAAAACCATCCTTTTATAATTAAACGATTGGAAACTGAACAATTCAATTTTGTCAAAGCTTTGACCCCAGTCTATAAAGAAAAGTTTCGAGACATATTACGTGATTTCTTTAACAAAAAAATCGATTTTGAGGAAGCCATCAGACGAACTGCCCAAGAGATAGTCCCCCCATTTACATATAAACGGGTTAAACGTTGGGATGAAAGACTTGTAAGGACAGAAGCGTCTAAAATCTTCTCACTTGGTTATGGTGACTACCTACTTTCATTAGGTGAAACAGAATGCTATATTCCACATACAAAATTTGATGAAAGCAAAGAATGCTTAAGGGTTATTGCTGGTAAAAAATTTGCCATAAAGCTAATACAAGATAATATTTACAAAAATTATAATCTCAGAACACTCATTTACCCTACGGTTCCCCTTCACGCAAACTGCAGGCACATAATTACAAAAGTTTCCAAATGATCGTAGAGGATTTATGACCATTCTCCTAGACTTTTCTTTTCTTCTTTTTCTGGAGTATCCTTCTCTGGACAGGATACGCTTTCATTAAGTGTTTACATTCGATACATTCTACCATTTCAATCAATTCCTTCGAATCGTGGCCTTCTGGAACTAGATTTAAAAATGATCGAATCAAACAATAATTTCATATACACCTTCGGAAAATGTTTTACTGGTGAAGCTTTTTGAGTGTTGCAGATTTAATAAAAGCCCCTAAAGGTAAATCTGAGTTAACGAGAGCCCAAGCAAAAGCCGTGATAATCATTGCACTCATCGTGGGTGTGGTCTTCGGTGTAGCCGCTGGCTGGCTCAGCAAGCCAGTAGAAAGGATAACAGAAAGAATAACAGAGATAGTGACAGTAACGACTACAATTAGGCCTACACCCACACCTACGCCAACTCCAATACCAGAGCACGAAATCATTGAAAATATCGAATATGATATTAAGGGCTTTTTAGAAAAAACAAGGCTTCCACTGAATTTTACAACACCCAATATAGATAAAATTCTCATATCATTTCGAGAGATTGATGAGGGAGTTACTCAATGGATGGACCAAATATTGTTGCTGGATCCCAGATCCAATGCTACATTCGTAAAATTCTATACTCTTGAAGAGCTCAAAGAGCTTGTGCCCGAGGAAAGATTACATGAGTTATACGAGTTTTCGGAAATTTTTCCTAGTTTCCTGGAAAAAATAGTTAGACCTGGTGATATCGTGTGTAACGTCAGCTGGTCGTATTTGCTTGAAAGGCCATTCGAGCGTCTGGGCACATTCATTGTCGATGGGGAAACCAGAAAACCAATATTTGACACTATGATGTTCTTTGTGCCTGTAACCTCAGAAATAGAAAGAATTACCAACTCAAGCACGACTCTGACTAATGCAAATATCACAGTTGACCATCAAAATTCGTATGGTTACGTAATTTACCACGAACAGATGGAAGTCATTGGTCCTTTCGAAATACGCCCTTTAGATTCTAATAAATCCAAGTTTACATTGAATTTGTATGACATTAGAGCTGAACGGGGAAATCTGATAGGGTTTTTTTACGATGCGTTTTCAGACGTAATGGTTACTATGGGATTCCTGGAGGAGGGTGAAATAAGGGAAGGTAATAATATTGCAGGAAAGCGACTATACAGCTATCTTTTCATCGAGGGTTGTGGAAGGTTTCTCCCTGATGAAGTACTCGTAAAAAAGGCTATAGGAGATGATGAAGGTAAAATCTCAATTGACGCAAACGAGAGCGTGGTTAAAATCGTTAATACGGGATTCTATGTTAAAAGGGGTGTTTTTAATCTAGAGGGTGTTATCCTACGTGATACAGCAGGTCCTGGCACGTTAAGTTTCAAAGCCGCTTTCATTCTTATAGATGTGTCCAAACAAGATCCTAGTTCGATACTTGTGATTGCTATAGAAGAGAAAGAAGAATCGAGAAAAATATGTGATTGAAATGGAGAAGAAGGTGGGCGAGAAACCCATGATATCAGAAAGAACGAGGAAGATCCTCAGAAAGTTCCTTATAGTATTCTCCTTAATCTTTTCGCTGATATATGGAGTTATTCTTACTCTAACTCTTCTTATTCCAGCCCCTTCTCCTCCTTTCCCTCTCATTCTTCATCCGATAGTTCTAGCACTTCTTTACTTTGCTTTTTTTGTAGTTATTCTTATTTTATTGTCGTGCAAGCTTCAGAAGCCTGTTCTATTAGTAGTTGGGTTAGCTCCCTCTTCGTATGTTACAGTTGCTTGTCTGGGTTTAGGAGGACCCATTTTCTTTTTTCGCCCAGAGGGCCTCTTCTGGCTTTACCCTAATTGGCTAATGGCTGTGTATATCGCTGGAGAAAACCCCGGGATCATCAGAAAGATCATCGAGAGAGCCATTCCTATCATTAATGCATTATCGGCAATATACTCCTTTCTAAGAGGCAAGTAGTTTTAAGTCCTATGGAAGTCCCTATTCTAAGTTTAAGTCCTTTATGGTCGGTCTTCCTTCCCTACTCAAGTAAACAAAGAATTGGTTTCAATGCATATAGAAGCCAATGGGAAGTACTAAGCTTTCCTTCTTGCTCCACAATTTGGACAAAAGGTAGAAGTTTGAGGCATTAGTCCTCCACAGTAAGAACATGGAACCATAACAACCTCTTTTATGATCTCTTTTTCTTTTATAACTTCCTTAGTGACAGTGGAAGGAGCTGGCGCTATTTCGGGTTTTTTCCTACGCAGAAGACTTGCTAGGACTGAAAGTATTATCGCGATAACAACTAATGGTCCAACTAGTATTAGTATCCATTCCCATCCAGTGATCATATATCTACCCCTATGATGTTTGGCTGTGAAACAATTTAAATTTTCCTAGCTTGAGATAAATAATTCGACTTTTTCACAAAAGTGCTCCCCACAGACTCTAATGAGAATAAACTTACTTCCTTTTTGGTGATCTACCAGAATTTAACGCCGTTTTTGAGAATAAACGTAAATTAGGTTACTTTAACTGGATTGTGGGTACAGGGGTATTTATATATCCCGAAAAACAGAGAGACAACCACGTTTTGGGTAAAGTGTCGCAAGAATCTAAGGAAATGCCCAAAACGAAAAGATTTGGAGGTGGTTTTTTGGCAAAGAAAAATGAACAGAAAGGCAACCGACTAAAGCTGGAACCGTCCAAGAAGTGGAAGGGCTGGTCTCAAGTGACCAATGTGAAAACACAACCGACCACATTCTACTGCCAGAAGTGTGAAGGGCCAGTAAAGGTGGAGAAACCCGAGGTGTGGACTAGGAATGCGAAGAATAAAGCGAAAACGCCGTTTTATGTGCTGTATGCGGTGTGTCCAGACTGCGGTAAGGACCTGTACAGCCTAATCGACGCTAAAGATGTCGAGAAAATGATCGCATAGGTTCGGGGGCGTTTTCACATTGGAAAGCCCACTTTTTTGTGTGATCCTCGCCTTCAAACTAATGTCTGTGATAATAGATTCGACCCTAGCCTTTCCAGTCTGCGACTTAACCTTCGACGTGTTTATAGCGATGATGGTTAGCAAGGTCGGGTACAAAAAGCTCTTCGTTACATCATTGATATACGATGCGGGGGTTCTACTGACATTGTTTGATCGTTTACTGTCATATTCAATGCTATACTATTCCGTTAATCCTCGCTTTTGGTTCGCCTACCCAATGCTTTGTATTATCGGGATAGCCTTCATAGATTTCGTTTGGATATTGCTACTTCGTAAGTTCTTGAAAAACAAATTGAGAAGGTTAACGACCCCTCTTTAGCCCTTTTTACACATTTCCATCAGTTTATAAGATTTCTTAATACTAGATGACATATCGGTACATTTTTAAAGGTTCGCGCACGTGTAGAAATGCGCTCTTTAATAAAATTCTCGAGCATAAATCTTTTATTTTTGATACTTTTATATCAACGATGAACCATATTTTCAGCGTATTTTTTCCTTATTAATATAAGGATAGAAATGCCTTCAAAATGCCATCAAAAAGTTTTAGGAGCATAGGACTAATATATAATAGAGCGAGGTGCTTCCGAAAAACAATTACAGAGGAGGTGAAAAGGGGAATTGAGCAAAAAAGTGAAGGAATGGGATAATTGGGGGTTCATTATCGAGTTTATGGCACTTGGGATAGTAGCGCCGGTAGTGACAAAACTAATACGGGATTATGATACCGATGGTGCATATGAACATCTTGTGGAATGGCTTAAGAAATGGAAAAAGGAACAGGGTAAAGAGTTTCCACCACACTATGAGGAAGCACTAAGAGAATACATAGAGTACGTTCACATGGTCACTTTACAACTGGGCTTTTGCTACGATAGAAGAAAGAAGTTCTGGATACAGGAATCGCTGATTAGAATCAAAGAGACATTTGACGATTTTGGCGTGCATAACGGCCGCTAACATAGCCTTTCTACCGATCTAACCGCTGTCTAAGTTCAGTACAACACCCACCACAAGCTTAATAAATACTATAGGTTTAATGCATGCAATAACAAGTGAGGCATAAATATAGGGATGATTCCGAAAGAGTTTTTCATAACGAGCGGAAAAGCCGTAAGCCCCGTTTCCGAACTCAACGCATTCGA
>Ga0315314_1001637_pt1 | contig 19800 bp, 15 predicted proteins | sample TDP9_MG_FD_203631 | JGI IMG/M metagenome (GOLD analysis project Ga0315314, IMG submission 203631) | Freshwater sediment microbial communities from Lake Towuti, South Sulawesi, Indonesia - TDP9 | ecosystem: Environmental > Aquatic > Freshwater > Lake > Sediment | place: Indonesia: South Sulawesi... | reverse complement strand
CTCTCACATCTTCTTCATTAACATAGCCTGATGAGTGCAGATATTCGTGAAGCAGCAAGTGAAAGCAGTATGCGTTAAAAACTTGCTTATCGGTAGATTTCAAAGCAACTTCAAGTGGTGTTTTATTCATCACAATTATATTTGAGCCGATTGGATGGAAGGCGCCGATGAAATATCCTCGTTTCATTCCTAGATTGGCTAAGCCAAGCATGAGACCTGCTCTATGCTTGTTCAGAAATCGTTTGACAGATTGCTTGACCAACCCGAAGATGTCTGCTAAAGTTTCACACGCGTTGAGAGTGCGATTGAAATCTCTTACTTCATAGCTCAAAACTATTGATGCTCCTAGAGTTCATTACCAAGAGAAGAAACTATGCTTTAAACCTTGTGAAAAATATTGAAATTGTTGAATATGGTGAAGAAGAGGGTTATTTCTTTCTCTTAAAGATTATATATACGATAAGAACCCCAACCATAAAGCTCAGTGGCATTCCTATAGCTAGATACAAGTTTCTGCTAGCCTCAAGGCGTGCACGCTCAGCCTCAAAGTTTAGTTTCGAGTTTATAGTATTCACCGGTATTGAAGTTTCGGCTGTGTTTCCAGCTTTATCGTAGGCTATCAGCTTAATGATGTGTGCGCCATCACCGACTTTCGTAGTGTTCCATTGAAAATGAGTTGTTCCAGTAACATTGAATATGCTTCGGTCAATCAACAATTGCATTAACTTGAGATTGGTATCTGAGGCAGTAAAGTTGATTGTTGTTACTCCGCTTAATTCATCTTCAGCTTGCGGCCTTACTATGCCAACCGACGGCAGTGTGTTATCCACTGTCACTGCTATTGTTCTTTCAGTTTTTGCCCCAGCCTTGTCGTAGACGTCTAGAACTATTGTGCGCACACCGTTTATTGAGGAGGTGCCCCAAACGAAAGAATGAATACCGCTTGTGGCCCATGAAGTAAGGTTGTCACCATCAACAGACAGCTGTATCAAGTTTAGATTTGCGTCAAAAGCGAAGATAGTAATGTTACAGTCGCCTTTTATATAGTCCGAAGCTGTGGGTGTTATAAATTCGGCAATAGGAGAAGTGTTGTCCACTACTATATTTACGAATACAAGAACTTGAAATGGCAGCTCTTTCGCTTGGAAGAAGAAACGGAACGGGTAGATTCCTTCTGGAATATCGCTGGGTGCATCAATTCTCATGGTGAATTTTGTTGAGCCCATAGCATCTATACTGGAAATGCGGTCTGGCGTAAACTTAGCTGAAAATGGACTTGAGCCATAATCAGCAAACAACTTTATGTCAGTTAAGTTTCTTCCAGACGTGATCGTGAAATTTTGTAAGGCTGATCGGCCAGAACGAGTTGTAACGTCTACGGGACCGCTTGGCAAAAGTTTGACAAGTTCCACTCTTCCAGTAACGTTTTCTGGGTAAATCGTCCCATCAAAAAGTACATTATGAAGTAGAACAGTGTAAGTGCCAAGCTGGGGATAGGCAAAATTTCTTGTGTCAAAAACTACATATTCTTCCTTGGTTCCAGTCCTAGTCTTCCATAGAAATATACCTCCACCTAAATTGGGGCTCATAGCTCCGTCTACCATAATTCCTACCGGATTTATGCCAAACATATCTATATCAGTCATGTTTCTAATCCAACTGGATGAAACAAAAGCAGCAACAACGTCAGAGTCTTGCAAAGTGAAAACCCATTGTTTCCAGTCGCCAGATTCGTATCTCCAGCTCCAGTCAAAGTAGCCATTGACCTTAAAGGAATCGTAGAGATTACCAGTTGACAGCGAAGTAATGTTATACACTAGATTATCTGCAGGCAAGATAGCTGGAACTTGAAGAGAAACCGGAACTGCCATCGTCTTATTGTACGGTGCAGTTATGTCAATTTTTATTTGACCTTCATAAACACCTTGAGGCGTGTTAGCCGGTACAGTTAAGTTTGCGATGAAAGTCTTGGAAGAATTGCTGGAAACTGATATGCTTGTAAGTGTTTCAACCCATGTCCAAGGATTTCTCCTATAGAAACTGGTGCTAACGTTGAATGGAACAGGATCCGAAATTCCACGTTGATACACAAAAATCACAGGTTTCCCTTTGATTTTTGAAAGGGGAAAACCAACTCTTGCTTCATTGCTTGTGCCAAAATTATATCCATAGTTCAGAAGGTAAACTTCGTTGATTTCTACGATCCCATTGTACGGTGGTGCATCAACCCAGTTAAGTATCATTATACCCCACCTGCGATCCCAAGAATAGTCTGCATTTTCGTCAAAATATTCGTAGGGAACCCGCAAGGAAGCAACCATAAGCTCAGTTCCATTTGGTATATCAGACCTTTCAAGGATTGTAAGGTCTCCCCATGCCCAGCCATCGGGTACCCAAGAGCTTCGCCACATTCGCCAGTCGAAAGGCATCGATCCAGTGTGACCAGAATAAGTCATAGGAGTGCCTATTTGCTCGTGTGTAACTGGTGTGATTGTGGCTTCAACAGATTGATTAGTTGGATTTTCAATAGTAAATTCAGTTGTTGTTGACTCGCCTGGTTTTATGGTTCCAGCAAACCAGTCTACGTTAAAGATAGGCTCATCGGGTGGTGCAGAAGACAGTGTTTCACCTAAGGAACGGTAAGAAGTAGCCCAGGCATTGGCAATTTTTGAACGAATATTCTTCCAAGTTGCAGATGAGGTGACAGTTATTCCAGACATAGCAAGAACTAGTTCAACAGCAGCAAAGGCATCCACTCGTCCTGATCCCTGAACGAAGGCATCATAACCTAAATCCTTGGCTGAAGACTTTAACACAACTTTTGTAAGTTCCGGTGATGGCTTGCCTCCATACTTCCGGTTATGTGCTTGAATTATCAATGCGCTTGCGCCTGCTGTTAGGGGTGTAGCCATGCTTGTTCCGCCAAAGAGATCATAAGCCAGCGAACCGTTTCCAAGTCCGGACCAGACTGGCTCAGCAGCCCAGCCTCTAGCACCTATATTGACCACGTCTGGCTTGACATTTCCTAGCGGAGTTGGACCTCTGGCACTCCATGGTATGACTTCATCGTAGCTTCCACCAGCAAAGCCTAAAGCGACGCGGCTCCAATTCATCGATGTGGACGCTCCAACAGTAATCGGAAGCGTAGCATATGCTGGCTCAGTGACAGTTCCGTAACCAGCGGCACCATTTCCACCAGCATGAACTATCACAATTCCAGGATAATCAGACGCAAAGTAGCCTGGAACTGTTAGTGCATCTTCAAAAACGGTGAGTACAGTGTACCAAGGTTTGCCTAAAGTTTCTTTTGCCCATCTTGAAAAACCCCAACTGTGGCTTATGACATCGGCTGTATGGTTCCCAGTATAGTTCCATGTTCCCCAAACTGTCCCGTAGCCTGTAACGTTTCTCCAACCTTCAGAACCTGGAATCAAATCAAAACCTGCTGCCCACAAGTCAGCCTCAATGACGTCTCCTAGATATAGTGCCACTATGCCCATTATCTTTGCTTCAGGAGCCATTCCTGGACCAGCAAGAGATGAAGTTAAATCTCTTCCGGCTGCAGAACTTGCACACATTGTTCCATGCCCCCACCAGTCGTTTACGAACACAACGTAATCCCCGTCTAGGGCAATAGGTTTGAGGATTTGACCTCTATCCTCAACGTTTGGAGAGGCTTTCCACACGTCCAAAAAATAGCCTAACGTCCCGGCTGAAAGATCATAGATTCCGTCGCCTGTAAAATCTCTCGCAGCAACTATTCTGCCTGTTGGAGTTACTGGTGTCTCGTCAGCAAAACTAAGTTCCGGAGGCCAAGTGCCAGGCCAATAAGGCAGAATTTCGGGTGACTCCAAGCTAAGGAACCCAAGCCACGCCCAATCATAGGAGATATCGACATAGACTGTGTCATATACTCCTGATGTGACAGAATCTACAACAAGTACCGGAAATATTTGCAATATTAACCATGTCGGGACCATATTCCAGTACTGAGTCATTAGTCCAAAGTGATACTTTCCGCTTTGTGATCTTATGCCTGTGATATTCATGGGAAATGGAAAAACCGTCCCATTTATGGCTAATTCAGACCATTTGATGACAGGCGGAATTAATGGACGAGAGTAAGAAGCCGCTAAGACAAAATATATGTATGGGTCTGTTCCGTTAGTTTCAAGCCACCTGTCTTTGCCTGTCTTTGTAAAGGTGTTTGTAATTGTTGTATTGGTAATGACCATACCTTCTGCGTCTGCATCAAAGGTTGCTGAGTATCCTAAAGAATCCCTTGCCACAGCATCCCAGTATCCTAGACTAAGAGATCCATAGTCAACTCCTGTGTCTACTATTGCAATTGTCGTATTTGCGCCGTTGACGTCATATGTTTCCCATGCCTTTCTTGCGCCCGTGATGTTAACAACTTCTCTTAGTGTTGTTTCTGGTTTACCGAACAACCAATTTTCAGATCTTGATTCAAGTTTTAATTTAGACAAATCTTCAACTGCTAAAACTTCTGGAAATTCAATAGGCGCATCATAGTTGATTTTCTCGTCTTTCAATATAGCGACTACGTAAGGGTTAGTGTCTAGTTGTGCCACATTTTCTGCTAACATAAGACCTCTGACTATGTGGAAACCATTGAATGACGGTGTTGCTCTAGCGGACATCATGTATTTGGCAACGTCACTTAAGGCAACATCATCCCTAACAATACTAATTACTCTGGTCGGACCAGTCGAGTTCAAAAGTTCTGCGTCAATGAACTTTTTTGATAAGGTTTCAGAGAAATGCGAATTTGATGCTAAAGAACTTTCAAAAGATTGACCATCTAATGGCACAAATGATACGCTTATCATAGAGGTATTAACAGAAGTTGAAAATGTTCCAGAAAATAGAATTATAAACAAAAACATGAAAACTGCTTCTTTTTCAACTTTCATCCTAAATCACTTCTTGATGACTTTTCTGTCTGAGTATTAAATATTTCTGATAAACTTTGAACCAAACTATAGAAAGTATGGATACGGAGCTATACAGAGTATAAAAACCGCGACGAGCAATATGGCAGCAAGCTTTCTGCTTGTTGTGAGTTTTGAAACATCATCCAAAGGACCTGGATGTCGCTGCATAGAGAAGAAGAAAGCTATTATTGCTATAAGCCAGTAAAGAGAAAAATTGAGAACAAGAAGTATCATTATCGCAATAAGTGGCAAAACATTGCTTGCTTTCCGCCCCAATAACCCTCGAACCGCATGCCCACCATCCAACATGCCAGCTGGAATTAGGTTGATTACCGTAACAAACATACCAACCCAGCCAGCGAAAGCCACAGGATGCAATAATATGAACGGACCACCTCGAAGAAATCCTGCATTTGCCAACATTCGAATGAGAAAAGCAAAAAAAAGAGGCGAGGGAAGAGGCGTAGCTTCAGGCGGTACTACATAAGACGTAAAAGACATTAAAATACCAATTATCGTGACAACGACAGCTACAACAAAACCTACCAGTGGACCACTGATACCGAGATCGAACAGTGCATCCTTGTTAGGCGCAAGAGACTTCTGCTGAATAACAGCGCCAAAAGTTCCTATTCCATACGGAGGAGGAGGCCCCGGAATAAAGTATGGTGCTGTGGCTTCAATTCCATGTTTATTGGCGGCGAATTTATGGCTTAACTCATGTACACCTACTACCGCCAAAAGCGAAACAGTGAATGTTACAGCCCCAACAATCGGATCAACCCAATCAAATGGTGAAATAAGATAGCCCGTAAGTAACGTAGTTCCAATAGTTGCTAGGAATAGTAGCAAGTTTATGCTAATTCTACTTGGCTTTACAGGAGGCTTACTAACAATCCGCAAAACATATTTTCCTTCTTCCTCTCTAAGAACTGGAATAAGACCGATAGCGTCTAAACGCTTCATAAGCCTTAAAAATGCATTCTTCGATTCTGGCACAAGCTTAACGTAAAAAGTCGGAGCATTGTGATCTAAAAAGCTTTCTTCTACGCTAAATTCATCTGCAACCAGTGCATGCACTTGCTCAAATGATGGGGCAGCTTGAGAGGATTCTTCTCTAGAAGATTCTATCGAATAATCACTGCACATACTCGCCATTAACACCTTTGCAATATTATAATGTTGCGCCAAAACTTGGTCGTAGATAATCTTAACACTCGTCAATTATGCGCGAGCAAAGCCATGGTTTAGCAGACTCAATTTCTCATTGCGACTTCTAACGCTTATCGATAGAAGAAAAGAAAGTTATGGATTAATAATTTTAACTATGGACGAAAGCCACGCTACCATTTTTTGCTGGGTTTTATAAGGGCTTTGAAGAAGAGGAAGGCATTAACATAGCGAATGAAAAAGTATCTGAGAAGCCCTGACATCGCTTGTTTAACCATGGCGATTTTCCTTGCTTCAAGATATGTCATTATGATTAGTATCAGTGTATCGATGGCTAACATAAAACAAACCAGTAGCCACTGAAATGTTGCCAGTAAGTAGATCATTATTCCTAGATACGCCAAGAAACCAATAGATTCCCCAATGGCCCAGATAATAGTGAACTTTAATCCTTTACGAACTTCCTTAAAATGTTTCTCAATCGAAGGTCGCCAGCTAAACCAGCGTTGGAGCTGTTTAGCGTACGACTCGAAAGTTTCCGGGTCTTCTGTGAAGCAGATAGCGTCTGGATTATAGTTGACAAGATATCCCTTCTGGGCTTCCCATGTCAATTCGAGATCTTCAACAATAGAGTCGTTTGGGACCCCACCACTCTTCAAAAGCCACCACGTTCGCCACATAGTGGCACAGCCTGCAAGCACCCACAGTCCATTATATTTTACCTGAAGAGGCTTGTACATTCTCTGTCCGTAGAGATATTCTACAAATCTGCTTTTTTGTAATGAACTGAAAGTACGACTAGGTAACACCTTGCCACATACACCCACAACATCTTTCGAATAAAAACCACGCATTGCATTATGGACGAATCCCGCAAATAAGTATGTGTCGGCGTCAACAATCAGTAAATACGGTGTCCTGACAAGATTTAAGGCTGCGTTAATAGCGTAGGATTTTCCGTAGTTTTGGGCAAATCGTATGTACCTAATTTCCTTCCTTTCCGCAAACCCTTCCAGAATCTCTAAACTGCCATCTGAGGAGCAATCATCGACTACTATTATTTCCTTTGGTTTTCGGGTCTGTTGTTTTATCGCTCGCAACGCACTTTCAATGCAGCTACGTTTGTTGTAGACGGGCACAATCACCGTATAGTCCGATCCTGGCACCCCACTCGCCAGTTTCACTGACCTAACGAAAATTCCGAGTGCGGCTAATCCGAAGGGAAACGGAAAAGTTGGCTCGTATGGCATCTAACCTTCTCCAAATGTAAGCGAATTATTTCTCCTCCATGTGCTAAAATACTAGAACGTGGAAACTTTAAAATCGATTACTCTCAGATTGTAATATTCTTCAGAAGAAAATATGAGTCCAGAAGATGAATTATGAGGACTCGAGATAAGATCTAACTAAGTACTAATATCACGCTACAAAGAACAAGAATGATGTTACACAAAGTTGCAGCTAGTCAATGGAGTTTCAGGTTTGCAAAAAGTGAGATACTTTTTCTCCTTTGATCATTTCAAGAGCTACTTCAATGCCAATTAGCTTTGTTCTAATTTCTCGCTGAATCTTTTTTGTGCTTAATGAAGAGTCTGGAGGACGATTTGCCAACCATATGCCAAGATTCTTGAGTTCTGCCATTTCTACAGGTTCTATCAGATTTTCCGGCAGGTTAAACTTGTTAGCGATTTTTATGGCGAATTCGTAGCGGCTTATTCGTTCGGTTCCAGAGGCATGATAGAGTCCTTTAAGATCACTTTCGACGGCTTCTTCTATTACTTCTGCTAGATTGTCAGTGAGTGTAGGAGTGTTGAAGTGATCTTTGACAACTTTGATTTTTTCGCCCTGCTCTAAGGAGGTTATGATCCACGTGACAAAGCTTTGCTTATGTGGATGCAAGCTAAAGTTTACGCTGGATCTTAATATAATATAGTTTTTGCAGTGTTTTGTAATTTCTTCCTCTCCTTGGAGTTTGGTTAGTCCATACATGTTTATGGGGTTTTTCCTATCCGCCTCATTGTAGTTGCCTTTGTTTCCATCGAAGACATAGTCAGTTGATATGTAGATTGTTTTGGCTCCCACTTTTTGGCTAGTTATCGCCACATTTCTTGTGCCTTCAACGTTTACTTTTTGTGCGTACATTGGTTCTTTTTCGCATAGGTCTACGTTGGTTTCAGCCGCTGCATGAACGACTACAGCAGGCTTGATTTTCGCCATAAGTTCATTTACATCTTTTTCTTCTGTTATGTCAAGTTTTGTCGAGTTAGCTTGAAAGGGTGTTGAGCGATGAGTAGGAATAACTATGTAGCCATTTTGCTGTAACCTTTCAACCACTTTGATACCTAGTAAGCCATTGGCACCTGTTACCAAAACTTTCAACTGTTTTATTGTTCTTCCCCTCATTCAATCAAAAAGCTTCTCAATATAGACTACCACTTGAGCTTCCACGGAGTTGAATGCAAGACTTTCTCGTTGATTATTGGTCTCCACCACCACTCATTTGAACTGTACCAGTCAACCGTTTTGGCTATGGCGTCTTTAAAGTTATACTGTGGTTTCCATCCCAATTCGACTCTGATTTTAGTCGAATCTAGGCTGTACCTGATGTCGTGCCCAGGTCTGTCTTCAACAAACTCTATCATATCTTTGTTTTTTCCAAAGACTTCTAAAATCATTTCCACAACTTTCACGTTTTCCATTTCATTGTCTGTGGAAATGTTGTATAGTTCGCTAGGTGTTCCTTTTCTGAGAGCCAAGTCTAGGGCTTCGCAATGGTCGATTACATATATCCAATCACGAATTTGTTTCCCCGAGCCATAAACTGGAATTTTCCTGCCAAGTAGTGTTCGAATTATAGCCTTTGGTATAAATTTCTCCGGAGATTGGTATGGTCCGAAATTGTTAGTGCATCTTGTGATTATGGCTTTTAAGCCGTAAGTTTTCTGATAGGCTAAAACGAACATTTCTGCAGCTCCTTTTGATGCAGAGTATGGGTTTGAAGGAAGTAGCATGTCAGATTCTTTGAAGGATTTATTTCTTTGAGCGGTGCCGTAGATTTCGTCTGTACTGACGTGGAGAAATGTTTGGATGTTAGTTTTCCTAGTGGCTTCAAGAAGGCTAAAGGTTCCGAGAGTATTGCTATTGAAGAAGGATTGTGGATTTGAGATACTTCTATCCACATGGGTTTCGGCTGCTATGTTAACCACTATATCAACATTTTTCATAATCTTACAAACTAGGTTCTTGTTGGCTATGCTGCCTTTTATGAATCTATATCTAGGATTTTCTTCAATATCTTTCAGGTTAGCTAGGTTCGATCCATAAGAGAGATTGTCCACATTGACTACTTGGAGGTCGTCGTATTTGGACAGCATATACCTTACGAAGTTGCTGCCTATGAATCCGTAGCCGCCTGTTACAAGAAGTTTCAACGACTTCACCCGTGTTTTAACCATGACGCAAGTTTCCAGTCGTATGGTATCTTATCTGTGTCTGGTGGAAGTCGTTCTTCATCAGGAGATTCATAATTGAAAAGCTTGTTCGGAAAGTTAATTAAGATAGCAGGCTTGGTTCCAAGGGCTTTAAAGCCATGCCAACATTCTCCTGGAATCTTAAGTAACACTAGATTGTCATCGCCAATGATAAATTCGTTAACCATTCCCTTTGTTTGAGAGCCTTGTCTATCATCATAGACCACTATTTTTGCTGTTCCCTGAATAATGCACATGTTGTCAATTTGTTTAGTTTTAGGATGACGGTGCCATGCTCTAACAACGTTAGGATACGTCACAGAAAAATAAGCCATTGAAAATTCTTCGAAGAAACTCCAGTCTTTTCTCAATATTTCGCAAAGTAGTCCTCTTTCGTCAATGTGCTTTTCAAGTTTTTTTATTTCGATTCCATGAATTAGTTTTTGCATTTTCGATATCTCACAAGGTTATTTGAGATCTTTCCCCGACCAAGAATCTTCTTGCCTTTGGTTTACCTTTCTTATTAGAAGTTATGATTGAGTCTGGACCGATTAGGCTGTCTGTTATTCGGTCATCAATGTCTATTAGGCAGTTGTCCATAACTATTGAGTTTTCAATTTCTCCATGTTTTATTGTGACATTGTTGCCAATGCTTGTGTATGGTCCGATATAGACGTCGTTTTCTATAGTTGAATCTTTTCCTATGATGGTTGGACCTCTGACTATGGATCCATGCTTTATTAGGGTGTTTTGGCCAACAGACACTCTTCCCTGTAAGCAGCTATTTGCTTCGATTTTCCCTTTGATTTCTGTCTTTAATTCGTCAAGGACAAGTCTATTAGCGTCTAAAATGTCTTCTGGAGCCCCTGTGTCCTTCCACCAGCCTTTGACAAATTGATAGCTAACATTATAGCGGTTATCGATGAGCAATTGTATGGCCTCTGTTATCTCTAATTCTCCCCTCCACGAAGGTTTAAGCATCTTTATCATCTCGAAGATTATTGGTTTAAAGAAATAAATTCCAGTTAGGGCGTAACTGCTTGGTGGCTGCTTCGGTTTCTCAACCAAGCCTATTAGGTTTCCTTTTTCATCAAATTTCGCTACACCAAAAAGACGCGGATTTTCTACTTTACATAGAAGTATCATTGCGTCATAATTTGAGCTTTTGAAACTCTCGACAAAATCCTTAATACCTCCTTTCAAGAGGTTGTCTCCCAGATAGACGACAAAGGGATTGTCACCGACATGCTTTTGGCAAAGACTAACGGCATGAGCTATGCCTTTAGGCTGGGATTGAGGGACATAGCTTATCTTTGAATTGAAAGAGTCTCCATTACCATAGTATTGTTTAACTTTTTCGGGATACAGGTCGCCTAACACAATGGCAATATGCTTCACTCCTGCTTGAACCAGATCCTCTAGAACATACTGTGAGATAGGCTTATTTGCTACTGGAATCAATTGTTTGGGACCAGTGTGAGTAAGAGGTCTAAGCCGAGTTCCATGTCCTCCGTGAAGAATTATACCTTTCATGTTCAATAATTCTCACTTTCCGAAATCAATTTTGTCCTTAACAATTTATTACTTACGGCATTTACCGACTATCAAACATTGCGCATGCCGAAAGCACAACTTTGTTCACATGCATGCATGAAGTTCCTTTGCTTTGGTTGCGCGTGGGGAGCCCACTCAACAATTCAGTTGAGTTAATTTAGGCTAGAATATGGATCTTAACCAGAAAGTTAAAATAGCATTGTTTACCACCCAATGCGTAACGATAGTGTTTTTGGGCTCAAAATTCGTTAAAGTTGAGGCGACAACAATTCATTTATTAATTGTTTGATGGCTTTCCTTATGGCTTGTTTGCTGTTGAGTTTGGGTTTCCATCCTCGGGATTTTAGCTTTGTAATGTCGAGGAGCATGTTTTTGACGTCGCCTTTCCAGCCTCTTCCACCATCGACGCCGCCAGTGAATTTGAACTTGACGTCTTTAAGCCTCATCTTCTCAACAATGATTTCGGCTATGGTTTTGACATCGATTTGGTCTTCGGAGCCGACATTGTAGATTTCAACTTGCTTTTTCGATTTTTCCAGTCCGAGCAGCATGGCTTCTATGCAGTCACTTATGTATAGGTAAGACTTTGTTTGATTTCCGTCTCCAAGGATCTCCAACCGTTTGGGGTTTTTGTTTAGTTTTTGGGTAAAGTCGTGAATTACGCCGTGTCTGTTTCTTGGACCAACTATGTTTGCCAGCCGGTAGATTATGGCTTTGAAGCCATATGTGTGGGCATAGGCTGTGATGAGGGCTTCGCAGGCGAGTTTGCTAGCACCATAAATGGATATGGGTGTAAGGAGCGAGTAGTTTTCGGGCGTGGGAATCCTTGTGGCTTCGCCGTAAACTGTAGATGTGGAGGCGAAGACTAGTGTGAAGATGTTTCGGGTTTTTTTAAGGTGTTCTAGGAGATTGTGGGTGGCGATCACGTTCTGTTTAAAATGGATGTCTGGGTTGGTTGAGCCTACTCTGACTTCTGGATTTGCTGCTAGGTGAAAGACAGTTTTGTAATGGTTGCTTTCTAGTTCTTTGAGGTCAGCTGTGTGTAACAAGTCGCCTTTCATGAAAGTGAAGTCTGGATTGTTAAGCCACGGCTTAATATTTCTTAGGGTTCCTGCAGTGAGGTTATCGAAGACGCAGACCTTCGCCTCGCGGGTCATGAGAACTTCGACAAGGTGGCTGCCAATAAAGCCGGCTCCACCTGTCACCAACACTTTTTCCATGTCCCTAGCCTTCATTCTTGATTATCGATCTAGAAAGACTAATCGTTTAGTATGAGGGCTGGCGAATAAATTTTTTGAAGAGGTGCAGCGTTTGCAGTTTGGGTTCGTGTTGTTTTCGGTTTTGGTAGAAGCGGTTTTTGCCGTTTTGTAAGTGATTTGTAGCACGCGCATTTGGGCGTGTTTAGTAAATTTTATGCAATTCCAAAAGAATATGAGGATCGGAAGCGCGCAAACTTTGCATCAAGAATTTAAGTTTAGAATCCCAATTTACTACAGAAGGCCGAAGAATCTAAATATCATGCGTGTGCTCAAGATTATAACAGTGATACCCACCAGCGTGCCCAATATTTTTTGAGGAATCCTTTTGCATCCAAAAGCTGCTATTGGAGCGCATATTGCCCCTCCGATCAGTAAGCCGAGAATAATTATCCAGTCGAATTGTTCGGGTCCAATTAGTATTATGAAGGTCATTGATTCAGCAAGAGTCACAAAGAATTCCGTAAAGTTAACTGAGCCTATGGCTTTGCTCGGCTCAACATTATTTGTGACTAGAGTGGTTGTAGCAACGGGACCCCATCCTCCTCCGCCCAAGGCGTCAAGGAAAGCAGCCACATACCCCAGTGGCAGAAGCATTTTTGAGGACGGGCGTTCCTTTCTAAAATGAGGGATTTTTTTGAAAGCAAATCTGAGGAGTATGAGGAGCCCCATGAAAAGAAGTATGCATCCTACAACTAATTGCAGGATTTTTGAAGAAAGACTGACAGCAACAAAAGCGCCTGTGGCTCCCCCTATTACGCCTGGCACGGCTAAATGCGGAATCATGTCTTTGCGGACGTTGCCCAGTTTGAAGTGTGAGGTCCCCGAAATGAAAGTTGTGAATATTTCGGCTGTATGGACGCTGGCGCTCGTAAGGGCGGGATAAACGCCAAAAGAAACAAGAGCACTTGTGGAGCTCACTCCGCATGCCATTCCTAATGCCCCATCGATTAGTTGGGCCAAGAATCCCACAAGCGACCACGCAAGGAAAAGCTCTAACATTGGGTTAACTCCATGTTTTCCAATCTATCATGGTCGATACACTGAGCATCGTGCCTGCTCCCTTTGCCCCATCATTTCTCATATGCGCGCGCAAAGAGAACGCGGTGGCTGAAGATCTGAATGTTTTTCTATGTGTAGGGGCGTACATCATGTGTTAACAAATCATATCGTTGGGTCCTGGCAGATTAAACAACAGCATTTTCTTGCTCTAGCCAAATACGCCTTCCACGTATGCCTTTGTCTTCGGATCGCTAGGCTGATAAAAAACGGTTTCGGCTGGGCCCTGTTCGACTAACTCACCCAAGTAGAGAAAAATTACGTGGTCGGCAAGCCTTTTAGCCTGACGTAAAACGTGCGTAACAAATACTATAGTGTAGTCTTTTTTGAGCGTAAGTAGTTGTTCCTCTATGTGTCCTGCAGATATGGGATCAAGAGCTGATGTGGGTTCGTCACATAGAAGAACCTCAGGCTCTATAGCCAGAGCCCTTGCCAAACATAGCCTCTGCTGTTGCCCTGCAGATAGTTTTGAGGCAGGTTCCGTAAGTCTATTTTTGACTTCGTTCCATAGACTCGCGGTTTGAAGGCAATGTTCAACAATTTGATCAAGTCTCTTTCGTTCTTTTATTCCATGGATTCTTGGACCGTAGGCTATGTTGTCGTAAGTTGACATGGGGAGAGGGTTAGGCATTTGGGCTATGAACCCCATCTTCTTCCGTATATCAGTTACGTCTATTCCATTGTCAAAGACGTTAGTCTTGCCGACTAACACCTTACCAGAAACTTTAACCCCATCAATTAGATCTATCAATCTGTTAATGCTTCTCAGGAGAGTTGTCTTTCCACAGCCAGAGGGTCCGATGATAGTGGTTATCTGTTTTTCCGGGATATCTAAGGTTATGTCTTTTAGCACGTGATGTCCCTCGTATGAGACATTGAGGTTTTGAATGCTTATGTGTGGTTTAGACATACATGTCACCACTACTTTATCACGTATCTCATGAACCTCTTTGTTAAGAGCCTAGAAGCTATACTTAGCGACAGTACTATGACTAGGAGAATAAATCCAGACGCGTAAGCCCTCTGCTGAACTTCAGGGAATGGAGTTCCAAGCTGGAAGAAGACTGCTAGTGGCAGTGATGCAGCGGGATCAAAAAGCGACCCTGGAATAGCGTCTGAATAGCCCGCTGTAAATAATATAGATGCAGCGTCACCTACGGCTCTGCCAACTGCCAACAAGATAGCCATCAACACCCCGGGCAACGCTTGTCGTGTTATGACGTTCAAGGTCGTCTCTAGCTTTGTTGCGCCTAAAGCATAAGATGCCTCTTTCAATTTGAGTGGAACCATCTTCATTACTTCATCCATGACCCTAACCATAATTGGAAGCTCCAGCAAAGCTAAGGCGATTATCCCTCCTAACAGAGACGCTCTCAAGCCCAAGTAAACCATAATGGTGAAGCCGAAGACACCGTAAATTATGGACGGAACACTCCACAAGATATCAAGAGACTGTCTAGTGAAGATTGCCAGCTTAGATCTTCCAGCATATTCGTTTAGGTACAGTGCAGTTGGGAGACTAGTAATAAAAGCTATGAAAGTTGCTCCACCAGCTAAGTATAGAGATCCAATTATAGCGTTTAATATTCCGCCTTCTTTCCCCAGATAATATCCCCCTTTTGGAGTCTGAGTGAGCATCGAAATGCTGAGAGCAAGCGCACCCTTAAAAAGTACTACTATGAGTATAGATACGAGGCTGCCCACGATTATGAGAGTAGATCCTATCATCAGAATCTTATAGAAATTCTCCTCAAGTTTTCGCTTATCCAAAGGCAAGCCTCCTCTTGATTCCTGTTAAGAGAATTCCCGCCGCAACGTTGAACAAAAGGACTACAAGGAGCAGAATCAAGGCTGCGAGCATGAGTGCAGAGTCATACAAGGGTATAGACATCATTTCACCATAGTTATTGGCTATAAGTGCTGGTAGAGGATAAGCAGGGTCAAAAAGCGACGATGGAACTTTAGGTACATTTCCAACAACCATAAGTACTGCCATGGTCTCCCCAAAGGCACGACCGAAACCCAACATTATGGCTGCAACAATACCCGGAAAAGCGCTCCGAGTGACTACATGTTTTACTGTCTGCCATTTGGTAGCCCCCAAAGCCAATGACGCTTCTCGGGCTTGATGAGGCACAGCTCTAATCACTTCTTCTGAAATAGAGATAACTATTGGAGACACCATTATGGCAAGCACTATGCCTCCAGCAAGCAATGAAAAACCCGTGGTGGACGCTCCAAACAGAGGAGCAATATAATCTCTTATCAGAGGCACCACAAGTAGAATACCCCACAAACCACAAACCACTGATGGTATTCCAGCAAGCAAATCTACCATGGGTTTTATTATTCCTCGAATCTTCTTTGGCGCGTATTCTGCTAGATAGATTGACATTAGAAGGGAAGGGGGAATTGACAAAACCATGGCTAGAGCTGTCACCAATAGAGTACCAGAAATAAAGGGATAGAAACCGAATTCTCCTCTCCAAGGATGCCATGAGGACGAGAAAAGTAATTCGCTGAGTGGTTGAGTTGTTAAGATCAGTGTAGATTTTTGGAAAAGAGTGAATGCTATAATGAAGACGATCAGACCTGAGACAATCGTGGTTGAAAACATTAGTTTGCTAGCAACAAGGTTCTTTAGTCTTCTAGTATTCACGGCATTATCCTCGGTTAGGAGCTTCATCCTCCCAGTTTCGTCAGTTGCTCGTCAAGCATGCTCTGGGGAAGCGGTACGTACCCGGCTTCTTCAACAAATGCCTGCCCGTCAGTCAAGATCCACTTTACGAACTCTTTTGCTAATCCAGTGAACCTGTCCTTGGTTACAAGGTGCAAGTTCCTTGCTGGCGGGCTTGGATAGACTCCATGAATTATTGCCTCAACGATTTTGTCCTTCGTATTGTAAAAGTCTTCTTCTGAGTCGATTCGTCCGTTCTCGTTGATGTCGATTGGAATCGCCCTTATTCCTTCAACTTCTTTTTTAGTTTGCATGTCATAGGCGTAACCTATGTTATTAAAGCCTATTCCTAAGGGATCATTTCTAACTGCTTCTAACAAGCCTGGATCCCCGTAAACACCGGTTCCTCGAAGATCTTCTTGCTTCTTACCTAGGTACTTTGCCCAGGTATCGGCTGCGCCGCAAGCATCTGACCTTGTGTACACATGAATCTCATTCGTTATGTTGGACCTACCTACGACTTGTCCCCAAGTAGTTACGTTTCCAGCGATGTATATATTGTAGAAAACTTGCCTCGTCACTCCTTTTGTTAGAGTATCGTTCAAAACTGGGTTATTCTTGTTCACGGTTGCAACTACAGCATCCTTAGTCACCGAAACGAAGAATGCTCCATTCGCAATTTCTTCAGGATAAACATCTCTAGACACCATACCGATGTCCACCAATCTCGCAAGGGCATCAGCCATTCCCTTACCAGCGCCACCCGCAGACACTTCAATTCTTGCGTCAGAATGGATTCTCTGGTATTCCTCAGCCCACTTGACCATCATTGGATAGAGGGCCCATGCTCCTGAAACTTTTATTGTTCCCTTCCCGCCTAAACTTGCAAAATAGCTGTAAGCAACAATGGACGCTATGGCAATAATTGCCACAGCAATTGCCATGAGTTTTTTATTCATATAATTTCACTAGCTTGCAACTCTATCCCATTCAACGTTGAGAACTATTCCAGCTCCTACAGGTCCCTTCTTTCCTTCTATAACAAAGCGCCCCAATTGGGGAAATTCCGAATGTTTTTCTATTGATAACGGTTCTAAAGGCGAAAACCTGACTTCGCCAACGCCGCCTCCATTCAATATTTTAGGAGAAGTTGCGAGTGTAGTAAGGTTTATTGGGTCAATTTCGGTTAGGATTTCTTCTACCATACATTTTTTCTCAGCTGTTCCGCAGCGTATCGTATGTACATCGCCATTTTGTATTCCGGTGTCCGAAAATAATATTACCTCAGCAGTGAATCTTTTTGCTTTGTTCGCTTGGTTTTCAGGGTAACTTATGACTTCCCCCCGTTGAATATCTCCGATTCCTTCGATGTTCAGGCCTACTGAGTCACCCGGCATAGCTTTTTCAAATTGACTGCCAAACATTTCTATCGCCTTAACTGATCCTTTCTTTTCAGATGGTGAAAAAATGACGGTTTTGCCTGGTTCCAGCGTACCTGTTTCGATTTTACAGACAACTATTTCTTTAGTTTTCTGCCTGTACAAATCTTGGACGCAGGCGCGTAGGGGTTTGTTCACAGGTAGTTGAATAGGCTTTACGGTTTGATCTAACATATCAATTAACGTCAACCCTTCATACCATTTCATGTTTTGCGATTTCGCGAAAACATTATCTCCATTGAAGGCAGAAATCGGCACTTTGGGAACTCTCTCAAAACCCATAGTGTCTAGAATCTCATCTAGGGTCTGGCAGGTTTTGGCAAAAACACTTTCTTGATATTCTACTTGATCCATTTTGTTGATGGCCACTACTAATTGACTTATACCTAAAGTTTTAACTAAGAATGCGTGTTGCTTGGTTTGATCCTCTATTCCTTCTTTGGCAGAAACCACCAGAACAGCAGCATCTGCTTGTGAGGCGCCTGTAAGCATTTTCTTGATGAACTCTCTGTGGCCGGGGCAGTCTATTATGGTGTAAGAGTATTTTTTGGACTTGAAAGGAGTCTGCACAATGTCTATTGTTAAGCCACCTTTTCTCTCCTCTTCTAAGCAGTCTAGTAAAAACGCGAATTCGAATTCTTTTTTGCCTGATTTTTCAAGTTCAGTCTTTATCTCTTGCATTTTCTGTTCTAGGATTGCTTTTGAGTCATAAAGTAGTCTGCCTATTAAGGTGGATTTTCCATGGTCTTTGTGGCCTATCACTACTAAATTGATTTTAGATAACATTTTGTAACGACCTTATTAAATTGTAGAAGACTGTTATTTTTGGAAGGTTGAGACCCAGTTTCCTATTAGCGGAGTAGAATCCATTCTTAGTATGGTCTCCATATCTTCCTATTGCTTTCATTCCGTGGTCTGATATGACAAGAATAAAATCGTCTAAATTCTTAATCTCTTTTGCGAGCCCCTCCAACTCTCTGTAAACGTCTCTCATTTTCTTGATGATTCCAAAACTCAAGTGACCTATAGCATCAGCCAAATTGAAATAGCCCATCACTAGATCATACTTCCCGACTGAAGCTAAGAATTCTTTTTTGCTTTCTTCATGTATTTTCCAAACAGTCGCATTGTAGTCTTCGATTGCTGACTTGTCGTCGAAATAATTCTTAAGAAATTTTCTTTCTTCTGCATGATCTTGTTTAAAAGTGAATGCTGGAACGTCTATTGCTTTGAAAGTCTTGAAGAAGTGTAGAAAAGTTTCTTCAGTTGGCAGTTTGAGTTCCCATTGAGTTTTCAATGGTATTCTTGCCTCCATGTTTTTGCCTGTAAGAAAAGATGCCCATAGTACAACGGTTCTCTCTAGGTTGAAGTTTGAAATGTCTGTTTGTCCGCATTCATTTTGCATTAGGGTTCGGCATTCAAATTTTTTGACTAGGTTCAGGTCCATTGCGTCTAAAGCTAAGATAATCATACTAGTCCTCGTGCTACATGTAGCCTAAGCTTCGCAGTTTCTGCATCATGTAGGCTTTTTCTTTGTCTTGTGCCCTTCCAGCTCTTTCCGGGATCTTGGATGTTTCCAGTTCTCTAATGATCTCCTCTATTGTTTCGGCGTTGGAAGAAATCGGAACAGTGCATGGTTGGCAGCCTAGGCTTCTGTATCTTTTACCATCCCTAGCAAAGTAGAGAGGATTTATGGGAAGTTTTTCACATTCGACATATTGCCATACATTTAATTCGGTCCAGTGTAGAATTGGGTGGACTCTCATGTGGGAGAAGTCTTCGGAGGGTTTTATGTATAAATCCCACATTTCGGCTGGTTGATCCTTGTAATCCCATTTAAAGTCATCATCTCTTGGAGAATAGTATCTTTCTTTTGCTCTTATCCCATGCTCGTCTCTTCGTATCGCAAGGATCAAAGCATCGAATTTTTCTTTTTCAAGAAGGCTCTTTAGAGCTTGAGTTTTCAACAAAGTGCAGCATTCAAACCTGTCTTTTTCTGGTGAGACTCCCTTATTCATGGCTTCTTCGTTTCTGGCGACGAGTAAATTAAGGTCCCATTCTTTGGCTAGTTTGTCTCGGAACTCGTAGATTTCTGGAAATTTGCAACCAGTGTCAATATGTATAACTGGAAAAGGAATCTTGCCGAAAAAGGCTTTTTTGCAGAGCCAGATAGTTGTTGTGGAGTCTTTTCCAGTGCTCCATAGGGCTGCGAGATTTTTG
>Ga0315314_1001636_pt1 | contig 19809 bp, 16 predicted proteins | sample TDP9_MG_FD_203631 | JGI IMG/M metagenome (GOLD analysis project Ga0315314, IMG submission 203631) | Freshwater sediment microbial communities from Lake Towuti, South Sulawesi, Indonesia - TDP9 | ecosystem: Environmental > Aquatic > Freshwater > Lake > Sediment | place: Indonesia: South Sulawesi... | reverse complement strand
TCATGACCTCGAACTGCCCTGCGGAGTATCCCACCTCGACGTTCTCCGCGGTGCCGGGCGCCAGATAGAATCCGGTCACCTCCGAATTCCCACCAACCTCCCCTGCTCTGACGATGGCGTCCACCGAAGCATTGGTGCCGTTCCGCACACCGGTGAGATGCGGCCCGCCGCCATAGACGAGGCCTCCACCGCTCAGCGCGACATCGATTGGCCTGATCGTCCACCAGGCTCCGTCCAGGTTTCCCTCCCTGACCGCTTCAAGATACCTCTGGTAGTCGGAGAAGTCCGAGAGCGAGAAATAGTACTGTGTGGGGGAATCCAATCCCGGTGGCACATAGACCCGATAGTCCACGACGAAGCCCGCCACCCTGATACGGCTGCCCTCAATGGTGGAGAGTACTTCTCCTGCGGAGCCCACGCTTGTCTGGGGGATCGGGGCATAGAACAATGCGAGGTATGTCGTCGCGAGGATCATGACCGCAGCGGCCGCGAGCAGGATCAGACCTAGCTTCGAGCGCATCCTTCACTCACCCCTCGAAAACGTAGTCGAACGTAAAGTAGCCCACGGCAGCGAACACCACAGCGAATGCCAGTATGGATTGAATCCCCCGAACAGATTCGGAAACGTCGCCCTCTATGGCGTTCCTGGTGGCGGCAACAGCCGGGATGATGACGGTGAACGCTATGAGAGGGATGAGCAGGATCGGAAGGAGGACCTCCCTTGCCCTCGAGTTGACCGATATCGCGGCCACGAGGGTGCCGACGAGTACCAAGCTCAGAGTCCCGATAAACGCAATCCCCACGACGGGCAGGGCGTTCCCGCTGAAGTCGTAGGAGAAAAACAGCCCGAAGAAGACCATCGACAGCAGGTCCACCGCGAACACGATCACCAGGTTCGAGAGGGCCTTGCCGAGGAATATCGTGCTGCGGTCTATCGGAGCCAGGAGGAGCCCTTCCAAGGTCTCCCTGTCCTTCTCCTTCGCGAAGGTGGTCGCCATCCCGACAATCGCAGCGAACGAGAAGCATATCCAGAGCGAGGAGGATGCGAGGTCGCTCATCGCCACGGAGCCGTCCGAGACGCTCTCTGAGAACGCGAACCTGATTGCGAGGACCATCAACAAAGAGAACAGGAACATGGCGCTGACCATCTCCTTCGACCGAAGTTCGGTCTTCAGGTCCTTCGCCGCGAGGTACAGTGCAGCGTTCACATGATCACCCCTTCCGCAGAGGCCCTGTAGGCCCTCTCGAGCTCCCCCTTCCTGATGGACTCCGAGGCGTAGGACTGCGATATCCGTCCGCCAGTCAGGATGTCAGCCCTGCCCGCGAGCGCGCTGATCCTCTGGATGTCGTGGGTGACGACGAGCACTGAGCACCCCTTGGCCTTCTCCTCCAGGAGTATCTGCGAGAGTATGTCGACGCCCTTCTGGTCGAGGGACGAGAACGGCTCGTCCAGGAGCAGGACTCTCGGCGAGTGGAGGATGGCCCTCGCGACCGCCAGGCGCTGGCGCATGCCCCTCGAGAAGACGCTGGCGCGGTCGTTGATCCTATGCCCGAGCCCGACCCTCCTGAGGATTGCGGGTCCGACCATGCCGAACTCCTTTCCCGGCAAGCCGTGCATGTGCCAGTAGAACCGAAGATTCTCGAGGGCCGTCAGGTCGTCATAGGTGTAGGTGGCATGGCCCACCATGCCGATAGCCCTGCGGGCGGCTGCGGGGTCGTCCCGGACTGCACTGCCGTTCAGGAGGACCTCGCCCGCAGACGGCTCCAAGAGCGTCGAGAGCACGCGGAGCAGGGTGGTCTTCCCGGAGCCGTTTGGGCCCATGAGTGCGACTATCTCGCCGTCGCCCACCCTCATGTCGAGAGAGTTCAGGACCTTCCTCCGGCCGAATCCCCTTACTATCCCGCGTGCCTCGATCAAGGCGTCTCTCCCCCGCTGGGCAGTCCAGATGATTCTGCCTGTATTTCATATCTTTCCATCGGTACTGGCATGTGTCTGAGAAGACGCCCCGACAGCCGGGCATCAGGAACGGAGAATGAAAAGAAAGGAGGAAAGAAGTCTCACTCCTTCGGGGTCTCTTCGGGCTTCGCGCCTCGCTTCCGGCGCATGAGCAGCAGAGCAGCCACGATCACGAGCGCAATCACGCCTCCGATAATCGCCAAGGTCGTCGTCGAGATCCCGCCCCCCTCCTCGGCGAGCGTCACGCTCACTCCGGAGAGGGTGTTCGTTATCTCGTTGCCGTCCTCGTCGACCGCGGTCACATAAACATAGTACGTTCCAGGGTCGAGCCCCTCGAGGACGTACGTATCGGTCGCGATCTCAGTGACCTCGACCTCCCACTGGTCGGAAGTGATATTCGACTTCGAGGAGCTAAGGGCGTATATCCTGTACATGGCGAAGTCGTCCGCGGTGCTCACGGTCCAGTTGACCCTGAGCGTGCCGTCGCCCTCATCGTTCGCCTCGACGCCTGCAATCTTCGCGGGCGGCGTCAGGTTGGCGATCAGCGCCTCCGAGCGCATGATGGCATCGTCGAGCAGCGCGCCGGTCAGGTACGGGTTATGGTTGCCCTCGCTCTTGTCGGACTCCACCGTCTGCAGGTTGAACAGAGCTATCTCGAACTCGTCAGTCCAGGCGTCCAGGTCCTCGGCGGTCCTGTTCCCCCTCATCTGGACGAGGAGCGCATCCGCGTCCTCAACCAGCGGGGTCGCCTCCTCCATTCCGAGCACGGTGACTGCCTCGATCGCCTCGATGTAGTCCTCGGCCATTTCCACGCTCGTCAGGTTGGGCAGGATGCCAGTGTCGTTATGACAGACGAAGCACGCGCGCGGGTCCGGCCTGAACGTGTGGTTCGGCAGACCTGCCAGGTTGTCCCCCATGTGGCAGTTCGAACACGCCACAGAGGACATGTAGTCCGGCCCTGCCCTGTCTTCAAGATACCCTGCGGTGTTGTTCCTCATCTCAGCCTGCGGATGGTGGGGCTCCTCTCCGGGCACCGCGCCTTCGTGCGTGTGGCATTTGGCGCATATCTCCTCGGCCGGGAGCCTGAGCTGGGTTCCGGCAGCTCCAGTGCTGTGCGGGTCGTGGCAGGTTGGGCAAGTGAGGGCCCACGTTATCGGGGCGTCCTCGTCCGCGTCCCTCAAGGTGACTTTCTCCACGCCAGTCTCGAGATACTCCATCGCGTTCCAGGCTTCATGACAATTAGAGCAAGACGCTTGTTTCACGAACGAAGGGAGGTCGCTCGAGTTGTGTCCCGAGTACTCCCATTCGTTGAATGTTGGGTGGTGCGAGCCGCTCAGGCCCTCGGTCGAGTAATGACATGATCCGCACAGGCTCGCGTTCATCACGAGTCCGATCGTGGCCTGTTTCTGGGCGATTGGAGCAGCCACATGCTCGCTCCCAGGACCATGACAGGCCTGGCAGGAGACGTTCTGGAGGTATGTTGGGGTATCCGTGGTCGTGTTGTACCCTGTCGCGGGGAATATGTCCGGCACTCCAGCTCCGACCGTGTGGCATGGCTCGCAGTAGTCGGCCGCATGACCACTGTTGATAAGGTCCGGGAATGCCGTGGCGTGCTTGGTAGCCGCCCAAGTCGTGTTCTTGTCTTCATGACATATGACGCAGTCGGCGCTATCCACGTAGCTTGCCGTTGTCGGCGGGGGTCCCGCCTCGTTGCCAGGCAACTGGAGCACAACAAGAATCAGGGCACCAATGCCGATAACGCCAAACGCCAGTGCGATCTTCCACCTTTTCGTGGTCCCACCATGTAGTCCATGCCCGTTATAGCACCGTTAAGGGAACGAAGGTGTAGTAGTTTACGCTGTTATATTCTTGATGGTCTTTGAGGGATCTCGATAGGCCATCCTTGGCAAATCATTCGCATCCGACACCAATTCGACGGATTGCGAGGTATCTTTACTGCTCTTCGACACGATCTTGCTGAGGAAGAGCCGCTCTCCGCAGAAAGGCTAATAACGGCGTAATACGTGCCGGAAATCCGCGGGCATCTACTGTGCTCCGCGGCGTGATTGGGGACGTGAAGAGATGGGAAGGAGCTTCCTTGTTCTAGCTCTCCTTGTTGCGATCGCTTGTGTCGTGGCATTGTCTCCGGAGATGAGTGCATTCGACAACGGCGTTGGCGACGCCAATGAAGGGTATGGATGCAGCACCGGTTGCCACACCGTTCAGAGCAGCGCGGTGATCACCATGTGGTCGCCCACGACCAATCCGGGGGAGGGAGAAACCGTTACCTTGACCGTCAATGTGACGGGAGGGGAGGCTTCGGACTCTCCGCTCGGAGTGATGATACTTTCCGCGCTGGCAACCTCAGGAAGTCTTCCGTCTGACACAGGCTGGACAATCCTCTCAGACCCTACTGGGACGACGACCTACAACTACCATGAAATCCCGGCCTACATGGGCTCCGTGTCTTGGACCTGGACCCTTCAGGCGCCGAGCACACCAGACCAATATACCCTCTACGCCAGAGAAATACACGGAAACGGAGACACGTACTCGCTCAACAACCAGACCGGTCTGACCTTCATCGTCGGCGACATAGTAACGCCTGGAATCATATCCGTGGTCATCACCTCGCCTACTGCAAATTCCGAGGTATCAGACACCATCACGGTGGCGGCGAGCATGGTTCCTTCGGCTGACATCTCCTATGCGATCCTCAGCATTGACGGCGAGGAGGTCGACAACAAGACGTCAGCCCCGTTCCTCTGGACGATCGACACGCACGTCTACACGGACGGGGCCCATGTCCTGAATATCACCGCCACAAATGCGACGGGCGCGCATGGCTATGAGGAAATCACGATTACGGTCAACAACGCTGGTGAAGAGACGATGCTCCTCAGCTGGGTATGGACGATGGCGGCTGGTTCCATCCTGATGATTGCGCTCATTGGCACCTCGATGGTCGTCGCCCTGCTGATCAGGAAGCATCAGATGGAAAAGAAGGTGAAGTAACATGGTGAGCATCTCCGGGCTCCACGCGCTCTCTGCCGAACTACACGCTGGCTTCCTCACCCTCGCCATTGTCTGCATATTGATTGTTGTTGCGGCACAGATCATCGTGCGCATGAGGAAACGGATGCCGAAGTCACTCGTCCGTTGGGCCATCAGAACACGAGGGTACGCCGAGATAACTAGCTACGTCGCAGCGGTGGCTGGCGTTCTTTCATTGGTGCTTTCCGCATGGACTGGCATGTACGCGTGGCGCATGGACAAGCTCCTGGAATCCGAGCTCGTGAGGAACAAGATCCTCCTGACAGCATACGCAACGATCCTCTGGGGAGGCGTGGTCTTCATTCGGACGAGGTTCGGCAGGGGCCTGTGGACTTGCCCTGCTATGACTGTTGTCTATGTCGGCTCAGCCATCATTGCGTTCGGGATGATAGCGATTGCGGGCTGTCTGGGCTCGACGCTTTCGAGAGGAGAGAGCCTGCTTGAGCCCGTGTACAAGTTTGTGGGCTTGGACTTCGAGAAGGGCATCGAGGTGGATCCAGGTATCGCGGCGGCAATCGCTTTGGCGAGCGCGGCAGCCCTGATAGGGTCTCTCCTGCTGGCCAGAGTGAGACAGCTCTTTACGGTCGAACTCGGCCCCGAGACCTGCCAGAAGGTATTCAGGTGGGACGAGCCGAAGATACTGGAGCCGACATAGGACGACCGCGGAGTCCAATCCTTCCTGGCGCTCACGAACGATGGAAGTGGAGGTACCAGCAGGCGCAATGGGCTGGGACCTTCTCATGCGCAGCTTCTCGTCGCGTCGAGGACGCTGGCTCATAGGATTGAGCGAGACTGTCGATACTCTGCGGGCTCCAATCCGGTCCTGGATCTATCTCCTCATCACTCTTGACGCCAAAATGACTGCGACCACCACACCGATGACCGGCACGAGGAGCACCGAGAACTCGGGGATCACTCCGTATGTATAGGACTCATGGTCCCAGATGTCGAGTGTGCCACCTGCGCCATCACCCATCACCGCCCATATGTCAATCTGCGCGTCGCCTGACGCAGGCGCGGTCCATACAACCGTCCATGTCGTCGCAGTCATTGGGCTTACGTCATCATTGGCAGATGCTTCAGCGCCCGATGCAGGGGCATTTATCTCAGCGTTGGGGTCCGTCGTCGAGAAAGTGCCGAGGTTGGCGATGATGTCGAAGTTGTTCTCGCCTGTGCCGCCATTGCTGTCGGTAATCGTAATCGTGATGGTGTACTGTTGGCTGGGTTCGTAAGTACCCACAGGAAGGCCCGTGACCGTTAACATAGAGGCAGTCTGAGCACCAGAGTGACACCCATCGCAACCGCCGCCTTCCCGATTCGGATTCGCATAGGATCTGTCACTGGCAACGAACGTCGTCGCAAGAACCGCTACGACCGTGCCCGCAAGGAATAGCGCAACAAGCCTCTTTCTCGAGCCCGGCAAACCCGAGACGAATCCAGTTCTTCTCGGTGCTCTTCGCGGGGGGCTCCTTCCGTCAGCTATCCGATCGGTTCCAATCATGCTACCCTCACCATTGATATTCATCAGCTACCACCTCTCCCCTGGACCGACGGACAAGGATCCTCCATGACCTGTCATCCGGTCGGCATGGACTATCGAGACGCATTGGCGATTGAGTCTTAAGTACTTTTCTGGTATCACAATATTCCTAGGAAATCATCGACCTCGGGCACGACTGACGAAGGGACATTGACCGATGTAGCGTCACTGCAAATCCAAGAGTTGCCATTTGTGAAGTAGCCCTTCCAATTGCTAACTTCGTGGCCTGAACCTGTTTGAACCGGGGGCGAGAGCGGCGATGGAAAGGGAAACGATCGAGCACTCCAAGGTATCTCCAGCATCTCCGCGAGAACAACTCATCCCTAGCTGCGCCCGCGCTCCTACGCGCAAATATGTAGAGCACTGTGTCGGCGGCGGTGGTTAATGTCGCCTTCGTTGTCAGCACAACCGAAGAGCACGACGCCCCTCTGCACGCATCTGCCGCTCCTGGAAGATACATTGAGTCTGAGACAGAGACGTCTTGCAGAAGTATGAGCACGGTGCGCGCCAAGGTCTGTCCGAACATCAGGCCGCACAAACTATATTATGAGGCCCCGCTTTGATGCCCTTGGGAATGATGCTGGATGCAGTCAGATGATGCCCCGATCGAAAGGCGAACCAGCTTCTGGGACCACCTCAACGCCCTCAGGACCTGCATCATCAGAATCGGCCTGATAATCGGGGTGATATCATTCTTCGCGTTCTCCTTCGATATCAGAACTGAGGATGTCGGAGGCGTCAGAGTGCCATATCCATATCCTGACATCATGCACCCGATTGCCACTACTGTATTTCTCAGGATATCACATGACCTTGTGCCGGCAGATACCCAACTGGTCGCCTTGACTCCTTGGGCGGCTGTGATGATTCAGTTCCAGATCTCGATAATGCTCGGCGTGTTCCTCGGGATGCCGATGATAGTCAACGAGGTGGCCAGATTCCTTGGACCCGCTCTTCGGGTCAGCGAGAAGCAGGTCATTCTGAGACTGGCGGTCCCCAGCAGCATCCTGTTCTTTCTCGGCGCTTTGTTCGCCTACCTATTCATCCTCCCTTTCTCGATCGAATTCCTCTATCAGTTCGCCGGCGCAATGGGCATCGAACAGCTCTTCACTGTTGACAAGTTCATCGGGTTCGTGCTCATGATGACCTTTGCGTTCGGAGTTGTAGCTGAGCTGCCGGTGATGATCGTTGGGCTCTCATCTCTTGGTATTGTTACACCAGAGTTCTGGACGAGAAACTGGCGATGGGCAACATTGATATCGATGATATTCGCGGCAATCATCACGCCTGATGGTACGGGCGTCACGATGACGATGATAGCAGTACCCATGATGGCACTCTATTTCTCGGGCTGTGCAATCGCTGCTAGCACGAACAAGATATTGACGATTGGATTGACGCTCGCTATGTCCGGATGCTTCGCCGTCGTCGCATCATGGATCAATGAGACGATGGAGCTCGACGGTGGCGGTGAAGGCCCAGGCGGTATCGGTTGGAAGACATGGCTCTTGATAGTGATGGGCCTGGTCGCTTACTCCGTGGGAGTGTTCCTCTTCATCTATTCGCTGGCGAAGCAAAGGTTGAGGAAGGGACGGCCAGCCGACCTTCCGGCTAGGTAGCCTAGGCGCCAGTCTATACGGTGTCCGAAGGCCAGAGTTGAGCATAAGAACAGGCCTATCATCTTGATAACGGCGGCTTCATGATCTGCCATATGGCAAGCAATGCCTGGACTGCATATCCAAGTAGATCTGATAAGTGCACAAAGTATATATTCGCCGTGCGGGATTAGCAGCTCTGGAGCGGAGATACAATGGGATTGCTAGGCCTGGGAACCACGGAGATCATACTGATTCTGGTGTTCTTCGCACTGCTCTTCTTGGGCGGCAAGAAGATACCCGAGTTCGCAAGAGGACTAGGCAGGGCCATGGGCGAGTTCAAGAGGGGGAGGCTCGAGATCGAGAGGGAGATCCAGTCGTCGGGGATTGACAAACCAACTCCGAGCAACCAGACCCCTTCCGTGACTGAGCCCAAGACTCCGAAGCCGTAGAAGCAGGGCCGTCGGGCATTTCGAAGCAGCAACTGCTGTGAGTTGCCTATTCACTTCTTTCTGCTTCTGAGCTCGTTCATCAGTGCAGCAACGTCTTCGTTGAGCTTGATCAAGCCCCGGATTGCTGACACGATTGCTGAGTATGCGCTTATCATGAATATGCCGCTGCCCACAATGAGCACGACGAGCGCGCCAAGGACCAGGCCCTCCGTCGTGTCGTCGACAATTGCGAGATAGAGAAGGGGTCCGCCGATGGCGGCAATCCAACCTAACGTCATCAACCGTTCCCAAACAGATGGCCTATCAACTCTGACCACACTCACACCAGGCTCCACATTCATTTTCTGCAATATATATGTAGCATACGACGTGGCAACTGATGGCACAGCGCGAAAGACGAAGACAAAGGAGGACACTCCACTCATCACTGATTCGGGCTGCGGTGACCGTGAGGCCGCGCGTTCCTTAGACAGTGTGTAACTCGAGATTCTGCGGTCCTTCCGAGAACCGAGTTGAACATCGGCGGCGCACTCTGGGATTGTCTCACACCGAAGAGGGTTGCCGTCCGCCGAATCGCTGTCCCCTAGATCGCTCTGAATTGCCTCTTCTTATCGCAAATCGGGCAGGATTGCCTGTCAGAGACTCGTGCGTCTCGCAGGTACTTGAAGTTGCACCTCTTGCACCTGATGATCCTCTTCTTGACAAGAACGGCTGGCCCGGCATTCAAATTGCCGAGAGGAGCGTTGGAGGTCAGGATACAGCCCTTCGGGCAGACTTCTTTGCAGAGCCAGCATCCGGTGCACATTCCAAGCGAGAATGACATCGAGCCGCTGCCTCCCTCCTCATCATAGACAAGAGCTCCCGTCGGGCACAGCTTCGAGCAGATCTCGCACAGGTCGCACGCAGCTCCATCGATACGAATATCCAGTATCGGGTACTCTCTCGGGCCCACTGTCTTCGCCTTCGATACCAACCCGTGCGTCAAGAGGAGGAGTTCCCTTCTTCTTGAGGGCACTGATTGTGCATACAGACCTCGTACCGGTCCTTCTTCTCTCAGGCTCTCCAGATTCAACAGTGTCCTCGCGATATTCTCTCCCGCGAAGAGGAGGAACTTGCGTCTCTCCAGTCCGGCCAGCTTACTATCGTCAGCAGCTCCAGAAGGACCGTACGTTTTCATGACGTAGCTTCCGAGGACGTCCTCAAGCCTGTTCATCGCCAGCTTGTGGCACTCCCTCCCTTCCGGGAATCTGCAGTCTTCGGAACAGGGGTCCACATCCACTCTTAGGCCCATCCGCATAGCGTACAGAGGGAGGGCTTCGGAGAGCGAGCCCAGGCAGGGTAGCGCAATGATTTCTACGCCCCTAACGGGTCTTCTCCTCGGCCTGCCATACCTTCCTCCGCACCGGTCGCATGAGAATCTGACGCCTTTCCTCCCTTTCTTCCTGGCAGACAGAACAATGTCACGAAGGGCTGCGTCTGATGGTACTCTCGGAGTGAACACTCCTTGCGGACAGGAGGTCGCACAGACGTTGCACGATATGCATCGTGACGGATCGATGGCGACCGTATCCGTGATGGTTAAGGCGCGCGTCGGGCACAAGCTCACGCAGGCCGCGTCGCAGACTGCCTTCTTCCTCCATCTGATGTTCGGGCATGCAGAGCTCTCGGCATATGGCACGAAAGAGCTCAGCATATCCGCCAGTCTTGCGAAGGTGTTGAATCCCAATCCTCCGGACCTCGTCAGGACCCTCGGAAGCACGGTCAGGCTAGGCTCAGAGACTGCGCCATCGACAACAGCGCCTTTCTGTCTCTCGCGAGTGCTCGGCGGAACTGAATGCCTACGCGGACCTTCGGTCATTGGCGTTCTTCTCCTCGAGCCGAAGCCAGCCCATGGTCAATTCGGCCACCGGGCCGTAGAAAGGGCTTCCATGGTCCAACACGTTAGTGCAGAATTGAGGCACCCATTTCATGATATGGTCGAGCAAGAAGTCATCTTGGGACGAGGCTGATTTCTGAGCATTCTCTGAATCCCCCACGCTGCGATACTCTTCTTCTCTCCTACAAAGGAATGCCATGAAGGCGAGCTCGAAACCTATGTGGTCCGGCGGCTCCCCCCCAAGGACTTCGAGCCCAGCCCTGCGATACAGAGCTTGCACTTCGGAAACATGGTCCGACATAAGCTGGCCTGACCTGTACACCGATTCATACGGTGGAGGAGGACCGTAGCCCTTCCTTATGCCTCGAAGGAGGCGTGCGTGCTCCTCTTGAAGCTTCGTGATCAGGCCCCTGTCGCCATCCCGCATCGACCCGAGTGCGGAGATGAGCTCTCTGAGGCTTCTCCGGAGTTCATCCGATGGGAGATCCCGAGCGATTGTGCTCTCGATCTTCTTGAGCCTGGACATCTGCTCGTCGCTCGTCAGATGCAGGACCATGTCCTCGCTGGGATTCCTGGTGAGCATGAACGACAGGAACTCGTAGAGCATCGCTCTGCCTGATGGAGAGAAGATCTCAGAGCGATTGGCGTTTCCTTCGGCACTTGATCGATTCATGCGCAACCTCGCGCGTTCCTTCCCCCTCGCGTCGGACGACAACGATGCCGGCCCGATCAGGGCATGAGAACGCTGATCAGTTTCGTGAGCAGCCACATGCCAACCAGTCCCACCACGATGAGCCCGGCGAACAGCCCCAGGAAGATGCCCGTGACTCTGAGGTTCCGCGGCTTGCCGAAGATCGATGCGAGAACGAGAATCACAACTGGCATCAATATAATCCCGAAGACCAGCACGACACCGATTGAAAGCAGCCCCATTGTTTCCACCTCTGCTCTTGCGCGTCAAGCCTCCTTTGTGTCCGCGCCCTCGCCCGCGGTCCTCCTCGCCCCCTTCACTTCCATCACCGGGAACAGCTTGACGAAGACGGCGATCAGGAACACGGCGATTGCGACCGTGCCCAACACCAGCGAGTACTCGACCCAGGTCGGGAAGTAGATCCCCGAGGGATAAAGCTCGAGCCTCGGGTGCGTCAAGGATGGGATGACGATGAGGAATCTCTTGACCCAGAACGCAAACAGGACGACCGAAGACGCTGCCAGAGTGCCCACGTAGCTGAATCTCTTGGCGAGCGCCGAAGCCGCGAGGTAGACGAACGACCCGAGCAGCATCGCGACCACAGGCCAGAAGAGGAGGGCGTACTGCCCGAAGAGCAGGGAATCCGAGATGTCATGTTCAGAGCTCGGCGCAGAGTACTGATATGTCAGCTGCTCGTGCAGGGTGAACCAGAGATACAGGATGACCAGGACCGAAAGGGCCGTTCCCATCCCTCTGAATATGTCCACGCTGATGTGCTTCTCCCACCGGAACACCCTCCGGGTCGTCCCGACCATCACGATCACCGCAGCGAGGGCGGATGCGAGGGCAGCATTGAGGTACATCGGCCCCTGGATGGCGCCGAACCATCCCGCCTGAGCGGCTATCAGGCCGAACAGCCAAGGGATGACGCCTCCGCTGAGCAGGAACACGATGACGAGCAGGGTCAGGGCGATCCACCAGGCGATCTGCTCTATCTTCGCCTTCTCGTCCTCCCTGTATCCGAACAGCAGCAGGCCGTACAGCATCCTGAACTTCGGCAGCTTGTCACGCAGATAGGCCAGGTCTTCCCGCATCAGGAGGTACAGGTACGCGACGCTGAGCGTGATGTATATCATGATGACCGTGAGGTCCCAGACAAGCGGTGAGGTCGTGACACGATCTCCGTAGTAGATGACCATCTTGAAGAGCCTGTCCGGCCTGCCCATGTCCATGACGATGCTCAGCCCGGCCAAGAGCAGCGTGACCACGGTCAGCAGCTCCGCCATCCTGGCAATCGGCCTGTACTTCTCGAGCTTCATGACACGGATCGCAGCGGACATCACGATCCCGCCGTGTGCGATCCCCACGAACCAGATGAAATTGACGATGTAGATGCCCCACGGAGAACCCATCAGAGGCGTGCCGTAGTCCCTCATGCCCGTGACGACCAATCCGTTGGCCATCTGGTAGTACCAGATGGCGAAGAAGAAGATCACCCCAAGCAGGCTGATGGCCAGAAAGAGATAGCCTTTGGGGCTCGTGTGCAGCAGCGGCGCCAGGAGCTCGGTCTCCGTCGGATCCAACACCACCTCGCGAGCGCCCGCTTCCTTGCGCGTCTTCCTGAGGAAGTGGACGGCGGCGATGGCGCCCAGAACGACTGCGATGCCTCCTGCTGTCATCAGCACCCAGGCAGGTATCGCCTTGCTCACGACCAGGTTGTCCACATTGACCGTGATTTCATCATATCCGAAGCTGCCGTTCGTGTCGTACGCGGTGACGTTGAGTGTGTGCTCGCCATTGGCGTACTCCGCCGTGTCGACTTCCCACCCGAAGGGTTCCGAAGTGGAGTTGCCGACAACGACGCCGTCAATCTGCAGAGTGACGTATGCGATTGGCACAGTGGACTGAACGGTGGCGTTCACGTCGATGACGCCCTCGACGATCGCACCATCAGAAGGAGAGATGATCTCTACAACGGGGGCTCCCGGTCCACCTCCCGTTCCTACAGTGAACGTAAGACCGGTCACGCCGTTAGCATACTGAGGCTCTCCTCCGCCTCCGTGATGCACTCTTGCGTACAAGGTGAAGATGCCGTCAGTCTGCGGGGCCGTCAGCGACCATTGCAGAGTTGCAGAACCAGAATAGCTGGTCATCTCGTAGTAGTTGTCGGTCCCTGAGCCGCTCGGATCGGCCGTTATGGTCCATCCAGCAGCCGTTGGGATGCTTTCGGGAACCGGTTCCAACAAGGAGACGAGCATCACGCCCAGGATGGGCCCCGAGTTACCGCCAGAGACCTCCACCGTGACGGTCACGCCTCCGCCCTTATCGACGGATAGGCTCGGCGCAGACACCACCACGACCGTCGTGCCCAAGGTCACATGGCACGAGCTGCCACAGTCGTATTGCTGCATCCCGCTGCCGGCGCCGTTCTGGTACGCGTCAATCGATGGTGCAATGGCGACGATGATTGGAGCGAGGAACGCCAAGATGAGCAGAGCGCGGGCCCTTCTCAAAGGTCCACCTCCTCTCTGACCAGGTCGAGCGGCTTCCTTGGCTTCCGCGGATCGAGGGGAGCTCCGAGGTAGTACACCTTGGGCTCAGTGCCCAGCTCCGCCTGGAGCCGGAAGTGCTCCTTCTCGCCGATGACCTTGGACACTTCGCTGTCTGGATCGTCCAAGTCGCCGAATGTGAACACGTTGACAGGGCAGTTTGCCGCGCAGGCAGGCTTCAGGCCCTTGGCGACCCTGTGCACGCAGAAAGTGCATTTGCCCATGACTCCCACGAAATGGTCCCCGCCGGAGACCATCCTGCCGTCGTACTTGATCTCGTGATCGGGGTTCCTGTACGGCAGGCCGGTGCGGCCCCAGTCATAGTACTGGTTCTCGGAGGGTTTCTTCCAGTTGAAGTAGTTCACACCGTAGGGACACGCCACCTCGCAGTACCTGCAGCCGATGCAGCGCTCTACATCGGTCACCACCGCTCCGTCGTCTCTCGTGAACCTGGCGCCCACGGGACAGACCTTGGTGCAGGGCGCGCTATCACAATGCATGCACAAGCGCGGCATGTACCTGACCTTGGCGTCTGGATAGGTCCCCTCCTCGTACCTGAAGACCCACATCCAGAATATCCCCTTGGGCGTGTTGTTCTCGACCTTGCACGCCTCGACGCACGCTCGGCAGCCCATGCAGCGAGAGAGATCGATGGCCATCCCGTAGCGGACCATGTCAAGTCACCTTCCAGACTTTCACGTTCACATGGAACGACTGGTCCGCCGTGTTCGTTAGATAGCCATCGCCCGTGAAGAAGAGGCTGTTCGCGCCAGGGCCTGTATCCTTGGCGACAGGATGCACCCAATGGCCGAAGTGATGAGGCAGCACGACCGTGTCGGGCCTCACGAATTCGACAAGCTGCACTTTGGTCTGGACCCGGCGGGTCTCCCCGCTGAGCGCGTTGTGGCTCTCCACATAGACCTGGTCCCCGTCAGATATCCCCTTCGCAGCCGCAGTGACGGAGTTGATGAGGAGCAACTGCCCCGGAATCAGCTCGTTCAGGAGAGGCATGAAGGTCGAGCGCGACTGCTTGAACTCGATCTTCTTGGAGCTTATCAGGGTGAGATCGTACTCGGGAGGGGACTGATCCTTCGTCAGCGGGCGCCAGGTCGGATACGCCGTGTAGTCCCGATAGTACATCTCGCTGACCCCCAACGACTGCATCTCACTCCTGTAACGCGCCAGCGCCTCACCGTAGATCCTGTGCCTCAACCCGCCATAGGGGGGAGTCATTGCGCTTCCGTAGTACTGCTCAGGAGGGACAGCTCCGATGGCCTTCACGCCGTTCTTCTCGAAGTACTCAATCCCTTCAGGAACCCCGTTGCTCTTGGCCCACTTGTCGAAGATGTCCCTGACCGCGGGCTTCGTGTCCAGGGCCAACATGTTCGGGTCCGTGAGACCGAGCTCGGAGTTGAGCTGATCTAGGTAGCCGCCGGTCCCGAAGAGGATCCCGGACTCCTCGCACAGGTCCAGATATATGTCGACCTCCCCTCTCGTCTCAAACAGCGGGTCTATCAGCGGCTGGCGGACGGTAGTCGCGCTCACATATGTGTTCGTGATATGGAACGGCCCTTCGAACTTCTCGAGCATTGCAGCCGGAAGCACGATGTCCGCATAGTGGTCCGCAGTCTCGCTCAGCCACGGATCTATCACTGCTATGAACTTGAACTTCTCATACGAATCGGCCACGTCGCTCTGCCCTGCGGGATACGACAATAGCGGGTTCGACATGTGGATGATCAACACCTCTGGCAGGTCTGCCTCGGGGAAGCCGTACTTCGAGGGGTTGTTCATCACATTGGCTACGATCCCCGAGCAGTTGCTGTTGATCGGATAGAACTTGCTGTCTTCCAGGAAGACATTGTAGCCGGTGTCTTTGATCGAGACCGAGTTCCATCTGTCGAATGCGTTGGAATTCGCTGGTGAGTAATCGATGAACTGCCCTCCCGCTGCCTCGACGGCTCCCAGAAGCATCATGACCAGCAGGGCCGCACGGCAGGACTGGAACCCGAGCTCCTGCTGGGTCACATGATACCCGTGGATCGCCACGGGCCGATAGGGCACATCGACCCCGTCTATCCGTATGCTGCTGCCTATCTTCGCGTTGGCTCCCAGGTCGGTAGCAACTGACAATATCTGCTCCTCTGTCAGTCCGCAAATCCCCGAGGCCCACGCTGGAGTCTTGTCCGCCAGGTAGTCCACCAGCAGCTGATAGGACGGCCTGACGGCCTCAGTGCCCACCGTGTATTCTCCTGTAAGGGCAGGATCCATTCCCAGGGCATCGTATGCCTTCGCGCTCCCGCTCGTCGTGTCCCAGACCATCTCTTTGCCCGATCCGTCCAACAAGATGGACCCATCTGCCTTGACCAAGGAGGACGCATTCGTGAACTTCTTCAGATACTCTGTATCGACCTGGTTCCTCGAGACAAGGACCGCTGCGACAGAAAGGAAGAAGGCCAGGTCGGTCCCTGGCTTGATTGGCAGCCACATGTCAGCGTGAGGACCGCTGCCCTGGCGGGACGGGTCGACGACAACGACCTTCATGCCGCGTTCTCTCGCCTCAACGAAGAGCCTGTTCCATTGGATCCAGCAAGACTTATTTCCTCCGGCATTCACGAGGTTCCAGCCCCAGCATACGAGATAGTCGCAGTACTTGAAGTCGGGATGAAGTACGCCGCTTCTGCCAACGGTATACTCACATGCCCTGTGCCCTGCATCAGCGCAGTACGCGCCGTTGTGAAGCTTTGTCGCGCCGGACGCGCTGACGAACGCATTGTCGTAGAACAGCTCGCTCTTGCTCCTTCCCCTCTGCCAGACAAGGTACTTATCGCCTTTGGCCCTCGCCTCCTTGACCTTGTCCGCGACCGCGGTGAGGGCCTCGTCCCAGGAAACCTCCACCCAAGTCCCAGGCTGCCCCTTGGAATTGGTTCGCCTGAGCGGTGCCTTCAGTCGATAGGGGTCATAGATAGACATGATCTGCGCCATCCCCTTCGGACAGATGGTCCCCCGCGTTCTTGGATCGCCCGGGTGGCCTTCCAGCTTGACGAGCCTGCCGTTCACGACTCGCGCCACGATCGCGCAATCCTGCTTGCCAATCCAGCAGGTGCTGTATTTCCGCTCCTCGCTAGGTGCGGCTTCCACCGCCTTGCCACCGGACTGGAACAGGGAATCCCAGAAGTCCTCTGGGACTAGGCTCGCAGCAATCGCTGCGCCTGCACCCAACCCTGCAAGCTTGACGAACTGTCTGCGCGTCATCTTTGTCATTCAATCACCCCAGGCGCTCCTCCCCCAGAGAACCGGCAGATGGCTTACTGAGCCCAGGCGGGGCATCTCCGAGGACACGGATGACATCTAGGGAGATGAACCTTTTCACCTATGCTTCCACGACGTATTTTTCAATCGCAACGTCCGTAAACTCACTCTTGTCGACAAGCGGAAAATCAGTGTTGGAGCTTTCGTGGCGTGAGCGCGCATGCCAGAATCAGCATCCCGGACGGAATGCGAAGAGCATGTCCACAGGGCAGCCGAGGAATTGTCGAACGAGTTCTGAGTTGACCGGGCTTGAAGTCCGAGATTCGAGCTCTGGCCCAATCGTATTTCGTTCAACTGGGGTTTGACCCTTGTTGAACCGGCCCTCCGTTCCAGAACTACTGCAGCATCCGGCGCCTGATGATTGGCAAGCGATTCCGACAATCGCCGTGAGCTACGGACTTGATGATTTCGACGCGGGACTAAGTCGACGAACAGGCCTTAGAAACTATCTCTTCTCATCCCATGGACGCATCACAGACCGCTCACTGTGAGAAGCCTTGCTCGGAGGCTGAGCGGGCGGGCATCGTAGCCGACGCCGAGCGGAATCGCGATGCTGGCAAGGACGATCACAGCTGCCAAAGCGGCTATTGCGAAGCCTGCGGCGAACTCTGACACGAACAGGTTGCCCGCGGAGGACGAGTAGAACCCGAGGACGCCAGCGAGCTGCGGAGCGCCGCCGAGGGGGGTGATGAACGCGAGCGCTGTGCCGATGATGAACAGAGCGCTGAACGCGACGATCTCGGCATCTCCGTAGGCGTTCGAGAACGGGTCCAGTGTAGACGCGAGAGCGTCTACTAGGCTCCAGCTAAGGGGCTCTACACCAGCTCCTTTGGAGTGCGTATTGGTCGGCCACCCGGGGGGAGTCTCGGTGACCAGGGCCCATGTCGTGAGAAGGCAAGAAACGCCCACCATGGCTCCAACTATGCAGAGCACGTTGATCCTTGGGTTCTTCATCTCTCCAGCACAGCCTAGATGGGTATCCTATCTTTAGGCTTTCCTGAACCGCTGGCGAAATTCGTATCCAGCCAGAGCAAGGTTCTTATATGACCCGTTCTGGGAACCGAAGAGGTGTGCGGCCTATCGGCAAAATGGTCGCCAGATCCTACCCGGCTGGTTTGCATCTCGCGAGGAAGAGGAACGCGAGTAGGGCGACAGGCCTCCCCTGCGATCAGGGCGCAGCTCCGTTCTCCGGTTCGTGCTTGTTCCGGATGAAGAGGACATATGAGAGTATTGACGAGACGATGACGATTACGGCGATGACGGACAGCCACAACACGGGATTGCTCCATACGGCCCCTGGTTCGGGCTCGTATGGAACGTAGCCGATCGGCAGGACCAGGGGATAGCGGTCCACTCCGAGCCCGGTGATGCCCAATGTCCGTGGAGTGTCGAAGATACCGTCGGATCCAGGGATGTCCTGGTTCACGCCTCGGAACAGGTCAGCAGTTCCTCCTCCCCAGTAGTTCCCTCCAGCAGGATAGCCTGCATCCCAGTGGATCTCCGTCGGCGTGTAGTTGTAGCCTCCCGCCCCCCATCCAGTGACACCGTTCAGGTTGTTGTGATAGATGTAGACGTGATGCGCGCCGTGGAAGTAGATGCCGGTGCTCGCCACTCCGAACGAGTTGTCGGTGATAGTAAGGTTCTCTGAGTAGAACAGAGAAAGTCCGGTCAGCGGTTCGAAGAAGGTGCATCCCCGAACAGTTGCATTGTCCACATATGCCAGCTGGACGGGGTGCCCGGCCCAAGTGGCCATGTTCGTGACCTCGACTATCGAGCAGTTGGCAACTATCACTTGTCCCGACGACCCGTTGATTCTGCAAGGGGCTACTGCGGAGCAGCGCATGTTGCAGATGTACTCCACGGGGCCGAAACCAGCAACCGTGTTCTCGGACATCGTATGCGTCGAAAAGTGCTCCACGCTATCACCATCGATCCGAAGGCCTCGTTGAGAGAGGTAGTTGTCTAGCAGAGTGATGCTCGTGGATCTCCATACGTAGACCTCGTTGCCCATCCGGGCGAAGGAATTCCCGTCGATCACAGCCATGTTGGTCTGGCTGACAATGAGCCCGCCATAGAGCCCGTAGAAAGCTTCGTTGCGGGAGAAGCTCACATCGGAGCAAGATTGTATCGTCACGGAACCTTCGGCCACGAATTCATTGTCCTCGATCTCCACATGTGATGAGCTGCCGACCACGAGGGCGTCTGAGGAATTGTAGAAGATGCAATCCGAGATAATCGCATAGTAGACATAGAAGAGCTGGACCGCGGATGCGACGTCCTGGACAGTGACACTCTGGATGCGGACGTTGCTCGAGTTGACGACGATGAGCTGGCCGAACTGGACGCCTGTTAACAGCACACCGTCATCGTTCCTGTAGAACAGGATCGGCAGGCCCTTGACCGTGTTGTGTCCGCCCACGTCATGGGTCGAGTATTGGCTGACATGACTGCCAACGACATACAGCCCTTTGTGGCTCATGACGTTCCGGTCCACCGTGAAGTTCGTGCAGAACTGGAGGCTGATGCCGAACCCCCAAATACCTGGGCCCACGAAGGTCCCGATGGTGTTCCTGAGCACGACGCAGCGGTCACAACTGTCAAAGCTGATCCCAATCCCCCCGAAGTCACCGCTCCAGCCGGTGAACACGGTGTTGTTAGTCACGGAGACACGTGAGGAGTCAAGAAGGTAGATCCCCATGTTCAGACAGAGGTTGAAGGACACGTACGAATCATTCGTGTCCGACATATGGATGCTCGAGCTCGTGAGGTCGTTCGAGCTGATC
>Ga0315314_1001635_pt1 | contig 19820 bp, 9 predicted proteins | sample TDP9_MG_FD_203631 | JGI IMG/M metagenome (GOLD analysis project Ga0315314, IMG submission 203631) | Freshwater sediment microbial communities from Lake Towuti, South Sulawesi, Indonesia - TDP9 | ecosystem: Environmental > Aquatic > Freshwater > Lake > Sediment | place: Indonesia: South Sulawesi... | reverse complement strand
GAAGAGTGCGATTCGTTCGGCGGATGGGGCGAGGGGCCATCTAGTTATTATTTGTCTTATTCTGCCAAATAGGTGGGGTCGACGAACTAGGAAGGTCGTTAATGTTTCAAGTGTGGTTCCGGCACCGTCAGTGAGAACTAGGGTTGCATTTTCTATGGCTTTGTTGAGGGGATGCGTTATATTCATTGATAGAAGCACGCGCCTTGGGGTGGTTCCGGTCCAAAGAGTAACCACCCCTTGATAGACGCGTGAGTAACTGTAGAACCTAACTTTGAGGCTGGAGCCGTAGGTAAGGGTTCCATTCACATAAAGTTTCACTTTATATAGGGTTGATAATGTAAATTGGGTTTGTATTGAAGGCCAAGGATTCATAAGTGGATATCTGTCTTTATTAGTGGCATCAATGATGTGTGGTGTGTCGCCTACTCCGTCACTGCCTGTTTCGTTCTGGTATGGTCCGCTGTAATTATCTACGCCCGTGTAGTTGCTCCAGTAGTTTCCATCCCAAACATTTGTTGAATTCGAGGTCGCCACTTGTTTTTCGTTATTGATGAAGTTGTTATGATGAATTTCGTTATTATACGAGCCGAAGGTCCAGATGCCACACCCCCAGTTGTCTATTAAATTGTTTTCATAAAGTGTATTGTAGTACGAGTAGTTAAGATAGAAGCCAAACCAAGCGTTGTTTATTATGTTGTTTCCAGAGAGTGTGTTGTAGTACGAGTCGTTACCGAGAAAGACGCCATAAAGGTTGCTTGTTAAATTGTTTCCAGAAACGCTGTTATTGTTAGAACCCCAAAGATAGACGCCATACCAACCGTTGATTGATATGTTGTTTCCAGAAACAGCGTTATTGTTAGACGACCAGTAAAGCTGAACACCAACACTATTGTTTCTTATGTTGTTTCGAGAAACAGCGTTATTGTTAGAACCCCAAAGATAGACGCCATAAAGGTTGCTTGTTATGTTGTTTCGAGAAACAGCGTTATTGTTAGAACCCCCAAATAACCAGACGCCATACCAACCGTTGTTTGCTATGTTGTTTCCGGAAATAATGTTGCTGGGCGACTCATCGAGCCAGACCCCACAGTAGCCGTTGTTTTTTATGTTGTTTCCAGAAATGTTGTTATAAGACGAGGAGTCAAGGTAGACGCCCCAATAGAACCCTTTGATGGTAGTCTTTTTAATAGTCACATGATTTATGCCCCATAAGTAAAACCCCTTTCCGCTTCCAGTGCCCTGAAGTGTGTATCCGTTTCCGTCGATTATTATGTTGCTTCTCTGAACTACAATCGGCTCATTAATATTAGCCGTAAATGTGTAGGTAACATTTCCAACATTCAAAATTGGCGCTGTTGGCGGGTCAACTCTTCCATCAGCCTTAATGTATATGGTTGCTTCTGCTTTAGCTGGTTGAACGTTAAATGCCAATGTTAGCATGCTTATTAGCAGTAGTGTCAGCATTATTCCAGAAACTGCTTTCCTTTCCATTTCTTATTCTCCTTTCAATTTGGGCTCAAGCAGGAGATATGCTCGCCTAACTTCTTAGATATAAGTAAATTATATGTTCCGAGGATAATCGCACGTTTTATCTTCTTCAAATTAGAGCCACATCTAGGTAATGGTTTTGCCAATATTTCAAATTTGTGTATCTAAATTCTATCAAAGAAGAAAAAGGGGGAACTGCGAGGTTTTGCCTCGCTCGTTAGGGTTTTTATGGATCTGGTGGTGGAGGTTCTTGTTGCGTTACTAGGAATGTGGCTTTTACTGGTGGGCAGCAGCAGTGGCCGCATCCGCTTGGTAGGGTGTGGAACCATGCGTCAACTATCACCGTGCATGTTCCTGGGTATATCCACTTCGGAAACTTTAGACCCATTATTGTTGTAACATTGTAGTATGGTTTGCAATAATCTCCCTCGTCGTAGGTGGTGGTGAAGTTGAGGAAAACAACGGGTACAAGGTTGTCGTCGAGGATCTTGATGGCGATTAGTACGTCGCGGGGAGCCATGGCAATGTTCTTGAGCCAGAACTTGACGCCGAAGGGCTCATCCATGTCTATGTCCGTAACAGGCACTCCATTTGCATTAACGATTGTTACGTCCAGAAGGTGCACTATCCAGCCTACGTCCCAATATACGGTGTCGTTGTAATAATTGTCGCATAGCATCACCTTTTGGAAGCACCACCACTTGCCAAATAAGCTTTCGGGATCGACGCACAATGTTGGTATTCTGAACTTTATGAAGGCTACTCCGTTCGCGTTTGTCATGTTCTGTTCGACAAGGAATAGTCCAAGTGGGCTGTACACTTCGAAGCTTACGAGCCTGTTCTGCATTGGATTGTTTCTGTAAACAACCCAAGCGTACAGGGTCACAAGTTCGTCTAGCATATAGGCGTCAGCAGGCAGGTTCTCTCCCCATCCATACACAGATGCGTTGTAGCCGCACCTGCGCATCTTGTTAGTGAAGCATTCAATGTAGATGAGGGCTTTCTTTTTAGCCGTTTTTGTTGTCGTTGCATCGTCATAATTGAGCCTAAGTGAATCGAGCACAGCGTCGGATTTAGTTCTAACCTCCAATATGATGATGTAGGTATCCTCTACAAGCGGATGGAACCATATTGGGCATCCGGAATATTTCTGGCAGTCAATTGTGACCGGAGTAGTAAATACATGTGTGCCGTTCGTCACGTCTTGATAGTGGACTGTGCTGTTTATGATGGTCCATGTGCAGTTGTTGATCGCTACTGGTGCGAAGCCGTTCCAGCCTGGCGTTGAGGCGCTCCAAAGGCTAATGTTCTCACATACGTAGTATGGAGGCGCACTTTGCCCTATTATGGCTGTGGGTCCGCGTGGTGGCGGCGGTGGATTAGTGAACAGGCCGTAGTGTTCCTTCAGGTATATGTCGTTGCCATCGTAATCCCCTAAGGGGGAAACGTATGGTGGAGGTACAGACCAGCTTATGGTAGTGATGAGAGGTATGCCGAATGCTCCAGTGTAGTTCTTAATTTGGAACACAAGGTCCACTATGGGTCCTGAGCCGCTGACCGGATTGGTCGTTAAGGTCCAGCCAGCGCCTTCAGCAGCACCTTTCGTGTGGTTTATGGTTGCTGTGTAGCCTTGACCAGGAGTAGGTGGTGGATCTCCATACCAAGTCCAGTTTTCTGCCCAGCTGAGTAAGTCTAAGCATCTTGGATCCCAGGCGAGGTCGAGACCCCAAGTCCATAAGTTTGTCACATTGTTGATGTAGATTTGAGCCGTGAAGGTGTCACCTATGTCTAATCCCATTGCACTAGCATTAATCAACTCTTGTGTACAAGGAGTATGCACAGGAGGCGTCAATTCCCCGCTGTGTTTTCCAGGCATTATAAAGATTTCACCCATCTGATTCCTGAAAGCGAGGTCTCTCCAGCCTTCACCTGAATATTGAGCTACAGGATAGCTTAGTAGTGCACATCTATCGTACCAATTGGGGTAACTTGTTGCCGAGCAGTCGTAGTCGCTGAGGTCACCTTCCTGGGCGGTTTTACTACTATAGAAGCACAAATCATAGAGGTCCGGGTCAGCCCAACAGTTTGGATCTGTCGCAAGACCGCCTCCTCCGCCACACATGTAGCCCGCAGTTTCATTTACCTCCATCGGATCGTTGGCTCCCCCTCCCACAGAACTTGGTCTCCCTTGCTCTCCCACTAGTGTAGCGCCAACAGCGAACTTCCAATCCTTACCGCTTGGATTACCAATCAGACTGAGCGGACAAGACACCTCAATGCAGTCGAGGCTAGCATCACCCCGAGCCGTTATCGGGTAGGGCGTCCAAGGATACACTGCGATGGAACCACCCCACCATGCGAAAGGACCAGTGTTGTTTCCCTTGATTCGGAGCTGCCAATCAGGGGTAATTTCTGGGTTTGTATACCAGGTAGCTTCAGCGTCGGCGAATTCTTGGCGGTCCTTGTGGGCAAAATCGTTGTCAATGAGAACTTGGAGGTAGACTTGGCAGAATCCTAAGGGATCATTCCATTCATTGGTTACATCAGCCATTTTGAAGAGTAAGTAGAGGTTGTTTGCGTCCCATGTAACCCTAAACTCAAGTATGTCCGCGCAGGCAGTGTTATTCCAGTTAGTGGGATAAGTGTAGTCTCCATCTCCTGTGTCGTCGCCACCCTCGTCCTTCCAAACGTACTCTGACGAATAGGGATTAGCAGCAACATTATAGTACCACTTACCAGTGTTAACAGGCTGAGCCGACGCATCAGCCAGCCAGTCATTGGGATTACCGTCAACCGTAATGGTGTACGCCGAAGCAGTAGGAACAAACGCAAGAAAGCTGAACATCGATAGAACCAGTAAGAACCCTAGCACTAAAGAAATTTTCCCATATTTCATATTCGATCTCCGTTATAAAGGATACAAAATTAAAATATTTAAACTCTTTGAAACAATGTTCTATTATTTAATTCGTTTACATACACGCATTTAACTAAAATTCCATCCTTGAGCCTCGAGTCTTAGGCATCTTTCCTCCTTAACCAAGGAAGTTTCGTGGCGCCCTGGCCGGGATTTGAACCCGGAACCCGTTACAAAGCACATTGCTTTTAATGTCGGGCGGGCGACAGCCGCCTATACTAGACCGGACTATACTACCAGGGCACGGCCATCTGGGCGCCAAATTCCATAAAGAAAGCGCTGCCGTACTTAAATTTTTCATTTAACTGCGCCACGTCTGCCCTTATATTGTTCATAAAGGCATGATGCCTAACACTTTAGCGGCACAATGTGGTACACAGAAATGAAAGTTAGTTTCGTAATCTATATTAATGAAAATGAAAATTATATATTCGAGAAATGGAGGTTAATAGATGAGGAAAATTGTGAAATCAACCATCCAAGTTTCCATTGCCATGCTCTTCCTTTCGTCCCTCCTCTTCGGATCGCCCTTTCTTATCGTGCCAGCATCTGCAAGTGACATCCCTAAAACTCCGATTGATGACAAAGTCATCAATGCCACTGAAGGCGGCACCTTTGTCCTCAGTTACAAAATGTACTTCAACGAAACGGATCCAGGCTTTTTCGGGCTTACATTCTATTGGGACCAGAACGAATCGCTATCGCGTCCTGACCGCGACAAATGGAACTTCACCTATCAAAGCTTTGTTGCCAAGTTCACTACGCCTCCTTACGATTTCACGCATCCAGAGAACATAACTGTCACTGTCGAGAAGCGTAACGCGACCGGGCCGGGGGGCGGGCCAGGGGTATATAGATACTCAGTCACAATCGACGAGTCATATGGCGAGGGCAACGGCACTCAGGCCAGTCCAAAGTATTTCTGGGTTAATGTGACTATGCGAGCCGCAGGACAATCTGGCGGAGTATACATTAACCATACTGCTCCAGCCGACCAAAACATTACTTGCTCGTCCACGTTTGTTGGTGAAGGCTCCATCATTCTCCTTGGAGAAGGAAAAGTCAAAATACATATCGCGCCCTTCGGAGTCCACGACGTAGCCGTCATCGATAAAAAAATCTTTAGGACTGTTGTTGGGCAAGGATACAAGAGCGAAATTAACGTGACTGTCGAGAACCAAGGCATCTTCACAGAGACCTTTAACGTCATCGTCTACTATAAGAACACAACGTATACGGGAATCGTCGGAACACAAGCGGTCACGAACCTAGGTGCAGGTGCTACGAAGCTCTTAATCTTCATATGGACCACTAGCGGCTCTGTCAAGAGACGTCAAGAGTACACGATAATAGCCAACGCAAGCACAGTTCCAGGCGAAGTAGACACGGCTGACAACAGCCGCGACGGCGCCACCATAAAGGTCACGATTCCTGGAGACATAGACGGAGACTGGTACGTCTACACAAAGGACCTAGGAAAGATTGGGGCGTCTTGGCGAGCATACCGGGGCCAACCTAAATATATCGCGAACGCTGACATTGATGGCGACGGCTACATATACACAAAAGACTTAGGAAAGGTCGGGGCTAACTGGCGCAAGAACGCCTAAAAGGCTAAGGCCACTCAGCCTTCCTGCAACAAAAAAGGCCAATGTTTACCGGCTCCTCGGCAACTCTTAACTAGTGTGTACCATAAAACGAAAGATCTTTCCAATGAACACAGGAGGAACTACATAAAATCATTCCCCCATTTTCTTGGCCGCCAATTCATTATCATTTTGACGACCGCATTTCACCTGCAATCACTGTACACTAAATGGACAACTGCTTGGCGCCACAATCTACTAAAAGTCACTTAGGAGTTATCGAGACAAAAATTTATGCTGAAACTTGCTTTCTTCCAAATTTTGGAGCCACATTTTAGTTATGAAGATGGCATAGTGATTTGGCTTGACGAAAAGGTCGCCTCTCCTGGCTTAATCTGACCCATTTTGCTGACATAAACTATTATAAACGAGCCTAGAAGCACCAACCGCCATAAGCCGCGAGTTGCTGATCACGTTTGCGGATGTTCCTGTTTGTAGAAAAAGAGTGAAAGGCTAAGTTTAAGCATTTTACTAGACTCTTTTTCTCCAGTTTTTCCCTATCCATGCCAAGTCTTTTGTATATATGTAGTTGTCGCAGTCTATGTCAGCGTTCGGGTTATATCTGGGGTCGCCCCTGCGTGCTCGCCAAGCCTTCGCAAGCATTCCTAGGTCTTTTGTGTATACGTAGCCGTCGCCATCAATGTCACCTGGAATCGTGACTATAAAGGGGCCGTTGACGAATGTGTTGTCAGCTGTGTCCAGCTCCCCAGGGACTACAGTTGCCACAGCCTTTATTGTGTAATGTCCCTTTTTGACATAGGCTGTATACCAAATGAACGTTAGTGTCACATTGCATCCAGCATCTAAGGTGACGTCAGTCTGCGTAACTATGACCTTGCTGTCATAGTAAACGGTAACATCAAAGGTTTCCGTGAGGTTGCCTTGATTTTCAGCGGTGACGTAAATCTCAGTAAACGCGGTAGAAATGCCTTCCCCAACAACAGTCCTAAAGAGAGAGACGCCAATTATAGCCACGTCATGTATTGGCGCTGGAGTCACATGTATAGTGCAGACTCCATCAGGGACAGTAACTAAGCTAGCCTCAGCGATGAATGTTGAACGTATGGTGATGTTTTGGTAGCTTGGAGCAGTGTGATTAATATATGCGCCGCCAGACTGCCCAGCAGCCCGTATGGTTACGTTAACCCAAAAGTCTCCGTTCTTAGTTTCGCCGTAGGATTCACTTATGGTCACTGAGTATCTGTAATATCCTGGGGATGGAACCGACTTCCAGATGGTCGCTGTTACTGGACCAGAAAAGCTGGTGCCGTCAGTAAACTTGGCAACAAAGCCTTGATAGGTGAAGTTCCATTTTGCGGCGTCAGGAAGCGATTCATTGTTGTCCCAATAAATTGTAGTAGCGAAAACTCCTTTCTCCGGCTCGTTAAAACGGAATTTGTATACAAGCTTAAAGGTTTCGCCTGAGGTTACACTAATGGTTTTTCCAATTGGAGTAATATCAATGGAAGGCCCTGGAGGGGCTGAATAACGGAAAAATGCTCGCAACGTGTGGTTGGTGTTCATGGTCACATTTATCGGGTTAGACATATTGCTGATGCCGTCGAGCGTCCAATTGTCAAAGACATATTTTGTAGATGGTATAGCCAAAACTTGAACCACTGTTCCAGCCGTGTATGTGTAAGTTCCAGGCGACGGATTGGTTGTTCCGCCAGCGGTGACAGAAATGGTTAAGGTGTAATTTAGTGGACGCAGAGGTATCACCCAAGAACCTATTATCTGGACCTCATGAGTACTTAGGGTGTATACGAAGCGGATGAAGGTATGCGTGGCATTCTCCGTCTTAATATAACCTATTGGATTGCCATCCATTAGGATGACCCAAGGATGAGTCTCATTAGCGCTTAGAAGCGCTTTCGGAATGGTGACATTGCAGAAGCCAACCATGCCGTCTGGTCCGGTAGCATTGAAACTAATCATCTTTTTGGGCTGAATGAAAGCATAGTTATACATGCGGCAGCGTACTGGCGCTTCAATGGTTAAGTTGTTCAAGGTAATAACATGGTAAGCAACGCTGTCCCAGACAACGGTGAAAACGCCCACTATGTTGGCTGGGATCATTTTTAGCTTAGAGCTCGAAAGCGACACTTCAGCGAGATGCACATTGAAGGTTCCCCGGGCTTTGGATCTGAAAGTGGCATTCGCTAATGTTCCGCTACCACTGACCCCGGTGGCAGTGGTTAAAGTGTAACTGTAAGCCGGGTATATTTCTCCCGCAGTGTTATTTATGGTCCCTGGTATGCTGATAGTGGGGCCTCCAGACTTTAGGAAGGGGCCCTCACTAAAGCCAGTGCACTCTAATACGCTAGAATTCCAAGTTAGGCCTATCGACCAGATGTATAAGTCTGTAACATTGTCAATGCAAATATCAACTGTGAAGCTCTGGCCAACCGCCGTGGCCGTGATGGTTGCAGGACGCACATAAACAGTCGGTATCGCAGGAACAGGGATAGGAAGAACACGTATGGTGCAACTCCCCGCCGAGTCAATAATCATGGTAGTTTCAGCGACAATTGTCATGCCTATGGTCATGATATGGTCACCAGCAGTATGATTAATGTAGATTCCGCCAGACTGCCCCGCAGCCCGCACTGTAATGTTAACCCAAAAATCTCCATTCTTGCCTTCGCCCTTTTCACCTGCAGTGCCTATGGTGACTATGTATCTGTAATATCCTGCAGGATAGCCATCCGGAATTGCCTTAATGACCGAAGCAGTTACTGGAACTGTAAAACCTGCGCCATCAGTAAACTTGGCAACGAAACCTTCATAGGTGAAGTTCCAGTATGGGGCGGCAGGATCCGTTTCATTGTTATCCCAAGAGAAGCCCAGCGCGAAGAAGCCCTCATCCGGTTCGTCAAAACGAATTTTATATGAGAGGATAAAGGTTTCGCCCGATATGACATTAAAGACTTTGTTTTTTGGGGTAATGAGAACCTTAGGTGCAGATATTTGCGGAATGAAGGAGGACAGAAGTAGCATAATGATGGAAACAAGTGTGACTGTTTTTACAACATTTTTCCTTCCAACCCACATTTTACTTTTCACTCCAACATCCACTCATAACGCAAAAGATCATGTCACCCAATACTTTTGTTCTTGATAATTAAAAAGCTTGTGTAGTTTTCTTCTATGCTATCTAAAACGAACATTCGGCAGTCCCGCTGAATTTGAACCCATAAGCTGCTGGTTGCTGATTCCATTTTCAGAGGTTCTCTGTTTGTAAAAAAGAGGTAAATAGGTTTTTTATCCTTTTAGGCTCTTTTTTTCCAGTTTTTCCCGACTTGTCCTAAGTCTTTTGTGTATACGTAGCCGTCGCAGTCTATGTCAGCGTTCGCGATATACTTGGATTCGCCGCGGCTCTTTCGCCAACTTTTCCCAACCATTCCTAGGTCTTTCGTGTACACAAAGCCGTCGCCATCACAATCACCTGGAATTGTGACTATAAGGGCACCGTTGACGAACGTGTTGTCAGCTGTGTCCAGCTCCCCAGGGACCACAGTTGCCACAGCCTTTATTGTGTAATGTCCCTTTGTGAGACCTGACGTATACCAAATGAACGTTAGGGTGGTGTTTTCTCCAGCAGGCAAGGTGACGCCAGTCTGCGTAACTATGACCTTGCTGTCATAATAGGCAGTAACATCGAAGGTTTCTGTGAGGTTGCCTTGGTTTTCAGCGGTAACGTAAATCTCCGTGAATGCGGTAGGAATGCCTTCTCCAACAACAGTTCTGAAGAGGGAAACGCCAATTATAGCCACGTCATGCATTGGCGCCGGGGTCACATGTATAGTGCAGACCCCTTCTGGGACAGAAACCATGGTCGCTTCAAGGGCATACGTGGACGAGCAAGTGATGTTTTGGTAGCTTGGAGCAGTGTGATTGATGTAGATTCCGCTGGACTGTCCAGCAGCTCGGAGGGTTACGTTGACCCAAAAATCTCCGTTTTTGGTCTCGCCATAAGACTCACTAATGGTAACTGAGTACCTCTTATACGTTGAAGGATATCCTGGCGGAACAGCCTTCCAGACTGTTACGGTTATTGGACCAGAAAAGCCAGCGCCATCAGTAAACTTGGCTACAAAGCTTTGATAGGTGAAGTTCCACTTTGAAGCGTCAGGAAGCGATTCATTGTTATCCCAATAGAACGTAACCCCGAAGAAGCCTGAAGCCGTTTCGTTAAAACGCATTTCATACTCAAGGACAAATGTTTCGCCCGATGCAACATCGATGGTTTTGCCAATCGGAGTAACGAGGACAGCAGCTGCAGCCACCTGTGCAATGAAAAGTGATAGAAGTAACATAAGGACGGAAACAACCACGAATGGTTTTACAACATTTTTCCTTCCAACCCACATTTTACTTTCCACACCGTCACCTATCACAACGCAAAATGCTAATTAGTAGATTTATTTTCACAATTAAAAACTTTATGAAACCTTATTCTATTGTGAGCTAAAAGTCGGCGAGCCTGCCGGATTCGAACCCTCATCCAAGTTCTTCATTGTTATTCTGACACCTTTGACCAAAAAGGCTTATTTTTCCAAAATGTAGCGGGCCCGACGGGATTTGAACCCGTGACCACCGGGTTAAAAGCCTCACCCATGAACTATGGCGTTTCATGTCCGATGCTCTTCCTTACTGAGCTACGGGCCCTCGCTTAACGCGCCGATAAGGTTTACTTCACGAGGCTTTTAATAATTTTTCTTCTCACGTCTGCCCAAGGGCCTATGCTCAACGCCTAGAGATTTTATTTGATAAAGCAAAATAAGTTGAATTGCAATGTTTTCTTTGAGGAAAAATTAATGCTGAAGAAGCTCTTAGAAGAATTGTCAAAGGGAAAGGCTCCAGGACCATTTCCATCTTTCTCTGTTCTTCACTTGATTAAAGCGTTAGAGCTAATGGCGATAAAAGGGCCAATTGGCCGCGGAAAGCTTTCTAAGGAGCTAAAAATAGGCGAGGGGGCAACCCGTACTTTAATCAACCGATTAAAAGACGCAAAAATAATCATTGCAACTAAGCCCGGATGCTCACTAACAAAGAAAGGAGAAGAAATATGGAAAAAATTGCAGTCAATCTTTCCGCAAAAGGTGAAACTAGAAAAAAGCGAATTAACCCTCGCCCCCTACAACATCACAATATTAGTGAGAGGTTGCGGACACAAAGTCGGGTCCGGGATGAGGCAACGGGACGCAGCGGTTATGGCTGGAGCCGAAGGAGCGACCACGCTTGTCTTCAGAAACCAGAAATTAATTTTGCCCACAGTAAGCGAAGACATATCCCAAGACTTTCCAATCGCCTTTAACCAGATTTCCGGACTCCTAGAGTTAAAGGAGAATGATGTAGTGGTAGTTAGCAGCGCAGAAGCATTGGAAAAGGCGGAATATGGGGCGTTGGCGGCTGCCATGACACTCATCAGCAATGATGTCGCTGAAGGGTAAGCTTCCTTAAAAAAGGCTCAGGCAGAGCCGAGATTAATTTCTATCACCATAAAAAATATTTAAAAAATTGAGGAAATAAAAGGAGACAAAATGCGTGCGCTGTTACTAAGATTAGAAATGCTGAAAATGCTAATCTGTCTCAATCTATCTTGACGCTAAAACCTTCTTTTTTCTCTTCTCTTCGCCCAGCATTCCCGACAGTACACTGGCCTACTAGGATCGGGTTTGAACGGAACCTCGCATTCATTGCCGCAATCAGCACACACTGCCTTGTACATTTCTCTGGGTCTGCTGGATTCTCTTCTATACGCCATCTACTCACACTCCTATTTACTAACAAGAATTAGATTCTGAGAATCTAAATTCCTGCTGCTTATATCATAATGCTTTCTTCTTATAAGCTTATGCTAAGTCATTATTAAAGGCGGCAGCTAATTCTCAAATCGATGTCCACTGATCCCTATTATAAAACCTCAGTAACGCAGCATTCAGATTAATGAAACCCTCCTTCGTTTTCGCAGAAACTGGTATCAAAAGAAACTTTAAGCCTAGCCGATAAATGGCATGTATCATGTCGTGGCTGAGCATACGCCCCGTTCCACTCAGCGTTTCCTCAATGGACATTTCCAACGCCTTAGGATTTGCAGACCAATCCACTATGCGGTTCACATCTTCAGACGGAAGTAAGTCGCACTTCGATAACACGTGCACCTGCGAAGTGAAAAAGCGGTTGTAAACCGCGGCTGAAAGGAACAGATTTGAAACATAATTGAGCGGGTTAAGGGAGAAAACTGAATCAAACAAGTAAACGATGGCCTTCGGCTCTTTAGTCAACTCATTTACGATATAAGGTCCGCTAGCCCTAAAGGCGAAGAGTTCCATTTGCCCAGGAGTATCCACAATGGCTATGTCGGGCTTAAGGCTTTCGATTTCTTCTCCGAGCCTGTTCGCCTCTTCCGCGATTAGATCAGCCGCTATTACAAGCGCCCCATTAGGTCCAAGCCCATACTTTTCCATGAGGCTTTCTATGCTTATGTAGTCGCGAACATCCACGTCGGACTTGTAAGGCAGAGTCAAGACCCCAGGGTCTAAGTTCACGGTTATGACATCTTGTTTTTCCATTTTCAGCCAATTCGCTAATGAGGCTGTGAGAAGGGATTTTCCCGAACCCGCTGTCCCAATCATGAAAACAACAAACATTCCAGACACTCCTTATGTCAACGAACTTGGCTTTAACGGATTCCCACGGTGTGCTTTTTAAGGGTTGCTTGGGTACCCGGATTTTCCATCATCTCTTTTCAGCGTCTAGCCTCGCCCTCATCGCAACCAATAAACACTTGAAAGCGAAGCAAAAAGGTTTTTCGTTCAGTGGGATTTCATCTTAATTGGCTTGACTTTTCCGCCTTTATTCTGAACCATTTCAGAAATTTGGATAAGCGCCTTGCCGATGCGATTTTTAGCTGTTTCCGCTTCTTCAGCGGTGGTGGATAAGTGAAGCTCTATGCGGGGAACTTTTTCAGTGCCTTTAGGATGGGACTTTATATAGACGTATGGATTATCACGCATGGTTTGATCTATAAGGGGAGCGACCTCTGACTCCATGAGCCCTGTTGCATCTAAACTTGTCTCAAAGAAGACCACGTTGCCAGCAGCCTCCTTAAACAAAGGTACCACGGACTCCTCAAAAATGGCCTCCATTTCAGACGGAACCCCAGGAAGCACGATTATAGTCACGCCTTCATGTTCTATTATTACGCCGGGCGCGGTTCCAACAGGGTTAAACAATGGACTAGCTCCCTCTGGAAGCCTCGCCATTTTAACGCGGTAAGGAGTTAACTCGGCTTTCTCCATTCGCCCCTCCTTAACGTATTCGCGATACTTATCCTCCACCATCCTCATGGCTTGATCATGGACTTTTAGTTCAACTCCTAAAGCCTTAGCCACGCCTTCCAGTGTCTTATCATCGAACGTTGGGCCTAGGCCTCCAGTGGATATTATAAAGCGTGGGTTACGTTGAAGAGCCTCCTTTAAAGCGTTTGATATTTCATCGACGTCGTCTTCCACGGTCGTGATGCGGCGCACCTTTAGGCCCAGGGTTGTGGCGCGTTTAGCGAGCCAGCTTCCATTTGTGTTCATTGTCTTACCTATTAGAAGCTCTGTGCCAATGCAGACGATTTCTATTGACTTGTTCATTTTGCGTTCCTCACAGTGGACTTACAATTCATTGAAAAACATGGGTAATAACTGCTTCGCTGAATTCCATGGCATTTTAAGGCTTATGGAAAAGGCTGTTACCTATGGGGATGCTTAAACGCTATGCGTTTTCCTTTCATTTTTTCTTAGATGATAGCCACCATTTCAGGTATTCTTTCCGCTCTTTCTTACGTTGTTCATCCTCGGATTCGAAGCTTGGCTTCAGCTTTTGGCGAGTCTCTATGAGTTCTTGGTGGGTGAGGGAGAGCCCACAGCTTTTACAAACATAGCGTTTTGTAGCGATCATATAGTGAAGTTCGCCGCCGCACTCTGGACAATATTCCATCCAATACCAGCCTTTTCCTACGTTTATCAGAATGAATAGGAGGAAGGCACGAAAAATACCTTTTGGTCCGAGCCTCTCCCTTGCTGGGTGATTTAAGTTGCAAAATTGTTTAGGAATTTTAGTCCACAAAACTTATTTGCAATGAAACTTTCACTAATTATTGGAAAAGGTGATAATAGAATGAAATTTTCCAGAAAGCTTTATGCAATTGCCTCCATCTTCCTAATAGCATCCTCTTTTGCTTACATCTTAATTGCTCCGACTACGGCTTCTGGGGAACGACCCCAAACTTTCAATCGCGTCATACTGTTTTCTTGGGATGGCACACAATACAACCACCTCATGGAGTTGTACAATGCGGGCAGTTTGGGAAACTTAACGGAGTTGGTGAACGCAACTCAGCTTCCCATACTTAGGACGTTAACAACTTCTAGCTACACAGCCACAAACTGGGGTCACCCAACCATGCTTTCGGGTTTTGGGCGGGGGGCAGTAGAGGGCGCGCTTGACGGCGTAACCGTTTGGGAAAACATCGAAGCTTGGAACAGCAGCTGGGTAACTGGAGCCATAACCGCAAAAGACAAATTCGTAGACGAAATCTTCCCCTATCAATGGAATGATGATGACATTGACGTACGGTATGCTCAAAACGTTTACTCAAACGTTATCGCGGATGAAGCCATAGAGTTTATACAGAACTATAGTGACTTAAGCTTCTTCCTGTTCGTGCACTTTAGGGACCCTGACTCTGCTGGGCATAATCTTGGAGAAAACAGCCAACTATATACTGGCGCCATAATTGCATGCGATCACGCGCTAGGAAGAGTATTAGACACCTTAGATTCAGAAGGTATACGCAACTCCACAGCGGTTATAGTGACAACTGACCACGGATTTCAGGAAGGCGCAACTGAACACGGAAGCAACCCATGGCCCACTGGCGACAGCAATTGCTACACAGTTTGGATAGCTTCCAGCCACGGCAAAGTTGACCTAGATGAGGCGGCAAACAATTTCTGGGACCAAGACGACGTAGCTCCAACTATATATTCGCTTATAGGCTTAACAGACTATCGCACTCGCTACCCGTACGTAACTGGATTCGCCATTTGGGACAGAGCCTTCGACGTACGCGATGTGGCCGTCACCAACATAACAATAGTGGGCCACAACATATTTACCGGATTTGTTGAAGTCAACGTGACCGTCGAGAACCAGGGCAACTACACGGAGGTCCCCACCGTCAACGTCTATTATGACAACGTCCCTGCAGGATCATCGTTCATTTCCTATCCTGCACTGTATCCTAAGCTCACCAAAACCATAACTTTCAAGATAAGTACGAAAAACATACCCGCAGGAATCTACACAGTAATGGCCAACCTAAATATAGTTCCCGCAGGAGGCACTTCACACCCCAGCCTAGCCTACACAATAAATGAGACTGATGCCGACAGAGTTGACAACACTCTGGTCGACGGAGCCTTCAAAGTTATAGATTTTATTGATTATGCTCCGTTCGGAATGCCAGACTTTGATCAGAGACAAGACCTTTGGAATGACTCTTTGGGCGTTTGGACTTGGTGTGCACCAGTCGCCGTGGCCAACTCCCTGTGGTTGATAGACTCTCAATATGAAACCAGCATAACGCCTCCACCAACCATAAACGACACGTTTCCGCTTGTTACGAATTACACGGTGGGCATAGACGACCACGACCCAAGCAACGTTCCATTCTTCATCTCACACCTAGCCTACTTAATGGACACAAACGGCAATCGCACAGGAATTGGCCACAGCGGCACAAATGTCACCGACACGCAAGCAGGAATAGCCCATTATCTTTCATGGACAGGACTTAACCCCAAGGGAGACGCGAACGGCGATGGAACAGTCAACCAGACAGACTGGAACATAGTAAACGCGGCTATGGGAACCTCACCTGGAAATCTAGGCTGGAACATGGCTGCAGACATCTGGCCAGCCACCCTAGGATGGCCAAAACCAGGAGTGGCCGACAACGTCGTTAATGGTAGCGACCTAGCCCTTGTCACAGCCAATATGAACAAGACTGGCAAGTTCTATGAGCAAACTGTGAAAGCTCCAGACTTCTACTTCGTAGAGAAAGAGGTTGAAAGAAGCGAAGACGTCACTCTCTTACTTGGCTTCTGGCAATGGACTGGTACCGACTGGTACCGAGAGAACTACCCATATAGAGAAGGGTCAGGACACGCCGTAACAGTAGCCGGAGTAAACTCAACCACCCTCCAAATCGCCATAAGCGACCCCATCCAAGACAACGCCGAACCACCACCCCAAGGTACCAGCGGACCAGGACGAGTTATTCCGCCGCCGCCCCATCCACACACAGGCATACCTGAGACGCTGCATAACAATGCCACCTACGTTTCCCACGACGAATACAATGTCACGTGGCTTTCTCCACCGCTTCCACCAAATCCAGCCGGCAACTGGACCCTCATAAACTATACCAGCCCACAATATCCAGGCAAATGGCTCGCTGTAATAGAGTGGGCCATCGTAGTTTCACCAGTCAAAGTACACGACGTAGCCGTCGTCGATAAAACACTCTTCAAAACCGTTATTGGACAAGGATACAAAGGCGAAATTGATGTGACTGTTGAGAATCAGGGCAACTTCACAGAAACCTTCACTGTCACCGTCTACTACAAGAACACAACGTATACGGGAATCGTCGGAACACAAGCGGTCATGAATCTGGCTGCAGGGACTAGGAAACTCTTAGTCTTCATATGGACCACTAACGCCACCGTCAAAAGGCGTCAGTCCTACACGATAACTGCCAACGCAAGCATAGTTCCAGGCGAAATAGACACGGCTGACAACAGCCGCGACGGCGCCACCATAAAGGTCACGATTCCGGGCGACGTAGACGGAGACTGGTACGTGTACACAAAGGACCTAGGAAAGATTGGGGCGTCTTGGCGAAAGTACCGGGGAGATCCTAAATACATTCCTAACGCTGACATAGACTGCGACGGCTACGTATACACAAAAGACTTAGGAAAGGTCGGGGCTAACTGGCGCAAGAACGCCTAAACGGCTAAGGCCACTCAGCTTCTCTCCTTCCCCTTTTTATGAAACCGAAAAACCTCCGAAATTTTGCAGTTTTGTTAAGGCGAGGTTAGAAGGTCTTCAAAAGGATAAATGTGATAAACTCTACGGAAGAGGTAAAGTTGTTGAAGGGAGAGCGTAAGCCTAGTGAGGTCTGGCTTAAGAATTGCTGTTTTTCATATGGGCTTCATGTATAGCGGAGGCGGGGAACGCACAGCAACTTTCAATAGTTCTCGTAAAGTAAAATAGTTATTTCAGAATTAGATTAGTTCATGTTCGAAAAAGTGCCTGAAAAAACCATGAGAACCCTGAAGGCAAAGACGGTTTACTCATTGTTTCTCTTAGCCCTAGGCTCTAGACTCTTTTTCCTTTTCTTTGTGTCTGGGCTGGAGTACTGCGGTTGGTATCACGATTCGTATCATCATTGGCAAATAGCCTATTACTCTCTTCATGTCGGCTTCAAACAGAACCCGCCCAAAATGTGGGACCTCAACGGAATGGAATATTTTTGGGGTTTGCTCCCCACCCTCACAGAATCCTTTCTCCTCTGGCTGTTCAACACCACAAGCATTGTACCATTTCGCATTTTCAACTCCATAATGGGAAGTTTTTCCGCCTGCCTAATTTACCTCCTTGCGAAAAAATATTTTAATGGGCAAACTGGGCTTTTTTCAGCCATATTGGTGGCTGTGTGCCCAATTTTATGGGAAGTTGACACAAGCGGAATGCTGGACCCCATGGGCGTCACTTTTCTGCTTTTCGCCTTGCTTGTATATGACAGAAGCCCCTTTGTATGTGGTCTTTTCCTTGGTTTAGCCTCACTTGTCCACATTGAATTTTGGTTTTTGGCTTTAGGCGTATGTATCTGCTATTTAATATTCGAAAGACCCGCCAAGGGGTTCATTCCCTCTATCATTGGCTGGTTGACGCCCATGACGCCCTATTTTTATTTCATGCAAACAAGGACGGGTGACTGGCTTTATGCATTCAGATACAATTATTTTGCCAACGTCGTCGGAGAGTGGCTTAACGTGTCGTTGCCCCTAAAAGCTCAAATATTGCCTAGGTCTATCGCTGTTGGATTTCTAGTGCTTTCCGCCGCAATCTTGTTTTACCTGATGAAGAATAGGCCGAGAGGATACATTCTCCACACGTTTTTCTGGGGTTTCATAGCCATGCAGGGAGCGATATTCGGTCTTACAGCCTATGTAACGTTTTACATAGTTAAGGGTCAAATTCCGAGGCTCTTAATAGACCGGCTCTTCGCCATAAACTACTATTATGTTTCGTTGATGGCAGCATTAACCCTAAAAAGGTTTTCAGCAAGGCTTCCCGTTTGGCGCAGAAGGCTTTCTCATCGTTCTATTCTTTTTCTCTTTATGGTCGTTGTTTACCTCTCAAGTCTTATGCTCGTAGTTCAACAATACTTCAGCGACGTCTACTATATTCCTTATGCTAAGCAGACTCGAACAGCAGACTGGATCGTGTCACATCGCGACGGGGGATCAGTAATCAGTAGCTTAGTCATTTTAAATTATAGGCTAATTGGAAAAGGCGTTACATGTGAGAGACTTTTCGGCTCTTTATACTCTCCGAGATATGATGGCAGTGAAAACATTACAGAGTCTTACCTTTGGTTGAAGAACCTTAATGTCACATGGGTCGTCCTCGACCAGAACATTGTTGAAAACTTTCCTTTTTTAGAAGATTATCCTGATCACTTTCCGCCCTTTCACATGAAGATAAAACCGCCCGAATACGAATACGTGTACTACGTAAATCAAACAGAGCTAGCCTCTATTTTAGAGTAAAGCCAAGGATAGGCTTTTACTCTTTAAACCACCATTCTCGGACACGACTAACCATTTGCTTTAACGGCTTTCCAAATTTGCGAGCAATTGGACGAAATACTCTGTTAACTACTATGCGTCCCTTAAGCAAAGAATAGTCTAGGACAAGGAATAAAGTTATTGAACTCAGTATGGCGAAAAACCAGTCTATGGAGAGCCCGAAGTAGCGGAACGTAATCGTGAAGGGCGCTTTAACATCGCTTGGAACTCGAACATACATGAAGTCAGGACCAGCGCGATAAATCTTCAGCTTACGAGTCGCTCCATTTGATGTTAACTGCACGGCCCATCCGTCGAAGGCGTTTTCCCTGAACAAAACTCCCCTGAAGCCAGAAGAGCCCTCCACAAATACTTTTTCTGGGCGTGGTCGTTGGACGCTAAAGCTAATGTTTTGATCGCTTCGCGGTTGAACAGCCCATTCCACAAGATTCTTGTGAAACAATGCTTCCTCTAAATTCTTGTACTCAGCCACATGGAACGGTAGGTTCATTCCACTCCACACAACTTTTCCATTTCCATAGTTCCAAGCTACAATTACGGGATATCCGCGGTTTCGGAGAACTACGCTGGCTCCCGGCATAACTTCACTGTCTGAAGGAGCGTAAGACAGAGTCCACGGTCCTTCCAGAAAAATTGGGCGGTCGAATTCTGAGAAGTTAACTCCTTGAGTGATCGAGCTGTCAGAAACCGTGAAGTTCCATTCTTCACCGAGGGTTGATCTAACGGTTTCATTGATTGGAAAAAATTCTGGGAGGTGAGTAGAATTGGACTCTGGATAGTAGTTGAAGGGCATTTTTAACATTATTTTGATAGAAAAGTATCTATCTT
>Ga0315314_1001634_pt1 | contig 19834 bp, 17 predicted proteins | sample TDP9_MG_FD_203631 | JGI IMG/M metagenome (GOLD analysis project Ga0315314, IMG submission 203631) | Freshwater sediment microbial communities from Lake Towuti, South Sulawesi, Indonesia - TDP9 | ecosystem: Environmental > Aquatic > Freshwater > Lake > Sediment | place: Indonesia: South Sulawesi... | reverse complement strand
ATCCGCTTGGTATTTACTTGAAGGAGATGAGGTCGTTCCCCTTACTGACCAGGGAAGGGGAGGTGCAGATTGCAAAGAGGATCGAAAGTGGACAGCAGGAGGTGTTAAGCGTGGTGCTCAATTGCCCCATCGCTATCAAGGAAGTCATTAACCTTGGAGACGCTCTCCGTGCCGGAAGGACCAAGATCAGTGAGGTGACCAATGAGATTGACGACGAAGAGGCGAGTGTTGTGGAAGAGCAGATGCAGAAGAAGAAAGTTCTCAATTTGATCAATAAGATCCAGAGGGGAGAAGAGCGTATTCGAATCCTCCGGGGAGAGTTGAGGCTCAGGAATAAGGAAGTTGCAAAAAAGAGGATCCAAGAAAAGATTTTGAAAAAACAAACCAAGATATTTGATGCCTTTAAACGGATCAATTTGAGAGAAAAAGAGATTAATAGGATCGTCCAGAAATTGAAGCAGTGGGACATTTGGATGGAAAAGTCTCAAAAGGATTTTAAAAAATATGAGCAGAATTTAGGGATCTCAATCCAAGAGGCCAGAAAGTCTTTGAGGATGATGAGGGAGAAAGGGATTAAGGAGGGTTTTCTCTCCCCTGCTAAGGTAGGCCTCAAGCTAAGGGATTTAGAGGAGATGAACAGGATTGCCCGGAGTTTCAAAAGGAAGGTAGGCAGAATGGAGGTGGAGTGCGGTCTTTCTTCGGATCAGCTTAAAGAGGCATTGAGGGCGATTGAGGCAGGGGAGGCCAAGAGTAACGAGGCGAGGAGCGAAATGGTGAAAGCCAACCTTAGGTTGGTCATCTCCATCGCAAGGAAATACATCAATCGGGGGCTTCAATTTCTGGATTTAATTCAGGAGGGAAATATTGGATTAATGAAGGCAGTGGACAAGTTCGAATATGAAAGGGGTTATAAGTTCGGTACCTATGCTACGTGGTGGATTCGGCAGGCCATCACCCGGGCTATCGCCGATCAAGCCCGGACCATACGCATCCCAGTCCATATGATCGAGGTCATCAACAAACTGAACCGGACCTCTCGAAGCCTGGTTCAGCAGATGGGGAGGGAGCCCACTCTGGAGGAGATTGCCGAAAAAATGAGGATGTCGCTGGAAAAGGTGCAGAAGATTTTGAAGATCACCAAAAAGCCTATTTCCCTTGAAACCCCTATCGGTGAGGAGGAAGATAGCCGCTTGGAGGATTTTATTGAGGATAAAGATGCGATCTCCCCTCAGGATGCAGCCATAAGCTCCAATTTGGTAAAACAGATTAAAAAAGTCCTCTCCACTCTGGACGAAAGGGAGGAGAAGATTCTGAGGATGCGGTTCGGGATCGGAGAGAAGCACGACCATACCCTTGAGGAAGTAGGAGAGGACTTTCATCTTACCCGGGAAAGGATCCGGCAGATTGAGGATAAGGCCTTAGGGAAGTTGAAACATTCCAGCCGGGCCAATAAGCTAAGAAGTTTCATTGAGTACTAAATGAGTACTAAAAGAATCCTAAATGAGGAGACGAAATGAATAAGAAAATTTACGTGAGTAATCTTCCTTCCCAGACCACCGAAGCCGAACTCAAAACCCTTTTCTCCAATGCAGGAGATGTCATGTCCGTCAAGATTGTAGAGGATAGACAAACCGGCCAACCGAAGGGGTTTGCCTTCGTGGAGATGTCTACTCAATGGGAAGCCCGGAGGGCCGTCTCCATGCTGAATCGAAAAAGTTTCATGGGAAAAGAGTTGCTCGTAAAGGAGGCCAGAGTCAGCCGTGGCTTCAGGAGGAAATGGTAATATAGATGGTCCGGTTGTTCGGGTTAACTAATTTTGGAGATCTATTAGGGAAGCTGACGGCAAGAAAAGTAGCAGCACAGGGAGGACCAAGTCCAAAAGTGTCGCATGGAAGTCGTATCCTGATGGCATGCCAACCTTTACAAAGACGAATTTCATTATTATTGCGGGCTTGATATTGGTTATAGTTGCCAGTTTGAGTCTTGGTTATTCGGATTTATTCTTGATCTCTTCTCCCATCAAAAAAGTTTTCTCAATTTTCAATTCTCTATCGTATCGAAAGAGTGCAAGGTTGGCAGGTTGATTTACATCAATCTTTCCAATGATCTCTGGGAATAACTTCCTTCCATTTTCAGTGGCCATCTTGATGGCTATCCCTAAACCAATTCCAGTAAATTTGACGACATTGGTGATTGCCCTTGGTATCGTCAAGGTTGATCCTGCCAGAGCATCCGTTCCGAGCAACCGCGTCCTTCCATTCTCCTCAACCTCAACGTCCAGGTCAGCAAGTCGGTACTTTCCTGGTGGTTGAGCAGCACCTGAGATCGTATCTGTGCAGAGTAGAAGCCGTTCACTCCCTTTCGCCCTCACAATAGTCTTGACCAAATAGTCAGGGAGATGGATTCCATCTACAATGAGGCTTGCTAATAGGTCGTCCATAGAGAGTTGTTTTTGAAAGGGATTGCGATGGCTAGACAAGAGTTTTCCAATTCCATTTCCAAGATGGGTAGAAAGCTTTGCTCCGGCTTTAGACGCGGCCTCGAGAATCTCCTCAGAGGCCTCTGTATGTCCAATGGCCACCACAACTCCTTTGGAAACCGCTTTCTCAATAAATTTGAGGCCCCCCTCTGCTTCTGGAGCCAGAGTGATCAGTTTAATCCTTCCTCCACTTGCCTCTTGGAGCTTTTCAAACTCATCCCATTTGGGAGGTCGAATGAACTGACGAGGATGGACTCCTCTCGGGCCCTCTGTCCAAGAGATGTAAGGTCCTTCCAGATGGATCCCTCTGCACATCTTTGAAACCAAACGATCCTTTTCGATCGCTTCTTTCAAAATCTTTAACTGATGAACTAATCTCTCATAGGAGGCCGTGATCAGAGTCGGAAAGAATGTTGTAACGCCCGTGGAAGATATTGCGAGGGCTGTTCGATGAAGATCCTCAGACGTTAAATCTGGATCATTAAAATCGACTCCAGCGAAACCATTGACTTGAGGATCAAAGAAGCCAGGAGAGATGTAGAGGTTTGGCTCAATCCTGCTCAACTCAGATTTTTTTCTAACGCGTTCGATTCGAGAGATCTTTTCTCCCTCAATGTGAAGGGCAATCGTTCGATCATCCTGAACCAGTTTTCCATGAAGTATCATTGGCTTCTACCTCTGGAATTCCTTTCTCTCTTCTGAGGGACTTCGTGCTAAAGGCTATTTTAGGCCAGATCATCAATCTTGACAATATGAGTCTTCTATTGGTAAAGTCTCATCCACTATTCAGCAGACTAATACTCTCCTGTGCTTGGATGGGTGGTGGGGGCAAGCACTTCTTCTTTCTTTGAGGCGTTGACAACGATTATTCAAAATGCTAAAAGGGGCTTCACTATAAATCGAAGGAAGGAGGTGGGTGAATGGAACTCGGGCACAAGATAGCCAACAAAAAAACATTTCAGAGGAGGTGGCGTTATGAGAAACAAAATATTTTTATTTTTTCTGGTTACTGCATTTTTATTGAGCTTTTCCATCACGTCTGAGGCACAAAAGGCTCCGGCAAAGGCTCCTGCCGCAGCACCAGCGAAAGCAGCTGCACCAGCGAAGCCTATCATCATCGGGGCACCGACTTCGCTGTACACACCCTTTGGAAGGGATGGAGTGAAAGCCGTGAATCTGGCTGTGGAAGAGATCAATGCAAAGGGCGGGGTTTTAGTAGGCAAAGAGAAACGTCCCTTCAAAGTGGTTCAGACAGATACCCGAGATGGTGAACCTGCCACTCCGACTCATGACGCCCTGATGGCCTATGAAAAATTAATCTTGGAACAGAAGCCTCATGCCGTTGTAGTCGGGCCTTTTCGATCCGAATTTCTCATAGCCAGTATGGATCTGGTAGCAAAACACAAATTCCCTCAACTTGGCACCATTGCCCAAACTCCTGCATTCCAGAGACAGTTTAAAACCGACCCGGAAAAGTATAAGTATCTCTTTCGAGTCACCACTGACTCTACAATCCCTGGAATGTATATCTCCCGTACCCTGGATATCCTTAAGAAGGATTACAAACTTGAGAGCATTTACATTCTCTACCAGGACACTTTATGGGCCAAAGCATTTGCAGATGTCGTAAAAAAACATTGTCAGGAAACGGGTTGGAAAGAAGTAGGTTATGATGCTTATGCGGCGGGCGCCTCTGATTTCTCACCCGGACTAACTAAAGCAAAGGAGGGAAAGGCTCAGGTGATTGCCATGATGTGGGATGTTCCGCTCGGCGCCGGGATTTTTGCCAAACAATATGTGGCCATGCAGGTGCCTGCTCTCCTCATCGGGTTTATCCCGCCCATCGCAGCACCTGGAGCGGTGAAGACCGTAGGAGCTGAAGTGGAGCATAGCATTGCGGTCGAATTTCCGGTAGGTGCCTCTCTGCCGCTAAAAAAGGTACCCAAAACGGTTGAGTTTCTTGACAAATTTAAAAAGAAGTATAAAGAGCTTCCTGAAGCTCCGGCTGTAAACTCATCTGCCTATGACTCTGTTTTCATTCTTGCCCAAGCCATCGAACGTGCTGGAACCCTCGATGCAGATAAACTCGTTGCAGCTCTTGAACAGACCGACTATAAGGGAGTATCCGGAAGAATAAGATTTAGCAAGGAAACACACACAGCGATTTTTGGGGATAAGGATCCTAATGAAACCGGCATTTCAGTCGTGTTCCAGTGGCAGAAGGATAAGACAGGGCAGCTGGTGCGGGTTCCTTTCTATCCGGATTTTCTGGCCGAAGGGAAGATACTACTTCCTCCATGGATGAAATAGTGTTGATACATTTTTGTAGGGCGTGATCCCCGACCACGGCGTTAATAGGTGCGTTCGGGGAACGCCCCCTACATTTTTTTGTTTTTATTTAACACTAAGATCTGCAATCTGAAATCTAAAATCCGAAATTAAATTATGTCTCTTCTGATCTATGGCACGATAACGAGTATCATTTTGGCTCTCTATGCTATGGGATTTAGTCTCACTTATGGAATCAGTGGGCTGGCCAATTTTGCCCATGGCGCTCTTTATATTCTCACTGGATATTCGATCTGGTCTTTTATAAACCATCTTGGTCTTCCTTACTACTTATCTGCCCCGCTTTCTGTGGTCATCATCGGGCTTTTTGGATTTGTTATCTATTGGGTGCTCTTGCTCCGAGTACGAGGTGTTCCTCTTGCTGAGCTGATTGTCACTTTTGCAGCTGGCGTGGCGATTTTGGAGCTATTAATGTGGAAGGGGTTCTACGGCATCCAGTATAGCCTTCCCCTTTTCGTCAAAGGAGGAGTGAGAATAGGGGGAGTCGCGGTGGATTACCAGCGCCTCTTTGTGGCAGGCACCGGATTGTTCTTAGTGGTCCTCTTATATCTCTTCGTTCATCATACGAAGATCGGGCTGGCTTTTAGGGGGATGGCACAGAATGAACGGACAGCCCTCTCTGTAGGAATCGAATCAGATTGGATCGGATCACTGAGCTTAGCCTTTGGTTCCGCTTTAGCCTCGGTTGCGGCAGTGGTCGTTCTTCCTCTGGGGATTATGGAATCAGCCATTGGGTATGAGGTCTTGATCTACGCGCTCGCCGTGGCCATTGTTGGGGGCTTGGAAAGTACCTCCGGAATGATCGCTGGAAGCTTTATCATTGGTTTTGGCCAAGTCGCCGCTGCGAGGTACATCGGCCCGAAATGGATGATCATTGTCCCCTTGACGGCCATTGTCTTTGTCTTGGCGATCAGACCTTCTGGTCTGTTTGGTCAATTTAAGGAACTGGAGGAAAGGATTTAGGATGGTTGAGGCAGAAGCCCGATACCGTAAGAAGCGGTTAGACAGAGGGATTAAGGTAAGGGCTGACACCATTTTTGCCATTGCCTCATATAGGGAGATGCTGTATCTGATTCTGCCCAGGGCTTTACCTGTTGTTGGATTACTCGTTTTACCATTCGTGTTTACAGGTTATTGGGGGAAAGTTCTCGTTTATGCCTGTGTCTATGGCCTTCTCGCTCTGAGCTGGGATCTTTTAGCCTCCTGTGGTTTATTTTCTCTGGGACAAGCCTTCTTCTTGGGTATTGGAGCTTATATAGCCGGTACCATGAGTTATTACTTTCATTGGCCTCCTGTCATTACGGTACCCATAGCAACCCTGGGTGGAGGCGTGATCTGTGCCGCCTTACTCTCACCTGTCGTAAGACTAAGGGGAGTCTATTTTGCCATGGTGACCCTGATGCTGCCCTTGCTCCTCATGAAGATGATCGAAACGACTGGAATCTTTGGAGGTACGCACGGACTGTCCGCGCTCAAGCCTCTTCCAAAAGGATGGATAGGAGGCTATTTAGTGGTGGTTGTTTTTATGGGATGTATTTTCATCTTTCGAAGACTGATTAATGAAGATTACGGTCTCGTTTTGAGAGCAATTCGGGATGATGATCGTGCCGTCATGAGTGCTGCGATCAATATCTACTGGCGAAGAATTCAAGCCTTATTCATTGCTGGAGCAACGGGAGCCTTTGCCGGTGCCTTTATGACCCATCATTACCAGTTCGTGGGCATGAGTGCCTTTGCCCTTGACTATTCGATCTTACCCGTTGCCGCTGCCGCTTTGGGAGGGCCCGGCACTTTTGCTGGCGCAGCCTTAGGAAGTATGATTCTGGTACCCCTCTCTGAGGCCCTGCGGGCCTTGGGGGGGATGAGAATAGCGATCTACTGTGTCATTCTGATTTTGAGCGTGGTCGTTTTGCCAGAGGGCATTTTCCATTATATTGAAAGAAAATACCACCAGTTTGAAAGGTTGGTGAGGGTCGGATAGGATGGAAGGTGAAGCGATCTTAAGAGTTGAGAGACTCAATAAACATTTTGGCGGTGTTCAAGCGGTCCTCGATGTGAGTTTCTCCCTCCGAAAAGGAGAATTCTTGGGGATGATCGGACCCAATGGATCTGGAAAGACCACACTTGTCAATCTGATCACTGGCTTTGTTAAACCTGCCTCAGGAAAGGTGATCTATCGGGGAGAGGAGATTACAGGGAAGAGACCCTATACCATCGCCGGTCTCGGTATTGTTCGAACCTTCCAGATGGTGAGACTTTTTTATAATCTTCCGGCTTACAAGAATCTTATTATCCCTTTATCCTCCTCACGGGTAAAAAAACTTAGAGGAGGTGAATATGGTGAAAGGGATGATGTCGCTGTCGACCTATTAGATGACATGGGATTTGAGCGGGATTCCTTCGTCCCTTATAAATTAGCCGGTAGCCTTCCTCACGGATATCTGAAGCGTCTTGATCTTGCCCGAGCCATGGCACTCCGTCCGGATCTATTGATCCTCGATGAGCTCTTCTCTGGTATGGCCATGTCAGAGGTTGCCAGCACTCTACCCCTCATCGAAAAATTCCATGAAGAAGGATTGACGATCATTATGATTGAGCATAGATTGAAGGAGCTTTTTCGTGTTGTGGATCGGGTGTTAGTTTTGAATTATGGCCAGAAGATTGCCGAAGGAACTCCTCAAGAAGTGATGAATGCCGAAGCCGTTAAAAAGGCATATCTCGGGATTGATGTTGAGATAAAGTGACCCCTCTCTTGTCATTCCTGCGAATGCAGGAATCCAGGAGGAGATAAAGCATCGTGGATTCCCGTTTCCTGAACCTGTCAGGAACAGATTTCACGGGAATGACAAAGCAATGGTTGTATGATGCTCGACATAAAAAACCTGATGGTCTTCTTTGAAAATGCCCTTGCCCTCAATGATCTCAGTTTGGAAGTGGGAAGAGGGGAGATCGTCGGTGTCCTCGGATCCAACAGCGCTGGAAAGACCACCTTGATGAACACGATTTCAGGCTTGATCCTTGATATGAAGAAAAAAGAGGAACGGAGAGGCGGTGAGAGGATCAGTGTCCTTGGCGAACTGCAATTTGAGGGAGAAGATATCCTCGATATGAAACCGAGCGAGAGGGTGAAGAGAGGGATCGTTCTCAGTCGGGAAAGGCATCCCATCTTCCGCGACAGTGATGTGGTGGAGAATTTGAAGATTGCCGGATACCTCCGCAAAAGAGACGAGGTGAAGGGAAGGATCGAATTCATTTTTCGACTTTTTCCCCATCTGAAGGAACTCAAGAGAAGAAAAGCAGGACTGCTGAGCGGGGGAGAGCAGCAGATGCTCGCCATAGGGATTGCACTGGTCGCAAAGCCGCGTCTGTTGCTTATGGATGAGCCTCTTTTAGGATTGAGCCCTATGCTTCAGGCCGACTTGGCTCGGGCGATTAAAGACATACGCGAGGAAGAGATCACCGTACTGGTGACCGAGCAGTTCGCACGGACCCTTCTCCCTATCATCGATCGAGGATATGTGATCGAAAACGGAATGCTCGTCTTCACTGGTACGAGGCAAGAGCTTTATGATAACCCGGAGGTCAAATCCGCATATCTGGGGATATAGGCAGCCAATGGCATAGAGCAGAGGGCATAGGGCAGAGCGTACCCCCCACCTTAGTCCTCCCCCACTTGCGGGGGGAGGAGAGGAGGGGGGCACCATGCACTTTGCAATAAAAACGATGGAATTACTCGCTGGTACCATTTACGGTTCTTTCGAAGAAGTGGTGAAGAGGGATCCCGATCAGGCAGCACTGATCTATCTCGGTGAGAAATACTCTTATTGTATACTGAGGGAGATGGTTCTTAAATTTGCAGCCTCTTTACATAAATTAGGTATCGGGGAAGGGGACAGGATGATTTTGAACCTCTATAATCTTCCCCAGACCATGATTGCCTGGTTAGCATTGCAGCGCCTCGGTGCGACACCCATCCTCGTGGCCCCTGTGTATACTTCTTATGACCTTAAATATTTGGCAAAGGATAGTGGAGCTGAGACAATATTGTGTATGGATACGAACCTCAGATATGTGGTCGAAGTTTTTTTAGAAACCCCTATTAAAAGGGTGATTGCAACGAATATGATCGACCTTGTCCCATGGTGGAAGAGGCTCATTAGCAAAGGTTTTAATAGAGTTCCAAAAGGGAAGATTCCTTTAGGAAAAGATTTTTTCTCTTTTAACAGTCTTTTAAAAGAAGGTCGTCCTTCATCTCTTCCCCCTTTTCAAGGAAAGGAATGGGACAGGATCGCCCTCATGCTCTATACCGGTGGCACGACTGGCTTTCCAAAAGGTGTGCCTATATCGGAAAAACTGTTTCTTAAAAGATCCCTGGAGTGGAGGAGCGCAAGCGAGGGGGTAACCCCCTTAGGACAATGTATTACAGTGCTATCCGCTCCCCTCTACCACATCATAGGTGAGATGGATGGAATTTCGCCCTTGATTGTTTGTGGTGAGACAGTCATCCTTCTCCCCCGGGTCGTTCTGGATGCACTTTTTGATCATATTCAGCGATATAGGGCGACGAATATGTTTGCTGTTCCTGCAATGTACCGAATGATCCTTGAACATGACCGTATTGATGACTATGATCTCAGTTCCCTTCGATACTGTGGGACAGGTGGCGATGCGATGCCAGTAGAAGTAGGCAATCGTTGGTTAAAGAAATTCAAGATTCCTCTATATCAGGGTTATGGAGCAACCGAACTATGTGGCGCCATCTCCCTCTCTTATGCCAAGGATGGAATTCCACCAGAAGGCGCTGCGGGCAAGATTGTGCCCGATGATAAATTTAAACTTGTGGATCCTGAAAGCCTCGAAGATGTCCCTCTCGGCGAACCAGGAGAGCTTTTGGGTACCTGTGACTATGCTGTAAAAAGTTATTGGAATAAATCTGAAGAGACTGCCGAATGCTTTCTGAATATTGGAGGCGAGATCTGGTACAGGACGAAAGATATTGTCCGCGTCGATGAAAACCGTTGGCTTTACTTCATGGACCGATCTGTGGATATGATCAAACATAAAGGTTATCGCATTGCCGCTGCGGAAGTGGAGAGAATACTTCAAGCCCATCCTGCGGTATTGTCTGCCTGTGTGGTGGGTGTTCCCGATGAGAGTGTTGGTGAGCGAATCAAGGCCTTTGTTGTTCTTAAGACCGATGTGAGAGGTGTAAGCAGTTATGAACTCACAAAGTGGTGCAAGGAGAGATTGGCTCCTTACAAAGTTCCTCAGTATATTGAATTCAGGGATATGCTTCCCAAATCGAAGGTGGGGAAGATGTTGAGACGGGAGATGAGAGAAGAGGAACGTCGAAAGATATGGGAATGAGGGGATAAGAGATGAATCTTCGCAGTTTTACCATTTATGACCTGTTTAAGAGGAACGCGAGGTTATCTAAGGAGAAAACAGCAATTCTCGTGGACGGCAAGGAGATCACTTTTGGAGAATTATTTGATCAGGTAAATATTCTAACCGGATGGTTCGCTTCCAAAGGGATTGCAAAGGGCGATCGAATTGTTGTCTTGAGCAAGAACTGTCCTCAACTCTTCACCTTGATGGGAGCCATTGCTGCGAAAGGCGCCATTATGGTTCCCATCAATTTTCGTCTGACGATTGATGAGATAAAATACGTCCTCACTGATGCGGAGCCAAGGATGCTCTTCTTTGAACCCGATTTCGAAAAGATGATTCCAGAACTTTCAGCTGCCTGTCCCTCCATAAAAGAGTTCATCATTTTTAGCTCGGCCTCACAGACATACACACCCTATGATTCAGTGATGCATCATCAACCAGGAAATCCAGTGGAATTAAGCGATGATGATCCATTCGTCATGATTCATACAGCAGCGATCCAAGGGAGACCTCGTGGCGCCCTCGTCAGCCATCGAAACGTCGTCTCCTGTTCAATTCAATCCATTGATGTGATTGGTCTGACCCATGATGACACCTACTTGAACATTCTTCCCCTGTTTCACATTGCAGGTCTGGTCGCTGCTCTGACGATCGTGCATGTCGGAGGAAGGAATGTGATCGTGTCGAAATTTGATCCGAAGGCTGCGGGAAAGCTGATCGATCAGGAGAAGGTGACCCTCATTGGCGACTTTCCACCCATCCTTGTTCAATTGCTCGATGAACAGTCCAAGGGAGAATTCACTCTTTCTTCCCTGAAGAACGTGCTGGGCATAGAGTTGCCTGATACGATCAAGAAATTTGAAAGCCTAGGATACGGTCAGTTCTGGCTGGTCTATGGTCAGACAGAGACGATGGGACTTACCTGTATTGGCCTAAACCAAGAGAGGCCAGGATCCGCTGGAAGACAGGGGCCTCTGGTCGATCTAAAGATTGTGGATGAGTTTGATCGTGAGGTGGAGAGAGGAAAAACGGGTGAGATTGTGGTCCGTGGGCCTCTGGTCTTTCAGGGATACTGGAGATCAGAGGAATTGACAAAATATACGTTTAGGGAGGGTTGGCATCATACAGGGGATATGGGCCGTCTGGATGAAGACGGCTACTTATGGTTCGCGGGTAGAAAGGCCGAAAAAGAGCTGATCAAACCCGGTGGTGAAAATGTATACCCTGTCGAGGTTGAGAAGGTAATTCTTGAACATCCTGGGGTCACGGAAGTTTCAGTGATCGGGGTTCCTGATGCTAAATTTGGGGAAGGAGTGAAGGCCGTCTGTGTCTTAAAACCGAACGTAAAATTATCAGAACAGGAGCTGATCGATTTTGTGGGGGCCAGAATTGCCCGCTACAAAAAACCAGGATATGTGGCATTTGTTGACTCACTTCCCAAAAAGGCTGACGGTTCCATTGATCGAACAAAAGTGAAGGAATTGTACGGGAAGCAATAAATGAAACGGACATGAATCACGCCTGCCTGCGGTAGATAGGGACACGATTATGAATTTCGATCTGAATGAAGAGCAGAAAGAGATCCAGAGGGCTGCGGACGGATTCGCAAGAGGAGAATTTGATAAGGAGGTGGCTCTCGAACTTGAACGGACCCATCAGTTTCCTTTTGCGATCTTGAAGAAGGCGGGCAGCCTTGGATTTATCGGAATCCATTTTCCAGAAGCGTATGGCGGGCAGGGATATGGGATTTTAGAAAATGCATTGATCGTCGAAGCCTTTTGCCGAAGGGATTCCGGGATCGGTGTCTGCCTGAGCATTGCCTCTTTCTCCTCAGAGATCATTCTGAGGTTTGGAAACGATGGTCAGAAGAAGAGGTATCTGATCCCGCTCACGAAAGGACAGTCAATCTCTGCCGGTGCCTTTACCGAACCGGACCATGGAAGCGACATCACTCTTCTGAGAACGACTGCCGTGCAAGATGGAAATGGATATGTGATCAATGGGGTGAAGACGTTCATCTCGAATGGAACAATGGCCGATTTTATCATCGTTCTCTGCCAGAGCGATCCTGAAGCAAAGCCCAGCTACCGAGGTCAGTCCACCCTGATTGTTGAAAAGGGAAGTAAAGGCCTTGAAGTGAGCGATCTCGGCGAGAAGATGGGCATTAAAATGACGGCGACAACAGAGATGTCTTTCGATCAAGTGAGGGTCGCTGAGGAGAATCTCATCGGGGCCCTTAACAGAGGTTTTTATCAAGTGTTGGAGTTCTTTGATGAAAGCAGAGTCATGGTGGCTGCTCAAGCACTGGGGATTGCTCAGGGAGCCTTCGACCGAGCAATCGACTATGCAAAGAAGAGGGAACAGTTCAGTCAGAAGTTGGTTGAGTTTCAGGTGACCCAGCATAAATTGGCCGATATGGCCACACAGATCGAAGCAGCCCGATGCCTGGTTTACAAAGCAGGTTGGAACTTTGACCAGGGGAGAATCGACCCAAAATTAACCTCCATGGCCAAGATGTATGCGGGTCGGGTGGCTGTGGATGTGGCACAGGAGGCCATCCAGATCCTGGGTGGTTATGGATACATGTTGGAATACGAAGTGGAACGATATTACAGGGATGCGAGGATCACTGAAATCTATGAAGGGACAAGGGAGATTCAAAAAAATACGATCGCCAGCGCGGTGATTGGAAAGAGAGGATAGGAGAAAGCATGAGAAAAGTGGGAATCGTTGGAGTCGGTCACGGTAAATTTGGAGTCAGATCAGATGCCTCCCTTCGAGAGCTTGTTTTTGAAGCGGTCAAGGCATGCCTGGATGATGCAGGCATTTCTCTCAAAGAGGTGGACAGCATGGTGACAGGTGTGGCAGGGGATGAGTTCGCCTTTAACATTCAACCCTCTGCACAGGTCCACGACTATATCGGTTTTTATCCAAAGCCTAACTTTCGTGTTGAAGGTGCCTGTGCCACAGGAAGTGTTGCCTTGAGAGTGGGATGGATGAATATTGCTTCGGGTTTGGCTGATATTGTTCTGGTCGTCGGTGTGGAAAAAATGAACGAACTTCCTACCAACATGGCCACTGAGATCATGGGAAGGGCAGGGGATGCCATTTGGGAATACCCATTCGGGACAACCTTTCCCGGTTACTATGCGATGATCGCAAATGCTCATATGGCTGAATTCAGAACGACAGAAGAACAGTTAGCTATGGTGGCGGTGAAGAATCATTATTATGGTACCCTCAATCCATTTGCCCATATGCAGAAGGAGGTCGATCTGAATAAGGCCCTGAGCTCCTTTACCGTGGCCTATCCATTGAAACTTTATGATTGTAGTCTGATTACAGATGGAGCAGCAGCCGTCCTCCTCGCCTCCGAGGAGAGAGCAAAAGCGATCTCGAAGAAACCGGTTTGGATAGCCGGACTTGGCTTGGCTACAGATTCAATGAGACTCGGTGATAGAAAGTCATTGACCTCTCTTCAAGCCTCTCGTGAAGCAGCTAAAACTGCTTATAAAATGGCAGGGGTTGGACCAGGAGATATTGATATTGCTACGGTCCACGACTGTTTCACCATTGCTGAGATTGTAGCTTATGAGGATCTCGGATTCTGTGAGAGGGGAGAAGGAGGAAAGTTGATTGAAGCGAAAGAGACTTATGTGGATGGTCGGATTCCAGTGAATGTGGACGGAGGACTGAAGGCGAAAGGCCATCCCCTTGGAGCCACAGGTGTGTCCATGGCAATTGAAGTCACAAAACAGTTAAGGGGAGAGGCAGGGCCAAGGCAAGTGAAAGATGCAGAGATCGGCTTGACCCACAATGTGGGAGGATCCGGGCAGGTAGCACTCATTCATATCTTCAGGAGGGGGTAGAATGGAATTCAGGAATTTTTCTCTTTTCATCAACCAGACGAAGGTAAGCCGGTTTGCTGACGAACTCGGAGCGGGAAAGATTATGTCTACCTTATGTAAGAGATGTGGCAAGCAATACTATCCTCCACAGGCTGACTGTCCATCCTGTATGGGAAGTGAGATGGAATGGAAAGAACTTAAGGCAGAGGGTAAACTCATTACCTTCACGAAGATTCATGTCCCTCCAGAACATTTCGCAGTTCGGCAACCCTTGATGCCCTTTTCGAGTGTCCAATTTGAACCCTGTCCGATCGGACTTTTGGAGGTCGAGGACGGTTTAAGGATCATGGGTTGGATACCCAAGGTCGATCTGAAAAAAATTCGGGTGGGGATGAAGATGAAGGCATCGCCACAAACCCTTCCTGACGGCAAACTGACAATCATCCTCGAACCAATATGGTGAAGTTATGAGTTCAGAGTTCGCAGTATAAAACTGAAATAGAAAAATTCTAAAGTCAAATTTGATAATGCGTTTGTATTAGTAACGACCCCTGCCACCGTAATTGGATCTCCCCCCTCGACCCCCATGCCCTCCTGGTCCTCCCCGGTTAGGGCGAGGGCGAGCTTCGTTGACATTCATCTGGCGGCCGAGGAGTTCTTTTCCGTTCAGGTTCGCAATTGCCGTCCGAGCCTCATCTCGATCAGGCATTTCGACAAAGCCAAAACCTCGAGGTTGGCCAGTATACTTATCTCTCACGATGGTGGCTGAGCTCACTTGGCCGAAGGCTTTAAAGGTCTTTTGAAGATTCTCCTCTGATACGTCAAATGATAGATTCCCCACGTAAATGTTCATTGTCTCTCTCCTCTCTTAAGATTCGGCAAAACCCCTCAGTCTCTCTGCCCGACTGGGATGTTTTAACTTCCTTAGGGCTTTTTCCTCAATCTGCCGGATCCGTTCTCGTGTCACGTTAAAGTCTTGTCCCACTTCTTCGAGGGTATAATCGTGTTTCTCCCCGATTCCAAACCGCATTCTTAGAATCTTTTCCTCCCGCTTATCCAAGGTCGAGAGGACAATTTCAGTCTGCTTTGCCAGATTGGAACTGATGGCAGCATCCTGAGGAGAAATGGATCCCTTATCCTCGATAAAGTCCTCAAGACGGCCATCCTCCTCCTCGCCAACGGGGGTTTCGAGTGAAATGGTTTTTTTACTGGCCCTTAGAATCTTCTGAACGTGATGAAGAGGCACCCCCATTTTTTCGGCGATCTCTTCCAGAGTGGGTTCTCTTCCAATCTTCTGAACGAGAGATCGAGAGGTCCGGTTCAGTTTGTTGATGACCTCGATCATATGGACTGGGATGCGTATGGTCCGGGATTGATCGGCAATGGCACGGGTGATGGCTTGCCGAACCCACCACGTGGCATAGGTACCGAACTTATAGCCTCTTTGGTATTCAAACTTTTCCACCGCCCTCATTAACCCAATATTCCCCTCTTGAATCAAATCCAGAAACTGGAGCCCGCGGTTCATATATCTTTTGGCAATGGAGATGACCAATCGCAAGTTGGCCTTGATCAATTCAGTCTTCGCTTCCCTGACCCTGGTCTCTCCTTTCTCTATCGCCCTCAACGCCTCTTTCAGCTGCTCAGAAGAGAGGCCACACTCCGCCTCCATCCTAATTATTCTACGTTTGAAATTTTGGATAGTCCTATTCATCTCCCCCAAATCTTTTCGTTCAAGGTTTACTTTCCTGTTCTTCAGAGACTTTTTGGCTCCTTGAATTGAGATCCCTAAGTCTCCCCCAAATTTTTTTACCTCCTGTTGAGCCTTTTCCATTTCAATGTCCCACTGCTTCAGTCTCTGAATGATCTTGTTGATCTGCTCTTCTCGCAAGTTGATCCGTTTAAAAGCATCCAGAATTTCAGCCTGTTTTTTGCCAATCTCTACCTCGATCTTCTTTTTAGAGGACTCCCTTTTCATGTGCTTCAACTTCTTTTGAAGAAGTTGAATTTTGTTCGTTCCCTTCTGAATCTTATTGATGAGTCTAAGGACCCTTCTTTTTTGAAATATTTCTTCTTTGATATTCGTCTCCTCGTCGTCGATCTCATTGGTGATCTCACCGATTTTAGTCTTCCCGGTTCGGAGAGCCTTTTCAAGGTTGCTAACTTCCCGAATAGAAATAGGACAGTTCAGAACCACACTGAGAACCTCCTGGTGTCCCCTTTCGATCCTCTTAGCCACCTCCACCTCTCCCTCACGGGTCAATAGTGGAAATGATCCCATCTCCTTTAGGTAGATTCGAACGGGATCGATCGCCTTCCCAGGAAGACCAACATATCCATCTCCAACGGGTTCCTCCTCTTCCGTTGATTGAGTACTCTCATTCTCCGTTTCGATTCCTGGAAACTCAACGCCTATATCGATGTCCAACCCATCGGCTAACATTATGGGATCTTGGTTCGGTTCAAATAGGTAAGTTTTTTCTGAAAGCCGTTCTTTCAAACTTTCCCCCTTAATCCAATTTCTCTGTATCAAAGTTATTCCTAATGAAAACGGCGACGGGCTCCCTCAGGCAAGGATAAACATCAATGCTCGATAAAAAACCGCAAAGAAGTTGTTTAGAGTTCTTTGCGGTTTTCTCCGTCTCGGGACTAAAGCGGACTCTTTGCAACTAAACTCTAAATTACTATAAACTAATTTCAGCTGAGTAGCAAGGAAATATTACGCCAGCCACCTCTTTCTTCTTCGGTAATGTTTCACTTCCCGATAGCTTTTTCGTTTGCCCAACTGGCTGAGCCCGAGATAAAACTCTTTTATGTCTTCATTTTCCCTTAACTTGGAGGACGGGCCGTCCAAGACAACCCGTCCGTTCTCCATCACGTAACCATAGTCTGATGTGGAGAGGGCAATCTTTGCATTCTGTTCCACCAGAAGGATAGAGGTTCCTTCTTCCTGGTTGATCTTCCTAATAATCTCGAAGATCTCCTTGACGAGCAGGGGACTGAGGCCGAGAGATGGCTCGTCAAGAAGCATCACCTTTGGATGGGCCATTAAGGCCCGGCCCATGACTAGCATCTGTCTTTCGCCCCCAGAAATGTAGCCGCTTACCCGTCGCTTCAGATCTTTCAGTCTTGAAAAATAATGATAGACCAGTTCAAGATCTCTTGAGATCCCCTCCTTATCGTTTCGGACATAAGCGCCTACGCGCAGATTTTCCTCGACGGTGAGATGTTCGAAGAGGCGGCGACCCTCCATCACCTGGACGATTCCCATGCGGACAATCTCTTCAGGGATCTTATCCTCAATCCTCACACCGTCAAACTCGATGCTTCCATCCGTCACTTCTCCCAACTCTGTTTGGAGAACCCCTGAGACGGCCTTTAAAGTGGTCGTCTTACCTGCACCATTGGCACCCAACAGAGAAACGATCTTTCCTTCGAGGACTTCGAGGGAGACCCCTTTCAGAACCAGGATCACATCACTGTAAATAACTTCGATGTTATTGAGACGAAGCATCTTCGTACTTTAATGTGAAATGTCAAAGTTCAAAGTTCAAATGAAATCCAAAGCCCCAATGAAAAAATTTATTAAAAATCTTTTGACATTAAGTCATTTGGCATTCATTTGACATTTAGATTTTGAAATTTGGCATTTCATTTTTTAATTGGTGCTACAAACTCCAGGGTCGTAGTCGCTACTGCTCCCGAGTCAGCGCCAGAAGCCTTTATCTTATAGACCCCGGGAGGAATGGGATTGAGCGTCTTTGGGTCCGGAGCTAAAATAGGAGTCCATCCCACTCGAAAGATGGTGTTCAATTTAGCTGTCACAGGAACCTCTCCTTTGAAGTTGCCCGCATCATCGGCTTGGCCAAAAGCGATTCCCACATCCTCTCCAGGTTTGACCCCTTTCATCTCCACACCTTGGGGGAGGACCATATCAACCACTACCATCTCCTTTGGGGACCACCCTGTGCCAGTAAACACGATAGGAACCCTCAGGATCGCTGGGAATGCCAATTCCACTTTTTCAGGAGTGACGGCCACCGTCGCCTTTGGTTTCGGAGGTGGAAACAGGGCCTTGCAGGCTACGAATGACAAAAGGATCACCACGATACTGAAAATGACCATGATCTTTCTGAAGGAATTCATCGTTTTTCCCCTCCTTTCCTTTTAAAATTTGTGAAGGGATACGGCATCAGGGGTCTTTTTCCAATCTGATATGGAGACAACCTTTCCTCCCCGAACCTGATAAAACTTGACCTCCCAACTTCCTCGGCGAGACGTTGGGCTATAGGCACAGGGTCCTTGGAGGCCGGCCCTCTCCACGCCTGTCAGTCTTTGGTAAGTCCGGTAGATGACCTCTCCGTCCAGCTTTTTATAGCCCACCTCTTTCAAAGCGATTTTGAGTGCTGCCTCGAATGTCATCGCCCAGGACATCCCAATGGTATAGACCTCATTCATATCTTCAAGTTTTCCTCGACCATATTTCACCCAGAGGTTTGCCAAGGGATGCTTTCTGGCATCGTCTCCTCTAAGATAGTAAGAAACAATGATGGTCCCTTCCAAAGCATCGGGATGGAGCCGTACACCGAGGGAAGTAGGTCCCCAGTAGTCGCAGATGAACTGAATGGTTTTGGTCAGCCCAAGTTTGTGGGCGTCGCGAATCACATTGGTCGGTGTTGGATCAACTCCTCCAACGAAGATATAGTTGACCTCTGCCTTTGCCAATCGGGTGAGGTAGACGGTGTGATCCAGTGTCCCCGGTGGAAAAAACTCCGGTGGTGCTAAAACCACTCCCATCTTTTCAGAATACTCTTTTCCGCCCCTGAGAAATTCCTTGCCATAAGGGTTATCCCAGGAGATATAACCCGCTTTGGGCATTCCGGGTTTCCCTTTTGCTTTCCAGTCCGACAGAATCCAGTCGACCGTAGCAGCAAAAGAATCCTGATAGGCAGGGCCCCAGATGAAGACTCTTCCGAGATGGGCCTGAAATTCTCCATCTCCAGGGACGAGTAGAACAATTTTATCCTTTGTGGCCAGAGGAGCCACCGCTTTACCAATGGGGGTGCCAATGGCATTGGCCACCAGGAGTTTGGGTTCAACTCGATACCGTTTGTAGGCAGACACACCCCTGGCGACATCGTATCGAGTATCGACGCCGATGAACTTTATTTTCACACCGTCCACTCCCCCTTTAGCGTTGAACTCTTTGATATAGTCCTCACACCCCATATCGGCGGGGACGTTCAGGCCTGCAATCGCTGCGGTGTAATCTGCCAGACTGAGATAGGTGACAAACTTTTCCGCTCCATCACTCTGGATCACCCCCATCAGAAAAAGAAAAGAAAGAGCAACGATTCCACACAACATTCTTTTCACTTTCATCATAACCTCCTTTCCTTTTGGATAAACAATGACCAATGTCAAATAACAAATTTCAAATGAATGTCAAAATCCCTGCCTGCCAACAGGCAGGTTTGAACCTTGGGCTTTGACATTTGGCATTTTGCCTCTCGATCACCTCCTTTCCTGTTATTAATGAGCAAATGGATAGAGCCGATACGAAGCCTTGAAGATTTCCCAGCGATGGGCCAATCCCCTTGGTTCAAAGATCAAAAAGAGGATGAGGACCGTACCGAATACGGAGACACTTAACGAAGCGGCTGGGTGGATCCCGATCCATGGAAAGACTGTTGCCAGAAACGGGGCTGCGAACATGACACCCTCATCCAAAAGGCGAAGGAAGATCACTCCGAAAAAGACACCGGGA
>Ga0315314_1001633_pt1 | contig 19838 bp, 17 predicted proteins | sample TDP9_MG_FD_203631 | JGI IMG/M metagenome (GOLD analysis project Ga0315314, IMG submission 203631) | Freshwater sediment microbial communities from Lake Towuti, South Sulawesi, Indonesia - TDP9 | ecosystem: Environmental > Aquatic > Freshwater > Lake > Sediment | place: Indonesia: South Sulawesi... | reverse complement strand
GATAATACTTGGTTCCCATTCGGCTGGGGCTGGAACCTTTTGGGAACCAAGTATTATCCATGGAAGCCGTTCTTTTCGTGGGCTGTTCCCTATATTCAAATAGCGGCTTTGCTTCTTGGCCTAATCCTATCTATCAGGACGGTGCACGTGATATCTAAAAGGATGTTTCCAACGGGCAAGCAGGCTTTCAGGGGCGCTATTCCCATGGTTGTCATGCTGGTTGGATACACGGTGTTGCTCTTGTGGCTCTGGGTTGGATGACAATGAGGGAGCGATGAGCATGTACAAACGTGAAATTCTTGCAGCTTTCTTGATTTTCGCAGTTGTCGTGCCGATTCCAGCAGCTATTGCTTACTATAGCCATTCATTGTTTCTGCCGAAAGAGCACATTTCAGTCATCGCTAGGCAATATGAATTTGAACCAGATGAAATCGTTGTAAACAAAGGCGCTGTAGTTACTCTGCTACTAACTAGTGAGGACGTTGTACATGGGTTCAAGATACTAGGTTACGATGTCATGGAAAACTTTTACCCAGGCGTGCCCGCCAAGGTCGAGTTTGTTGCCGATAAAGCAGGTGATTTCGACTTTATTTGCGACATATACTGTGACAAGGGCCACTGGGAAATGAAAGGAAAGCTGATTGTTCAGGATTCCACGCCTCCAGGAAGCCTACAAGTGATTGTAAAAGATGCTGAGTCGAAACCGATAACCGGCGCGTTTGTGACCGTAACAGGTCCAGTCAATAAGAACGGACTTACAGATAACGATGGGCAATATAACTTTGACAGCATTTTCGTAGGCCTTTATTCAGTCACTGCATCCAAATCTGGTTACGCCTCCAACACCACTACGGTGACTGTGAATAGCCAGGAAACGGCTGTCATCACAATAATTCTGACTGAATCAGTTCAAGTTAAGGAGTTTCATGTTGATGCATGGATTCAAGAAGATGGGGGGTTCATGGTGCAAGAAAGCAGTGACAGAAAAACAATCACGGTTAACAAAGGCGATACAGTCAGACTAGTTGTTACAGCTAAGGACACGTCGCACGGTTTTGGTATAGATGTATTCAACGTCGACACAGGCGAAATCATTACAGGAGCCACAAAAACAGTGGAGTTCGTTGCATCAACGGAAGGGACGTATACATACCATTGCACGATTTCATGCAGTGCCAAACACATTGATCAAAAAGGAACGCTTGTTGTGCAGCCTTAGTTGATTCGAATACAATCGTCTGTTTGTGTATCTATTGTTTACTTGGTCCTAGCGATTTTGTTCCAGATTTCCAGAAAGGTCTTGTAGTTTGACTCTAACTCATGCGAAATGAAGTACATTAGACCATATTTTTTTCCAGCAGTGGTGAGGAGTTTGTTGTCAACAAGAAGGTCCAAGTGATGCCTGACTGTTTTGTAGTCCAGGCCGAGTAGTTCAGTCAACTGATTTGCGCTTAGAGGCCGGTCTTTTAGGGCAATGATTATTTTCGCTCTGGTTATTCCACCCTTGGTTCCTGCAATTATCCACCAGAGTTGCTGTGTGATTGGCTCAGGCACTTTTGGGGACCTTCATTGGAAAGCTACCTTTAGAAAACCGTGTGCTATTTAACTTTGCCACCTTGGAAATGCCCCTTATTTTTGACTGGTTTGTAAGAAGATGATAAATTAGCCCTGTATTCTAATCTAGGGGAGGAGAAGAGCAAGTTTAGAATCGGTTAGAAAGGATGACCCGACCCTATTCTTTCATGAGGCTTGGAGGGCTGGTGACGTTTTGAGTTTCTCGAGAAGCCTGTTTGGTGAGACTACATTTCTGTTTAGCCCTAGTTCTTTTGGGGGCAAACCGAACGCTAAGCCTATGAGTTGTGAGATGAATAGTATTGGCAGTCCTATTTCAATGTCAAAGTGTTTTTCAATATCTCTTTGTTTGGCATCGAGGTTGAAGTGACACATAGGACAAGGCGTGACTATGCAATCAGCCTGAACGTTTTTGGCTGTGAGTAGTGGCATCTTGGTCATTTCCATCATGACTTCATCGTCGGTGATTGCGAGTGATGCTCCACAGCATCGGGTCTTGTCTGGGTAGGATGCAACTTCCGCGCCGACTGCCCGAATCGCCTTGTCCATTGAAGTAGGATGCTCTGGGTCGTCAAACTTGCGGATGCTACTCGGACGCACGATCAAGCAACCGTAGTATGGCGCAACCTTCAAGCCTTTCAAAGGAACTTTGACGTGTTGGCGGATTTGATCAAAGCCTACGTCGTTGGCTAGAATGTCCATGTAATGCCTAACGCGCACTTCGCCCCCGTACTTGAGCCCAGCGTCGTTGATGACCTTGTCGATTTTTCCCTTCATATCTTGGTTTTCGCGAAGCATGGTGTTTGCCCGGGACAACGTGAAAAAACAGGCGCTACACAACGTAACCACATCCATTTTCATGTTTTCTGCCAAGGCAAGGTTACGAGTTGACAGCGAGATTGACAAGAGAGGGTTGTAAGCGTAAACAGCGTCGATTGCGCCGCAGCAGTTCCAGTCAGGTATTTCGACCAGCTCCACATCTAGATACTTGTTGACAGCTTTCGCCGACATCTCGTATTCTTTCGATGAACCGTGGATGGAGCAGCCTGGAAAGTACGCGTACCTCACTTCTGGTCCTCCTCACTCATAGCTTTCTTGAAAACCTCGCTGAAACGAGTTGACGAGTCAAGTCTAGAAGGACGGAGTTTCAGTTTCCCCTTTCTCAGCATTCGCAAGCCAAGGGAAACATTGTTCAATAATTCGCCTAGATCAGTCTTGTTTGCGAGTTTGATTTTGAGTTCTGCTTCATGCATTCTGCCATATTTGCCCACGATCTCTGTGAAAGCCTTGTGAAACTTGGGTTTGACTGCTACTGGTGCTGGCACGTTGTTCGTCATTGCCATGTTTTTGAAGCCTGACATTAGGGCCGGGATGTTTAAGCCTCGTGGGCATCGAGAGGCGCAAGTGTAGCAAGAAGCACATATCCATATGGTGTGGCTTGACAAGACCTCTTGCTTGAGTCCTAAATGCGCCATCTTTAAGACTTGCATGGGGCTGTAGTCCATGGCAAACCGAGCGTGACACGAACCTGCGCAGACACCGCATTGAATGCAATCGAGGATTCTGTCTCCACCTGGCATTTTCTTTATCTCTTCGACAAACGCTGGGTCAACGTTATTGACGGTGATTGCATGCGATGAGCTGTGTTTCATTTAATTGCCTCCTGCGATTGCTTGAGCAATTTCTCGACGCTTTTCGTCTGATACACGTCCCATCTTCGAGATTCTTTCGTCGAAAGTCTGGAACAAGTTGACTACTTTGTCATACTGTGGCAGCGTTGTTGTTGTCGAAACAATTCTCAACGATTCCACGCCGTATTTGTTTACCTCTTTCTTTATGCTGTTCACATGTTCTCTGACGCTATCTTCTCTAAATGAACTGTCGTCTCCCTCAATGAATATGATGCCATCTGCTCCAGTGGAAAACGCGTGCAACACATGCCTCAAGCCAACTCTACCGGTGCTTGGCACGGCGATAATCTTGACATTAGGTGTGTAAGGGATTCGAGTTTGCCCAGCGAGATCAGCTGAGCCATAAGCAGTGGTTTTCTCCAAGAATGCGATTATTCTGGGATGGTCGCCGTCTTCCATGTTTGTGCCACGAATCTGCGCCATCAGTTGCATGTCCGTTGAATGCTTGAGTTCGATGGCGTCAGTGGGACATTTTGGTAAGCAGATGCCGCAGCCGATGCATGAAATAGAGTTGATGGTAACTCCTTTTTGTGAAGATTCTATCGCTTTGGTTGGACAGTACTTAATGCATTCGCCGCATGAGTTGCATTTTTCAGGTATGATGTAGGCAATTTCAGGTGACACCGCGATTTCGCCTTTTCCGAGGAAAGTTGCCACCTTCGAGGCTGTTGCCATGGTTTCGATTGTTGTTTCTCTGATGTCCTTCGGTCCTAGCGCACAGCCAGCAGCATAGATGCCTTCCATTTTGGTGTCAACCGGTCTCAGTTTGTGATGTCTCTCCAAGAGGAAGCCGTCTGGTCCCAAATCAATACCCAACATCTTGGATACTTCACCAGTGCCGACGTTCGGAAGCAGGGCTGGGCTTAGCACAACCATGTCAAATGTTTCCTCGATCTGCCTGCTCAGTATGGTGTCCTCTGCTCTAACGATTAGGTTGTCGCCATTCGGAACAACCTCAGCTACCCTGCCACGGATGAATTTGACCCCATGGCTTCGTGCGTTGGCGTAGAATTCTTCATAGCCTTTTCCATGCGCTCGGATGTCAGTGTAGAACACCCACGGCTCGGCTTGGGGAAAGGCTTTGAGAAGTAGCAACGTATGCTTGATAGCGTTCATGCAGCCTATCTTGCAGCAGTAACTGATACCGGTGTCCATTCGGCTGCCCACGCATAGAACAAATGCCACCTTTTGGGGCGGCTTTCCATTCGATGGTCTATGAAGCCCCTGCAGCATTAGTCTCTCAAACTGAAGGTTGGTAACCACATCTGGGTGAAGCCCCCACGAATATTGGCCAAACAAGTTCCAACCGTTAAAAATCTCCTTTGATAATTCAGGAGTGAGTTGCTGATAGCCTGTACACGAGATTATGGCGCCGACATTGAGCGTTCGCGTTGTTTCCTTCTCATCGAAAATAATCGCCTTGCCTTTGCAGAATTTCTCACACACGCGACAGATTCCTTTATTGAACCAGAGGCACAGATCCTTGTCGATAACATATGAGCTTGGCACAGCCTGTTTGAACGGTAGATCAATGCATTTCTCCAGTTTGAGCCCTTCTTCATGCGTGCTAGGCTTCTTGACTGGGCATACACGAGAGCACTCGCCACATGAAATGCACTTTTCAACGTCAACGTAGCGCGGTCGGATTCTAACTGCAACCTCGTAATTGCCAGGTGACCCGTTTACGGAAACAGGCTCCGCCATCGTGATTATCTCAACGTTGGGATGCTGTGACACGTACACCATTTTCGGTGTGAGAATGCAGGCTGAACAGTCCAGGGTGGGGAAAGTCTTACTCAACTGAGCCATATGTCCGCCAATGCTGGGATTACGCTCAATCAAATACACCTTGTAGCCCTTGTCAGCCAGCTCAATTGACGCCAGAATGCCTGCGATTCCCCCGCCAATGACGGCCACATCTCGGTTGACTGGCATGCTCTCGGCTTCTAAGGGCTCGAGATATTGTGCTCGTTCGGTCACTCCGTGCACGATCGCTGTTGCCTTTTGGGTAGCTAATTCTTTGTCGTCATGAACCCAGCTGCACTGCTCGCGGATGTTCGCCATGTCAAGAAGATAATGGTTTAACCGGGCTCGTTTTGCGGCGCCTCTGAAAGTATCCAAGTGCATGCGTGGCGAACAGGATGCAACTACTACGCGAGTCAGTTTGCGTTCCTTGAGGTCATGTTCGATCATGTCTTGGCCTGGCTTGCTGCACATGTACTCGTAGGTTTCACACACCTCAACGCCCTTGCACTTGGCTATGGCTTCCTTAACCCTGACGACGTTTACGGTGTCGCTTATGTTTCCGCCGCAATGACAAATGTAGACGCCTATTTTAGGCTCGTTTTTTCCAGAATGTTCCGCAATTGTGCTTTTCTTTTGAGGCAATTAGGAAATCCTCTGAATTCTTGACTATCTTCACACGAGCTAATAAATATTTCATTTTTATCAATATTATGAACTTTATTCCACAAACCCGCGAGCGAACCCATAAGTACCGCAGACAACATTGAAGGTCGCAAGAAAGTGTGCCTAAAGGATGACCGCTAAGGATTCGTCGTCTCTAAAACTGATCGTAAAACTTTGCTCAGACAAGGCTGCCTTCGAAGCCCGAACCTCAAAAAGGCTGACTTTGAACATGGGCGAAGTGAAGCGAACACTCGAACAGTCTAAGCAGCACAGCATCATATTGGACACGCCGCACGTAATTATATTGAAAAGCGGGCGAGCAGAAATCACACTCAGCCGAGACGGCAGAATGTTGATCAAACGAGTCTCAAGCGATACCGAGGCTACACAAGTCGCAACAGAAATGATCAACGTATTATTCCCACAAGCGTCAAAGAAGTAGTTGTGATGGCAGAGGTGCGCGGCAATTTCTATATTGAAAGAACAACTGCGCCTCTCAAGCTACGTTCAATCATACGGTCAATGTCCAGCTTTTTCTCAGCCTTGCCAACTTCTTCAAATCTGGCGCGAGTTCGCGGCTGAGGCGGTGGACCAGTACAGCAAGATGCTGACTGGGTTGAAACGTCGAGGGTGCCGATTTTCCTAGCTATGCTTTCTACTTCGGTTTTGTTCATTCCGGCTAATGGTCGCAAAACCGTCACTTCAGATAGACTTTCAGTTTCAACGTGCAAGTTTCGAAGCGTTTGACTAGCATGCTCCCCAATTATCTCGCCAGTAACTATAGCTTCTGCGCCTTCCATTAGAGCGATTTTCTCAGCGACGCGATACATCATTCTTCTACAGAGAACGCAGGTTAGGTTGCGCGGACACTGTCTCAGCAGGTCAGCCAGATTGCCTCCATGAGGAATGATGTACATTTTGATATCCTGAGAAATTAGCTGTCTGACTTTTTTCACTACTTCCCTTGCTCTTTGCTGGGTTGTCTCATCAGCGAATGGAGAATTGTCAAAATAGGCGCATATCGGCGTTATGCCCTTTTTTGCCATGAGCCAGACTGCGACTGGTGAGTCTATTCCGCCCGATATTAGACAGACTGCCTTTTCCATAACATCTTTTTCAGTGCTGATGGATTCGATCATAGTTCTCATACAAGACCTTCTAGAGGAGGTCTCGTTAAACCTTTTGAAAGGAATCGGCGCCCAAGGTTTTGAAATCTTCTCAGGTCATAGCTTTGAGTGCCTTTGTCATCTCAATGAGGTAGAGCTTGTGCTTTGTGTTCTTCAGACTTGAGATGCTGTCAACTGCTTGCCGAAGGTACGTGTTTATTCTGTTTTCGCAATAACTGAAGGAACCTGCTTGCCGTAGGATTTGACGCAGTTCTTCCGCCTTGGGTTTTTTTGGCAGCCGACTTCCTTTCGTTAAGGCGCTAAACGTGTTTTCTAGTTGTTTCAGCTCAGTAGGATTACATGAGGAATAATAGTGGATGAGTGGAAGACTGGTCCTCCCGTTCTTTATGTCGTTCAAGAACAGAGTTCCCTTCCGGGTCCAGTCGAGCAAATCGTCTTTCACTTGATAGGCAATTCCGAAGTTTTCCCCAAACATTGAAAGCGCTCTGATCTCCGCGGGATTGCCTCCTCCAGCTACCGCTCCACAATATGTCGACGATTTGAAGAGAGAGGCTGACTTCTCTTTAATCTTCTTCAAGTATTGTTCCTCCTTAGCTACCCCCAGAGAAGAAGTGATGTCCATGTGCTCTCCATCACAGAGTTCAAGTGCGCTTTGCGCCACAGTCTTCAGTATCGTCTTCCCGTATTCTGATGCCAAGTCAACAGCAAGTGCAATTAACGCGTCTCCGGCTAAGATGGCTTCGTTTACCGACCACTTTTTGTGGACCGACGGTATGCCTCGTCGAAACTCGTCTCCATCTATTATGTCGTCATGAATCAAAGTGGCGGTGTGCATCAGCTCGAACGCTAAGGCCAACGACTTGACCCTTTCTTGTCTTCCGCCCACGCTTTCTGCGGATAATATAACGAGCAGTGGTCGCAGTCGTTTGCCTTCAGACAGAAGCGCATACTTGATGTGCGGTTGAAGATTTAGTTCTTGGAGTTTGGAGGCAAGTTTTGCCAATTCGTCGTCAATTTGGCGTTTGGTTTCAAGAATATATGACGTGAGGGACTTGTCAGCATAGCTATTTAGTGCGTATTCCTGTTTCATCTGTGACGCCGCTGGAGTTTAACCGATTAATAGATGTTTGAGTTAAAAAGTGTGATGTTTAAAGGTCCGCCTCAAGAGTCTGTGTCTAAGCTTTCTTGCTTCTGAAGGCTAGTAGCAGGTTGGCAACTCCAAGGAAAGCGCCGAGTCCAGCCAAACCTAGGACTATTGCGACGGGGCCAGGGAATGGTTCAGTCGTAAACCACGCTATATTCGCGTGTACCTCAGCAGCGCGTCCCGCGCGTATGAGTTGTCCACCGACATATCCCGCAACGCCGAGGAGCGTTGAAAGCCCTATGATCCCTATCTCTCCCAACACTAGGTTTAGCCATGCGAGGATGTTATTGACGTTGCCGCCTGTCGCTTTGGGAATCACGTAGTAGAGGGAAGCCAGTGCTGCGAATCCTGTGAAGCCTCCGATGAGCATTGCTAGGAAACCAAGATAGCCCCATGTGCCTGCTGAGCCACCTGCGATGTAGCGTGAAATATCGCGGTTGACTAGGAGGGGGAAAAGCGTCCACCCTATGGATAGCAAGAGGTTTATGAGAGCCATTGCTCCGAATCTCTTTGCCCAAGTTTCAGGTGAAGCTGACATCTTGATTTTTCACCATCCATATCATATTTATACTCTTTAACTTTCCTTTAAACGGACATTTGATTATTTAAAGTTTCTGGAAACAGTCTTCTACATGCCTACAATGGATAAATTACTTTTGGTCTGTGGAAGGAACTTGGCACGTGGACTGACTTGCACATCAATTGGTGGGGCAAATCAAATATAATGCATGGCTTATGGTGGTGTTAAGTTGTCGAGGAAAAAACATTGCAGGAACGTCAGTTGTTCGGCTATCGGTGGCTTGTTTTGTTTGCTTCCTTCTTGACTTTCGTGGCTTTCGCCTTTGTTTTCCAATTAATGCCTCCGCTTCTAACCAGCGTGGCGGACGAGTTCAGAATCGGCGAGGCGCAAGCTGGCTTGCTGATGTCTTTCGCCGTGGTTCCTGGAATTTTTTTGGCTCTGCCAGCTGGATTGGTCGTCAACAGGTATGGGTTTCGGCGGCTTGGTTTTGTTTCGATTCTGTTGGTTGCCGCTGGTAGCCTTGTTACAGCGTTAGCTCAGAGCTTCGCCCTCGCATTGGTAGGAAGATTCCTTCTGGGTGTTGGCGGCGCGTTCATAGTTGTTGGCACGCCCACAATAATTCCACAGTGGTTTGATCGCAAAGATTTTGGGAAGGCCATGGGTCTCTACGGCGCGAACATGCCTTTTGCCACGATAATCGCTTTTCCAACTGCTACGGTTCTGATGCAGAACTTCAACGACTGGCATTATCCATTCTTCGTCGGTGTCTTGCTGGCCTTGGTCACTGCGGTCATTTTTGTGGTCTCGGTGAAAGAAGGCCCATTGAGAGCTCAACGCACACCCGTGCGTGCATCTGAGGTCAAAGATGCCCTTAAGAACACAGAAGTCTGGAAAGCAAGCCTTGTTTGGATGTTCTTTAACGCAGCAGCCATAGCCTATTTGTCGTGGGCGAAAGTCTTGTTCGAGTCTTTCAAGGGCTTGCCCTCACTTGAAGCCAGCATTCTAGCGAGCGTTCTTATGTATGCCGCGGTCTTTTTTGTGCCTTTTTTTGGGTGGTTTTCTGACAAGACTGGAAGACGAAAACCATTCATAGTTGTTGGGTCAGCCGCGATGGCGCTTGCATTGATCATGACTTCACAAGCTTCTGATCTTACACTACTATTATCCGTAATTGTATTGGGCATAACCGCTGCGTCAGTTCCACCTATAGTCATGACGATTCCGCCTCAAAGCTTACCGCCTAAACTAACGGGGACAGCGTTCAGCATAGTGACCCTTTGCCAGAATATCGGCATCACTTTCTCCGCGCCTTATGCGGGATATCTCTTACAGACAACCAATGATCTTTTCCTCACCTTTTTTGGAATTTCCTTGTTTACTCTAGCGGCGGCAACGACGGCTTTAACTCTTAAGACTAGGTGATTCTGCTCATCGAGCTAGAATTCTTTCCTGTGGGCGTGGAAGGCTAATGCGTAAAAGATGTATCCAAAGTGGAATAACAGCTCTAATGGGTGTCCACTGTAGTATGTGCCTTGCAGAGTGGTGTAAGTGAACAGCATGTCTGCCACAACATCCATGAAAACTGCACTGCTAATGAGGGCCCACGCTAATGCAATCCTTCCTCTTATGAAAATGAGAAGAGCTAGAAGAGCATAACCAAATAGAGCAAGATCCAAGGCTGGATAGGCGATGTCTATGGTCACGGTTAAGATCTCCGCTTCAGCCATGTCTGCAACAACTGGGCTCAGAAAGTACGCAAAAAGCCCAAGGCTTCCAAGCCCGATTATGGCGGCGCCTGCCTTGTACAATCTTCCTGAAATCGTGAATTGAAAAGTCCTTACGTACCAGTGAAAGGCTGCCATTATGGGTATGTATCCGGCTAACCACGCGGCGTCTGCAATTGAAGGGTATGGTATTTCCACGTTTAGCAAGAGGGTGTAAATTGCCCAGCCCAATTCCCCAAGAAACCAGAAGACCATTCCCAGTGTAAAGCCGAACCATATCTTAGAAAACTTGTCTTCCAGTTCTCCCCAGTATTTCCTCAGCGCAAGGATGGACGAAGCAACTGTTACGCCTGCTATCAAGGGTGGAAAGCCGTTTGAAAACAGATACATGAAGTCGGAATACTGATCTTGAAAGAGGTAGATAAGAAACAAAAGGGCGCCTGTAAGGATGCTCACTAGATACGGGATCTTCATCTGCGATCTTTGAAAAAGTGCATATTGCTTGCAGAAAAGCCTTGATACCGCTGAATCAAGATTGTGAATGCTGTTCCTAGACTTTGGAAGCCCATCTGCGAGCAAAACAAAATATCGAAAGACCAAGTAATATGATTGCCACTGCAAAAGGTGAAGCCTTTGAGTTCGGTAGCTCATTTCAAACCTGAGGAGTTCTACAGTCGACAGGTTGTCTTGGCTGAACTCGGAAAGAAGGGACAAGAGAAGCTCAGACGGTCAAAGGTAGCGGTAGTAGGCTTAGGCGGGTTTGGCACGATCTCAGCGCTTTACCTAGCCTTGGCTGGCGTCGGTCACTTGCGGCTCATAGATCAAGACACTGTCGAGTTGAAGAATCTTCATCGCCAAGTCTTGTACAGCTTAGACAATCTGCGTTATCCAAAGGTTGAAGCTGCAGGGGAAAGAATCCAGAACGTGAACCCTGATGTCAAGGTGGAACCCATACCCGAGAACGTGAATGAAAGCAATGTAGATGACGTTATCTGCGATGTCAACTGCGTCGTTGACGGCTTAGACAACATGAGAACCCGTTACTTGCTGAATCGAGCATGCGTTAAGGCTAGGATTCCATACGTCTTCGGAGCTGCTATCGGCGTTGAGGGAAACCTGTCTGTTTTCGCTTCGCCTGAAACCCCATGTTTGGAATGTGTTTTGCCCAATCTAGATGATCAGTTCTTGCCGAGCTGCGACACAAGAGGCGTGCTTGGCGCCACTACAGGCATCATCGGCTCGTTGCAAGCCATGGAAGCCATCAAATTGCTTGCTGATATGGGTGGTTCACTTAAGAGCAAACTCTTGGTCTGCGACTTCAGAGACATGTACTTCACCACAATCGAAATCTTCAAACGACCCGACTGCCCGGTGTGTAGCGTCAAGACGATGCCGACGCTTGCAAAGGAAAAGGAGCAGCTTGCGGTTCTTTGCGGAAGCAACACGTTTAACGTGAATCCTCCACAGCCCATAAGGATGAGTCTCGGCAAGGTTCACGCCAAACTCAAGAAGCAGTTTAAGATCCTGTTGAAGTCGTCTCTTGTGATCGTGTTCCAGTACGACCGGGGCATCGAGATCAGCTTGTTCAACGGAGGACGCATGCTTATAAAAAACGTGAAAGATGAAAAATCCGCCTTGTCCCTGCACAGGGCTATCTTGAGAACTTTGGGTATGAAGCCTCCTGATTAGAGATGGGCTTATAAGCCTTAGAAGACGTCAAAATCGTAGGAGTTGTATTCAGTGCAAACGCGCGTGGAAGTTGATTCTCTGGGCGAGAAAAAAGTGCCTCTGAAAGCTTACTATGGTATTCAGACGCAGCGGGCTTTGGAAAACTTTACGGTGAGCGGCATCAAAGCGCCAAGAGTCTTCGTTTACTCGTATGTGATGGTTAAGAAAGCCGCAGCCGCAGCCAATATGCAAGTTGGATGGCTTGGCCAAAAAATTGGCGACACCATAGTCAAAGCATGTGATGAGGTTCTTCGCGGGAGACTTGTAGACCAATTTGTCGTTGATGTTTTTCAAGCTGGCGCGGGCACATCTTTCAACATGAATGTTAACGAAGTGTTGGCTAACCGTGCACTTGAGATCTTGGGCAGGGAAAAAGGCGACTATAGAAGCGTGAGTCCGAACGACCACGTAAACATGGCTCAGTCGACAAACGACACTTTTCCAACAGCCCTTCACCTAGCTACGCTCATCTCATTGCAGCCCCTGCTGAAAGAACTGGACAGCCTTGCCGAAGCCTTCCAAAAACTTGGAGAACAACACGCTCAGGTTATCAAATCGGGGAGAACCCACCTTCAAGACGCCTTACCCGTTACGATTGGACAGGAATTCAACGCTTACGCCCAAGCGATAAGAAACTCATGGGAACAGATCGCCTCAAGGAGCAGACGATTGGAAGAACTCGCCTTAGGCGGCACAGCCGTCGGATCAGGCGTCAACGCTCACCCACGATACAGAAAAATCGCGATTGCAGAACTCGGCAAGATGACTGGGCTCAGGTTGAGACCGGCAAGGAACATGTTTGAAGCGCTTCAAAGCCGCAACGCCATGGCAGCTATTTCAAGCGGGCTTAAGGAATTGGCGCTTGAGCTGATTCGCATCGCCAACGATCTTAGGCTTCTTTCGTCTGGTCCGACGACAGGGCTGGCTGAAATTGAATTGCCTCCTGTTCAGCCTGGTTCCTCCATTATGCCAGGCAAGGTCAACCCTGTTATGGCGGAATGCCTTGACATGATTGCATTTCAGGTGGTTGGAAATGATTTAGCGCTATCTTTAGCAGTTCAAGCAGGACAGCTGGAACTAAATGTGATGACGCCAGTCATGATGCACAACATTCTTCAGTCAATACAAATGCTGGTCAACTATCTCCCAGTGTTTAGAAAAAAATGTGTTGAAGGAATAGCCGTCGACAAGAAACGATGCAAAGGATACGTTGAAAAAAATCCCTCGCTGGCAGTTTTCCTGTCACCACACATTGGATATCTGGAAGCCAGCAAAATCGCTAAAAAAGCGCTGGACGAAGGACGGTCAGTAAAGGACTTGGCGCTTGAAAAGAAAGTCTTGAAGCCTGAGCAGGCACAGCAAATCTTTGAGCACAAGTTTCTGCTCGGCGAGAAGAAAAGAAGAAAGAAATGATGAGGTATGGCTAAAAGTGAAGTTAAGAAGTGCCCCGAGTGCGGCACGGAGATGGAGAAGGGATTCGTTGTTTCAAATGTAATACATTGGAGCAGCAAGAAGTCGAAGATTCTCACGTTTGGACTAGAAATGATTGTTCCTTGGCAACTGTGGAGCATTCCAAACGCCGCTGCTTACCGCTGCAGACATTGTAAGCTCGTGCGATTCTATTATGGAAGATACGCACCTGACAAAGAAACCCCGGAGGGCTTCCTCAAGAAATGCATTGCATGCGGGAAAGAAATTCCAGTAGCGTCAGAAGAATGCTCATACTGTGGCGCCACACAATAGGAACAAGCTGAGCCTCGAGAGAAGCGCCGATTAAAGACGAGCCGCCGAATAATCACTCGATAGAGAAATCTGGTGCGACCGCCGGGATTTGGACCCGGGTCAACGGCTTGGAAGGCCGACGTCCTAGACCAGACTAGACTACGGTCGCAGCTATTATTTCCCATATCAGATAGGCAGAATGTCATCAACACCTTAATTAAACTTAAGAGTTCTGGACTTCTTGAACATACGTTAACGGGTCTGCCCACGAGCTAGAACTCTTTGACAGCATAGACAGAGGGATTAGAGAGTACTTGCACGTATGCTCAGCCAGTTATGTAACCTCATTTCCCTTGACGGCTTTGCTCACAACTGTTATTTGCTCATCAGGCAATTAAGGTACATTGATGTGAGCGAATATGGATTCGAGGAAGCTTTTTGAATACAGTCAGGCACTTCGGAATCGATACCTAGAACACGTTGCCTCTCTCCCTTGGGCAGAGGTTGTAGAAAGCCGCGGGGCAAGTTTTGACTGTTTAAGGGATATTCTTCTACACACCATCGACGCTGAAGACAGGCTTGTCAACTACGTGATTCCCGGGAGAACAAAAGACTGGGTCCCACGAAACCCAGATGAGTTTCAGAACATAGATTCCATTAGAAAACGCGCAAAAGAGGTTGAGTCAAAGGCGAATGCTTACGTGGCGAACATGAAGCCCGAAGACCTTGAAAGAAAGGTAGAAGTACCTAGAAAAGACATGCCGACCATATCGGTTCGGGTTGAGGACGTTCTAGCTCATGCGGCGCTTGAGAACATCCACCACTTTGGCGAGCTGATAGCTCTTCTCTGGCAAATAGACGTAGAACCTCCTCACTTAGGATGGATAGGTTATCTGCAAAGATAGAACAGCACCTTCTCGTAGGTGGTGCGGCCGCCGGGATTTGGACCCGGGTTCTTGCCGTGGCAGGGCAACGTCCTAGACCAGGCTAGACTACGGCCGCTCGCTCGGGTTAGGCTCGAGTGTCTACAAGGTTTAATATGTGGTGTCTAAAAATCTTTCTAGCAAACGTTGAAGGAGACACGATTGTGAATTTTGTAGCTCCGAGGACTTTTGTTGGAAAGGACGGGCGACGGGTCACATTAAGGTCGCTTAGGTGGGAGGACTTGGACGACTGCATTGAATTCATCAATTCGCTAGTTGATGAAGGCTCCGACATAACCAGAGAGACCAAGGTCACTCGAGACGAGGAAGCTGAATGGCTCGGCAAGCGCCTTGCAAGCATGGAAAAGGGTGAACTAGTCGACATAGTGGCTGAAGTTGACGGAAAAATGGTTGCCAATGCAGAGGTTGGGCGGCGAAGGGGCAACATGAGCCACGTGGGCGATCTTGGAATTGGCATACGCTCTGGCTACCGCGGATTAGGTATCGGCACTGAACTGATGAGGACTCTTATTGACCTTTCGAAAAGCATGGGCTTGAAGACGCTGGTTCTCGATGTTTTCGAGACAAACAAGGTTGCACAAGGTCTTTACGTGAAGGTTGGGTTCAGAGAAAATGGCAGGATTCCAAAAGGCATCTGCAAGAACGGTAGGTACATCGACTTGATCCGTATGGTTCAAGAGTTCTAAAAGCCATCAGTGGTCGCAGGTCAATCCAATCAGACAGTAAGTTAAGGTTTAAGAGCCAAAGAGTTCATTCAGGTTCTCCCGAAACATGCATGCTAATGGAAGTTCAAGGCTTTGCCGTTGATTGAGCCTTCGGTTGCATTTGTTGTTTCTCTCAGTTTCCTGCTTCTCCTACTGTACAAGCGAGTTAACGTTGGAATCGCATTGAGCGGAACAGCACTGCTTCTTGCGTTGCTTGTGCTTGATTGGCGGACGATACCTGAGTTCGTTTACGACACAGCTCGTGAACCGCTTACCATCGCTGTTGTGCTTGCCACATTCGGTATAATGCTGCTAAGTCAACTCTACAAAGAAACAAAAGTGATAAACAGTCTAAGTGAAAGCGCGGGCAGAATAATCAGGAACTCCAAGATCGTCTCAAGCGTGCTCCCAGCCATAATCGGGTTGCTTCCAGTGGCAGGCGGAGCATTGATGTCAGCGCCGCTTGTAGACGCTCAAACTGAAAAACTCGGGTTGAAACCAGAAAAGAAAGCATACGTGAACATCTGGTTTAGACACACGGTCTTCCCGGTTTACCCGTTGAGTCAAGTTCTCATTATAACATCTGCGTTGACCGGGGTAGCCATCACGTCGATTATACTGCGTCAAGTTCCCGTTGTGGTCGCCATGATAATCGTCGGTTTTCTCATTGCCTTCTGGAGAAGTTCAACTAAGACGAAAAGATCAGCAGAAAAATCAACCGCTGAAGAGAATTCAAGTCTCAATGCTGAGTTGAAGCGTTTTCTGATCGCATTCTCTCCCATCGTGATGACCATCGTCGTTGTAGTCGGGCTTGGTGTTGCCCGAGTCAACATGAGCGGCTTGGACGTGTTTGCTGCAACCCTTCTGGGCATATTTGTGTTGATCGCCGTCGCCAAGCCTAGTTTCAATGTTCTTGGCAAGCCTTTGAGAAGATGGGAAATCTACGGCGTCACGTTGGCGGCATATGGCGCTTTTCTTTTGAGGAACGTTGCTATGGCTGCTGGAATATCGGATATTGTGCGAGCGTTCGCGATCAGGGGGAACATTGACGCAATAGTGTTGCTGACTCTGGTGCCTGCTGTTCTCGGATTTGTGACAGGGTCGCCTTCTTCAGGCGTGGCCATAAGCGTTCCGATCTTAGTTGGAGTACTGACTTTTTCGCCTGCGTCGGCTGCATTGCTCTACATAAATGCTTTTCTGGGTTACCTGATCGTGCCGTCTCATCTGTGTCTCGTGTTCACGGTTGACTACTTCAAGTGCTCCATGGGCAGGGTGTACAGGTATATTCTGCCCTCGTTTCTTGTGTCGCTCGCGGTCGCCCTGACAGTCTATTTCCTGCTCTAAGAAACGCTTCTACTGTCTATTCTGCATTTTTCGAGGGCAGAGTTGGTGCCGAGGGCCGGGTTTGAACCGGCGACAACCCGGTCTTCAGCCGGGTGCTCTCCCAGGCTGAGCTACCTCGGCGTAGCCCGTGCAATCAACATCAATACATAGCTGTTTTTAAGTTTTCTTGATTGCGCCTCTGATTTTGTGTACGTGTGTCGATAGGTTTTTCTACCTATGTCAACCCCGAATAGTATTGAGAAAAGGGTGATGACCGAGCCGCGTAGGCTGCCGTAAGAGGCTTAAGAGCGTCAACTGGATGTAGGGCTCGCAGTAGGTAAAATCTTCCGTAGAGCGGGCCACTCGCCCTCATCTCCCCCTAAGAGCCCGTGGGGCCTCTTGCTCGGAGGTTCATCTCCGCCTTTGACGCGGCCTTGCGGAAACAGCACGCTGCAAATGAGCCCTTTTTTAATCTTCGGCGGGTTTACTCCTTCCTCTCTCTTCAACATCAGATCATAATCGCATGACGCCTTATCTTCTTTGTGGAAGTAACTTCTAGAACACTGTACATAAATCAGTTTATATTGGGGTTATCTTATTTGCTATAAATATCACAAGAATAGACTGTGGAAAAGGAGAGAGGAAGACTAAATGAGGAAAACCTCAGGCAAGCCATTTCATGTTTTTTGGCCAGTCCTTGTTTTACTCTTGATCTCAAGCGGTTTCATGTTCAATGCTATGCCGCAAGCGAGAGCAGGAGTCGAGTCGCTTTCTGGTGCCATTTGGACGTCAGATCCACATGGAGAGAGAGTTAATGGAAATCTTTACACGAACCCAAGGAATGTCTACTTGACAGGAGGACCTCACAAACTAGGCGCAGCGGGACTTCCTGACGGAACATACTACTTCCAAGTTACAGATCCTGCAGGTAAGACGCTACTCAGCACCGACCATATTTCAAAAAGGCGTTTTGAAGTCATGAACGGGTACGTGTCAAGTATCGATGGAGGAACTCATAATTTCAACTTGGACACGACTCGCGGATATGGAATCGTTGTTCAGCTATGGCCCTTTGCCTTTACTCCGAACAAGGGTGGCGAGTACAAGGTTTGGGTAACTATGGTTGCCTCTTATTCTGCTGGACAAGGGACGTTTGGCTTCATTTCGTCGCTATCTAAGACTGACAACTTCAAGGTAAAACTAGATGAAGCACCAAAGTACTTTGAGCTTCGTGTAACAGATGGAGTTTCGGCGCCGCTGGACGTGTCTTTTTTTGTCCGTTATGCGGTTGACGGCGACGGAGACCCGAGTACTTTCGATCCAGTTTCTCTATGGAATACGGGGCAATTAATCTTCGACATACACGAAGGTGCACATGACGTCTTTCGCTACGAGACATCGTTTGCTCTGGGCACTTACATTTATTGGCAGTTTTTCATCACCAACTCTTTTGACTGGACCTCGGACATGCAAGGTCCAGAACTTATAGACAGAGCAGGCATTGTCAACAGTCTCACTCTGTTCAAAGTAAACGGACACAAGTACAATTATATGGACGGAAGCGGGCTTCAAGGCTGGACTATCGAACTGTACAGAGATGGCTTGAAAATTGCCGAAACGCATACTGATTCTTCAGGCTTCTACGAATTCATTGGCTTGGTTCCCGGAGTCTACAACGTCTCCGAAATAACTAGGACGGATGATGGATGGGCGCCCCACGGTCCGACTTTCTACCAGTTTAATACCGCTGACTCTAATGGTTCCGATCAGACCTTCGATTTCTATAATTATAAGATGCTGGTTTTGACGGACACGAGTGACAGTAGATACGAACTGTCGACATTTCACCCTGTTTTCACACCTATACAAGATGGCTCTGGTCTTTACAAGCTATCGTCAACAAACCCAGGTTCATTCTACACTAATGCTTTCAAATATGGAACCGCTGGCAACCCAGTGAGAGTCGAGATTTCTCTACCACCCGACCAAGAAAATGCCCCGTATGATTCGCCGAACTTCATCTTGCACCACACAACCATAGGAGCCACATCTACGGTGGATGTTCACGTGTACTCTGGAAGGCAGATATCCGTCAATGGAAGCGAATGGGTTCCAGATTGGTCAAAGGATGTAACAAACCAATTTAGCATCACACCATCGGTCGACGGAAAACACGTCTCAATAAACGGAACTATGCCCGAAAGTGGCATGGTTCTCGTAACAGTTCACATTGATTACCAAATTGAGGCTTCTCTCACTTGGGAACAGGTTCAGTCCTTCAACAACTTCACTTATACCTTTGCTACAGAAGTGTATCATTCAATTATAGGCGTGACAAAGAAGATATCGTGTCGATAAAGCCAGTTTATTAGGCACAACCTTATCAGATATCGCCTCTTCTTTTCATGGGCGATACTTCGATCTCACGGTATCTTTGATTATACATTTTCCTAACCTTAATAAAAGTGGTCGAACCGTCCTTAGTTTCCTTCTCATAAACGGCTATCTCTCCCTCAAACAAGCCCACAATTGCGTGAGCTTCTTCCGGTGGGTGCATCAATGGATTAATTATGGCAAGCGTTGTAAAGCCCTTGGATCTGAGTTCTGGGAGAAGCACTGACAACCATTTTCTCGTGGCTGTGGCATGATGCTGTAACAGCACATCGGAAACTATCTCGATACAAGCTCTCCGCGGGTTTTTGACTTCAGTCTCTAGTTTATGAAAGACTTTAGTCAGAGCGATGTCGATGTCGGTTAGGTTCTCGACTCCCTTCAGTTTGAATACATTTGGGCCGCTTCCTATGATCATTTCTGCTCGTGGGTTGCAGATGAAAACAAAAAAGTTGGATTGAAATTGTTGAGCTAAGGCTGCTGCTCCTCTTTCCTCTCCGGTAATGTAGACTGTAACGTCGCCGTTCTGCGTTCCGGTTTCAAGGAAGCTTTTTGTTATTTGGTCTCTAACGTCGCATGAGGGAGAAGTGAGGATGACCGAATAATTAGCAGGGATTCCGCCAAGCAGTAGATTGTCCAGGTCCTCGTAGCCTGTCGGAACACGCCCGGGAAGAATGAGCTCTGTCACTCTGATTGCCATTGGTTCTGGGCCTCGGAGAATTTGATCGCCAGTTTCATCGACGCATATTATTCTTGGTTTTATCTCAAAAGCACCTTTGACCATAGGTCTGATCACAAGCTTCATCTCTTCAGTCTTAAGCGGATCGATTCTTTTTCCA
>Ga0315314_1001632_pt1 | contig 19839 bp, 18 predicted proteins | sample TDP9_MG_FD_203631 | JGI IMG/M metagenome (GOLD analysis project Ga0315314, IMG submission 203631) | Freshwater sediment microbial communities from Lake Towuti, South Sulawesi, Indonesia - TDP9 | ecosystem: Environmental > Aquatic > Freshwater > Lake > Sediment | place: Indonesia: South Sulawesi... | reverse complement strand
CCTTCTCTTCAGCAGAGTTCTCATGCCCACGAGAGCGGGCACGGTCAGGTAGACGAGGCCTATCAGGGAACTCGCAACAAGTCCAGCCATCACCACAGCAAACTCGGGCGCTCCGCTGAAGAGGGAGTAGGTGAAAGCGCTGACGCCGAGCGCGCCAAAGAGCGGGTACAGTAGCACTCTGACAGGCACGCGTAGCAGGTCGTTGCCCGCTATCAAGCCAGCCACGGACGGACTGAATGAGTAGTACCAGGCGTTGAAGACCATCATGAACGCGGAGCCCGCCCTCGTCGAAACCACCAAACGATCCCTGAAAGCCCGCAGGAACTTGACAGCAGGTGAAACCTCGGAACCGAACGTCACAGTCGCAATGATGCATGGGGACGGCGGGACCCACGTACTTGTTGCCGTAGTAGTCGCGGTTGCTGTCGACGTAGTTGATCCGGTCGTGGTTGACACTACGGTGCTTGTGGGCGTTGTGGTTGCCGTGCTCGTCGTTTCTGATGTCGAGGTTGTGGTCACGGTGGTTGTTGAAGTGGCGGTGACACCTGGAATGGGTCCGAAGCGTAGAATCAAACCGTCCTCGCCGACAGCCCAGCCGTCTTGAGATCCAACCATCCAGACATCCCACATGTCATCATTCGCCGCGCGAGGAGCCGTGGGTATAGGGTACACTCTCGACCAGCTGAGGCCGTCCCAGTAGAGCAGGATCGGCGAACCGGTTGCATCGTCGGCGCCCACGATCCAGCCTTCCGTAGCAGAGAGCATGTACAGCGAGTTCAGATTGTCAGTTACGGGGCTCGGAACAATGCTCCAGCCCGTTCCGTCGCGATGAATGATGGTACCGCCGTTTCCAACAGCCCAGGCGTTCGTGCTTGTCAAAGCCTGTACTGCGTTGAGCTGAATGACTCCGGACACGCCTGGGGGACTGGTCTCTGTTGACCAGGCGAGACCGTTCCATCTGACGATCGTCCCTAGAGTCCCGACAGCCCATCCATCGGTGCTGCTCACCATCCACACTGATCTGAGCGTGACACCGTTGGGAGTTCCTGAAGGAATGGAGGCCCAGAGTGTTCCGTCCCACCTCAGCATGGTTGCGTTCCCTCCTGCTGGAGCCTCGCCAACTGCAAAGGCGAGCGACGGACTAACCGCGAAGACACCGTAGAGGTGCACATTGTCGGCCACCCCAGCAGGAGAAACACTAACCCATGTTGTTCCCGTGGACCGAACTATGATCGGAGGGAGACCCCCGGCGCCGTCGGTGTCATTTCCAACCGCAAACACGTTCGATGAGCTGCTACCGTGAACCTGGTTGAGTTGCGCGCCCGCTGGTGCCGTCTGATAGAAGTTCCAGTTGGCGCCGTTCCATCGCAGGATTCGCCCCGAGTCGCCCACGGCCCATCCTTCACTGGAGGACGCAAGCCAGACTCCGCGAATGTCGTTCGTGGCTGCCACCGGGCTTGCCACGGAGTTCCAGTTTGAGCCGTTCCACCGTATGATCGCGCCGCCGTCACCGACAGCCCACCCATCCGAACTGCTCAGCATGTACACTGAGTTCAGATCGACTGTGACGGGGACGTTTGGGGCCGCGAACGCTGCCCAGGCGACACCGTTCCAACGTGCAATGCTTGCAAAGACGTTCGGTGCGGCAACATCTCCCACGATCCATTGGTCTGAGGCGGTTACCATGAATGTTGCGCGCCAAGTCGCGCCGCCGATAACGGTTCCTCCTTCGGGTGTCCATGATACGCCGTTCCAACGCGTTCTGAGGTCTCCGTCTCCAACGGCGAGAGCAGAAGTGGCGCTTAGCATGTGAACTCCACGCAAAATTCCTACGGCACCCGGCGAGTGGAAGTTGTTCCAGCCGCCAGCGGAGCCGTCCCAGCGCCAGGTTGTGCCGGCGCCGGCGGCGTCCCCTACCGTGAAGCCCTGGATTGTTCCGGGCGTTGAGGGCGGCAGGACGTAGACTGAGTTTAGAGTATCCGGCGCCCCTACGGTTGCTTCAGATGCGACCGCGACGGGAACGGTGTTCGCGTCAGGAATCCGAATGATGTTCGGGTTCCCCGTCCCTACGGCAAACGCCAGTCCGTCTGATCTGACATAGATGGCGTTCAGTCCCGTTGTTCCAGCTGGGACCAAGGCGCTGCGATCCACCCAGGCGGTTCCGTCCCACTGAATCAGGACGGCGTCGCCTGCAGCCGTGCCCACTGCTAGACATCTTGTCGCGGACGTGCAGGAAACGGAGTAAAGGTTTCCCGCCGTTGCCGCAGGCGGCGTGAGCACCTCTTTCCATTGGGTGCCGTTCCACTGGATGGCCCTGCCGTTGTCTCCTACGGCCCAGCCGCTGCTTGCGGTTGCCATCCATACATCGTTGAGGTTGTCGAATACCGGATTGAGGGAACGCCATTGACCCGGCTGAGCGGCCGAAGGCTGCAGGGCGGTCAGTCCGATTGCGAGCAGAATCACGAATGCTACTGCGAGACCTCTAGAACCTTTCTGCAAATGGCTCACCAGACAGTCAGTACGACGCAATAGCGTTGATTGATGGGCTATAAAATCATGTTCGAGCGCCCTGTACGTGTTGCATTGTAGGAGACGACTTCTCCCGGCCGCCATTTGACTCGCATAGTGCAATCATGAGGGCAACGAACTGACCGACGCAGCTAGATTGGATCTTCGGAGCTTACTGTCAGTTCAGCCGTGGTGAGCAGTCGCGCGGCAGAGCAGTCGTGGTGAGCGGGGAAGCTGATGCGATGCGTCCTGCAGGATGCAGGCTGTTGACAATCGGGGCTGTCGGAAGTGAGGGAATGTTAGGGCTTTCGTCTGCGGCGAATTATCGTTAGGGCAATGAGGCCTCCTAACAGGCCGGCGAGTACGGATTCTATTGGGTACCCAGGTATCGGCGCTGGCGGCACAGATGTCGTCGCTGTCGTCGCCGTCGAAGTTGTGGCGCTTGAAGTGGTAGTGCTGCTCACCGACGTGGATGTTGTGGTTTCAGTCACGGTTGTCGTTGATGTGGTCGTCCCGGGCACGCTCTCTGGGCCGTAGTGGAGGATGAGGCCCTCGTCGCTGACTATCCATCCGTCGAGCTCAGCAACCATGAACACGGATCGTAGCATGACCGACAGGGTCGGCGGAACTGGCAGCGTAGCCACCACATCCCAGCTCAGGCCGTCCCAGTGGACAATCAGGCTCCGACCGTTTGTGCCGTTTCCAACAGCCCAGCCGTCATTCGCGCTGACCATGTACACTGAGGTCAGGTTGCCCGCTGGTGCGGGGACTAGGTTCCACTGAGATCCGTCCCAGTGAATTATCGTTGCTTGGCCGGCGGGAACTGCAAACTGGTTTCCAACCGCCCAACCATTGGTTGGGCTAAGGAAATGCACGGACCTCAACCCGCCCGAATTGGTAGGCGGTGTCACAAGGCTCCATGCCAGACCGTTCCATCGAACGATGACAGCGGGCGCGCCGGTTGCGTTGATGCCGACTGCCCATCCGTCACTGGAGGACAGCATGTGCACCGATTGGAGATCTGCATTGGGCTGAGTTCCGCTTGGAACCGATGTCCAAAGTGTTCCGTCCCACTTGAGCATCGTCGCGGACGAAGCGCCGGTGCCTGTTCCCACAGCCCAGCCTTCGCTGGCGCTCAGCATGTAGACATCTGTCAGATTCTCTCCGAGCGCTACGCCGGGTGGGCTTGCGACAGTCCATGCGCCGCCGTTCCAGCGGAGAACAGTTGGCGGAGTCCCCGCGGCTGGGCGCGCTCCCACTGCCCAGGCATCATCGCTCGTTCTCATGAAGAGTCCGAAGAGGTCGACTCCTGAAGGCAGCGTCTCATAGTGGTGCCATGATTGGCCGTTCCAGCGGAAGATGGTTCCGTTGTCGCCAACGGCCCATCCGTCAGCACTGGAGATCAGATACGCGGCGTTGAGGTCAACGAACGTGGGACTTGTCTGCGCAGACCACGCTGACCCATTCCAGTAGATTATGGTTTCAGCATCACCGACTGCGAAACCCTGCGTTCCGCCCGGCATTAGGAATACGTCGTTGAGGTCCATCGTCACCCAGCTTCTAACTATGGTCCACGCGCTTCCGTCCCACTTTAGCAGCAAGCCTTCGCTGCTGGTTGGGTTCAGAGCGCCCGCGATCCATCCGTCGGCAGCGCTGACCATGTGGATCGAGCGGTAGTCGATGCCTACTGTTGGGGCAACCATCGGCCCGGTCCAGGAGGCGCCGTTCCAGCGAATTATCGTACTCGATGCGCCAACAGCCCACGCGTCAGTCGAACTCAGGATCGATATGGAGAACAGATTGTTGGCCGTTGGTGACGTTCCCGAGACATCGATCCATCCGGCGCCATCCCAACGGAAGATGTCTCCTGTCGTACCAATGGCCCATCCTGCTGTCGGCGAGGACAGAGCGACACCACGCAAGTTTGCGGCACCATTCGGTGTCGCGAAGTTTGACCACGCGCCTGTTGGCCAAGTACCTGACCACCTCAGAATGTTCGTGGCGAGTCCGGTGTCGAACCCGACAGCCCAGCCGTCCAAACCGCCCGGCAGGATGTAGACTGAGTATATGCGATCGATGCCTGCAGGTACTGTCGCCGCCACCCATGAGACTCCATCCCAGTGGATGATCGTTGGCCCCATGCCAACTGCCCAGACATCGTTTGCGCTCACGATGTGGACCGATGCGAGCGTGCCCGTCCCGGGTGGAACCAGAGTCTGCTTCCATCTGACGCCGTCCCAGAACAGCGCGAATCCTGTTCCAGGGCAGTCACCGGTGTAAGCGTAGATTTCGCATGTGCCGCCGACGGCCCAGGCGTAATTTGCGGCGGAGATCTGCACGCTGTATAGATACGGGAGTTGGCGAGGGGAGAGGGTGCCGTCTCGTGTGGGGTTAAGGGAACGCCATTGAGACAATTGCGCGGACGCCGGAAGGAACGTCACCGTCAACATCAACGCTACCATTATGACCGAGAAAACTCCCAACTTCAAATCTCGTTTCATCATTCCACAAATCGCCTACTATCATTCATCTTTAATTTCGTGATGATCATCATGGATTAGTCGAGTGATTTCAGGAACCTTTCCAAGGCTTCGCGGACCGCCTGCGAGCGTGAGCGGACTTTCCCCCTGTCAATCAAGTCGTCCAGCTTGTCTAGGATCGTCAGGGGTAGGCTGACGGTTACGTTCGCCACTCGCTGACTTGGCCTTCCCGGTCTGCGTGGCAATATGGACACTCCGCATCATCTTCGCCCGCGTCAACCCAACAGAGACGGGACTGCCGCGGAAACCTGTTCAGCAAGTGGGTGTTGGCAATTAGCATTAATTGATTTCACACACCGACATGTCAACAGCGCTCGGATTCCACTGACGAATTACTCAAGGCAGTGATGCCCAAACGTCGCCTCCTAGGTTGCTAGCGTAGTCGCGCAATGACCTTGACGCTAGAACACGAGTTCGCCTCACCCTTGGCCTCTGATTGTTTCAGCAACATCGCGCCCCAAGGTCGGACAGTGACAGTCCTATTGGAATTTCAAAATGATCTCAAAACGCATTTGCCAGCTGAACGGTCAAGTACGTCTCAACGAGCGCTACTTTGTACGCGACATGATCCAAGCCTCGTTTGACGCCCCCAACTAGTCTCGACTGCGCTGAGCTTGGCGCTGATCGTAGAAGAGATGTCTTCGAGATCAAGCGACCTAAGGATATCATCGGTGTTAACCACCTGGTTCTTCGATTCGCAAGAAGCAATCATCGTGACAGATCTCTCCTCCACTCACGATTACTCAGTTGTTGCTTCACGTGGAAAAGGCGACTAGGCAACCTCAAGGAGAGTCATCGAGTACTCTATGTGATGGTTGCTTTCGAACCGGTGAGAGTTCTCGTCAAGCGTGTACTCTGGATCCACGAGTTTCGGGTTGAATGTTGGCATATGGTGGTTCCCGATGAATGACACTCAGGTTCTGGAGCTGGAGAAGCTTGGTACACGACCAATTGGACTTTGGACTTTCGCTCGCGAAGCGTTATAGGAGCGCGTGGTCGAAGTCTCAGGGACCTGAGGAACTTGACTAGATCTGTTGTAGTCCACGAGTGGGTGGGCTTACTCATCATCGTGATTGCTGTCGCGAGTCTAGCTGGCACGGTCTGGAGCATCGTCCAGAATATCTACTTCTACGAATGCCCTCCGCCTGGGATGCCGGAGGAAGAACGTGTCCGGATCATATGCCCCAGTTTCACGGAGAGAGTGGGATGGAACATATCAGGGCTCTTCGTAGGTTCCGCCATTCTGGTGTTTGGCCTGTGGACCTACAGGAAAGGCAAGGAAGGCGTTCCGCTGATCTCCGTAAAATGAGAAGCCCTTGGAGCATCAGCGGCGACGCTCGATGACATCGGCTACTGGAAGAGCATCTTCGGGTAGCAGCTCAGAGAAGATGAAACACGTTCCTCATCCTTTTTCTTGTATGACCCTCACCAACCGCTAAGAGAGGAACCCAAAAAGAACTTCTCTTTCTCATCTTTCGGTTCCATCGGTCTCGGCATGATGCGAATGACGTTGGTCTCCGGTCAGCAGAAGGGCCCCTAACCGAACATGTGCACCCTACGTGACATGGTCGTCTAGTTGGAAATGCGTCTCCAGTTCTCTTGGCAGAATCCTTGGAGACCTGTGAGTTGCTCTCTTCTGCCTTCTCTGTCAGGGTCGAGGAAAAAAGGGGATGTGGGTTCGGGTCCCCCGAACCTATGGATGGGGTCCGTTGATCCACGCGAGTATTTCCACGAGGTCGACGCGGTGCGCGTATGTGACGCCGGCGCAGTTGTAGTTGGTTACGAACGAGTTGACGCCCAGTACTGTATTGCCTTCGAGAATTGGACCGCCTGAGTCGCCGAAGCAGGTGCCGCCCTTGCCTTGTGCTGGGTTAGCTGTCAGCTTGATGAAATGGTCATGTATCACGTCGTTGCTCTGTACCAGCAAGCTCGGGGCATAGTGGCGCATTCGTAGTCCCGCCCAGGGGTTGGGTGGACTGCCCCTGACTCGATCCTGGACGCCATAACCGACTATCATGACCGGGCTCATCATAGGTAGTCCGTCCACGTAACCCGTTTCAGGCAGTACTGCATACACGTCAACGACAGTCGAGGGTACGCCGTCGCCCTCTAGCACGACCACGCCCACGTCGTTGGTGATGAACCCGGGAAGACCTCCACCGTATAGGTAGTCGTAGCCGGGGTAGAGGAATGGAGTTCCCTCCCAGCAATCGTATGGGCCACAGTCCGGGTATGGATACACAAGGGCTGTAAGGTTCCAGGAGAACAGGACTCTAGCATGCGCGGCGGGCGGTTCCACGCAGTGTCCCGCGGTCAGAAAGAGCGTTGGCGAGAGCAGGGCGCCGCTGCAACGCCACAGGTAGTTCCATCCCTCGCCGTAGAATAGGACCATGCCTACGTATGGCCACTCGTTGCCCGTGTCCGGGCTTCCGTTCGTGACAGCTACGACTGGCGTTATCATTGTGAAGAGCAGGATCAACGTTAGCGCAACTAAGCGTTTGGCGTTCATTTAGTTCACCGTCATTTTCCACACATGCTAGGGACTCGATGCTCAGTATATCAGACTTGGCGTCTCTCCGAGTTCACAGGCAGTCGGGCGTGGGTCCGGTCGTCACTATGCCAGGCGTGCGGTGGGATCAAAGCCACTGAAGCAAGTCCGCGCGAGCGCGCGCAGCGAGGACGCCCCTCACGTAGTCGTTCACAGGTTGTGCCTCAAGTCGGCGTTCGTTCCGGTTCGACGCGTAATCGGGATAGCTTACACCTAGGGCTTATGTAACTTGTCATTCTAGATGGCGCGCGAGCGGATGCAAGTGGCGCGGCTACCCATGTCCCAAAGGATCGTCGCGTTGGCGTTGATCGTCGGCGTCATCGCGTCCTCGCTGATCTTGCTCGGACTGAGCCCTTACCTGTCGGGGACTGAGGCGAGCGTGGTCGTCTTTGCGGGCGCCGCAAGCGCGCCGGTCCTACAGGAGGCCGCTCAATCGTTCGAGGAGAAGCACGGCGTCAGGGTTGAGCTCCGGCTTGGCGGCTCCGGTAATGTGCTCTCTGCGATGAGAATTTCCAAGTCTGGTGATCTATTCGTTCCGGGCTCGCCAGAATATCTCTCACTAGCGGCTAAGCAAGGCGTCGTGAATCTCACGGAAGGGCACGTGACAATACTCGCGTATCTTGTCCCAGCCATTATCGTGCAGAAAGGCAACCCGAAGAACATCACATCACTCGAAGACTTGGCTCGCCCAGGAATCACAGTAGGCATCGGCGATCCTGAATCTGTCTGTGTGGGTCTCTACGCCAAGGAATTGCTGGAAAGGAACGGCCTCTGGGAGAAAGTCAGCCGCAACATTATCGTGTACGCTCAGAGCTGTGACGCAACCGCCGCGCTGATAGTGAACAGGGCGGTTGACGCGGTCATAGGCTGGCACGTGTTCCAGTCGTGGACGCCCGAGAAAGCGGACATAGTCTGGATAGAGCCGGGCAGGATTCCGAAGATCGCCTACATCGCCGGCGCGGTATCCACGTTCACCACGCACCGGCCCACAGCCGAGGCTTTCTTGGACTTTCTGGCCTCGAAGGACATGCAGACAGTCTGGTCCAAGTACGGATACTTCGCAACTGTGCAGGACGCGAAGGCGCACGCGCCATACGCGGAGGTGCCGTCTCTGGAGGAACTTTCCTGATGCCGCTGAAAGAGATGGCTGGATTCAAGTTACTGTCAGGCGCCTGTTTGGGATTCCTTGCTCTGTTCATATTGGTCGTCATATTCGCGGGCTCGATGTTCTCGGATCCGCGGACGTTGGCCTCTGCGTTCCTCTCTGATGAGGTACAGTTCGCGATCGTTCTCACGCTCGCGACAGCGACTCTGTCCACGTTGTTCGCGTTGCTGGTGAGTGTTCCCGCTGCTTATGCTCTCTCAAGAGCAAGGTTTCCAGGAAAGGACCTGGTCGATGCGTTGATCAATATCCCGATCGCGTTGCCGCCAGTAGCTCTCGGGACAGCACTGCTCATATTCTTCACGAATACTCCTCTCGGCCTCTTCATCGACAACTCGATTGTGAAATTCGTCTTCGAGACGCCGGGCATAGTTCTGGCTCAGTTCAGCGTGATCAGCGTCCTGGCTGTGAGATTGATGAAACCGGTCTTCGACGGCATCGATCCGCGCTACGAGAAGGTGGCTCGAACGCTAGGACACGGCGAGCTGGGTTCCTTCATTCGAGTCACGTTGCCGATGGCGAAGGATGGAGTATTCGGGGCCGCCGTGCTTGCGTGGGCGAGGGCGATGGGTGAGTTTGGAGCAACCGTCACGCTCGCGGGCGCGACCAGATTCAAAACTGAGACGCTGCCGATCGCCATGTTCCTGAACCTTTCAGTGGCGAACCTTGAGAACGCGATGGCGATTATACTGATACTCTTGGGCATCACGGTCTCGGTGCTCTTGATGTCCCGCAAGATCGCGTACAGGGGTGGTATGCCTTCCTAAGAATCTCTGACCTTTCCCTGAAACTCGGCATCTTCACGCTGAAGAGAATCAGCTTCAACGTGCCTGACAGTGAAAGCCTCGCGCTTGTGGGCCCGAACGGCTCAGGGAAGACCACACTACTCGAATGCATAGCGGGCATCCGCCAAATCGAATCCGGCAAGATAGAATTCAACGGCGCCGATGTCACAGACCTCGCTCCCGAGAAGAGACAGGTTGGGTACGTTCCGCAGGATTGTCTGCTGTTTCCGCATTTGACGGTTGAGCAGAATATCGCGTTCGGCCAAAGAGAACCGGAACCTGAAGCCACGACGCATGTCAAGGAAATGATGGCGTGGCTCGGCATCTCACACCTGGTCGGCCATAACACAACGAGCCTGAGCGGCGGGGAAAAACAGAAGGTGGCGCTTGCGAGGGCGCTGATTACGCGTCCGAGGGTTCTGCTGCTCGACGAGCCGTTTTCAGCGGTTGACAGATCCTCAAGAACCAGGCTGCTCGGAGAACTACGCAAGAGCCTCGACGAAGTGAGCCGCTCGCTCAGTCTGGCGTCGATATACGTGACACATGACTTGGCGGAGGGCCAAGCGATGAGCGAGCATGTGGCGGTCATGAACAATGGACGCATCGAACAGGCCGGCACTTGGAACGAGATCCTTCAAACCCCAAGATCCACGTTTGTAGCGGATTTCATGGGATTCAACATATTGCGCGGACGCGTGACCTCGACCGATGAGGAATCGGTGGTTGTGGATGTGGCTGGCCAAAGCGTAGAGGGCCAGGCCGCCGATCTGATAGCTGGTCAAGATGTTCTGGCGGTCGTGAGACCTGAGGCCGTATCGCTCTCGCTTGAGAGGGACATACGAAGACAAAGCTGGCGTCATTGCCAATGTAACGTCTTCAAAGGCTCCGTAACGGGCGTTCGGAAGATCGGCCCGCTCGCGCAAGTCTCTGTTGACATCGGGTTCCCATTGAATTCAGAGATCAGCTCCGAACTCGTCGACGAGCTGAACCTTGCAGGTGGAAGCGTTGTCTTCGCTCAGTTCAGAGCATCAGAGGTAAGCTTCCTTCGAGCATAGAACAGGCTCGACGTGCGGTCTGGTGGTTCTAGATTCTGGCTGTGAGCCAGGCGTCCATGTCTCTGAGGACGCTTTCCTTTCCAGGCTCGTTGAGTACCTCATGGTAGAAGCCGTCGTAGACCCTCAGCGTCTTGTCGGGCGACGCAAGCTTCCTGAAGAACTCTGAGGTAGCGGACGCGTCAACGATTCCGTCAGCACCGCCCTGGAGGATCAGCGTAGGCAGTACGAGCTTGCTTGCAGCCCGCATGGCTTCGTCCTGTGCACGACGATACTCTGTGTACCACCGCGCGGTGGCAACTCCGTGAACCATGGGATCCTCCACATACTTCCGCACGACCTCTCGATCGCGTGAGATCAGACTCGGATCGAGGCCTGTCTTGGCCGTGAATGTTGGGATGATCGGCGAGATAGCTTTGGCGAGGAGGATCTTCGCAGGGGAGGCCACCTTATCCCTGAACGCTGGTCCGCTCAGGATCAAACCTGCAAGCTCGCCTCGATACTTCTGGGCGTAGCGGGGGGCGAACGGTCCCCCGAGGCTGTGGCCGATGAGGAACGTCTTCAAGGCAGGCGTGCTTTCTCTCGCGATCTGCGCCAAGCGATGTAGATCAGCGAGGTACTCGTCGAAGCTGCTGACGTGTCCGCGTTTTCCGCCCGACTTGCCGTGTCCGCGGTGGTCACAAGCCCAGAACGCGTAATCCATTCGTGCGAAATAGTCGGCGACGTGAGCGTATCGGCCGCTGTGTTCCCCGATCCCGTGAGCCAGCACCAGGATCGCTTTAGGTTTTCCAACCGGCGTCCACGACTGATAGTAGATCTCGGTTCCGTGCTCGCCGTTGAAGCGGCCTTCCCTGTGACGCCAACTTTTGCTCGGCAACGCTCCTTCACATGTATTGGCTGTGGCTCGAACGTATAAGGGGGCGAGGTCTAGCCTTCTCTTCGATTCGTATGCGTCCGCACAGGGACTTTGCGAAGCTTGCGGAGCCAGAGTACGATCTCGCCGTCATCGGGGGCGGAATGATCGGCACCGGTGTCGCGCGTGACGCCGCGATGCGAGGCCTCAGGACGGTGCTCTTCGAGAAGGAGGACTTCTGCTACGGCACGAGCGGCCGGTCGAGCAGAATGATCCACGGCGGCCTACGATACTTGGTGAACTATGACCTCGGCCTAGTGAGGGAGGGGTTGAGAGAGCGGGAGATCCTCCTCAAGCTTGCGCCGCACCTCGTGACCCCGCTGAGGTTCATCATCCCAGTCTACGGTGAAAGCTTCCTCCACAAGATGAAACTCAAGATCGGCATGATCCTCTACGACCTGCTCTCATACGACAAGTCGCTTCCAAGCCACAGATACTTGAGCAAAGAACAAGCGCTCAAGGCGGAGCCGGCGCTCGCCGAGAACCGGCTCCAAGGCGCCTATGTCTACTATGACTCGCAGATCGCGCTCACCGAACGCCTCTGCATGGAGAACGTGATCTCAGCCCGGAACCACGGAGCGCTGCTGCTGAATCACGCGAAGATTGTAGGCCTCGTGAAGAAAGACGATGTTGTCCGCGGTGTGAAGGTCAAGGATGCGCTCTCTGGAAAATCAGCTGAGTTCCGATCTAGGCTGGTGGTCAATGTTGGCGGTCCGTGGCTCGACGAAGTCGTGGAAGAAGTGAGGAGAAAGAAGGCGCCGCTCGCTCGAACGACAAAGGGAATCCACCTTGTGACGCCGAAGGTCACGAACGACGCGGTGGCACTCTTCGCGTCTGACGGACGAGCATACTTCGTGATGCCCTGGCTGGGGTTCGAGCTGATCGGCACAACCGACACGGACTATGAGGAAGACATGGACGCCGTAAAGGCCGAAGTAGCCGACGTCAACTATCTCCGAACAGAGATCCAGAAAGCATTCCCGAGAACATCCTGGGATCGAATCTTCTACACAATTGCGGGCGTCAGATCGCTGCTTCGCGAGGAAGGCGTCAAAGAGTCATCGGTCAGCCGCCGACACGTAATCTACGACCACGAAAAAGAAGAGAACGTGAAAGGCTTGATCTCGGTGATCGGAGGCAAACTCACCGCGTACCGCGACATCGCCGAAGACATCGTAGACGCCGCCTCCCACAAACTAGGAATGAGCGCCGCATCCACGACCGCCCAAGAGAAACTGCCGGGAGCCGACCAAGCTGAGCTTGAGAGAGCCCGAACAAAGCTCAAGTCGCTTGCCAGAGAATATCGGATCGGCACGGAAACGGTCAATCACCTGGTCTCGCTCTACGGCTCACGGTACCGAGAAGTCCTCGACTACGTCAAGAAGGATCGACGACTCCGCGAGCGAATATGCAAGACGAAGCCGGACATCATGGCCGAAGTTGTCCACGCGATCGAGAAGGAATCCGCGCTCACCCTAGGCGACTTCATGATCCGAAGAAGCCTGATCGCGTTCAGAAGATGCGAGGGCCTCGACTGCTGCACGAAAGTCGCAAAGAGAATGGGCAAAAGCCTTGGCTGGAACAGTCGAGAGGTCGCGTCTCAAGTCCGAGCCTACAAGCAAGAGATCGCCAAGCGTCACGCTTACGAGAAACAGATACGCAGACGCGCGGCCAGGAAACCGAAGAGGCGGCACAGAAGAAGAAAGTCTCGGTAGCGGATGGTCAGTTTGGCCTCGCCCAGCCGAGGGCTCTCTGAACCGCTCGCCTCCACCCAACGCGTGTCTCAGCGCGGACTTTGGCACTCATCCTCGGGCGAAAGACTCTGTCGACCTTTCTGAGGCTCTTGAGTTCCTTCAGGTCGCTCCACACGTCGACGGCGAGTCCAGCCAGAAACGCGACTCCGAGCGCCGTGGTCTCAGGTATAGCTGACCGCTCAACAGGAAGCCCCAGCAGATCGGCCTGAAGCTGCATGAGGAAATTGTTGACGGACGCTCCTCCGTCAACTCTGAGTGCGCGCAATCTATTCCTCGTCGTCTCCGTCATCGCCTCTAACACATCCACGGTTTGGAGGCAGATCGATTCGAGAGCGGCTCTGATGATCTGGTTCTTTGTGGTGTCGCGGGTGATTCCGATTATGAGGCCTCTCGCGTACATGTCCCAGTAAGGAGCGCCGAGTCCAGCGAGCGCTGGAACGAAGAAGACGCCGCCGCTGTCACGCGTTTCGCGTCCGATCAGTTCAGTCTCGGAGGCTTTCTTCACCAGGCCAAGCTGATCCCGCAGCCACTGGATGACGGCTCCGCCGATGAAGACGCTGCCCTCCGACGCGTAGGTGACTTTGTCGTTGAGGCTCCAGGCGATCGTTGAGATTAGTCCCTGTCGAGAGAGCGGCGGCGGGCGGTTTCCCGCGTTTAGCAGAATGAAGCATCCTGTGCCGTAGGTGTTCTTGGCGGCGCCCTTCTCGAATCCAGCCTGACCGAACAGGGCGGCCTGCTGGTCGCCAGCGACTCCTCCGATCGGAATTTCTCTTCCAAGGACGTTTTTCGCCGTGTAGCCGAGTATGCCGCTTGAGGGTTTCACTTCCGGCAACATGTCCGACGGAATCTCAAGAAGATCGAGCAGTCGACGATCCCATACTCTTCGATTGATGTCGAAGATCATCGTCCGTGAAGCGTTCGATGGATCTGTCGCATGAACTCGCCCTCCAGTAAGCTTCCAGATCAGGAACGTGTCAACGGTTCCGAAGAGAAGGTCGCCCTCGCGCGCCTTCTTTCTGGCTTTTGCGATGTTGTCGAGCAGCCACTTGATCTTGGGCCCGGAAAAATACGCGTCGGGGACGAGGCCGGTGGTCTTCTGTATGTATGACCCGTAGCCTCTCGACACGAGGTCGTCTATGATCGGCGCGGTTCTTCTATCCTGCCAGACGATCGCGTTGTGTATCGGCTTGCCCGTGCGCCTATCCCAGACGATCGTGGTCTCGCGTTGATTCGTCACCCCAATCCCCGAGATCTTGTTCACATGACGCCTGCCCGCCCGCTTGGCTGTGCGTAACTGAGTAGACCAGATCGCGGCTGGATTGTGCTCGACCCAGCCTGGACGGGGAAAGACCTGGCGAAACTCCTCCTTCGCAGACCGCGCCGGTCTGCACTGTTCATCGAAGAGGACAGCTCGTGAACTGGTGGTTCCCTGATCAAGCGAGAGCACATACCGCCTCAACGTAGGTCACAGTCACTTCTGACTCGAGAGGGATATGTCAGTTGCCGAGCATGTGTTCGTGAGGCCGCAACCATTTTGAACTCCACGAGCCTTTCAGACTCACACGCGGGCCACCCGGTCGCCAGTCGCGGCGCGCCAAGCTGAAGATACATGATCGACTCGATGCTCAGAAGGAGAAGCGGAGCAGACATCTGCGAGCTCTGCCTGACCAGGCGGGCGACCCGGAGGGCGAGATTCACCGCCCATTTCCTTCAAGCGGACCCTATGCCGCTGCTGATTGAGGAACGCATTGCCAAGGCGGGCTTCGAGAAGCGCGTATGCGACGCCTGCGCGGAACAACTACAGAGCATGAAGAACGTTACTGAATTGAGCTTGGAGGATCTCTAGACTTTCACAAGCCGCATTCGAAGAGTCGATCCTGAACTATCCGAACTTGACGCTGGTCATGCCGTCCTTTCCGTAGACGACTTGGTGACTGAAGAGGCCCCTCAGGCTGCTGACGTCTTTGGGATCGTGAGCTGACGGGTTCAATAGGAAGAGGGCTGTGATCTTCGGATCGGACAGTTGCCTGAGCGAGAGAAGCGATCGGAGACTTGTATCTCGTCGTTTGGAGCGTGGTGGGCCGGACCGGGATCGAACCGGCGACCTTCGGCGTGTAAAGCCGACGTTCAAGCCAAGCCGGAGCTTTCTAACCAGCTGAACTACCGGCCCAAACACCAGTAGGTTTCATCCTTCCCAGTCATAACGGTTCGGGTTCCTACCGACTATCTGACGTGTATTCACCGCGTCTCCTACAGGAGGAGTTTCTAGAAGTATTCGCGAAGCTCAACTTTGAGCTGGAGTCTTTCGAAAGCCGAGTTGCAGTCGTGGACGAGACATTGTTCCGCAGCGAGAGTCCGAAATACACTGGAGACTGCGGAATGCTCTTGCGGTCTCATGCTACTTGGACGGGTACCGCTTTCCTGGAGCGCATCGTGATTCTTGTGAGATTGCTCAGGACCTCGCTTGCGTCAAGTATCTCGATTAGCAGAGGCTTTCCACGCTTGGTGAAATGTATCACAAATGGGCCCATCTCTTCAGCATGATCGATCTTGCCCCTGCCCACGTGGATGAGGAGTGCGTCAGCGTTCCTATCGTAGCTTGCTTTCATACCGTGCTCTCCTCGCTGGATAGAACGTCACGACCGTGATATTTGCGTTCTGTTTCTCAAAGACGACTCGCAAGACGTGAGTCGAGTTTAGCGGGCCCGTAGCCACGAATCTGTCCTTCCAGGTGCGTTCGACGATCGAGGGTTTTCTGACGATCTCCAGAACCCTGTGTTCTTCAACCTTCAAGCCTAGCACTCTCAGGACCGCCAACTTGCGCTTTGCATGATCAGTGAATCGGATCAAATGGATTCCACTCCTGCCGCGGGTCAATCAAAACAAAGAGGCACCTCCTCTAGAGATCGTCCAATAACGTTTTGTGTGTTCTCTTCTTCGAACCGGTGATTTGGTGGGCCCGGTTAGGTGACATTTCACGTTTTGAACCCGAATGAGTACAGATTCCTCCCGCTTGAGTTCTTTCGGAGGTGCGCTTTGACTCGGGAACATCATGCCAGCCCATGCTCGTAGGTAGGTAGTTTTATCTCTCGTCAGTCATTGAAACAGCGCGGAACGCGGATCTTGAATATCGTCCATGTGGTCGGAACTGGAACCATAGGAGAGCCATTGATCGGACTTCTGGCTGACTTTCGCAAAGGACTTGGCATCGATGAAGTGACCTTCTCGAAACGGACACCGCTACTGACTGATCGCACGAAAGTCTGGGATCTACTCAAGAGGGACGCGAAGCTTTGCGCTGAGAAAGAGAAGTGGAAGAAGTTCCAAGACCTCGAAATGGAACCGACGTACGAGTATGAGGAAGGAATACGTCGAGCATCGGTAGTGATTGACTGCACTCCGCGCGGTACAGGGCTCGACAACAAGAAGAAGTTCTACGAGAGGGTCAAGGGGCCGCGGGGATTCATCGCGCAAGGTTCAGAGTTCGGTTTTGGGCCGATCTATGCGCATGGCATAAACGATGCGGCTTTCACGGAGCCGCAGAGATATGTCCACGTCGCATCCTGTAACACGCATAACATTGCGGCTATCATCAATACGCTGGCTTTCGAGGGCGGAATGCCCCGCCTGAAGGAGGGACGATTCCTGTGCATGCGTCGCACATCAGACATCAGCGAAGAGAAAGGGTTCATAGCAAGCCCGAAGGTTGACAACCACACGCATGGCCGATTCGGAACACACCACGCCCGCGACACGCATGCGCTCTTTCAAAGCATGGGGTGCGAGCTTGACATCTTCTCAAGCAGCATCCAGATTCCAACTCAGTATATGCATTCGATATGGTTCTCGCTCGAGCTCTACGGCGCAACCACACTTGAGGACGTAACAGCGCGGATCAAGGCAAACCCGTTCATCGCCACAACTTACAAGGATCAGACGGCGTTGGCGTTTTCATTTGGCCGTGACCACGGCCACTACGGCCGCATCCTCAACCAAACAATCGTCGTGCTACCTACGGTATGCGTTAAGAATCCTAGCGAAGTGTTAGGTTTCACGTTTACCCCGCAGGACGGCAACAGTCTGCTGAGCAGCGTAGCAGCGACCGAACGCATGCTATCCCCCGAAACTTGGAGCGAGAACATGAAGTGCCTTAATCCGTTCCTCTTCAAGGAAATCTAAGGTCAAGGCTTCCAAAGCAGCCGCTCATAGCTTCGATCCGTGAAGGAGAACGGGTAAGGATTCCCCGAGGTTTCTGAGGATGCAATTTCCGCGATGGCACGTCTTGGAGTAAACTCAGGAGCCTCCGCTGGATAGCCGATAGGCAGCATCGCAATCGGGCGCCTGTTTCTCGACGCTTCAATGGTTCGCGCGACCGCATCCTCATCAAATGCTCCAACCCATGTTGAGGCTAATCCGAGCGCAGTTGCCGCAAGCTGAGCATAGGACGCGGCTATCGTCGTATCTTGAATGCAGTACAGTTCGGATCCTCGCCGTCCGTACTTTCGAGAGGAGCGTTCAGGACAGGCCAGAAAGATGAGGCACACGGGCGCCTCAGCAACGAAGTCTTGGTCTAGGGCATTTCTTGCTAGCTCGTTCTTGCGTTCTGGATCTTTGACTACGACAACCTCGTAGGCTTGCAGGTCACCAGCAGATGGAGCGAGGTTGATCGTTTCAATGATTCTACGTACCTTTTCTTCTTCAACAGGCTTCGTCTGGAAGGCACGGATTGAATGCCTCGCCTTCACTGTTTCGAAGTAGTCCATCTTTCCTGTCGCTCGGGTCGAGCGTTGCGGCAGGCAATAAAGATGTAGCAGCACCCTCAGGGCCAGATTTGGTCCACGATGCGTTCAGATCCCGAGCGTAATGAACAGTGCCGTCATGAAACCCACAACGAGGGTGATCAATGCCACGATCGGAACGTGACTTCTCATGATCTCGCTTTCCAGTTTAGCCTCAGCTCCGATTGTGGCGGCAGCGTTATTGATCTTGGATGGAGTAATGGCTGAGGCGATGCCACCGCCGTTCGCGTGAGATCCATAGATCGTCATGAAGGCCGAGCTGTTCTCTCCAAGGGCAGTGAGCCCTATGCCTTCAGCTGCTTTGTGCTGTATCGGGAAGAACATCACGTTTGAGCTCGCCTCCGATCCTCCGACGACAGCCCCGAATAGCCCGAGCCATGGCGCCATGAAGATGAACATCGAGCCGAAGACAGCGGCCAAGGTGAGACCGACGACGTTGTTCATGTTCATAGCCGCAAACCCCTGAGTAAGCACCAGTTTACCGTTTGAGACATCCATCGCGCTCCACGCCATCACATAGGCAACACCGAAGAAGAGCGAATATGCGATGAACGGCGACACGATTCTCCTAAGCCATAGACTCATTGTCTTACTGAGCTGCTGTCGCGTCGGCTTCAGAATTGGCAGCGATAGAATCGTCGCGGCAAATATCCACGTGTACACCTGCGCGAAGGCGTCGAAGTCCAAGGGCTGGTCGAATATCCAAAGAGCAGGACCGTCAAGGCGTCGCAACCAGCCTGTGACTTGAGGAATGCTGACGATCAACGCCAAGGCTATCAGAATAATCCACGGACTGAACGCTTTGAAGGTCGGCGTCCAATCGATCCGATCAGATGGCGCCGCGGCTTTCTCGGTCAGCCTGTGACACAAGTATAGTAGAATCATGCTGACGAGTCCGGCCAGAACTCCAATCAACATGATGGGCGCCCTGACCAGCCCGAAGACTAAGCATGAGAAACCGATCGAGAGGCCCGTCAAGACCGCAGGCGCGAGCCCCTTCCTAACAGATGACCCGCCTCCGATGATCCACAGCATCGCGACCGAAACAAGCACTGCAACGACTGGGAGGAACAGGTTCACCTTGTACGCGAGCAGAAAGATGTCAAGTTTGAAGATGTCGGCGGGAAGGCTGATTGGAACCGAAAGCAGAGCGTAAGACGTAGTCGCATTGTAGCCCAGCACTGAGATCGCTATGGCCGCCAACGGTGAGAACCCCATCGCCACGAGTAAAGGCGGAAAAAGGGCTGGCGTCACGACCCCGAGCGATGTTGCGAAGGACCCGAATCCTACGCCGAGGAAGAGCGCTTGCTGCTCCTTCGTCACGGCCGCCCGTTTTATGGCACCTGAGATCTTCTGCAGTGCTCCCGTCTCCCTCATCAGAAAGATCATGAGCATGGTTGCGAGCACGGAGATCGTGATGCCGAACGACTTGAAGATCCCGTAAACCGCCCCGCCAAGAGCTGCCAACGGATCTGTATTGAAGAATGCAATGGCGAGGATCAAGACCACAGCGAGCCCTACCACAGCCATCGTCGCTCCGGATTGACGAAACTCAACGATCCCGACGAATACGACAATCAGCGCGAGGATCGCCAAGACGAACTTAAGGTTCAGAAATGCCCCTGCAAGCACCAGAATTACCAATGCCGTGAAACCTATGGATGGTCTTGCCAAGCTAGCACTGTCCAGAGGCTATTCTTTCGGCCGAAGGTCGATCACACGACGCGCCTTGCCTTCCGAGCGCGGCAGTCCTCCTTCCTCAACAAGTTCAACGTTCG
>Ga0315314_1001631_pt1 | contig 19846 bp, 15 predicted proteins | sample TDP9_MG_FD_203631 | JGI IMG/M metagenome (GOLD analysis project Ga0315314, IMG submission 203631) | Freshwater sediment microbial communities from Lake Towuti, South Sulawesi, Indonesia - TDP9 | ecosystem: Environmental > Aquatic > Freshwater > Lake > Sediment | place: Indonesia: South Sulawesi... | reverse complement strand
ACCAAAGCTGGCAAAGGCTGTTTCTGAGAGATGGGGGATTAAGAAGACTTACCCATCCCATTTGGAACTCGTCGAGGATAAGGAACTCGATGCTGTGGTTGTTATCACCAACAAATTCACCCACGCCGAAATAGTTATCGATGCCATAAGGGCTGGCAAACATGTATTCGTAGAGAAACCCATGGCAACAACAGCCGCAGACGCGAAGATGATGGCTGACACGGCACAAAAATATGACACAAAACTTATGGTTGGCTACATGAAACGTTACGATCCGGGGATTCACAGAGCAAAGGAGATCTTCAGCGAGCTGAAAAAAGATGACCGGATCACTTTCGCAAGGACCCACTGCTTTGATGGAGAGTGGATATGCGGTCCAACAGCCGAGCCGATGATCAGTACTGAAGAGAAATATCCGGATGTGGATCGAATATTTCCAGAGTTCTTGCCTCAAAACCTTTTCGGAACCATGGACTGGTTACTTGAGGAGGTGCATGACATAAACCTCCCGCGGTTTTTCCTCGGAGATCCTGTTTCGGTGGAGTATTTCAGGGTTTGGCCCGGAAGCTTCGTGGGATTCTTGAGTTACGAAGAGTTTCCTTTGGCTTTTGAGATGGGCGAGATTTCGTCAGACTTCTATGATGAGCAGCTGATCATATACTTCAAGAATAGTTGGCTTGAAGTGAGGGCTCCACCTCCACTTCTGAGAAACGTTCCGGCACGAGTTCACGTTTACAGGGCGGGAGGGATTCAAAGGGATGAATATCCGCATGGGGGGTGGTCTTGGGCTTTCGAGCGGGAGGCCCAGCACTTCATAGACTGCATACTCAGAGATGAAAGGCCTCTCTCTGACGGTTCGGATTCATATAAAGACATAGCAATAATTGAGGATCTGTTAAAGAAAGCGATGGAAAAAGAAGGGTAACGGATCTAACTGGAAGGAGTATAGTCCAGTCAGAAATAGAGGACTACCTTTATACATTGAGCTAGTATGATTTTGCATTAGTGGATAGTATACATTGATGCTATTTAGTGAGCAAGAGATTTTCAAGGAACCGTTTTCCATTCAAGAGGCCGTCTTCTGGACCGAATAGTGGATCTTCATGTTCGATGCTTAGTACGTAATCGTAGTTCACATCTTTTAGGGCTGATATGTAAGCGTGCCAGTTGACACTCCCCCATCCTGGTATCCTATATCTCCACCAGCCATCTCCGAGAATCCCCACTTGCCTAAGTTTGAACTGTAGGATCTCAGTGTCCTTGGCATGCGTGTGGTATATTCTGTCTCCAAACATGTGGACAGCTTCGATATAGTCGATTTGCTGTCGAAGCAAGTGTGATGGGTCGAAATTCAGACCTAAAGTCTTGTCAGGAACTGCTTCTAGGGCTATCTGAAAATGATCTAGACCCTGGAGATTCGTAGCATACCAGTTCTCCAAAGCGATTTTCAAGCCGTGATCCTTAGCCTTATCAACCAAGGGGTTGAAAACCCTTGGAAAATCCTCCTTAAGTGTCTGTTTCTTATCCTTGCCGGCAACGGGTCCACCTGCCATAGTGCAAACAACCTTCAAGTCCAAAATGGAGGAGGCTTCCATAACCTTCTCTAGGAATTTCTGGTCCTCTGAACTTTCGAGGATTCCTAAGCTGTAGAAGGCTAAGCTCGTGATCTCCACACCCTTCCCAGCTAATGTGCGCCTAACTTCTCCTGCACCCGCACTTAGGACACGGTTAATGTCTATCTGTCTCGACGTGGGCGAAACAGGGATTTCTAAACCCTTTAGGCCATTGGCGGATGCCCAGTTGACCAACTTCTGAAAACTCCAATCTCCTACTGGTGCTGTGAGAAATCCTACAATCATTCCAAACTTTCTCCTTGGTCTTTTATGATGTTTCAGTGCTTATATAGCTTGCAGAGTTTTGTATGAGAGCCCATTCATCCTATCCCATGATGGCTTGAGTATTCTCGGTTTCTGAAGATCTTGGTTCCATCGAAGTCGCAGACATGCTCAAGAACGGCATCCACTAGAGCGCCAAAGAAAATATCGTAGGCTAGACATGGCATAACAGGAGCCCCTCGGCACAATCGCTTGGAAGAAAAGAGTGTGCCTTGGAGTGTTGAGAGGTTCGCAAGTTGTTTGAGAGCGTTGTTGGCGAAGGTAGAACAGCGAGACTTATCGAAAATCCTGGCAAATTGAGACCATCAGCAAAACCAGAAGAGAAAGCAAGTATGCAAAATGTCTCATGAACGCTCTTGAAGAACAATTCCCAGAAGATGGACAAGCTAAGGTGTTGGAGAACTGTGGACTAGGCTGTATTGGCACTACTACTATTGAGAGGGCGAAAAGAGTAAAGAAGAATGCTGAAACTCTAGGTGATTTAGCTGCTGGCTTGAACGGACAACATATCGGCGGTGGAAAACTGAAACTTGAAGGCAGCAAGATATACGCTGAGTATGATAGATGCTACCGTGGCATGGTTAGTAAAACCAAAGAGAAAATCTCATCCGCATACTGCAACTGTTCTCAAGGATGGTTTCTCGAACTCTTTGAAGAGGTCTTTCAACAGCCAGTAAAGGTTGAGCTATTCGGATCAATAATTAGTTAGGTTTAGAACTCGGTTCAAATTCTCGGATTTTTTGAAGAGCGACTTAGGTTCATTCTTTTTCCTGTGTTTTGACGAAACTTGAACGAGAGTTCGAATCTCTCCCGGGCTACCAAAAACCCTACTGTTGGAGCTTCTTCTCTACTGAAATCGGCTAAAAATCCGGCCTAAAGCGAATTTTTAAAGTTTTTAAATGCCTTCGCGGTGTAAAGGTTTGATATAAGATGCGCCAAGGAATGACTAAGCTAGATGAGGCTAAGAGTTTTCTTGAGGAGGCATTGAGAGAGTTCGAAAGGGGCGTTAAGGATAATAACATGACGTTGGTGAGGGATGCCGGTGAAAAGGCTTGGGGGGCTGTTGTTCAGGCTACGAACGACCTCTTTGAGCGGAGAGGACTCCCGATACCTATAACGCATAGAGAAAGACGTGAATACCTAGAGAAGCTTGAAGAGGTCGACCCAACAGTGAGAGAGAAAGGGTTGACCGACAGATTCATGGCCAGAGACCACGTCCTGCACGAGAGATGCTTCTATGAGGGATACTGCAACGTCGATGAGCTTAGAAGGGAATTTGAGAAGGTGAAGAGATACATTAGCGACATTGAGAAACTGTAATGTTCCCTCAGAGAACTAAAGCTTCGAAATCTCTCCACAAAAAGGACATTTTTGCCTGCTATTTTTGCACTTGCGGCTTGCCCGGTTGAAAACGCCTTTTTGTTTTCTCCTCAACTTTGATGGATATAGTTAAACAAAGCAGAAATCATAGCCAGAACCGCTACGATCCCTACTCATAATCGCTATGAAGGCGAATGTGTGAACGGGGACGCGAACCTATCCTCAGCTACCAAACTACTTCTTGTATCGAAACGCTTTTGTTGAGAAATCTACTAGTAGAGAAATAAACGAAGTAACGCGGCGAGAAACTCGAAGATGTGATGGCAGAATACAACCAGTTTTTCAGCCTCGCTACCTCTGATTCTGGAGGACTCACACCTCCATTTCTACGCGGTCTTTAGGAAGATTTATTAGTGTCGCCTTAATCTGACTATTCTGATCAGTCTGATGAGTCTCACTATCCACGTTGGAAAGAGGTACGCGGTGTACATACCGAAAAAGGTAGCGAACGACCTGGATCTTGAGGAAGGCGATACGCTGATTCTTGAGGTAGAAGATGACAAAATCCTACTCAAGCCTGTGAGGAAGATGGAAACCGTGAAGCCTTGGACCACCATTGAACCAGAAGAGGTGGAGAAGGTTGGAGAGGAGCTCACAAGACAAATACTCTAGAAGGCTATTACTCGATACAAGCTACGTTTTACCCCAACTAGGAGTCGAGGTTGAAGGCATAGAAGATCTAAATGAGATCTTGGAAAAGCGTGAACTCTACTATCCGATGGTTATGGTGGCGGAGCTGGAAGCCGTGGTGCTTAAGGAGGCTAAGAAGAAGGGGCTGGAGCGTGTGCCCAAACAGGCATTAGAAGGCTTGGACTATTTAGTCTACAGCGGTAGCATAAGTTTGGTTCCTCCAAGAGGAGAAGATCTGGAATCAACCTATCACGTATTAAACAGAGGTTGGAGAGACTTATTTGACGCAACCCTATACGCTACAGCTATTAGGCTGAGAACTGAGGCTTTGACATTAGACTCAGCGTTTAAGAGGTTTCTGAAAGAAAATGGACTGGAACACACGCTCCTAATAACCCATAAGGAACTTGAAAGAAGGCATAAGGCGTAGCTGAAAACGCCACAATTCCAGCCCAGGAACTGCTCTGGACACATATTCGAACGTAGAATGTGAACCTGTCCCGTGCTACCATAAAACCGTAGTCAAAACATGGCTTTTTTTTCGGTGTTTGATAAAGAGTGTTGCTTCTTGATACTCAACAAGCATTCTGCACGGACTGCTCAACGAGTTTAGCTGCAACTGAAGTTGCGCAACTGAATTGCTCAACTTTGTTGCTTAATGAAGTATGTATAAATTCGAGTTATAGTCATAAAGAATAACCGAACTCTGCGGAGAAACATAGAAACCGAAACAAGAAGAGACGCATATCTTCGGCTAGACACATCTCAGGCACCTTTTTGGGATACTCCCAAAGTGAGACTTTATTTAGATCCATGATGCGAAGTCAGGTTCCGTTCCCCTTAGACGCAATATCCTTGCAACATGTTCATGAGCTTCAACTGTAAGTTTATGGATGTCGTCGCGAGAAAGGTTGCTGGTCTCGTGTCCTATGCTCTCCGCCCAACTCCCTGCTGTCTTTGACATTCTCTTATAGTCTTCAAAGGTCTTGAGGAAAAGTTTCACACCGTACTTCTCCGGGTGAAGCGCCATCAGAGAGTTTGGGTCAATTATGTACGGAAATGGGGGAGCAACGAGCACGTGTTTCATGTCATACATTATTCTCCTAACCATTTCCTTAAACATCTCAAACGATTCAAGGCTCTCTTTAGGTAGACCTATGCAAAAGTAAACCAGTGTGTTAATTCCTGATCTATCTAGCATTCCTAAAGCCTCAAGAAGCTGGACATTTGAAAACGGCTTTCCCGCAAGGTTTCGTACTTCCTCGGACGCCGATTCAGGTGAAACTGCTACACTCGAATATGTGAATGTCTCAGCGTATTTCGCAATGAATTCTCTCGAAGGCAAATGGAAGATTTCTGTGTAGGCCGAAACGTCTATTCCTCTTTTCTGAATCTCTTCGAGTACGTTCGAATAGTAGCCTTCCCCACCTATCTGCGGATCGTGGCTAAAGCTGATAGCCTTGACGCCCTTCTCACCCAGTTTCTCGATATCCTCGGCAACTTTCTCCGGCGACCTAAGGACCGGCTTATCTCGTCCCGTGAGTAGACAATAAGATGCACTGCTTCCTCCGCAGTGGATACAGTTATGGGGGCAACCTCTAGCGATAGGCAGCCAGAAGGTTGGAGGTGCTCGTTCGTTGTACCCCACCGCGTTTACTTTGAGGTACGCGTCCCAGTTCTCCACCAGTTCCGGCCGGATGAAATCGAATTCATCTAGATTTGAGGCTGGCTTGCCCATCGGGTTCTTCGTTATGGAGTTCTCGCTGCGATAGGTTACCGCTTCTATGTTGCCGAAATCCTTGCCGCAGAAAAAGTTCTTTACGAGTTGCAGCATAGGCCTTTCCGCCTCTCCCCGAACGACAACATCCACATATGGATGGTTTCGTATGATCTCTCGATCGAACCATGTCGAGGTGAACCCGCCCAAAACTACCAGGCTATCTGGGTGATAACCTTTGCATAGCTTCGCCACCCCAACTGCCCCGCTTGAATGTACCGACCAGTGGAGGTCAATCGCGTAGACGTTTGCGTTGATGCGCTTAACTCTTTTTCTCAAGTCGAAGGAAGGGTTCAGACACTGTTCAAGGCCAAAATTGGTTATTCTGGTCTGAAATCCTTCCTCGTCTAAGCAGGAAGCGAGGCTGAGAAGTCCCATCGGCATGATGGGATACCTGTTAACGCGCATTTTCCTTATGAAGGGGCTGAGCAGCCTGCCCAACGGTCGGCTGCTTACCCACGCCGGCGGATGGATGAAGACAACATCAAGATTTCGCACTACTACCATCTCAGCACACTAGATGCATCTAATGGTTACAATGCAATGCAGATTGATATTGCTGAAGAAATAGAAGATCTGGAGTTTATTGAGCCTTTTTTTAATCTTTCTTTGGCCGCCTAGGAGCGAAGATTATGTAGATTATGAGCGCCCATCCTGAGATCAGCGCTACACCCAGAACAAGCACTTGATAGATCCAAGGCAGGTCCATCGCCAAAACCACAGCATATTTCTCTATAGATTATTAACTTACATCTCTTCCTTAATAGGGTTTCATCCATGTCGCCTTTGAAATGATAGAAGCGGCGATGCCAATACCTACCACGATGCTCTCGCCGCAGAGGAGCCCTGCGATGATGATACCGCGGTTCTCTCTCCAATAATCTTTTTTGACAAATCTTGGAATGGCGAACCGGCCGAGCACAGAGCCTAGAAACATGGGGATCATGTAGGGTGGAAGGTTGAGAGCACCGGTGACTACGGCAACCGGTGAGAAGGGCACATGCAATAGTCTCGACACTAGTTGACCGCTAACGCACACCGCTAACATGCCCGCAAAGGAGTATATGAGAAGCCACAGTTTGACGCCTATCTTTCCTGTAATCCAAGTTCCCATCGACAAGATGTCAATAGGCCACGAGATGGCTGTGTTTGGATATACTGAGGATGGAATGGGCGCTATCTTCCAGAAAAAGCTGGCGTAAATGTAGCTGAATACATGATAGGCTATGATCGCTACGACTAGTGCCTCAAAGAAGTCGATAGGTTTTGTCCTCGTCAGGTACCCCGCCTTGATCATGTTGGACCATCCAGGGGTGCCACCCTCCATTGTGGGGGAGCCCCCTATGTAAGGCGTGAAGATCCATGCCTTGACACCTTGATAGCCGGTTGCATACACCGAAACGTTCCAGACTGGCCCTGCCGAGAACGAGTAGCCAGTTGTACCTATAGCTCTTGTGGCTATTATAGCATTAACCATACTCCAACCAACCGAAAGTATTAGCGGTATCACTACCGGAAACTCAGGCACTAGCAAATGAAAGGTTATCACAGAGCCAAGTGTGCCCAAAAGATACATGCCTGCCAAAACTTTTAGTGGGGGATAACCTGTCTCGGCTGACACTTTAACCTTAGAAAGTTCCTTGAAGGCCTTAAAGATTCCCTTGATGCCATAGGGCAGAACCATCGCCGCCAACGCGAAGCTGAAGCCAATTGAAGGTATGATCCATACGGTAAGGTATGAGCGTTGGTAGACCGTGGCTAAGTTCATGCCGTGAAAATACTCTGAAGCCCACTCTGGAAAGACATTCGAAAAGTTTGATAGCGCTAGGCTATTCACAAATATCCAACAGATCATGGAGCTAGCGAACATGTATACTGCCTCGGAGAAGGGAACCAGAAATCCAAATGTGAGGACAGAGATGTCGGTTCCGACCCCCAGTAGAGCCCCGGGAAGATACTTCTCAGTGAACTGTGTAAAATCGATCCACGGTATTGGAATCAACTGCTGCCCAAGTATGAGGGGTGGACCATAGAGTATGCTGCCGTAAGCTATGCCGGGGAATGTGCTCAGAATAAGGAGCCTCATCCTGTCTGACGGCCGTTCCGCTAAGGTGGAGCAGATGGATGCATCCACGGCTGCAATGGGGAACTCGAGTTTCTCCACTTCAATGAACATGTAAGAACACAGCATAGTCAGAGCGAACTCCGTAAGATACATGAAGACTCCTCCCTGAACACAAGCTAAAAGAGAAGGGACAACTAGGTCATGATGATACAGTTCTCTTGTCACATAGGCCGTTGAGTCGATGGGTGGAGCCCACCAAGAGGGAATTAGCTCAGGAATAGGGATGCCGCCAACCTTGAAGGACCATGAGATCGGAGAAGACACAAAATAAGTCTGTCGTATTATCCAGATGAAGACAAATGAGGTAGCAGCTAAACCTGACATCTCGTAGATGATGAAAAGCTCCTGTTTGGTGAGAGGCGAACGCAGGATTCTGAAGATTTCGCTGAAAAGAATGAGAGTGATGAACATCAATCCCCCGTAGAGCGTTGGACCCCCAACCAGTTGCATGTAGGCGCTAACGGGCAGGAGGCACATTGAGGAGAAAAGGATGGCCAAGACAGTCTTCCTCGTAAAGCCCGCCTCAAATGGGGCTTCCCTTACTTCTTCCATCAGCAGCTCCTTTCCGCGATAACAATGACAAAAGACAGTATTTTCTTTTGCTTTATAAGCTTAAAGACTTATATATCTTGGCGGACAAACCATAGTCCATGGAAAAAGGGGAAGTTGTAGAATATAAGAGTGGTCTAACGCCCCGCGTTGTCGTACTGATGCTTGCATTTTTGTTCGTTGGAACTTTCTTTAATCAGTGGCTTCAAATGTCAGCCGAAACAGACCCCTGGGCCTGGTATGCAATGTGGCCAGCACCAATCTATTTCATTGTTGTGTTTGAGTTGCTGGGTCGAATTAGCCAAAGGCTAAGGCTATCGAAGCAAGAGTTCACGGTGCTTCTGGTTACCATGTTCATGTTGTCAGGCATAAACTACCTATTCTCCGGAGACATGAACGAAGCGGCCTTCGGACACACTGTGTATGTCACTCTCTTTTCACCGATGAATACGTTAGCAAGCGAGGATTTCGCTGATGTCCAACAGTTTATCCCGGACTACTGGGCACCTAAGGATACCAGGACATCAGAAGTGTTCTGGAACGGGCTTGTCCCAGGTGAAGCGGTGGATTGGGGCGTCTACACGGTGCCTATCATCTACTGGGGGGTCTTCATATTAATATGGCTGTCAACCGGTTGGTTCTGGGGATACATGCTGAGGAGATCTTACGTCGAGGTAGAAAAGCTGTCCTTCCCGGGAGCTTTGCCCGCCGCTTACCTCATCGATTGGTCCAGTGACATAGATCCAACCACCAACAAATCTACGCTATTCAACTTAAAGACCGTTCGAAACAAATTCTTTTGGATATTCTTCTTTCTGGCCATCCTTTACACACTTTCCACCATTGTGCAAAGGCTTGCCCCATTGGTTATTCCGCCAGGCGTGACAACCGAATGGCGAACGTTCCCAATCAACCTCAACTTGCTCGGGGGCGACACACCGGGCATTCAGCTGGCCGGCTACTGGATACTGGTCGAAGCCGCTGTGTGGATGCTGGCTCCTATGGACATCCTTCTAACTGTGACATTGACCTGGTTCGTCATATGCAACATTTACAACATTGCGGCTGTCAGCGCTGGCATAATTCCAGTTATGCCCGTTGATTATGCCCCGCCAGAGGAGTCTATATCGTACTACGGTTGGTTCCCGCCGTTTCCATATAGCGTTTGGGCTCTTACAGGCGTGACGTTAGGCATCGGATTGTGGATAATTTACAGATACAGAGAAGACTTCAAAAGGGCTCTCTCTACGATCACGGGCCCCGATATAAAGGATCGGGGTGTATCGTTGCGCCTTGTCTCCTATGGAGCCATCGGGTCAACAGTGCTCTTCCTTGTTTGGCTAGTTGGCAGCGGCGTGCCAGCACATATAGCGCTCTTCCTAGTTGTCTCATTTATCATCTGGATGATCGCGAACGCGAGAGTTAGCTGCGAAGCATTCGAGTTCATGGGATACTATAATACCTTCGCGTACCCGTTCGTCTATGGGATGGGCGCTGCTGCGCCACTAGATGTTGGTGGTTACCGATCGTTATTCATGATGAACCAGGTAGGCATGTGGACCCCAAGGTTCACTCCGCTAAACCAGATACAGTCCTCAAACTTGTATAAGGTAGCGGATGTAACCAAGACAGAGGCTAAAGGAGTCTTCTGGGCGATAATCATAACTGGGGTCGTTGGAGTGTTTTTCTCTGCCATCGTCAGCGTCTTCTTCCTTAACAGATGGGGGATGAACAACATGAACCCTGTTACGGAGTGGAATGACATGAACTATGATGTGCTCAGCCAGTCAGAAGGCGCCTATTGGGCAACAGTGAGTACGGAAGTAATAAGTCCAAGTGACCTACTCAATTGGCAGATAGGCTTGACCGCTTCAGGCGCAGTGTTCACTCTGGTCATATACTACCTTCGATCCATCTGGCCGTGGTTCTTCATCAATCCACTCGGCTTCTTCATTGGAACCTTCGTAGGCAACTGGACATGGATGAATACAACAGTTGCCTTGGTCATCAAAGCTCTGATCCTCCGAATCGGAGGCACAAGACTCTTCGAGGAGAAAGCCATACCGGCCGTCGTCGGTTTCGGCATGGGCTACGGGGTCACCTACATCATAAACGCCATATACACCTTCATCTTCTACGCTAACCCCCTCTAGGACCACATCGATCATAGTTACTAACGACGAAGGAGGCGTCGGCGTTGTACAAAGGGCTAGCTCGGAGTATCTTAGTGTGGTTTCTAATCCTAGCTCTGTCTGGGTTTCCATGTTCACGAGGCGGATCCACGCCTCATCGCCCATCTTCCTCTGTGCGCTCCAGTAACCCCGTCGATCCAATAAGCCCACAAGGTATCTACCCTCACGTAGCCTGCCTCGCCAGCCTGGGTTCGAGAGTCACAGGTTACAATGGTTGCTACTCTGCGGCCGAGTACATTAAAACGCAGTTTAGAAATCTGTCGGAGTACGGGCTGGAGATGCAGATTCAGAACTTTAGCCTTGTCGTGCCAATTGACACCGGCACGTCAATAACTGTCCTTTCGCCTGAGAAGAAAGTCATCAAGGCATATACGTTATGGCCGAATTTCGTCCAGACTTCTGTTACACCACCTGCTGGCGTAACCGGAAATCTAGTTTACGGAGGTAAGGGCTTAACCGATTTTGACGGGTATGAGATCAGTGACGCCGTAATCCTAATGGACTTCAACAGCCAAGAGAACTGGCTTTTTGCTGCAGATCTAGGCGCCAAAGCCGTGATCTTCATTGAGCCTGAAAATACTAATCGGGATGAGTGCCTCAGCAAATTCCTCAATACGCCGATACACTTTCCACGGTTATATGTGGGTCGAGAGGATGGCCTCTACCTCAAAAGGTTGGCTCAGCAAGGAAACGCGCAAGTTAAGGTAGTCTCACGGATGCTCTACCAGAAGGTTTCAGCTGAAAACATCATAGGCATAGTGAAGGGAACTACGTATCCCGACGATGTCATAATCATTTCGGCACACTACGACACATGGTCAGTTGTCCCAGCCATCTCGTATGGCGCCGAGGAATCCATAAGCACCGGTCTACTAATTGAGTTAGCACGGTACTACGCCATTAATCGCCCATCAAGGACCGTTTGGTTTGTAGCATTCTCCGGACACTGGGAAGCGTTAGCGGGTGCGAGAGAGTTTGTCGAAGAGTATTTCTTCACTAACGAGGTTGGCCTGCAAGTGCAGGTCGGGGACATCAGGCCTTGGGTTTTGGTAAACCTTGATCTATCAAGCGGATCAAACATTCTCGCGTACTTCCAAGCGAGCTACTTCTACCTATATGGCACGGGGGGACCACGGTCAGGAAGCATATTAGACCGGTACGCATGGGCAAATGAAAAAATACTCAAGTACCTGCGAACGTCTCCAGACATATCAAAGTATGCAATCAGCGCCTTTCACAGTGACCCGTCGAATTGGTGGGGTACCGAGCCAACACCTTTTGTTCTCGACTCGGAGCCAGCGGCTGTTTCTGGCACGATAGCTTTCAGCTTGCGCACATCACCGGACCTTATCTTTCATTGGGGCATCCCTATTAACGATCTACCCTTCATAAATTCAGACAACCTCGCATTACAGTTCAACGTAGTCACTAGAATAGTAGACGGTTTTGTAAATGAAGGAGACTGGGGCCTGAACTGGGCCGATGTATCGCCAAAGAGGTTGCACGGAAACTACATCGCTGGATTTCTGACACTGAGGGGCGAGGTGAAGGAATACAATCTAACTAAGGGATGGTACAGTGCGGTACCACATGCGCTCGTCAGGGTCGCCCTTCCGAACATATACCCATTCACAAACATACTTACCCTCGCCGATGACGATGGAAAATACGAGGTGCACGGTGTCGCCCTATCACATTGTCTGTCAACTGCTAGGACACCTCAGCTCGCCCTTGCACCTGGCGGAGGACCCTTCGGTTACTGGTACGTCGACGCATGGGTTGTCAACGAAACGGATGGGAATATTGTCTGCGCCCCCGATTATGGTCCGTACGGGGCTCAGTCCATCTCCTTTTGGAAGCTTCACACAGGGATCCCGTTTGATGCTTCAACAGTGGTTTTTCGCTGCGTGAGCGTCGAAGTCTTCAATGTGATCGAACCGCAGACCCTGAGACGCGCTTGCATACCGGATCCGAGGTTTGAGGGTTTAGGTCTCTCCCTAGTCTATGGACTGTTCCATTTGATACCCTACGATTTCAGAACACTATCCCAGCCTATCTGGTTCAGCTATTATGCTGATCCAAGTGAAACTGTTGGCATGGCATTTATCCAGCCAGGTTTGAGGTTTATGCTCAACGTTGAGCTAGGCTTTCCGCTCCATCGAGTTGGTTTTCTGGTCAATGCCAGCGAGACATATACTGAAGGCTACGGCTATAGGATTGAGAATGGAACACTAAGAGTACACTTTACAAGATATCAGATCGCGCGTGACCTTTACGCTAGTTCACAGAATCGCTACGACAGACTGGCCCAGCGCTACGTGAAAAGCCTATTCTGTGAGGAAGCGCTAGGAATGGCCAGAGACCACATAACAAAGGCTGGAGCATACTACAAAGTATACAACTACAGCGAAGCATACTCAACCATTCTCGTCGCCTGGGCGTGGGCCACCCAAACTTATTCAAAAACAATGTCATTGATTTACGACGCGGCATTCGTGACCATAGTCTTCATGGCACTGCTGATGCCATTCGCCTTCTTAATTGAGCAACTGGTGTTTCATGGGAGAGGATGGCGCAGATTTGCAACGATTGCAGGCGTGATGGCAGTGCTTATGATAGGCTTCTACTTTTCAAACCCCTCCTTTAGTCTCATGATCAACACTCTCTTCTGCGTATTGGGCATAGGTCTAGAAGCCTTGTTCGTTGTTATTGCTGTTTTCTTCATAAGTCAGGCTTTCAGGGAGATAAGGCAGAAAGCCATTGATCTTCTCGGTCTCCATGAATTCGGAAGAAGTAGAATAGAAATGGGCTTGTCTTTCTTTTCGATAAGTGTGGAGAACATGAAGCGCCGCAAACTTCGCACGATTCTTCTGCTAATCACCATTCTTGCATCTACGACTTCCATCTTGTCCCTATGCTCTATATCGTACCAAATGGTGATAAGGGTAACTGCCCTGCCTCACGTCGCCTCATACGACGGAATACTGGTGAAGATGGGCCATTCCGTGCCTGAAGAAACGACAAGCGGTGTCCTTGACACCCCTCTTTATGACTACATAAAGACTATCTGTGGCGATGCAGCCATCTTGTTTCCAAGGGTATGGTACTACCCCGAAACAGACGCAGGCACCCGAGGGGTCGAAGCAGACTTCCACAGTCCCTCCGGCAACTTCAGTGTCAAAGCGTTTCTAGGAATCACACCTGAGGAATCAATCTGGTTAACGAATAACTTAGGTGCTACCCAAGGCCGCAGTTTCCTTGAAGAAGATTTCTACTCATGCTGGGTGCCTGAAGGACTTGGTATCAAGCCTGGGGAAACGGTTAGCTGGGACGGGGTAGACCTGACTGTCGCTGGAACCTTCAACCCAGATGCGTTCGCTCAGATCAAAGAACTAGACAATTTTATCATGTCGCCTATGAACCCCGTCAATGTTGAGGCCATTTCGCGTCGCTACGTGCGCACGGGTGTAAAACCCGCTCCGGTAGACCCAAGCCTGGTTTTGATAGTTCCCCAAACCTTGGCGCTACGTCTAGGCGGATACATCGCAAGCATATCTGCGAGATTTGCAGGGCCTATCAGCTTTGAAGAGATCCGCGAGATTGCAAGCGTCGTCGCTTCAACAGCATCTCCTACTGTGTTCATGGGGTATGGAGGTCAGGTTTTTAAGTGTTCGGCGCTCGAGGTTCCCGCATTTATAGGTGGGGGAAGCCTGGCCGTGGTCCTAGTCATTGGCCTCGCCAACATCCTTGTTGCGATGCTCGGTTCAGTAAGTGAACGTATCCCAGAGATCTCAGTTTACAGCTCGCTTGGCCTATCGCCCGTCGGTATGTCAACCCTATTCATATCGGAGGTAGCCATCCACGCAGTAATCGGAGCTGTTCTCGGATACTTCGTAGGACTAACCTTGAATGTGCTGTTCATCTCGGCCGGCCTCCTACCGTCATACTTCGTACTAAACTATTCCTCGGTTTCCATCGTCCTAGCCTTATGTTCCATAGTCATCACCGTCTTGGCAAGCATTGCGTATCCCTTCGCTAAGGTCGCTAGATTGGTCACTCCATCACTGGAACGCAAATGGAGAATCACAACAAGACCAAGTGGCGACGAGTGGGAGATACCTCTACCCTACATAGCCGCCTCCCCTAAGGACGCCCAAGGAATACTTGAGTACTTACACGAGTACTTCGATGGGCGGGGAAAAGAAACAAGGTTCGCCATTATTCGAAAGCTTGAGGAACCCTCGCATAAGGAAATGGAATTGAAGTTGACAGCCAGCTTACTACCCCTCGAGAGCCACGTAAATATGATGGTCACGCTTCGCGCCACCAAGAAGAAAGAGAAATATGAGCTATTCCTCCTAATTAATAAACTTACAGGCGAGTTCACAGCGTGGAAGACGTTGAACTACTTCTTTGTTGATGACATCCGCAAACAGGTGCTTCTTTGGAGAAGCATCCCTCCTTCCATGCATGAGAGGTACATTAGGAGGGCGGAACTTCGAAGACTCAACAACGAATAGACTTTGAGGAAAAGCGATGTCTCGTGAAGTACCCGAGATTGTCAGGGCGCTCGAAAACAGAATTGAGAACTGGGATTACACCGTCGGTGGAATACTGATCCACCTGAAGGACTCCTTGTTCAAAGGGCTTATTGTAAAATATGTCCCTATGTCCATAGGATTCGAGTACAAGAATCAGTTCATATGCTCCACAGTAATCATGCCTGAAGAAGACATGGATGCTTCTCATTACTCGCAATATCGGGAACTGAAACGTTTGGAGTGCCAGATCCGCTGGAGTGGAGTCATTAAGAAAATCGCAAAGTTTGTGACCTCCCCAGAACTGATTGACCTCCAATCATACATCCCAGAACTCAAAATCAGCGACGAGTTAATTTCCGCACTAAACTCTAACAGCGAGCTTACTAACCTCATTTCAAGCCTAAGGCCTGATGATCTGGCTGTTACCCTAGACTCGGTGAACGCGTCAGACATGGCTTCCGTTCGGTCGAGGGAGGACCTACTCGAGTGCAAAGCTAAGTTTTACCGAAAACCAACGAAAATAGTCTGGTTGAACATAGTGTCCATGATGCTCATAAGGCGCCCATATTACCAGAAGCGTGCGGAGAACCTGATCAGAATTCTGAACTTGATCTCTCGCGAAGTCATCCGGATTTCGGGTCGATCTCTAAATAGTTGAGGCGCGATCAAACTCTTTCTTCAAAGAAGCCTTTTAACCTTCATAATTCAGAATATAGTGTCGGTGAGCCAAAATGGAAAAGCCTAGAGTCAGTTTTATACCGTGCGGGGTGCATGTTGAGGTGACCGACTCATTTGGGCGGCCGTTTATAGATTACCAAATGTTAGAAAAGGCTGTGGATAGCCTTCGGAAAGCAGGCCTCGAGGTCCACGAACTCAAGGACTTTGTACGCAGGAAGGACGATGCGATGAGAGCAGTAGAGAGCTCCGAGAAAGAGCGCGTAGACTGCATGATTTTCTATGCAGCAACATGGCTATGGGCGTCAGAGATCGTGGGTGCTTTAAGATCAACATCAAAACCAATCCTCATATGGACTACTCCGATTTCCCAAGGTTGGGCCACCGGAGGGGGAATGGTCCTGCATGGAACATTGGATGAGGTGGGAATAAAACATAAGTTCGTATACGGATTCCCGGGCGACCAAGAAACCATGAAGAGGATTAACGCGTATGCCAATGCCGCAAGGGCCACGAATAGGTTGAGGGGTTCAACGCTCGGTTTGATAGGCGGTTTTGGCATGGGTGCTTTTACTGGCAGGGTTGATGAAGCATACTGGATGGAGAAGTTTGGCACAAATGTTGACCACATTGATCAGCATGTTGTTATCCGAACCGCCGAGGGGATTCCGAAAGGGGAAGTTGCAAAGAAATATGAGGAATTGAAGAGTCTGGTCGGCAACGTTCCTCCATTAGATGAGGTCACGGACAGGTCCATCAGAATCTACCTAGCGATGAAAAAGATCATCGAACAGAATAAGTTCAACTTCACAGCCCTCAAGTGCTTCCCCGAACTTGGAGACTATTATGCCACTGCCTGTCTAGCGCAGAGCCTACTTGGAGATGAGGGGCTCATCAGCGCATGCATAGGAGACCTCAACACGGCCCTAACTGCATACATCTTGTACCTCTTAACTGGCTCTGCCACCTTTAGCCCAGATGTGCAGCAAGTTCGGAAAGAAGAAGGCGTGGTTAAGCTAACCTCCGATGGCGCTTGCCCCCTAAGTCTCGCCAAAAGCGCCAAAGAGGTTAAGCTAAGCAGGCGAGGGATATTCGGAGAGGGAGGGGCAGACGGCATCTGTGTAGGTCTAGTATGCAAGCCGGGAACAGTCACACTCGGCCGGCTATGCAGGATCAGAGGCAAATATTACCTTCACATCGCTCTTGGTGAGGCATATATTCCGCCTAGGAAAAGACTGGATGAAGAACTAGATGCATGCGGTTTCCCCTACTGGCCTCACGCCTTTATCAAGCTGAAGGGTGATCCCGAGGCTTTCATTCAGAATCAGCGAAGCGAATATATATGCCTGGCCTATGGAAATCTGCGAGAAGAACTGTTAGATTTGTGTAGTCTCCTTGAAATAGAACCAATCCTCACCGAGTAAAACCCATATCCATGTGGAACATTTGCAGAAACTGAAAATAAACGTCGCAAGAACAGATTCTGATCTCGCCTGGAAACATTTGAGTCTCCACTCGTACTAGATAGGAGTCTGGATCTCCAGCAATGTCTGGCAGTTCAGCTTTCTTCTCAGCCCGATTCCTAGTAGCAATAGTATCCCAAACTGTTTGTTAATCTGGAAGTTCTTTCTAGATCGAATGGTTGCGTTTTAATTGCTCCCATCTATGATGGATTTTTTTATGGACCTCATTCTTCTATGAAAGCATTTTTAGAGCCCAACCACTGATTTCTTCGAGAGCTTCGATACCTACTCTGAACGCTTCCCTGGCATACTCACAATTCTCTTGCATGAGGGACCAGTTAGATATGTACTCAAAAAACTTAGAAATATTTCCTTTTGATCCAATGCCTGCTTCAACAACTGGTATTAATTCATCAAGCTTCATTCTGAGAACTGTCTTGGGTTTCGATGCTAGAAGCATTGAAACAGAATATATGTGTCCTTTCACGGTTGCACCTAGTAATCTGACAACACTTGGAACTCCACTATTCGGCTTATCAACAAATCTTTCTATGAGTTTCTGTTTATCAGACTCAACACTTGAAAGAAATCGTCTTGCATATCTCAAATATGTAGAGTCATCTATCTTTCCTAGATTAGAAGGCATCTTTCCCCACAGAATCTTGCAAGTTCCTTCAGTAGGGGGAAGCCAATCCTGAGGGTATTTCTCAGAGTTGATGAAATAGATCTGGAACTGACTAGCACCAAAGTCTTTTGGATTGAAATTTCCAATGGCTTTCTGGAATTCAATAGCACCTTCAACTTCAGGACTCGTCTCACCATCCATAGCTTCAGGTTTGAGAAAAACATGAAAATCAAAGTCCGAATAACCCTGAACAAAATCTCCTTTCACAGCTGAACCCTTCAGAATGACGCACTCAAGACTATCCATGAACACTGTTCTGCAAGCTGAAACTACCATGGAAACAGCACTATCCAAAACTTCAGCCTTAGGTGGACTATACTTCATCATCCATCGTACTCTAGTCATTTGTCTGATGTAGATAAGGCTTTAAAGAATATTAGTATGTCTCCATTGTAAATACATTCAGTAACACAGAATGATTCTATTTCTTGTGATGCTGTAGGTTTTGGCTGTCCAAACTACTTCAGTTATATGGCTGGATTGATGAAGGACTTCTTTGATAAAGCATTAAGCATTAGGGAAAAGGTTACTGGTAAACCAGCAGCAGCCTTCACTTCGGGAGCTAGCTAAGGATGGAACCGTCAACATTGTAGACGTTTTGAACCGTTGGCTGGACGACCTGAATGCGAAAGAGATAGCTCCCAGATCCCAGAAGGTTTACTTCCACGCGGTCAAGAAGCTGGTGGAGGTTACTGTTCCCGAAGCTCAAGTTAACGGGAAGATGGTTGAACTCCCCAAGACTTGGAGCGTTGAAGAAGATAGACCGCCTACGAAGCAGGAACTGAAGGTGATACTGAATCATGGAAACTTGAAAGACAGAGCCATAGCAATACTTGCTGTAAGCAGTGGGCTCAGAGAGGGAACGATAGCAGAACTTGAAGTTGGAGACGTAGACTTCGAGGCATACGACGATGTTGCTTTGATAAAGGTTCGCCCAGAGGCCGCCAAACGAAGAGAAGGCTACTTAACTTTTGCCACACCAGAGGCCAAGAAGACTCTACTACAGTATCTGGGTCTCCGAAGACGTAGAAATGGGACATGAGGCTTCTGGCCTCTTCAACTACAAGGCAGACGCCATAAGAGCCAGATGGAACAGGCTACTGAAGAAGGCGGATGAGGCACAGAAGAAGAGAAACTTCCATCAGCTACACTTCCACACCTTACGGAAGTATCTCAGAACCAACCTCGAACTTGCCGGAGTAAGCAAGAGTTTCAGGGAAAGGCTACTGGGACACAAGGGCGAGTACTTGGACGAGTGGTATTTCAAACCGCAGACCCAAGCTTTGCTGAACGAGTATAGAAAGGCAATTCCGCACCTGACGATTCTTGAGCCAGTAGCGGAGTACGAGGAGATAAGGAACAAGAAAAAACCAAGACGAGAAAAGGAAATGGAATAGTTTTTTCATGAAAAACTTATCTAATTTCAATTAACTCCATGCTTTCTTTAAAGTGTTTCAGTACGTTTTTACCTTTCTCTGTAATTTCAAAAATTGTATGATTTCCATCTTCGGCAACGCTTAGTAGGCCCTGGTTCAATAGACATTCAAGAATCTTCATCAACGGTTTCCAGGACAAGTTTGTTTTGTACATGATTCGAGTAGGCTTCTGAGGACACTTCCTGACAACTTCCAGAATGTCTAGATATATTTCGAGACGACTCCTCTTGGAATAGTATTTTGCCAATATTTCGTCAGGCCTCCATATTTTTCGTAGAATCTGGCTAATTATCGTCAATCTTTTCTATATGTGATCTCCCTCTAATAAACCTTTCGGTCGAAAAATAGACGAATTCAATTTTCCGGTAATCAAACCTTTCTAAATATCGAAAGGTTTTTTAATCTGAGATCAACTTATATACATAAATTGAAGAAAGGGCGGGTCTAAATATGCTGGAGAAGATCTTCGGAAAGTCAGCACAATTAACTGTGCTTGAG
>Ga0315314_1001630_pt1 | contig 19864 bp, 19 predicted proteins | sample TDP9_MG_FD_203631 | JGI IMG/M metagenome (GOLD analysis project Ga0315314, IMG submission 203631) | Freshwater sediment microbial communities from Lake Towuti, South Sulawesi, Indonesia - TDP9 | ecosystem: Environmental > Aquatic > Freshwater > Lake > Sediment | place: Indonesia: South Sulawesi... | reverse complement strand
CGTTGCCTATGTCTATGCCAAGCTCCAAAGTGCTTGTGCAGATTATTGCTTTCAATGCTCCGGCTTTAAACTCGTCCTCTATTTGGACGCGCTCTTCCTTTGATAAGGAACCGTGGTGAACTGCTATGTCTGTTCGTCCTAGCTGGTTAAACTTGTAGCCCAGCATTTCGGCGTTTGTTCTGCTGTTTACAAAGATTAAGGTTGACTTGTGGCTGTCAACGAGTTCGGTGATTCGGCGTATTCTTGCGGCTGCTTCTGGTGCGGTTCTGAGTTTTCCAGCTGAATCGTAATCAGCTTCTGTCGGAATTGGGTTTTCAACTTGGTACTTATAACCTTTAGCCAGCGATGCTTGAACAATTTTTATGTCGCGATTTGTTCCGGAGATGAATTTTGCAACTTCGTCTGGATTGCCCACAGTTGCCGATAAACCTGTTCTCTGAAATTCTCTGCCAACAACTTCGTAGAGACGTTCTAAGGCTATTGTAAGCTGGACGCCACGCTTGCTTGAAGCTAGCTCGTGCACTTCATCAGCAATTACGCATTGGACGTGGCTGAGGTGTTGTCTCATGCGCGTGCCGGGAAGAATAGCTTGAAGTGTTTCAGGCGTCGTTACGAGCATGTTTGGCGGTGATATGGCTTGTCTTCTGCGAAGTTTTAACTCGGTATCACCATGTCGAACTTCGATTGACATGCCTAGGCTGCCAGCCCAAAAAGATAGGCGTTTCAGCAAGTCTCGGTTTAAAGCTCTCAAAGGCGTGATATAAACTATTGATATGCCTTTCTTCGCTTCTTGTTGAACTAGTTTTGAGAAGATGGGGAGAAGGACAGCTTCTGTTTTTCCGCTTCCGGTTGGCGCAATTAAAAGCACATTTTCTCCACCCAACACTGAGGGAATAGCCATAATCTGGGGCAGGGTTGGCTTCGTAAATCCTAACCCAGTTAAAGCCTCTCGTACGGGCTTGGCAAGCAGATTGAAAACGTTTTCTGCAGGGGCTTTTTTGTGCATTTAGTTGCGCCAAAAAATATACTGTTGAAGAAAGGTTTAGCCTTTTACCTTGAAGGAAAGTTTTAAATTTGCTTCTTGATGCCATGGAATTGAAACTTTCTCTTCAAATCTGCCTGCAGCAAGCATGTCGCCGAACACTGCAATCAATGGTCCTTTTCTCGAAGCGAAAACTATCTCGCCTTGTTTGTTTGTCCAGATTGTTAATCCTCTGGTTTTTCCTCTATGCATGAAGTGTAAGAATGTGCCTTTCTCTTCAATCTGAAGAAGGCTGACTGTACTTGAGCCTTCCAAGCTGGAGAAGACCCTGTCTAAAGCCTCGTTGACATCAGCTTTTTCCTTCAGTTTTTCTTCGAAAAGATGTGGAATAACCTCTGAATCAATAAGCTCAACACTCTCAGATTCAAAAACATGCTTTTTGCCTAGCTTTTGCCTAATCTCTTTATAGTTTGCTACGTAGCCGTTGTGGGCTGAAACAATCGACAAGCCCGAGTAGCACTCTACAACGTAGGGCTGAGCTGTCTCCCTGAATTTTGCTGTTGCTATAAACTCTTCACTGGGCATTCGAACATGTCCAACTAAAACAGACGCTTCACCAGCCTCAACGATTTTAGACAAGCTTACGACTGGAGAAACATCAACCTTCCCAACTTTTTCCAGCACAACACTTCCATCATCTTTAAGGAATGCCACACCTGCACCATAACCACCAACTGGCTTTGTTTCTTTTGGAAATTGGTGAACTTCAAGTTTTTCAAGAAGGTTGAAAACTTCAACCATTGGCATAGCCTTTTTTACTGCAAAGCCGAATATTCCACACATTTATCCTTAGTCTCCTTAATCCGAAATCCAATTTGCCTATTTCCACGTAAATGATTTCTCTATGTTCCTTACACTGAAGAAACCTTTACACTCATTGTATAAGGCAGACCAAAACATTGAAATTTCTATTCAACCACTTCTCTTTTGGACTATGAAGAAATCGAGGTACGTTGACGCTTTGCGGATGAATTCTTTTTCCGCTCCTGAGTCCAAAAGTAGAAGGTCAAGGCTAAGATTTTGTGAATAAAGAAAGAGAGATAAGGATTTGCTATCTTTCTGCGGTCCCGGTTATGTATGCCCAGACGTTTACTAAGACAAGTGTTAGACAAGCTCCGGCGAGTCCTGACAGGATGTATCTTGCATTTAGGAAGGCTGGTAAGATTGTCAAAAGCGCTGGAATGATGTATTCTGCTGTTATGTCTGCGATGACTCCTGCCATGAATCCTAGTATTGCAACTAAACCGAAGATTTTGAACCTTTCACCCATTTCTTTCACCTTTTGCTTAGAATTCAAATCTAAGCCTCTTTTTAGCCTAACTTACACTTTTTTGTCTATTCCTCCAAAACCAGCCACGTAGTCTTTTAATTGGAAAATTAAAGCTTGAAACCAGTTTAACTTAGACATATAGCTCTAGATATATACGTACATGTTTTCACCATATTAACAATGTATAAGATTGTTCTAAGCATCCTCTCTTTTCGGAGGAATTAATTTGTCTGAACGATTCTCTAGAAAATGGGAAAGTAGAAGGGATGAACAACCATTCGCAAACCGCATAAAAGAGGCGGTCAGACCACCAGGCCCATTGAAGCCACGACTAGACTTCGCCGTAAGACGCATCGAACTTCAAGTTCAAAAGTTAGACCAAGCGACAGAAAGATTCACCCAAAGAGACAAAACAATATTCGCAAGAATAGTTGACGCTTACACCAAACACGATACTTCCCGCGCAAACGTCTTCGCCAACGAACTAGCAGAAATCCGAAAAATGGAAAGACTAATCATAAACGCAAGACTTGCACTTGAACAAATAGTGTTAAGATTACGAACTGTATCAGAACTAGGAGACGTAGTCTCCACACTGGGACCAGCAGTGAGCGTATTAAGATCAGTCAGAGCAGGACTTGTAAGCGTCTTTCCAGAAGCTGAAAGTGAACTCGGGGAAATAGGCAACCTACTGAGCGGAATAATGGTTGAAGCCGGACAAAGCTCCGGAATGACACTCAACTTTGACACAGTTAATGAGGACGCCCAGAAAATTCTCACGGAAGCAGCAACAGTCGCAGAACAAAGAATCAAAGAAAAGTTCCCAGAACTACCGCCAGGAATCCCAGGATTACCAGCAACTTCTCTAGGCGAAAAAACACCAACTGAAACCTCCTAGAAACGGGGGAGAAACGCATGTCACAGAACCCCAACCTTTTTCTTTCTGTCGGAAAGCAAATTAAAGATGAATACGGTCGTGTAGTAGGCAAGGTAGCATCTTTTGCCTTAACTCCAAGCGGAAAATTTGACGCCGTCTTCATCGAACAAGGTGACGGAAAATTCCTAAAGCACTCCGTGGAGCACGTAAAAGTTGACGGCGCCGACGTAACACTTATCTCAAAAATAAAGACACAAGCAAATATCCTCTGCGACCAAATCCCTCTGATATGGCGCAAAGACCAAGCCTTAAAAGACTTATCTGAAAAGAAAAAAATTTCAAAAGAACTCTACGAAGAGTTACATACCAGTTTTGATGGACTGCTAAACCAGCTAAAAGGTGAAGCCCAAAACCTCATAGACGAGATAGAGAAGGAAATCGTCAGATGCGCCGAAGAAATAAGGGAGCTGAATTATGCTCTAGTGCATCTTGAAATCGAACACGAAATAGGGAAAATGGATAATAAATCCTACGAAGCAGCCTTCGCACTAATCCAAGAAAACCTCAAGAAAGTCAATTTGGAAAAGAGCGATTTAGAACTCACAAAGAACAAACTCTCAAACATTGTATTAGGTGAAACACCAAAAACACCAGAGCAACAGAAAGTTAAGGAAGAAACCCCAAAAGAATTCACCTCAACCTCTGCCACGCCCGAACTTCCAGAACCCCCAGTAGTAGTCTATGTAAAGGAAATTGGAAAAGCCGGCATATAGCCGTAAAAGAAGTGGCGGGCGGAGGGAAAAGCCATAAAGGGATTTATTCATTCTGACCCTCCACTTCGCGAAATAGTTGTCAAATCAATCCAGACACTAAAAGTCCAACGTAACAGACTTGAACAAGCAGGCTTCAGACTTAGAGAAAGAGATAAAATCCTTTTTCAAACATGCATAAACGCCCTAAACAACAAGAACAAGGAAAGGGCAGCAATCTGCGCAAACGAAGTCGCAGAAGTCCGAAAATTAATAAAATTTCTTTATAACGTAGAATTAGCCATAGAACGTGTAATTCTTAGGCTTGAAACAATAAAAGAATTAAGCGACATAGTTGTTGACCTTAAACCTGCATTAAAGCTTCTCCAAAGCGTCTCACAACAATTGTTTGAAGTCTTGCCAGATGTTTCCTCCGAACTAAGCAGGGTCAACGAAACAATAAGCGAGACACTCTACTCCACAAAGATAACAGCAGATGAAACGATAATACCTGTGAATACAAAAACACCTGGAGGAGAAGAAATCTTAAAAGAAGTCTCAAGCTTCCTTGAACGAAAACTCACCCAAGAGCTCCCTGAACCGCCCGCTACACTGGAAATCCCAGAAGTCGAAAAGGCTACGCTAAAAGAGATGGTTGCCTTAGCAGCCAACTGTTCGCAAGCAATTGGTCACGAGACAGTTAAGCAAACTGATGGAGAGTCATCCCAAACCCTCTTTTCTTTTAAGAAAGCCGAAATTCAAGAAATTTCCCTGATGGTTGAAAAACCATCGTTAGAGGACGTTCTCCTCGAATATGTTAAGAAAAGTAATGGAGAAATAGACATGGAACGTTGCTCATTTGATTTGAAAACTTCCCACGAGGAGATTGAAAAAGCCCTCGAAAGTTTAGGGGCTAAAGGAAAAATAAAAATCGAGTTAAAATCCGGAGGATAGAAGGCAAGATTATGAGCGCTTCTCAAGAGCTCGAGAAAAACGCGACCAATTACGCATTGGAAGCTGTTCGCTTAGACAAGCAAGGCTCTAGAGGTATGGCAATAACAATGTATCAGAAAGCCATAGAAAGCCTTCTCAAGCTCGTTCAACTGTACCCCGAATACAGCTTAAACAAAGTTTACATCCAAAGGGCAATAGCCTACCAGGAAAGAATAAAAGCCCTACAAGGCGCAGTGGCGCCTGTTGAACCACATACCGATAACGGAGACGTTGAAGGTTCAAAAAACACTGAGAAGGGAAGGTCAAGCTACGAGGAATTGATAGTCACTGAAAAACCAAGTGTAAAATGGGAAGAAGTTGTCGGGCTTGAAAATGCCAAGAAAGCTGTGAAAGAAGCCATAGTGTACCCTGTTCAAAGACCAGACCTCTTCCCATTAGGATGGCCGAGAGGGATTCTTTTATTCGGGCCTCCGGGATGTGGAAAAACGCTGCTGGCTGCTGCAGTTGCCACGGAAATAGATGCCACTTTCATTTCCATCGATGCAGCCTCAATAATGTCTAAATGGCTGGGCGAAGCTGAGCAAAATGTTGCTAAGCTTTTCGGTTCTGCCAGAAAGTCTGCTACTGAAGGAAGACCAGCTATTGTCTTCATTGACGAGTTGGATTCACTTATGGGCAGACATTCAAGCGAAGTGGGCGGAGAAGTTCGCGTTCGAAACCAATTCTTGAAAGAGACAGACGGCATCATAGACAAAGGTAGAAATCTTCACGTTTACGTCATTGGCGCAACAAACAAACCATGGGACTTAGACTGGGCATTTATCAGAAGATTTCAAAAAAGAATTCTGGTGCCGCTTCCAGACCACCACACACGTTTAATGATGTTCAAACTTTACACAAGCCATCTGCAGCTTGCGTCAGACGTTGACCTACATGAGTTAGCTAGACTTTCTGAAGGATTCTCCGGAAGTGACATAAGGGATGTTTGCCAATCAGCCCAACTAAAACTTATAGGCGAATTCTTCGAGACTGGTCAAGCCACCAACAAGCAGGCTAAGCCGAGGCCTGTGAAGATGGATGATTTTAGGCAGATACTAGAAGAGAGAAAACCAAGCGTTTCCTTGGACATGTTGTCCTTGTATAATAGATGGTTCGAAGCCTTTAAGGCTCTCTAAAGGAGATGATGCAACAAAGTTTGTTGAGGTGTTGGGTGGAAAGGTTTGGAGGATATTACCCTTTCTTCATTTTTAGAATTAGTTCTCCTTTCTCCCCCTCAAACAGAATCTCCAAACCCCACAACCTTCGCCACAACACGCTTATGTTGCAGCTCTTTTTGTTACAACTTTCTCCACTAAATCCGCAATCTTCTCTGGGCTCTTAAGCGTATCTATGAATGGAATTTCCAAGTTTAGATTTTCTGTTGAGTATGGTCCTGTAAAAACCATTATGGGATAATAAGTTTTTATCGCGTCTGCAACCTCTCCGGTGGATTTCAAAACCACAATCTTCTGTATACGTCTGTTTCTGCTCACAAGTTTTCTGAATCCTTCTAGAAAAACGATATCATGACCTTTGCATTTTTGCAGAATTTCTCCTAGAGAAAGATGTTTTGTTTCCACTTTTTCTATTGTGGCTATTTCATTCGATGCTACGGCGATGATTGTCTTGGCTCCTGATTGGGCAAATTTCCAAGTGTCTTTTCCTTCCGTGTCGATTGTGAAATTTGGTTCCGGGATATGTTTTATTGCTGCGATTTTGTAGCCTCTTTTCGTTAATTCCCTTGTTAGAGTTTCTATTGTTGCTGTTTTTCCAGAGCTTTTGCTTCCAACGACTGCGATGATTGTTGTTCTCATTTTAACGCACCTTTGTCTATCTCATTTCTTCTGTGAAGGCTTTCTCCAACACTCTCTTGTTTACATGGAGTTTTTCTGAAAGGTCCTTCGCCCACTTTACGTACGCTCTAAAGAGGTTTTGTAATATTTCCGCCTTTTCCTCTTCAGACATATCTTCTTCTTCAGCAATCAATAAGGCAAACCATCTGCCCACATCTGAAAGCTGATAAGCTTTGACCCATGTGATACGTCCGTCTTTCTCAATCTTCTCCATGTCTTCCATCAAAACTTTGAGTTTAGTTAATGATTTTAGATTTTCAATAATCGTCTTGTTTGAGTAAGTAAGTTTTCTTACGAGGTCTTTTTGGTAGATTTTGTTCGATGTGCCTTGGTTGAGTGAAAATTTTAAAATGTCAACGGCTGCCTTTGAACCAAAAATTGCGCTTAACACTTTATCTTTATGCTCTGTTGGAAGGAACACTACATACGGATGTAAATTGTCGTTCAAGGTATCCACTTGAAAATGCTCTGTCTTAATTTGCTTTAAACGTTATGGTTTTAGGCAATAGGTTTTTTAACATTCTAGTTGCATTTTATCGCGGTGTTTCGAAACGTTTCCTAAGAACTGGGTTCCCACTGACGGGGACACTTTCGTAACTGAAGAGGGATTTATATTCAATGTCTTCGGATACGAACATCCAAATGACAGAGTTTTTGCATTTTTAAAATATATTCCATCCAAGTTTAGAACGCTTCTCCGCGTTAAGTTTTTGGAAAGAACGTGGAAATATGGAAGAACGCGACTTTTTCGAGCTGAAAAACTTTACACAGCACAAAACTATCAAGTATTTCTTGAAGCTTTTCGAAACAATTTTCCAGATTATATGTATTTTTGTCCTTTTAGAGGAAAGGAAGCGATTAGCGTTCCGTTAAGCGCTATTAAAAGGGTTTATGTTCCTAGGGAATGCTTGCGTTTTCTAACCAAACTTGAAAATAAGGATAGTTTACAGGATATGACGTTGGACTTTATTAAATTTATGTCAAACGAGTCAGAGGTTCCAGTGGAAGATTTTGGTGTTCACGGTTCAATTGCCTTGGGCATGCACACGTCTAAATCAGACATAGATATTGTTGTGTATGGATCGCGAAATTTTCGAAAACTAGAAGCGGCAATAAATAGGCTTGTCGAAGCTGGAAAGCTAAGTTACGTTTTTAACAACCGTTTAGATGCTGCAAGACGGTTCAAAGGACGCTATTTGGACAAAATTTTCATGTACAACGCGGTTCGCAAACCAGAAGAGGTCAATTCCAAATATGGAGAATCTAAGTACACGCCAATTGCTTCCGTCCAGTTTCACTGCACAGTCAAAGACGACAATGAGACAATGTTTCGCCCCGCAATCTACAAAATTGAAGACTACAACCCCACTAACCCAGCTTCAGTTCTTCCTGAAGAGAAGATTCCGAAACTAGTAGTTTCCATGATTGGATGCTATAGAAATGTCGCCAGACGAGGAGACAAACTCAAGGTTTCTGGAATGTTAGAGTGCGTCGAAAATGTTGAAACGGGGGAAACCTTTCACCAAGTTGTTGTTGGAACAGCCACAAGCGAGGAAGAGTATATTTGGCCGCTTTAGGGCTTAGAGACCGTGACGCAATTATAACAAAAGAAGGCTTAATTTTTCGTGTTTTTGGCTATTCCCATCCGGCAAATGCCTACATTTGCGATGTTGAGTATGCATCAGCAGAGATTTTCAAATCAGACAATCCAAAAGCCTTCAGGAACAGAGGACAACGAGTTTTTTACAAGTTTTATGAGGATGAAGGCTGGAAATTTATCAAAAGCAATTTTCCGCAATATATGCTAATTCACGAAATGCTTCAGAAGCAAGTGGTAGGTGTTGAGAACCATAATATCGCAGAGACTCGAAAATCTGACATAGAACTTGGAAAGCTGATCGAAGAGGAACCGAAAGATGAGCTTCATGCGGCCATGCAAAGCGTTCTTGAATTAGTAGCCAAACATTCTGATTTGTTAGTGAATGATTTCGGCGTGTTCGGCTCCTTGCTTCATAGATTCTATCATCCTAAACTCTCCGACATAGACTTAATCATTTATGGCAGAGACAATGCGCTTAGATTGCGTGAAACTTTGTGGGAGTTATATAATGTTAGGGATTCTCCGGTTAGGAACGAGTTTGAAAGCATTGAATCAATTAAGGGAAAGCGTTGGAGATTCCAGAATTATAGTCCCGAAGAGTTCGTGCAGCATCAGCAGAGAAAAACGATCTACGCATTGTTCAGTGATGAAAAGAGCGGAAGAGTCATCAAAACTGAGTTTGAACCTGTGAAAGCATGGAAAGAAATCCGAAATGAGTACAATTCTGATACACGAATTTTGCAGAAGGGATGGGTTAAAATGTTCGCAACAATAATAGGTGACCAAGGTGCACCTTTTATTCCGTCTATTTACCGCATCCAACCAATGACAGTGTTACATGGACCTCGAGGTGCTGAAGAAACCACACGCATAGTTTCATATGTAGAAGAGTTTCGGATGCAAGCATGGAAAGATGAGCAGGTTTACATCGAAGGCAACTTGGAAGAAGTTAAAACGCCAAAAAGTAGTTTTCATCAAATGGCATTGACATATTGTCCAAGATACTACGAGCAAGTCTTAAAGGTTGTATCTTAATGTGCTAAGCTAAAACCATGTAGTCTGAAGGTTCGTTTCCAAGCAACAACCTATAATATTCGTGGTTCGTTCGAGTATCGGTGGCGTGTTCAACTTTTCCCTGTGCAACCACAACCTCGCCTATTCTGGCTTGTTCACAAAATCTGCCCCTAAAAGATGCTATTTCCTCAATCGGAAAATGAACTCCTTCGAGAAAATCCACATTTTTGATTTTGTAACTGCATGGTGTGAAAATTGCTTCTGAATCATCTTCAATCACCCCTTTTATCTTGGCATAGCCTACATTCCTATAACGTATTGAACCATATTTCTCTTGAATCTCGCTCCAATCTTTAACAAACCGCAAAAAATAGTCTCTTTTTTTAAATTTGCCTTGCAAGACTTTCCGCGACTCTGTCCGTTCAAAGTCTTTAAAAGACATCTGCGTGTCTTTTATCCGAAATTGGAAGAGCTTCTGTAATTCTTCTTTGGAGTAGGCTTTCACTGGGCTTTCCGAGTCTTGTGTTAAGGTTTTTGCTGCTTCGTAGACTCTGCGGCAGTTTTCACTTGCGTAAATTATTGGGTCAATGTCAGAGTTAGGCATGTGCAGCTTAACAAGGAGTGAGCCTGAAATCCCCATTTTATTCCAAGAAATCTCTGCACGAGTTTTCAGGTGTTCGAAGAATTCTAATATGCAAGTTTCTAATCCGTCTAATTTTTTGCTGAAGCGAAGTTCTTGTAAACGCACGATGGGGCTATAATATCTACTTACATTCCCTAGAGGTACTTCGCATAGCTTTTCATCAAAAATGGGGTCATAAACTATGTATTGTGGAAGATTTTGCTTCAAAAACTCGAAACGTGTCGCGAGGGCGTAGATCTTCTTGTATGTTCTGCCTTCATGTTTGCGATTGCCAGAGGAGTCTGGAATGAAACGGGGAAGAGCAATTGCTTTACCCGGAGGGTGAATTAAGCCTTTGACGTCAAAGATAATGTTGTCTTTTGTCTTGAGCAAGTCTCCTTCACGCGTCTGCATGCAAACACCATTCTCTGCACTTTAAGAAAATCCGTTCAGATAATTAAGAAGTTAGGATGGTTGTTTCTTGCCAGAGCCAAGGCGTACTTTTGAGCGCCTTCATGAGAGGCACAGCGACTATTGTTGCGATTACCGCTTGTACCAGTCTTATGGCCGGGTATACAAAGGGGCTTACCACAAAGAGAAAGCGGACAGTGTCCAACGGTAATCCGAAAATTCCCTCGTAAACCACTGGTGACGCAAAGGCGAGCGAACCCCACATGTTGTCGGCTTGATTCCCGATAAATGCCAGGAAAAAATAAAGAATCGGCAAAGTTTGTGCAGTTGAAAGCTGTTTGGCAAACTTTATGCACGGTAAGATCAGCAGCAATGCGATAATTTTGTCCCACAATACAGCTATTCCCACATGGAGATTCTCATTTAGAGGCTGCACTGGTGGCGTGAATATGAAAGCAAATATGAGAACACCAAGTATGAGGAAACCTGCTTTCCATTTCTTGTAGTATATTAACCCTGTAACTAGGGCATTTATTGGTGGAGAAAGCAAAAAGGGCATTCCAAAGGGGCTCATACTTCCTGGTGGCAAAGTCCATGCAACAAAGGCTCCAACAAACGCAGAAAGCGCACCCAGATAAGGACCCAAAACAAGACCAAATATTGAAGCGATCAGAGCTTCAAGGCTTATCTTGATTTCAGGAATTGCAACTGCTGGAACATACGGAGTTATCAAGGAAAGCACATAATACAAAGCCGCAAAGACAGCGACAAGAGCAATGTTCTGAGCAGATAACCTCATCTTTTTGCGCCTCATTGTGTAATAGACTTCATTGCCGTGTAGATTTTTACACAACATTAATAAAACTTTCTACGCTAATGATATACGCACGGGGATATTCTTGCAAACATGTCCATCCACCAAAGCGAAACACATCTCAAAATGTCTGGAATTAGCTATACTCTTCGAAGTCAGCGCAGATAAACCTGGAAATGTAAACTTGACGGTTGGCTTTGAAGGCACGCGCTATGAGCATTTTCTTGCGTCTGCTGTGGCTGCAGCACCTTCTTTTGAATCGGCTGCAGAACTGGGAATTAGGGTTTCTCGAGGAGAAATCCACCTTAGCGATTTGGGGTTAGGACGGATTATACAGAATTGCGTGACGGACATCAACGTTTGGCAGAGCGGCGGTAACACGCTGCTTGGCACTGTAATCTTACTTTCGCCCATTGCGGTTGCTGCTGGAATGACTCACACTGAAAAAGGTCATATCTTCGAAATTCCAAAGCTGAGAGAAAACTTGAGAATGATTGTAGAATCAACAACACCCGAAGACGCTGTTGACGTTTACGAAGCCATAAAAATCGCTAACCCTAGTGGGCTTGGCAAGGCTCCAGACCTCGACGTTAACGATCCATATTCGGAAAAAAGGATACTTAAAGAAAAAATTTCGCTATACCAAGTGTTCAAAATAGCTGAAAAATATGATATGGTTTGTTCTGAATGGGTTAACAATTATCCGATAACATTCGATGCTGCATACCCATTTCTGATGGAACAGGTTAAGAAGAACAAAGAACTAAACGTGACTATAACTCACACCTTTTTGAAAACTTTAGCTGAATATCCAGATACTTTTATAGTCAGAAAGGTTGGCATCGGAAAAGCCCAAGAAGTTTCTTCTATGGCGAGGAAGATTTTGCAGCTTGGAGGTCTCGAAACTTTGAAAGGCAGGGAAAGTCTTCGCGAATTTGACTTAACCCTTAGAAAGTCTGGTAATCTTTTGAATCCTGGGACAACTGCGGACATTATTGCAGGGGCTTTGGCTTTATGTGTTCTTGGTGGATATCGACCGTAGCTATTCTTTTTCAACCCATCTTTTGTAGAGGAGAACTCCAACCACATTTAGGATTATGGCTGAGACAATGAGTATCCACATTGGCTGAAGTATGTCGCTGAGCGTGGCGTTTCGAATCATTATGTCTCTTACTGCTTGGGCTGCGTAAGTCATTGGTATGACTTTGCCAATTTGTTGGAGGTATTCGGGGAGATATTCAATTGGGAAGTACATTCCTATGAAGAACTGGAGCACTATACCTATTGTTGTGGCTGCTCCCGATGCCTCTTGTGGTGATCTTCCAATACATGATATTAGTAAGCCTACGGCTACGCCGTTCATTGAACCTAAAAACATTATTGGAGCCAGCAGCGGGATGTTCCAGTTTACTTTTGGAGCAAGCAAAACCGCACCCAAAAATCCTATTAGAAGAATTGATATTGCTGTTTGAAATAGTGCCGCCAAAGTTTTGCCGAAAAGCATACCAAGGGGGCGTATGGGTGAAGCTCGGATTTTTTTAAGTGTGCCCTTTTCTCTTTCGTAAACTATTGCGCCTGTAGAGGCAACCATGCTTGAAAACAAAAGCGGATAACACATCACGCCTGGGAGAATGTATTCTTTATAGCCTATTCTAACCTGAGCCACCGTTGTTTCTTCAATTACAGATATAGGTTCATTGTATGTCGGGTTGAAATGTTTGTAAAATTCAGAGAAAAACGTCTTAATTCCATCTCTCACTACACGAGCTATGTCTGGGCTGGTTTCATCCACGGCTAATGAGACAGATGCGGGCATACCCATAGTGAGGTTATATGTAAAGCTTTGAGGAATTGTGATAACAGCGCGTATGGTTGTTGCATTTAACTCTTCTAATGCTTCGGTCTTGTTTTCAAAGGCTTTTACGGTGAAAATTTTTGTCTCGTTGAGTCCTAATATTATGCTTGCTGTCATGTTTGCAGACAGTGGAGTTGCTTGGTCATCGTTCACTATTCCTATGCTTGCGTTGAATGGGATTTCTCTTCCAAAAATTGCTGTAAATAGCAGAAGCATTAACACTGGGAAAGCTATGGTCCAGAAGAGTGTTCCTCGCTCTCTAAAAAATGTCTTAACGTCTTTAATGGCTATTCCTATTATGGGGTTCATTTATACTCCTCCGTAAGCCTCCTTCCGGTTAATTTTATAAATACGCCCTCAAGTGTTGGTTCAACAATTTCAATCTTCTCCGTCAGAATCCCGTGTGAAACTAGCTTGTTTGACACTTCTGGCATAATTTCCCATGGATTCTTAGCGAAGATTTGAATTTCATTGTCTCTAATTATGTGATCGTATTTGTCAAGAGCTTTCAATGTCTTTTTTGTCTGGTCTTCTTTTACCTTGATTTGGATTGAGGTTTCTCCACCTAGAGTTGTTTTCAAAATGTGCGGCTTGTCAAGTGCAACAATCCTTCCTTTATCCATTATTGCAACTCTGTTGCAGAGTTCATCTGCCTCGTACATGTCGTGAGTTGACAGAAGCACAGTTTTTCCGTGATTTTTCAGCGTCTTTATTAGTTCCCAAAATTCTCTCTTGACGTTTGGGTCGAAGCCAACTGTTGGTTCATCTAAGATCACGATTGGCGGATCATGAATAATAGAAGCAGCAAGGTTTGCACGTCTTTTCATCCCTCCAGAAAGTTTCTGGACTCTTCTATTGAGAAATTCTCCAACGCCTAAAACGTTGGTGGAAAACTCGACTCTCTCCTTGAACTTTTTAGAATCAAGCGAATAGAGGGAAGCAGAGAACGCGAAATTTTCACGCACATTTAACATGTCATAAAGCAATGTTTCCTGAGGGCAAAATCCGATGGTGCCCCGGACTTTGTAAGAATCTTTTGCCAAATCAAACCCGAGGACTGTTACTTTACCTTTATCGAACCTTCTTAAACCACAGAGTATTTCCATCAGAGTCGTTTTTCCGGCGCCATTAGGACCTAGAAGTCCGAAGATTTCTCCTTCTTCAACGGAAAATGAGACGCCGTCAACGGCTTTGACTTCGCCATAATGTTTCGCCAAGCCTTCAACTTCAATAATCATTCTTCCACCATCAACAATCAACCATAATCTATCCGAAACACTCAGCAATAACGTCTCTAGCTTAAAAGTTTTCTTGCTTCACCCATATAAGATAAAAGTTAATTAAGTCAAAATAATGTATTTTACCTTTCAAAGTGCATGAAGAGATTTACAGTGGAGAAATTTTTAGACCACTAAACCGAGGTTGACAGATGGAGCACAATCTAAAACTACGAGTGACATTGCTCACTGGAAGAACCATAGAGCAAGGCGTGGGAAAAGAGCGTGGAAAAGCCTCAAAAGAATACGTGGAAAGCGTTTCAGTCTGCCACATAGACCCCGAAGACCTAAAGAAGCTTGGAATAAAGGAGAAAACAAACGTCCTAATTTCAACAAACTATGGCTTAGTGGTTGTCAAAGCCATGAAATCCCCGAGAGCTCCGCATCCAGGCGCAATTTATATCCCCTACGGTCCATGGGCAAATGCTGTTGTCGACCCGGAAACTCACAGCATTGGCATGCCTTCTTTGAAAGGAATTCCGGCTGAAATTGAACCAGCTCCTCCAGACAAGCCCCTTCTAAGCCTTGGAGAACTTCTCGAAAAACAGTTTGGGAAGGAACACTATGCCAGTTGTTAAAGCTGTAACATGCCCTGTCTGTGGAAGTGTATGCGATGACATAGAATTGACAATCGAAAATGGAAAAATATTTAAGGTGAAAAATGGCTGCGCCATGTGCGAATCGAAATTCTTAGGCTATAGTAGCGAGCACAGGGTTTTGAAGCCGCTCATAAGAAAGAACGGAAAACTCGTTAAAGCTTCGCTTAAAGAAGCTATACAGAAAACTGCTGAAATCCTTGCTAACGCTAACTACCCAATGCTGTATGGATGGAGTTCAACAAGCTGCGAAGCCATACGTGTGGGTGTGGAGCTGGCAGAGGAAGTTGGAGGAGTGATTGACAACACAGCAGTGATTTGCCACGGTCCCTCAATCTTAAGCATTCAGGAAGTTGGCATTCCGACGTGTACTCTTGGGCAGATTCGTCATAGGGCAGATCTAGTTGTCTACTGGGGAAGTGACCCGTGGAGCGCACACCCAAGACACGTAGAAAGATACACAGCTTTCTCAGAGGGAAGGTTTGAAAAAAGTGAGTGGAGAGGCTACCTAACCAAAATTAAAGCCTCAATAGTTAAGAAAAAGATTGAAAGCGCCATTAGACGGGTTTTTCTTAAGGGAAAGCCTTCTGCTCCGTCTCCTTTTCGAAGAGAGCCTTCACCAGCAATTATGAAAGAAGGTAGAAGACTAATAGTCATCGATGTCAGAAGGACAAGGTCTGCTGAAGTAGCTGACTACTTTATTCAAGTCGAACCCAACAAGGATTATGAACTCCTCCAAGCATTTAGAGCCCTAGTTCGGGACGAAGAAATTGATGTTGACGAAGTTGCAGGGATTCCTGTTGAATACTTGGAAGAAGTTGCTGATGCTATGATTAGATGCAATTTTGGGGTACTCTTCTTCGGTGTTGGGCTCACAATGAGCAAGGGCAAGCTGAGAAACATAGATGCAGCGCTTTCCTTGATTCGTGACTTGAATATGCGAACAAAGTTTGTGATAATGCCTATGCGGGGTCATTTTAACGTCACTGGCGCAAACACAGTTTCTACTTGGCAGACAGGCTATCCTTATGCGGTTGATTTTTCGTTGGGATATCCACGGTATAATCCTGGAGAAACAACTGTCATGGACGTGCTTTTGCGTAAAGAATCTGATGCAGCCCTAGTGGTTGCTTCAGACCCTGTTGCAAACTTTCCAAGAAAAGCGGTTGAACATCTAGTTAAGAATCCTTTGGTTGTTATTGACCCCCACATGAATGCAACAGCCCAGATGGCTGACGTAGTTTTTCCATCGGCGTTTGTTGGGATAGAGGCTGAAGGAACAGCCTATCGAATGGATCACGTGCCGCTTCCCCTTAAAAAACTTGTCGAACCACCCAGAGGAGTGCTGGCAGACGAAGAAATCCTGAGAAGAATTCTCTCAGAAATTAGAAGAATAAAGAAGAAGAAACAAGTGGAGGCAGCCTGATGGAGCTTCTAATAAAGAATGGTTTCGTCTACGACCCCATTAACGGTGTCAATGGTGAAAAGATGGACATAGCCATCAAAGACGGAAAAATAGTTGAAAGAGTCAACGGTCGTAAAACCCGAAAAATTGATGTGTCTGGAATGATTGTAATGCCCGGCGGCGTTGACATTCACTGTCATATTGCTGGGGCTGAAGTAAACTCTGGACGGCTCCTAAGACCTGAAGACCACTTTAAGGATTATGAGCGTAAAACATCCATAACTAGGTCTGGAGTCGGCTATTCAATTCCCTCCACTTTTACGACTGGTTACCGTTATGCGAGGATGGGTTATACCACGATAATGAATCCTTCCATGCCTCCTCTAGAGGCTAAACATACTCACGAAGAGTTGAGCGATACTCCAATGGTTGATAAGGCTAGTTATCCGCTTCTCGGCGACTGGTGGTTTGTTCTCGAATATCTGAGAGAGGGAAAAATCGAAGAATGCGCAAGACATGTCGCATGGATTATTGATTCGACAAAGGGATACGCAATAAAAATCGTTAATCCAGGCGGATTAGAGGCTTGGGGTTTTGGACACAATGTCAGCAGCCTAGACGATCAAGTCCCCTATTTCTGCGTCACTCCTCGCGAGATAATCCGTGGATTATGCAGAGTGAATAAGTTTCTAAACTTGCCTCACACAATTCACGTTCACACGAACAATCTTGGAAAACCCGGAAACTATGTAACAGCTTTGGAAACCATGAAAAGTGTTGAAGATCTAGCCACTGAAAACAGGCCAGTAATTCATATAACCCACTGCCAATTCTGCGCCTTCAAAGGTGACGACTGGAGAACTGTGGAGTCCGGCGCGGAGGAAATCGCAAACTATGTTAACGGTCATTCTCATGCAACCTTGGACATGGGACAAGTCATATTCACCGATACGACAACTATGACCGCTGATGGGCCATTCCAGTACACACTTTATGAGCTAAGTGGAAACAAGTGGGTAAATCATGATGTGGAAACAGAAACAAGCTCCGGCATCGTGCCTTTTCGCTATCGCCGTAAAAGCTACGTACATGCTGTGCAATGGTCAATAGGCTTGGAACTCGCCCTACTCATAAAGGACCCCTGGAAGATATTCCTGACAACTGACCATCCAAACGGCGGACCATTCACTTCCTACCCAAAAATTATTGCTTGGTTCATGAGCAAAAAAGCCAGAGAAAAAGCTTTGAAAAGGATTAACCCGCGTGCAAGAAGCAGAAGTCTTCTTCCTTCCATAGATCGTGAACTAGGTTTTTATGAGATTGCGATAATGACTAGGGCTGGTCAAGCAAAAGCCCTTGGACTAAAAGGGAAGGGGCATTTAGGCGTAGGGGCAGATGCGGACGTAGCCATATACAATGTAAACCCAGAAACAACAGACCCTTCCAGAAAGTTTAGGGTCGTGAGGAAGGCGTTCAAACGGGCTGCCTACACAATCAAAAACGGAAAAATCGTCGTCAAAGACGGCGAAATACTGAAGCATGTTGAAGGCGCCACCATATGGCTTAATGTGCAAGTTTCTGAACCCCTAAAAATATCAGAAGAAATGAAGAGTAGATTTAGGGAGTACTGGACGGTAGAGTACGAAAACTATCCCGTGGCGGAGAACTATCTTGAAATTTCAAACCCCATAACGGTAAAGGCGAGCGTCTAAAATGATAAAACTTTGTCCCCTAAAAAAATTCAACTTTCCAGTAATTGCTGAATGTGTCAGCCCGGACGTTTTTCAAAGTAAGACAAGCCAAGAAATAGAAGAGTTAAAGATTTGGGAAGGAAACAAACAGAAAAGACTTGGAGAACTCTTCAAGATTGAAGAAATCAAAACAGAAAACCCACAGGAAAAAGAAGCCATAACAATTGAAGGTGACGTGAGCAAAGTTCGAAGAATAGGAGCAGGCATGAAAACTGGAGAAATAACAATTCATGGAAATGCTGGCATGCACTTAGGAGAGGAAATGAAACGCGGCAAAATAGTCGTTTACGGAAACGTAGGCGGATGGGCCGGCTCGATGATGAAGGGAGGAGCCATAGAGATTCATGGAAACGCCGGTGATTATTTGAGTGCTCCCTATCGTGGAAGCAGCGAGGGTATGCATGGAGGCAAAATAATCGTTCATGGTAATGTTGGGAACGAAGCAGGTGCTCACATGAGGAAGGGCATAATCAAGATTTATGGTTGCGCTGGTCAATTCGTGGGTTTTCGTATGCATGATGGAACAATTTATGTTCAGAAGGATGTTGAGGGAAGAATCGGAGCTTGCATGATTGGAGGCAAAACTGTGATTGGAGGATTTTTGGAATCTGTTCTGCCAACCTTCACAATAGACAGCATTAAGGAAAAGGTGAAAATCGATGAAGGCGAGATTGTAGAAGGACCTTTTTACCTCTTTCTTGGGGACCTTGTGGAACATGGAGACGGCAAACTTTACGTTTTCAAAGAAAAGAATCCTCATCTAAGCCATTATGAAAGATTTCTTTAAGGAGAAAAGACTTCGTGGATAAAACCTTAAGCGTTAACAGTTTGGCATGGAAACTCCTAGAAGAATTATGCGAAAACTCGGATTTTTATGGAGTTAAAGTTGAAAAAGTAAATTCTGGAGCAACGATTGTGGATGCCGGAGTAACAGCTAAAGGTGGATTTCAAGCAGGAAGAATCATAACAGAAATCTGCATGGGAGGCTGCGGAAGAGCAGAAATAACCTATAGGCAATACGGCGAACTTGAACTTCCATCAATATTCGTTTACACAGACCACCCAATCATCGCAACTTTGGGCTCCCAGTTCGCTGGGTGGAAGATAAAGGAGGGCGACTACTTCGCAATAGGATCCGGACCGGCAAGAGCCTTAGCCTTAAAGCCCAAAGAAATTTACGAAAAAATCGGGTACGAAGATGATTTCGAAAAGGCTATCATAGTCTTAGAAACAGACAAGCCTCCTTCAGAGAAACTATTGAACCGCTTCGCAAAAGACTGCAACGTTTCGCTCAAAAATCTGGCAGTGGTTTTGACGCCAACAGCCAGCATAGCAGGTGCAACACAAGTTTCTGGAAGGATAGTTGAAACTGGAATCCACAAACTTAACAAACTAGGATTAGATCCAAACGTGATTTCGTATGCGTGGGGATGCGCCCCAATATCGCCTATCCATCCAAAATTTGTGAAGGCAATGGCGAGGACAAACGACACTATACTTTATGGTGGGATAGCCTACTATGCAGTTGAATATGAAAATGACGAAGAATTGAAGGATTTGGTTGAAAAGGCTCCGTCCAATGCTTCCCAAAATTATGGGAAACCCTTCATAGAAATTTTCAAAGAAGCAAATTACGACTTCTACAAGATAGACCCGAACCTCTTTGCACCAGCGGTGATTATTGTTAACAATATGAAAACAGGCAAAATCTTTAGAGCCGGAGAAATTAATGCTG
>Ga0315314_1001629_pt1 | contig 19872 bp, 20 predicted proteins | sample TDP9_MG_FD_203631 | JGI IMG/M metagenome (GOLD analysis project Ga0315314, IMG submission 203631) | Freshwater sediment microbial communities from Lake Towuti, South Sulawesi, Indonesia - TDP9 | ecosystem: Environmental > Aquatic > Freshwater > Lake > Sediment | place: Indonesia: South Sulawesi... | reverse complement strand
GGCTAAAGGGTCCGAATATTTTCACGGCCATCCCGATGTAGGCGAAAAATTGGCGTCAGCATTGCGTTTTAGCGGCATCTAAATGGAAATATCAATAAATTAAAGGGCCACTACCTTATTTTCCCCATCGCGGGAAAAGGTGATGCTCCACCTCCAGAAGATCTAATACTTTTCCTACTAAGTGGTCGATCAGGTCGGCAATGGATTGGGGCTTGAAATAGAAAGCAGCCATGGGCGGGAGGATGACTGCTCCTGCTTCTGCGGCGAGCGTCATATTGCGCAGGTGGATGAGACTGAGGGGACTCTCCCGGGGAACGAGGATCAATTTGCGTTTCTCTTTCAGCATCACATCCGCTGCCCGCAGGATAAGATTCTCACTTATTCCATGGACAATGCCCGCCAGGGTCTTCATGCTACACGGAATGATGACCATCCCCTCCGTGGGAAAAGAACCGCTGGAAATGGGTGCAGATAAGTCATCCACGGCGTAGCACTTCTTGGCCAGGTTCCTCACTTCTTCTACGGCATAATTGGTTTCTAGGGTGATCGTCTTCTCCGCCCAGGCGCTCATCACCAGGTGGACTTCCTTCGATTTTTCCCGCAAAACCTGGAGCAGGCGAATTCCGTAAATCGCTCCTGTGGCCCCAGTCATGGCAATGATGAGTGGTTTCATGGCCCAAGATAATCCTGAATTTTGATGTTCTCCATTTCGGGGATCCGCGCTTTCTCGAAACGCTCCCTTCGTCCCAGGGGCTTGGTGGCATCGATTCCCATCTTAGCAGTCACTCCCGGCTGGGGACAGGAAGGGTCCAGCTCATTGCCCCTGGCCGCCGGAATCACCACCAAGTCTCGATCGGCCTGGAAGCGGGTGGCCAGTGCCCACTCCACCTCCCTGGGGTTAAATGGATCCACGTCCTCATCCACCACCACAACCAGCTTGATATCCCGGCTGCTATTCAGACCGGCAAGAATGGCATTCTTTCCATCCCCTTCGTGTTCTTTCCGAATACATATGATGGCGTGAAACTTGCCAGAGCTGGAGGGTGTGATGTGTACGGCTTTGGTTCCGGGAACGTTGGTCTTGACCGCCTGGTACACAACCGGCTCATGGGGAATGGCCAGGAGCAAATGATGCTCAGGAGTAAAGGGAAGCAGATCCTGGTAGATGGCATCCTTCCGGTGGGTGATCGCCTTGACCCGCAGAACTGGCCCTTCCCAAGCCTCTCCGTAGGTTCCGGTAAAATCAGTTAGAGGCCCTTGGCGTTTGCGCAACCCAGGCAATATTTCTCCTTCGATGATGATCTCCGCCTTGGCCGGCACCATCACCTGAACTGTTTCGCAGCGGACGATTTCCACGGCCTTCTGCCGCAGGGCCCCGGCAATGGAGAGTTCATCAAAACCGAGACGAATCAGAGACCCCGAGGTGGCGGCGGCCAGCCGGATGCTCACATCCAGCCCGATGGCCACGGCTACTTCCAGAGGTTTCCCCTCTTTTTCTTTTTCCGTGTAGAGCTCCCAGAGGTGCCGGGGCTGAATGAAAATTCCGATCTCATCTTTACCCATAACTTGCAGCCGGTGGTAGGAAAGATTGCGGATGTCATGCGCCGGATCTTCGGCAATCACCACTCCGGCGGTAATGAAAGGGCCACCATCTTTTTCATAGTGGGTAACCACCGGAAGCCGTTCCAGGAGGTCGATGTCTCTTATGATCTTCACCTCTTTTACAGGCCCATCCTGGACCGCTGTGGGCGGCAGGGGATGGCGGATCCCATCCAGGTATCGCAGCGTCAGATTAAATTCATCCACTCTCAGAACGCGGCTGATCCGCGAGCGGCTGTTGTCCAGACCTACCAGCACGGGCATCGAATACCCTTTGACCTTTTTAAAGAGCAGGGCTTTATTCGCCTCCAGCTTTTTACTGATGGCTGCAAGCTCAAAACGGGGGTTCACTTCCTGGCGAATGGGCAACACCTCCCCCCACTCCTCCACAGCCTTAAGCTGGCTTCGCAAATCATCAATCATTTTCTTTAAAAAATTCCCGGGTCCCGGTAGGTCCCGAAGATCTTCCGGAAAACGTCACAACATTCCTGCAGGGTGGCATATTCCTTGACCGCCTCAATTAAGAAGGGCATGACATTCTTATTCCCCGAGGCTGCTTCCCCCAATCGTTCCAAAGATTCCCGCACCCGGGCATGATTTCTCTGGTTTTTAACGCGATTGAGCCTGGCGATCTGTTTCTCCTCCAGCACTGGATCCATCTGGATAAGCTCTACTGGCTGGGCCTCTTCCGTTGCATATTTGTTGACCCCGACCATGATTTTTTCTTTCCGCTCCAGTTGTTTCTGAAAGTTGTAGGCGGCATTGGCGATCTCCTGCTGGGGGAAATTCCTTTCGATGGCGGCCACCATTCCGCCCAGGTCATCAATCTTTTTGATGTAAGCCATGGCCTGAGCTTCCATCTCATTCGTCAAAGCCTCTACAAAATAAGATCCTCCCAGCGGATCAATGGTATTCGTCACTCCCGATTCTTCGGCGATAATCTGCTGCGTCCGTAGGGCGATGGTAGCCGCCTTTTCTGTGGGAACGCAAAAAACTTCATCGAGGGAACAGGTATGCAAAGATTGAGTGCCCCCCAAAACCGCGGCCAAAGCTTCCAAAGTGGTCCGGATGACATTGTTGTAAGGTTGCTGGGCTGTTAAAGAGCAACCGGCGGTCTGGGTATGAAAACGCATCCACCAGGAGCGGGGGTTTGGGGCCTTGAATCTTTCTTTCATGAATCGAGCCCACATCCGCCGGGCAGCTCGAAATTTGGCAATCTCCTCAAAAAGATCTATATGGGCATCAAAGAAAAAGGAAAAACGCGGGGCAAAGTCGTCTACGTCCAAACCCCTTTCCATAGCCGCCTGCACGTAAGCCAAGCCGTCGGCCAGAGTGAAGGCCAGCTCCTGAACGGCCGTAGAGCCGGCTTCTCGAATATGGTAGCCGCTGATACTGATGGTATTCCAGCGGGGAACTTCTCTGGTCCCAAATTCAACCGTGTCAGTAATTACCCTTAAAGAAGGACGGGGAGGGCACATGAAGGTTTTCTGGGCGATAAATTCCTTTAACATATCATTCTGAATGGTTCCTCCCAGTTTATACCGGGGGATGCCTCTTTTTTCAGCCACCGCAATATACATGGCCCAGATGACAGAGGCTGGAGGGTTGATCGTCATGGAAGTGGTGAGCCGGTCAATGGGCAGGCCATCCAGGAGAATTTCCATATCTTGCAATGTGTCAATGGCTACACCACATTTCCCGCATTCTCCTCGGCCCCTCGGCGAATCCGTGTCATATCCCATCAAAGTGGGAAAATCGAAGGCCACGGAGAGGCCGGTCTGACCCTCTTGCACAAGATAATGGAACCGTTTATTGGTATCCTCGGCTGAGCCCCATCCGGCAAACATGCGCATCGTCCAGAGCTGGCCCCGATACATAGTAGGCTGGACGCCTCGGGTAAAGGGATATTGACTGGGGAAACCCAAGTCCCGCTCATAGTCCATTTCCCGCATGTCTTCAGGGGAATAGATATTCTTTATCAAAAGATCCGAGACAGTGGAAAAACGACCCTTCCTCTCGGGAAAATCAGATTCTCCCGATTGGACCTTTTTCTCCCAGCCTTCTCTCCCCTGGCGAACCTTTTGCAACTCATCTTCGGTAAACATCCTGGACATTGCTGCTACTCCCTTTCGCTTTTCGGGAAATTCTTTTCCTGAAGATTTCTTCTTCCTTCCCTCTATATATTACTTACGGTATATTACTTACGGTCAAATTCTCAAAATCCCGTTAAGAATTTCCCCCCACCCTTTCCCTCCCCTTCTCAATGATTCCTGGAATGATTTCCGGAGTGTATATGTTAGTTATTTATAATAATACCCTTGCCCCCTGTCAATCATTTTCTAAATCGATCTCGCCCATGCAGCTTAAAATCGGTTTGGAGGGAATTCCTGATAAAATCATGGTCATTGCGAGTGCAGCGAAGAAATTCTTGATGATCCTCAGGAACCCGTTCCCCCGACCCCTTCACCTCTTCGTTGATGGAGATATCCCAGCAGGCTGCGGGAAAAAAGCCAATTACCCGTCGCTCCCGCGAAACCTGTCCCTGCAGGCTTTAAGCAGGGAGTGGGAGCCCAGACGTCGTCCCTGCGAAAGCAGGGAACTGATTAAATTATCTGGATTCCCATTTTCATGGGAAACCCTGGATTCCTGCTTTCGCAGGAATGATCTTAAAGAGTAATCAACGATTTTTCAGCAGCCTGTTAGGACTCGAAACTTCGGCATGAGAACTCTGCGAGCCAGTCCATGAACGTGAGGGGCGTTAAAAAATTTATCTTAGTATTTCCCATCTTTAACTCATGTTCGAGGGACATATTGACGAAAGCAAGCCTTTTCGGCTCATAGGCCTCTAGGAAGCTTCTAATAGGCCTGCTGAGCGCAGGCCGCTTGAGAGAGGCGAATTTTACCTCCACTGCGTGCAGCGCCCCGGCATCCTCGACAATAAAATCCACTTCGCCCCCGCCCTTGCTCCGCCAGAACCTGATGGACTCAGTTAAGGAAAGATTCTTGCAGAGTTCAGAGAAAACCCAGTTCTCTAAAAGGGAACCGATATCGGTCCGCAAAGAGAGGTCCAGGGAGTGATTGCTAAGCAATTGATTCCTTATGCCACAGTCGATAAAGAAAACCTTCGGGATGGAAGTAAGTTCAACCCGCTTCCCTCCAGAGAAGGGAGATAATTTCTGCACAATATGGTTCTCCTCCAGGATTTCAAGGTGATTGCCGATGGTCCCAACGTCCACATTGCAGATGGAAGCGAGCTCAGAAAGGTTCACTGGACTCCCGATTTGGCCGGCTAAAAGCATGAGCAGTTTTCTGAAAGCATCAATCCTTTTTACTCTAAACAGGTCAGATGCATCTTTCAGAATGAGCGACTCGACCAGGTCATTGAGAATTTCTATCTTTTCTCTATCTGTACCAGCGAGGAAAACAGCAGGATAGCTCCCAAACACAATTTGATCAGACACAATTTTCTCTGCCAGGGCCCGTCGAGCGATTGGATTGGGTGGGTTTGCATGCAGTAGTAACTCCCGCAGACTAAAAGGAAGGAGGCGACGCCTAATTGCCCGCCCAGCCAGGGATTCTCGGGTTCGACTTCTCAGATGGAAGGACGCTGAACCAGTAACGATGAAAGGGATTCCCAGCTTGGCGTCTATGATCCCCTTAACGAATAGCCCTGCCTCTTGCATGTGCTGAATTTCATCGATGAAAATGATTTTGAAAAGGGACCGATTCTTGTGAACATATTCCGTGAAGTCAACCGCTGCGGTGCAGGCAGTCTTCAGGAGCGGATCTTCCATGTTGAGGAAAAGAATGTGAGGAGCAAAGTCACGGAGTCGATGCCAAATCATCGTCGATTTGCCGGACTGACGCGGGCCAACCACGAGCAGGGCTCGGTTCTCCACTAAAGAGACCTCCTCCCCTTGGCGGGGGACATACATGGGGGGAAGGAATCGGCCGATCAACTCGGTGGCCCGCTCTGGGTTTACCAACCATGGATTGAATTGCCGGATTCTGTTCTGTGCCTCTACGGGGAGCATAATCCATATTAGCATGGCTTATTTGGATTATCAATCAAAATTAGGAAGGATAATTTGGAATAGATATATGAGCATCAGAATCCAGCGCCGATAATGCCCCAGAAAGCGGTCAAGGTTTGAAATGTGGACCTGCTATTTTAGGCCGATTCATTCCGGTCTTAGAGCAGACTTTACCCATTCACACGGGCGCCGCCCGAGCGGTGGAGGCGGGCGTCAAGTTCTGATCTCCCATTCAGGTAGCAACTTTTTCCTGAAACTTTCACTTCACATATTTTTAAGGACGGCGTATATTAGAATCGCAAATCCACGAGGAAGATACTCGAAAGTTGGCCCAAATAATTCTTTTTTAAATTATGCTGCTTCAATATAATAAATCTCATGGCCATCTTTTTTGGAAAAGGTCAATGGAATTGATCCTTTATGATACGAAAAAACCCCGTTAGGGGTGGAACTGATCTCGATCTTTGCGGAATCCGTAGAATATAGATAAAAAATAATGTTAGGCATCGCATGACGGTACATCTCGACGCTGACAGCTTACGACAGGGAGCGTTGTCGTCGCTGGTCCACTGCACTCATCTCGCCGAAGATGCTGCGATCATGTATGCAGCGAAACGCATTTCGAGCAGCTTTCATCTAGCGGTGATGGCGCGAGAGGAACTCGGCAGATTCAATCTGCTTTTGGAGCAAAGCATTGACTTGGGCGACGGCGGAACGATCTGCGCCAGGGAATTGGCAGACCGCCTCAAACGACACGAAGATAAGCTTCGAGCGGGGCAGTCAATTGTTCCCGTCCCAATGAAGGCGGACGAGATGACGAAGTGGACTGCCGCGATAACTGCAAATGACATTGCTACGATCAGGACAATCAGCGACGCCGTGCGAAAGCGTGCCACCAGTGTTCGACAGCACGCGCCTAGCGCGCTTCACAAACGTCGGCTCCAAGCTCAATACGTCGATCTGAACCCACGAGATGGTACGTGGTCGAAGCCCTCGGACATCGAAAAGACCGAGGCGAGAGCGCTGATCCAGACCGTCATGGCCGAAATAGCCAACGTGCTCATTGCCGCGGGAGCAAACCCCTCGTTGCATCAAACGTCCGAGCGTATAGGTCAGCGGATCCCTGAGATGGGGCCATTTACCCAGAAGGTGTTAGGCAACTTGATGAGCGGCGATGCCTAATATCTGTTAGGTGAGAATAGAGAGCATTCTCCAATCTGACGAGATCAAATTCCAGATGACCTTAATCAGGCGATAGATAGTCTTATCGGATTTTAGGGCGAGATAGCGAACAGCCCTCTGGAGAGAATCGGGATTTGCTAGACGAGATCGAAGTGTCATTCGCTGGCTATCTCTTCCGGATCATCCCATTAGACCTCAGGATCGACAAGTCAAAAACTTCGGAGAGCTTGAGCATGCGGTAAAAACAGGGTTGCCTGCGACCTTTAGCCTTTGACACTCTTCATGAGGAATGTAAAGTTTTCAGATTAGACAGAATGAAGGACTTGAAGATTGGTGTGCGTAACAAAAGCGTTCAACGCTGATTCTGATTTGTGGTCAGATTCGGGTTCAAAGCTAAACTATAGAAATATAAAAAGGGGACGGCGTCCATTTAAAAGAGGATATGAATGTAAGAATCCCTAACAAGCGGCTCCACCGGATCGCCAATAAATCTGGCTCCCGGTGAGCCGCAGCGTTATGCATTAAAATTACAGAGAGAATAAGCTGTGGAAGAATCGGATGAAACTGGTATTTGAATGGGATGAAGCCAAGGCAAGAGATAACCTGAAGAAGCACAAAGTGGGCTTTGATGAAGGTAAGACAATCTTCAACGACCCTTTCCTGCTTACATTCCCAGACATTGACACCTCTGATGCAGAGGAGCGTTATGTCAACATCGGTCTGTCTATCAGAGATCGGGTTTTGGTTTTGATTCATACGGAAAGACAAGGTAGAATACGTATAATCAGTTGCCGTAAAGCATCGGCACGTGAAAGGAGACATTATGAAGAAGGCTGAAACCGGAAAGCCAACAACGATAGGAGAGATGAGACCGGAATACGATTTCTCCACCATGAAGGGAGGAGTGCGGGGCAAGTACTACAAGGCATATCGGGAGGGCCACAAGGTCATAATTCACAAGGAAGACGGCACGGACTTGGTTCAATACTTCAAGCTTGAAGATGGAGCGGTTATGCTGGAACCGGACGTGAGGGAGTACTTCCCCACTTCTCAGGCGGTCAACAAAGTCCTACGGGCATTGATCGAGATTATTCCGTCAAAGAGACGTGCGGCCGGTCATCGAAAATGAAATTCCTACATAACGGCAATTTTCCCCTTGACAATCCATGAGGTTAAGAGTAATTTTTGATAGTTGTTTCCCACTTGTTGCCAATCAACTCAACAACATAACTTCTAAACTTCTGGAGGAAGTTATGAAAAGGAGTTTCCGGAAGGTGCCAATATCGAAGGCTCTAGGGGGATTTCAATATCCCTTTGGAGCCTTTCTTATTTTCATCATTCATAAAACGGAAAGGAGGTTAACGAAATGAAGAAAATAGTTTTCTTAGGATTCTTGATTCTATTTTTTACTCCAATGGTATGGGCGCAAGAGAAGGTTGAAGCACCAGTTTGGAATGTGGGGGACAAATGGGTTTTCGATCGGGAAGGGCCGATGGAGATCATTGGCTGCGATGCCCGGTGGTACTCCGTCAAGTTTTCGGAGGGAATATTCCCCAAAGATTCCTCTGGAATTGCCGTCTTCGAAAGGTCAACCCTCAATGTTAAATATATGTTGGAAAAAGATAAGCGTAAAGACTACAAGGGTTTCCGGAAGAAGATTCTAAATTTCCCCTTAACTCTGGGAAAGCAATGGAAGGATTTATACCAACGAGATGAGTTAGCAAAGGGGTTGGTGGAGTGGGGGTCAGGTGGTGTGGTTGTAGCTGAATATCAAGAAACTTTCCGGGTTTTAGGGTGGGAGGAGGTTGAAGTTCGCGCGGGCAAATTCAAGGCCATCAAGTTGGAATATAAAATCGAAACTTCCACGCGTCGCGGCACGGGCTGGACCCCTCGGGGTGAATCCAAGGCTTGGTACTGGTATTCACCAGAGGTAAAGAACTTTGTGAAATGTCAGTATGAGAAGGGATATATTGAAGGGATTGATGAGAGGGGAGCGAGGGGAGATTGGGAGTTGGTTTCCTATGAATTAAAAAAATGAGGTTTTGAAATTGGTTTTGGCTCTGCAAATTGCAAAGGATGCCTATCAATAAGGGCAAACGGGAACATTTGAATTATCGGCACAGCCGTCAGAAGACGAACCCGGAAAGGTAGGGGCATCAACGCCCTGCCTTTTTGCTTTCTTTTGTTTACTCACTTTCGAATAAGCGTCAATCCGAAGTTGTAATAAAGTTGACAAACATGCAAATTTACGGCGTTGATTCAATTTTGGATTGACGCATGAAGAACGGAGCCGCTGCGGGAATAAAAAAGATTAGCTATGGGGTTTCAATCGGGCAACTTCCGTCACAAGTTGCCAAAACTTGGCAACAAAATATCTTAACACCAAATTGAGCGGGTATCAATTAAAAAAACGGTTTTTCGCACCAACCTTTTTTTCTACCGCGCAGCGGTTTAGTTCTTCAACCAATAATCCTTACCTGATTCGGCTCTACTAAACTGCAGCTTCGGAGATGGAATTTTCATGGTTTTCATGGGGCATTCAATTCAATTTCTATCCCAACCAAGAAGGTGGTTGACGGCTCTATCACGGGATGAGTAAAATAAGCTCGCAGAGGTAGAAGAAAGGCCTTGAAGGAGGTGGTTTGCTTGAGACCTTCACGGATATCAGGGTTGTTCCTATGGATTATTTTAGTCATTTTTCAGCAGGAACAGGTATTAGGAGGGAGTAACATGGAGATTTCATCTGCCGCGTTCAAGGATGGAGAGAAGATCCCGATTCAATACGTCATGCCTGGAGCAGGTGGGAAAAATGTTTCAATTCCCCTTTCATGGAAGAACGTCCCTTCCGGAACAAAATCGTTCGCTCTTTCGGTGGTCGATCCGCACCCAGTTGCGCAGAATTGGGTCCATTGGCTTGTGATCAATATTCCGCCCAATGTGACCTCTCTCGATGAGGGAGCATCGGGAAAGAGGATGCCTCCAGGATCTATCGAACTCAAGAACTCTTGGGGAGATATTGGATATGGTGGGCCAGAACCTCCCAAGGGGACAGGCGATCATCCTTATGTCGTTACTCTTTATGCGCTCAAAGTGGAGAAACTTGCTTTGAAGCCGAGTACCTCTCTTTCGGCATTCAAAAAGGCCGTAGAAGGCAAGATTATAGGGTCGGCAACGATCACCGGCAAGTATGGCCGGTAAGAACATGCATATTTTACCCGTAATCGTTAACTCCCGGAGCCAACTTAGAGTGAACATTTTAGGTGGAATCTTCAAACACGAACTCCCCTGACACTGCTTCTCTGGTCAAATCCTAATTTTTACACGCTATTCAGTGAAATTTGAGGGCCAGCCCAATCTATTAAAGTCCTCTTCCCCGCGATCCTCTCCACGAAGGCCAATCCCTTTGCTATATTTCATCATCTGCCCACCTCCATTCGATAGATTTCATTTCCACCCACTTTGCCAAATTATAAAAAAGCCTCTTATTTAACAGAATTTCCCGAACTATGTCTCCCTTTTTTATTTGATTTGGCCTCCCTATCAATCGGATTTTGACGGCTTGACCTTGACTAAAAACCGGGATCTCAAATAAACTGCGGGAGCATTTTTATCTTGACATTTTGTTCACAAAAATGGTATGTTCACAAAAAATGAACGATTGCAAAAAGTGAACAAAATATGCTAACAATCGAACGCCAAAATGAGATAATCCAAAATGCCTGCGCCGCCTTCACACACCAGACGGGCATACCCGTGGGGGTTATCGGCCGGCGACAGGTCAGAAGCCTTGCAATACGGGCGCATGGTGTTAGACTGCATCTTGTTCCGGAAGTCAAGGCTATGATAACCGCGACAGATGTGCTGCTGCCTCTGGTGCGGGCCAACCAGCGCGAACGGTTCATTCTTGTGACACGGCAAGTGACGGAGGTAATGGCCAACAAGCTACGGGAGAACGGCATCCAATTTATGGATGAAACAGGCAATGCCTACGTCAACCACCCCCCGCTGTACATATTTATTAGGGGGAACAAAAACCCACCCAGGACGAAGGGACCCACCATAGGCCGCGTCTTCAAGCGGACCGGCATACGAGTATTGTACGCGCTGCTCTGTAACCCGGGCCTGGAAAACCGGCCGTATCGGACGATAGCCGCGAAGGCGGATGTAGCCCTCGGAACGGTGAACTGGGTTATGCGGGAACTCAAGGAACTGGGTTTCCTGTTGGAGATGGGCAAAGGAAGGGGTCGCAAGATTCGTCTCAACAACAAAGAGCGGCTACTGGAACGCTGGATAACCGCTTATGCGGAGCAGCTTCGCCCTAAATTAATACTTGGCCGCTACCGGGGAGCCGCGGGGTGGTGGAAAGGCGCAGAACTGGACCCGGAGCACGCCCAGTGGGGGGGCGAAGTGGCCGGCGCGAGGCTCACCGCCCATCTGAATCCCCAGGAAGTAACGGTTTATGTGGACAAAGACCATCTCGCCGAGGTTCTGATCCCGCACAAATTAAAGAAAGACCCTGAAGGGGATTTAGAACTTCTCCAACGTTTCTGGCGGCCGCATGCCATTGCGGCGAACCGGGACATGGTGCACCCGCTGCTTGTGTATGCCGACTTGATGGCGACAGGAAACCAACGCAATCTCGAAACCGCCCGGATGATCTATGACCAGCATATCGTTCAACTTGTCAGGGAAGCTTGATCCCTCCCTTGTGGATGTGCTCCGGATGTTGAACCAGGTAGCTACTGCTCTGGACATCCGCTTTTTCATAATTGGAGCCATGGCAAGGGACATTGTGCTCGAATACTGTTACGGCATCCGGTCGGCCCGGGGGACGCGTGACCTCGATATCGCCGTAGAGGTGGCCGGCTGGGACGAATTCCAGCGGCTGTCCACCGAACTTGTTGCCACGGGGAAATTTGCAGCAACCAGGGAGCCCCACGCGTTCCGCGTGGGTTCATATCGGATGGACATCGTGCCCTTCGGTGGAATCAGCGGCGACCAAAGAACCATCAGCTGGCCGCCAGAGCATGAAGTGGTCATGACCGTCATGGGCTTCCAAGATGCCTATGAATCTGCCATGACCCTCCGGCTGAGCAACAAGCCCGCGCTTGATGTGAAGGTGCCGACGATTCCTGCCATGGCGCTGATGAAGGTCATCTCCTGGCATGATCGGTACCCAGAACGTTCGAAGGACGCCGAGGATCTGCTCTTTCTGATGGATCATTACTCGGAAGCAAGAAATGAAGAACGCATGTATGAAGAGGAAGCTGAGCTTCTGCAGGCCGAAGGATTCGATTTAGTCATGGCCGGTGTCCGGCTTTTGGGGCGCGATATGGCGGCGATAGCAAGCGATTCGACCGGAGAGGCTGTTTCGTCTATCTTGGAAGCTGAAATAAGGGAACAGAGCCGCTACCGGCTGGTGGAAGATATGATCAAAGAGGCAAGGTTATACGATGCATTCAACGAAACCTTCGAGAAAGTGAAGAGATTAAAACAGGGATTCAAGGAAGGTTAGCATGGAAAAAGTTCCGTATAGCCTCCTTTCCGCAAGCGTCGGGTGTATGATGGATGAACGGAGGTCAGCCAAGAAATACACGCGGAGACTTATTGGGCGAGCAGAGACTTTGCGAAAGCAAAAAGAAGATCAGGCAGCGACAAAGTGAGAGCTTAGTCACGACTTAATAGAACAATGCCTGGTGGATGAAATCCCGATTTTTGAACCTTTATGGTACTCCGCTTTGCCTAGCAGGAACCCGTCTGATATTGAAATGGGAAGTCGGGATTTAATCCTACGGACAATGTCAGGCGGGGTGAAGATTTCTTCCTGTACTCTTCAGTTCTCAAATTTTCACGGCGGTTCAACATTTCAAACGCAAATATGCAAAAATGGAAGATGGAAATCTCCCCATTTTTTGCTTGACATCATGAATTAAATATCATAAATATGTATTCATCCTTCCATTACGTAGGCCAGGAAAAATCAGGAATTTAGCCTTTAACCTTCTGGGGAGTAAAATGAGAAGGTGGGGTTACCAAAAGATGGGCATGTGAAACCTCTAAGAGGGTTGGAATACCCTTTTAGAGGCTTTCTAACGCAATGTCCAATATAGCCTATTCTCCAGCTGATCTCCATCTGACCTGAAGCGAATCTTCAATATTTTGAAGATGGCCAATATTCAAGCTCCTCCTGATTCGATCATCGTTAACCTAACAACCTGACATCTAACCTTCTGTAGGATGTTATGAGAAAGAGTTACCGGAAGGTGCCTTTACGATGGCTCCAGGGGAATTCTATTTCCCTGTGGAGCCTTTCTTTATTTTGTCTTCATGAGATTTTTCTGAAATTAACGCATTACCTAAATTCTTCATCGCAAAGCCAGAAAGGAGGAAAAGACCATGACTATTCGGAGATTTTCTATAGGCCTTGCAATTGCAAGTATATTCGTGATTGGTATTTGGCTTCTGGGTTCCGTTCCCCAAGCGATGGCAGAAACCTTGAATTTCAAATGGTTTAACCATGTCACGAAACAAGAAGGGACTCCGATTCCCGATGCTGAGGGTCACTTAGTCTTTTTTCAGATGAGAGAAGGGGTGGTGATATTCGAAACTGGGGAGTTGGCCTGGAGTAAATCGGTCGGCTTTTCTGATGCGACTAAAGGAGCAGGGACTTTTACTCAATATGCTACGCAGACTTTTCAAGATGGATCAACAATCACAACATATAGTAAAGGTACGTTCACGGCTACTCCCGCTGGCGTTTCTTCAGCGGCCAAGCGGACTGGTGAAATCATTCATGGAACGGGTCGATTCCAAGGGATCAAAGGAACGATGACGAGTTCCAGCAAGCTGCTTCCGCCTGAGAAAGGGGAACTGGCAGGAAAGTCACTTGGCGAAGGAACCTTTGTCTATACCTTGCCGAGCAAGTGATTCTTTGAATTTTGGAAGGATTAAAACAATTTTAAAAGCCCGGGCTGAATGGCCTGGGTTTTCTTTTTTAGGAAAATAGCAAAAGTTTCGTATTCTGCTGTATCTTTGTCTCTTTCCGGATCATCGGAGAAGTTTCGATATAGAGATCATTTATTGAATCGGGATACATCATTTCCATCGGTAATGAGCAATCCGTAAGGCAATCCTTGGCTGAAGTGTAGTAGGTGCAAGATTCAACAAGGAGGGGGTTCTTTTCCCCCCTCCGTCAAGATGTCCCCTTTTTCTCCTCTTCTTTGATTCCTTCTTGAAAATAAGCAATTACGAATATGCTTCCTCTTTCTTCATCTCGACCATTTAGCCCATCGAAAGACCTGTCTCTCCCAGGCCAACCTTACCCCGGTTTAAGGAATTCCTCACAGATTACGGTATCAACTTCTTACCCTCCCATCTTTTCTCTAAAATGATTTCAGACATACCCCAGAGATCTTGGTCCTAAGAAAAAGAAAGGAGGGATTCCCATGACCATAAAAGATGCGATCACCCTATTCGGCTATCATCAAAGATCCAACCTAAAAGCAAGGACTGTGCAAAGCTACCATCCTCTTCTGCAAAGATTTGGAGGTCGGTTCGCTGACCGGTCCTTCGATTCCATCGGATCTGACGAAATCTACCAGTTCCTGGAAAGTCTGACGGAGAAACTCTCCAAGTCCACCCGCCGTCTACGCTATGCCCAACTGAAAGCATTCTGCAATTTCCTCATCGAGAAGTGCAATTTGAACATGAGAAACCCCTGCAATGCTCCTCTTCTGGCAAAAGCCTTTAAGAGCCCCAAACAGGTGCCCCGAAGAATCTTGGATAAGGAGGAGGTGGAAGAATTGATTTACAAGGCCAAGAACCTCAGGGATAGGCTGATTGTCGAGCTTCAGGCCCGCTGCGGTTTGAGAATCGGAGAATTATTGAAGATCAAGGTGTCGGATGTCTTGGACCGGAAGTTGATCTTGAGGGGACCCAAGTCGGGGAAGGACTCGGAGGTAGCCTTCATGCCGGAGCAGATTGCCAGGCGGGTGAATGACTATATCCAACAGAAAAGCCTCTCTCCCGAGGACCCGATATTTCCGATTTGCTACTCTACGGCGAGGGCCTTGATAAAGAAATTAGCAGGTGGCATGAACGTGGTTCTCACCCCCCATGACCTTCGGAGGTACTCGGCGACCCATGCCAGCCGGAATGGAGTTCCCTTGGAGATAATCTCCAAGGTGCTCCTTCGGCATCAGGATCTAAAAACGACCCAGGTTTATCTGGGAAGGGTGAATGAGTCGGAGGCCATCCACTGGATGGATGTTCTCCATGGAAGATAAAGGTCGTAACCTCATGAATTATCAGTAGAAATCTTCAGTCTTTGGGGTATGTCCCAATGTTAATTCCTGGAACTTTTTTGTTGACAGGCTTTGACCAAAAGCGTAGAATTCTTCCTGAAGTCGTGTTTTTAGAGTCATCACCGATCATGCAACATTTCGAAGGCAAGTCATCAATTTGGGCTTGAAAACCGACGCCATTTCCAAAGAGAACTTCCCTCTTGACTACCCTTGAGGTGAGGAGTATCTTTTTGATAATTGTTTCCATCCGAATCGTAGCAACCCATTAACGTAACCCTTAACCTTCTGGGGGATGTCATGAGATGGAGATTCCGGAAGGATCCAATGTGAAGGCTCCAAGGGAATTTAGATTTTCCCTTTGGAGCCTTTGTTGAGCTCTTCATCAGACGATCCGAAAACATCTTTGATATTGTCAAAGGTTCTATGAAAACCCTGGAATGAGACATGAAAGAGATGACGCAGAGGGTAGTTGGAAGAAAGATGAGGGGTTTTGTTCGAGAGAGGATAGTGTTAGCGTGAGCATTTATCCAGATGGGGAGTGTATAAGGGTAGCGAGGCAGCATAGAAGGTTTACAGTTCTTTGGCAACTGAAGAGAAGTTCCGCCTAGGCAGCGAGGGAAAGAACTTTGGTCCACTTGCCCTGGAGGGTAGTAATGTTTTCCAGTTCTGTAAGTTCGATGGGTACCCGGTAGTTAAGGGACATGTGGGGGCGAAGGAAGTTGTAATGGGTGACAAAGAGGATCACGAGGGCGAGGGCGCCGTGGACGCTGTTAAACCCGTGGGACGGTTTGACATGATGTTTGAAGGTCCGGTTGAGTCGTTCGATGAGCTGCTTGTAGGGCCGGTAGGCCTCCGACTCGCTGTCGAGATTCTGTAGTCCGATGACCTTGCGGTGTTGGACCAAGGCATCCTTTGTTCGGTCTGCATTCAAAAAGTGTATTCCCGCCAGGTAGGAAGGGTTTGCATCGGTGACGAGGATAATGGTTTGTTCTGGTCCGGCGGTGCGGATCGCCTCTTTCATGGCCACAATGGCTGGGAGCACTGCCCGGTTATCAGCTAGATGGTAGGCAGTGATCTTGAGGCTTTTGGAGGAGATGAAGAAAAGGACATAGTGATGTTTGCCGATGACTTTGATGTAGGCTTCATCGCCGGCACTGATGGGATCGATGGGTCCTTTACGCTGAAGGTTAAAGCTATGGCAATAGAAGGCGGCCGCGGCGGCGTAGTTGAGGACCGTTTGGTAGGAGACAGGGATATTGAACACGGAGCGGAGCACCAGGGCGGTCTTTCTGGCGCTTAGGGCGAAGGAAACGTAAAAGGTGAGGATGAGGCCGAGGATGTTTGGGCCTTTGTGGATGGTCCGCAGATCGACAGTGGGCGGTTGGGGTTTTGGAAGGATAAGTTCGTGGGGTTGGTAATGGTACTGCCGGTACTGGTAACACAGTTTAAACTGAGAGCTTCGTTTCCGGGCGAGGGCCTTTTCCCTCTTGTTCAACTGAGCCATCTTCTGGATGCGATGTGGACAGGTGTCGTTACAGCATTTGTAGATGGTCACCTCTTTCCTCTGTTTCCACGTAAAGAGGGCGTGTTGGCAGTAGGGGCAATAATAGGTGGTCTTTGTGCCCTTGCGGAACCTCTTTTCCAACTGGAAGAGTTCTCCGCAGATCTTGCACAGGAGCTGGGATCGCTTCTTGCCGTCATTGTAGTACAGGTAGTCATGGGGAGCATCGCAGTTGGGACACCGGATATGCTCAGGCGCCGGAACGGACCCCGTCCGGTACTTTACTGCGGTTAAGGGTTTGCCATGTTTCTTCTGATACTCCACCAGGAGGGCTTGCCAATCTTGGGGTGGTGTGAGCTCCTCCTTGAGGTGCTGCGGTTCTGTAAGGGGGGCTAAGGGGTCGACTGAGAAGTCGCGGTAATGGGGGTGCTTCTCTTGGAAGTCGTCTTTGGGTTTCACTTCTGGGTTGCGGTTTTGAAGAACCTCGATGAGGCCGGTAACAATCTGTTCTATTTCTTTCTTGGTGAACTTAGAGCATATCCAGATGACGAAGCGAGCTATTTTTGACATAAGGGCTTGCCTCCGGTATAGTTTTCCAACTACATCTAACCCTACTCAGTAGGGGGAGGCAAGCTCTTTTTGAAACAATGGCTTGGAATTAAAAGAGTTTTCGGAAAAAGGATCAAGGATTCTTGACAAAACGACATCTTTCAAAAGGAGGGAAAAATGAAAAAAATTGCCATTTTTTTAACAGTAGTGATCTTTGTCGTAACCGGTGTCATATCTCTTGAATCACAAGTTTATGGACAGAGTGCCAAAAAAGTTCTCATGTTTCTGCGTGACGGAGAATCCTATGATTTAGACCTCATGCTCAAAATGGAAGTGGGGACAATGACCATGCTTCTTAAAAAAGCAGGCTTCCAAGTAGATATAGCTTCGTCTTCAGGGCAACCCCTTGCGGGTCCACATGAAAAAATCGAAAAGGTTATGAGATTATCGGAGATAAAGTTGGATGACTATATGGGTATTATCATACCATGCCTGAATATCAGGAAGGTGGAGGTGGGACCAGAAGTAGTTGCGGTTGTGAAGAAAGCTCTTGCGGATGGGAAGCCAGTGGCGGTTAATAACTCGTCGGTCATTATGTTAGCGGATGCAGGTCTCTTGAAGGGGAAAAAATACGCCTTTATTGTTGATCCTCTTAAGATGACCCCACCAAACCTGGGATTCACAGACGCTATTTATAGCGGCCCTGGTGTCGTCCAAGATGGTAAAATCATTACTTGTGGGGGATGCCCTGCTGGAGAAAGATATCGGAGCGTGCAAGATAGAACACCAGAGTTAACACAGGCATTTATTGCAGCAATCGGGCCCTAATGAAAAAAATGAGACCAACATACGAAGAATTTCTGAATTGGTGATGCGATATAACTAAAAGATCTCTTTCCAAGGCAGGGTTATCATGGCCCTGCCTTTTTTTCGCACTCTTTCAATCCGTAATCTTTATCTACCAGGACAGGTTCGATACGAGGACTTGTAGGTGAAGGGGGTAAATTCCGGGGCTTAGGGGGCAAATTCCGAGAAACGTAAGTGCTTGTTCCTGTACTCCTTATCTTTGAATTAACGTAAAAATATACTTAGTACAAACGGAAATTAATGATCGATTACCGTCAGGCAACCACGTGTACAATAAAACAATATATTCCAAATTCCAGCGGTGTCAGCACAAGATTCACAGACGTGGCTCATTGATCATATAATATTTAAATTTATAAGAAAGAGAAAGGAATCTAATGCATATATGGACTGAAACCCCTGTAACCGAGTTGTGGCGTCGATTACGCTATTTTAGAAGCCCCGCCAATGTATACAATGTTTTGTCTGGAAAAGTTTATAAAGGGGACGTTGTTTCTGAGTTGACTTGACAGATAAAGGGAAATGAGATAAAAGTTGATGATGCCGAGACAGCCCAGATTGGACGCGCCCGGAACGCTGCACCATGTCATTGGGCGGGGAGTCGAGCGGACGAAAATTTTCAGGAACGAAGGGGATAAGAAGGACTTCGTGTCCCGCGTGGCAGATCTTTGCCAGGCAGGTTTTTGGATAGTCTATGCGTGGGCGTTGATGGGGAGCCATTTCCATTTGTTGGTCAGGACGGGGAATCGCCCTCTGGCCCAAAGCATGCGGAAGCTTCTGACCGGCTACGTGGTGAATTTCAACCGGAGGTATAAGCGATATGGGCATCTTTTTCAAAACCGGTATAAATCCATCGTATGCGAAGATGATCCCTATCTATTGGAGCTGACCCGGTATATCCATCTTAATCCGGTGAGGGCCGGGGTCGTTAAAGATATGAGGGGGCTTTGCAAATATCCCTGGGCGGGGCATTCGGCTGTAATGGGGAAAGTGGAACGGAAGTGGCAGGAGGTAGACACGGTGCTTGGTTATTTTGGGTGGAGAAGGAGAGGGGCCATAAGGAAGTACGAGGGTTTTATTCGGGAAGGAATATCCTGGGGGAGGAGACTGGAGTTAGTGGGTGGGGGGTTGATTCGTAGTTTGGGTGGCTGGTCACAGGTTGTTTCGTTGCGGAGGAAGGGGAATAAGGCTGCCCATGATGACCGGATATTGGGGAGTGGCGAGTTTGTGGAAGGTTTATTGGTGGAGGTCGATAAACGGGAAAGGAATACGTTACGATTAAGGGGCAAGGTCCCAGATTTGGGGTTATTAGCTCGTCGGATTGGGAAGGGAGAGAGAGTGGGGGAGTGGGAGTTGCGGTCTGGGATGCGGGGAAAGAGGGTTTCGCGGGCGCGTCGTTTATTTTGCCGGGTGGCAGTGGAGCAGATGGGTTATTCGGCAGCGGAAGTGGCTCGATTTCTTGGGGTGACCACATCGGCGGTGGTTCGTGCGGCGCATTTGGAAAGACTGCCGGAAATGGAAAGGGATCTGTAAGTTCACCCGGAAACAACGTCCCCTCTTTCCGTGGCGGGCGTGTTTTGACAGGCGGTTGGTAAGGATATCGATCCGTACATGCCGGCTATTTTTTAGACAAAACGCCAGAGCCATGAATCCAATGAACACATTCAAATAAGCCGAAATTTCGTCAGCACCTAAAATGGGCTTGTTAAAAGTAACAGTTTAGTCCCTATCTTAGCCACCCCCCACTGACAGGTCAACTTGAATTGTTATACAGGGTAGCTTGAGCCGTGGCCACATCTGCGGTGAGGAGGGTTTGGAGAAACTTCCTTGGGTGAAC
>Ga0315314_1001627_pt1 | contig 19874 bp, 21 predicted proteins | sample TDP9_MG_FD_203631 | JGI IMG/M metagenome (GOLD analysis project Ga0315314, IMG submission 203631) | Freshwater sediment microbial communities from Lake Towuti, South Sulawesi, Indonesia - TDP9 | ecosystem: Environmental > Aquatic > Freshwater > Lake > Sediment | place: Indonesia: South Sulawesi... | reverse complement strand
GTCAAAATCGAGAAAGGTGTGGGTGAAGTCGAATGGTGTAGAGCTTAATGCTTTAGCGTATTCCTCTTGTTGCTGCGTTGACTGCGACCCTTCCTGCGCTCGTAGTCAGCAACGCCAGACTCATCCAACTTCCTTGTCGCCAACACAAAAACCAGCCAAACAACCAACCCATAAGTAACTCCGTTTATCACTGCACTGACTAAGGACATATATTCAGTGGATGGCAGCCCAAACCAAACAGAAATTATATTGCCTGGAAACAGAGGCACAGGCACAGCTAGAGAGGCAAGGGTAAACAGGATGAAAAAGGCCAAGAAAACCGCACCGCCACGCATCCGCCTTGTCTCCTCCTCAATCCCTCAAACTAGGTTGTTTATGTCTTCAACTAGACCATACACTGCAAGATTTTCGGGCAGGTTAGACAGCTGTCGGGAACCACTTCGTTCTTTGAACGACTCTTCAAATAACCCAAATGATGGGGACAATTAACAGCTTGCTCCGACTCTCTAGAGCCGCCCCTCAAACTCTTCTTAACACCTCCAACAGAAACTTCGTAGCCGTCGTGAAGATGCTTCACCTCATGATCAACGCCGTTTACCTCCGCCTCATCAAGCTTCGAGAAACAATAGGGACAGGCATAATAGGTTTCCGAGCGAGGCCTACGAGAAAAATCAGTCAAACGCACTGGCGCATCAAAGGCACGACCACACCTCACATAACCACATACATGCAAACCCTCACCCACACTAACCACGCCTCCCAAACGCCATCAAAATTATATTGAATATCAATATTTAATAAACGTTTTCGTAGAAATGTTCAACATAAATACAGCGCATCAAACACCACAACGCCTAAAATGCACAGATCTTATCGACGTTTCAATAGAGAAAAAGTGCTCCGGCCGGGATTTGAACCCGGGTCTCCGGCTCGAAAGGCCGGAATACTTAACCGGGCTATACTACCGGAGCCCAAACAGGAGCAACATGCAAGTATTTGTTCTTTCGTTTTAAGCTTTCCACTTTCAAGGCAGCAGCTACAAGTGCAACTTGACGCCAACACATACTAACACGTTTCTGAAACTATCGCATCAGCTCTGGCACACACAAACACGTTCAGCCAAAAACAACATGGAAGAGGAAGGCTAAGGGCTTTGTCCCCTCCTTCCTTTGAATTCTACTCCCAGAACTGCAATGCAGGATGATGGTGGCGCTAGGGGCAGTTTGCCACTACCACCACACAACCACCAACGCCCAATAGCCGACAACCAGACCATATAGCAACAACTACGCATACACAACCACCGCAATAAAACCAAAAACAAATAATCTTAAATCATGCTTTCCTAACCAACATTGGCGGGGCCCGTAGCTCAGTAAGGATAGAGCACCGGGCTTTTACGCTCCCAGCCTTTTTGGCAGAGCGTAGAGACCCGGGGGTCCCGGGTTCAATTCCCGGCGGGCCCGCCATTACTTCAACGATTTCAGTGGCATTCGGAGTCTAACACAGAAGATAACTATTTTTTACAATTTGTATTGTTGGTTCATAATGCTTTAATGTTTTTAAGCAAACTCATAAAAAGAGGCTGATAAAGTGACGATTCCCATTTTTAGACCATACGTATTCCTCCGCTGCAAGAAATGCAACAAAAAGACTGACCACGTTTTGATCAGTATCGGTAATGCCAAAAAAGGCGAAATCCAAGAAACTTTCGAGTGTCAAGAGTGCGGCGAGACCAAAACAATCTTTGAGTTGACTTCGGTTACACAACTTCAGAACCAGCTAGAAGCAGAAGCTTAAAAGAGTTAGAGGTTTATGGCTATACCGATTAAGCCTATCCTGTTCGCAGCTATCATCTTGTCAGCAACCGTTTCAGCAGCCTACACACTGACTCTTCTAGATAAGATCGTTCATGGTCAACTCTATAACTATGGATTGCAGTTCAGTCTAGAATGGTCAACTCCTTACTGGAGCCTTTTGAGAATCACTCTAACTCTTCTGCTTGTGGCAGCCGTATCTACTGTTGTAAGTGTGGTCTTCACTTTAAGAAAGCATGCCTTCGTGAAAAAGCCAAATGAAAAGGTAGTAATAAGCCAAAAATCATCAACTTCTGTTCAATCGCCAGCGCATCCTATTGAGAAGACTCCTCTCGTACCTGTTATGTCTTCGACAACGACAACATCCACCGTTCCTGCATCCGTGGCATCTGGAATCCCTGAACTGATCAGATGCTCTCATTGCGGTAAGGCTTTTACTCAACCCTTGCGCATGTTGGATTTTCAAAGCGACAGACCACGCATAGTGAAAATTTGTCCTTTCTGTAATGAGATCATTCCTTCTTCAGTGCCAAACCGCGATGAGAAAGAATCGGAAAAGAAGTTTCAATTCAAAAAGAAAAATAATAATCATGCAGCAAAAGCCGTTGCCTCGCATTCAACGAGTTAGTGTTAATGTCTAACGGTTGTGACGCACTTAGTTGAATCGGCTCGTATCAGACTGGTTTGTTTTGAACCAGTTTTTCAGTTCAGTTTGCTTTTTGCTTCGGTAGAATGTTTTCATTCTCTGAATAACTGTTTCAACGCGGTCTCTCGAGAAGTCTCTTTGGTCGCATAAGAAACGATGCAGCCCATCTTCGTCCAGTTCAGTGTATTCTAGATTGTAGTCTGAAATCAACTGTGGCTGCAGAAAAAACTTGCGCACCGCTTCGTAATTTTGTGTTTCTATTTTTAGTCTGACTTCAACGGGCAGGTTTTCTATTTCACCGTGTTTTTGAATTAAGTTGAGAGCCGTTTTTGGTCCGATGCCTCTCACGCCTAGGTTGAAGTCTGTGCCAATCAGTATGGCTATGTCGATAAGTTGTTCGCGAGTTATACCGTAACTGCTCAAAAACTTGTCGAGTTCAATGAGTTCTGGCTTTAATGGGCGACTTATTCCCTTGCTGGGCAAAAACTCTCGACCTGAAATCGTTAAAAAGCGCAAAAGTCGCGGAGCCCCAAACAACAGCGAATCGTAGTCTTTGCTGCTCGCAGCCCAAACGTCGCCCCTCATAGCCATGTAGGCGCTCTGTGCCTCTGCTTCGCTTCGGGCTTGTACGAATGGTATGCCGAGTAGTGTGAGTAGATGTTTGGCGTCTTCGATTAGGGGCTGCGTCAATCGGCTTGTCATTACAGCTTTGGAAAAAGCGGTTTGGTAGTCGCCCTTCTTGAGGGCTTCTCGCCATTGACGTGTTGCTTTTTCTCGTTGTTCACGGCGTTTTAGGATTTCATGTTGTTTTAGCTGTGGGGGTTCGCCGTCGAAGACAAACACCAGATAGGTGTCGTAGTCGTGGATGAGGCGGGTTGAACGGAACATGAGCCCAGCCAAATGAGATGTAATGTTGCCTTGGGAATCCTGAAGGGGCGTGCCGTCTGGCATGCGGATCAGTGACAAAAACTGGTAGAGGTAGTTGTTGGCGTCAACAGCGAAACTTCTGCCTCTCAAGTCGTCTAAGCTAAGAATACTTTTTATCATGATTGGTGTGAGGTTGACTCCCAAGTGCGGAAACCTAGTGCAATGTATTTGGCATAGGAATAATAAAACTTCCAGTTGAAAAAGTTTAGGAAAGACTTATTCTTTTTTCCATTGAAACTAGGCTTTCTCCAATCTCGGTTACTTCAAACCCGAATCGCTGGAAGAAAGGTATGTTGCCTAAACCCGTGCATAGTGTTATCGGTTTTGTTTCTCCGAGGCTTAGTACCGTTTCCATGAGGGTTGTGCCGTATCCTCTTCCCCTGTGTTCAAGCTTTACGAAAATGCCGTGCAAGCGGATTTCGCTGTCAGACTCTGATGTTACGGCTTCACCGAGAACTTCGTCGAGTGTCTCATCTATCAAACGGTAGACCGTCTGTAACCCCTTTGTTTCTTTCATCATTTGCATGGCTTCTGCTTCCATTGGAAAGATTGCCAGAAAAACCAGTCGGCGAGCTATAAACGTTTCGTAACTTGAACTCTAGATTTAGAATACATACTGGTGAGCATAGTGCATAGCGCAGCGTTGTGTTCAACTTTTCTTGAGGGTGAGGGGCTGTGGCTGTGTGGTGGTAGTGACAAATTGCACCTAGTGCCATCACCATCCAACATTGCGTGTGCTGTAGAGTAAATTTCAAAAGAAGAAGGGGCTTAATCCCTATGCCTTCTTCTTTCATGCGGGCTGGGCTGGTGTGTGAACAGAAGTAGTTGAACACGCAACACTAGACTGTTTAACTGCAACTTCTTTTGCTCAGTGTTGGCGGCTTGGTTCAATGCATCCCGTTGGAATCAACGTGTTAAAGTTAATATGAGGAAACGATTATTGGCAACACTTGCGAAAAGTAATGCGGGACTTATTAAGAAGATAAGATGCTTATCTGACTAGCCCGGGAAAAAGCCCGGTGGAGGGAAGAATATCATCTTTCCGCTGACTGTAGTGGACAAGCATGGCGGGCTTTGGACCCGTCGACGGGAGTTCGAATCTCCCCCGGGCTACCAAACTCAACATTTTGCCACAGTTTAGAGTGTGTTCAGTTGTTGTTGAACACGCAAGTGCAGACTGTTTGTTTAAAATATGTCAGCTCATTCATAAGGTGTGATAGCACATTGACCTGTCGAAACGAGTGTTTGAAGCTGTCCTTGCTACACCATTTAACTTCCTGAAAATCTATGCCAATCCATAGTGTGCTGGGAAGCTGTGTGGGTGTTGATGACAAATTGTTCCCTAGTGTCATTATCATCCAGCATTGCTGTGGCTGCGCGTAGAGTAATTTCAGAAGAAGAAGCAGATAAACTCCTTATACCCTCTTTTTTCAGATGTTGAACACGACCGCACAGCGTTTAACTTATGATACAGGTTTCTAAGATTATTGAACGAAAGTTTTGAGGCTTTCCCGCTACACGACTAATCCAAGACGGTTTTGGTTTTGAATGTTCAGAAGAGTTTGCAGAGTGTCACCATATATATTGTAGAGTTCTGAAGAAGATTCCGCCTAAAGCTATTGCGAAAGCGATTTCAAAGACTGCGATGTAGCTGGTTGTTTTCCATCCGAATTCTCGTTTGAGCATTGCAAAGGTCGCAACGCACGGCGCGTATATCATTGTTACAAACGCTAACACAATCATTTGGGGCGGGCTGAAAATTTCTGCGAAGTTGGTTGTGCCGAAGAGTATCGCAGGCATGACGACCACAAGTTCTTTGCGAACAACCCCGAACAATAGGAGGACACCGACGATTGAGGGCAGTCCAAGCCAGTTTACAGTTATCGGAGTCAACGCCGCTTCAATTGGTTTAAGTAAACCTGTTATGTGCATTAGGGCGAGGATTGTTCCTCCAACTATATAAATCGGGAACACCATGTAAACTATAGATTTGACCCTAGCCCACGTTTGAAATAGAACCACGCGTTTGGAAGGCAGCCTCAAAGAATGAAGCTCCATTATCATTCCCATCGATTCGCCTGGAACCGCCTTGAAGGCTATCCTTCCTAGAACAAATATTATCAGCAAATCGATTAAGAAAAGAGAGAAAGCCCATTGAATGTTAACAAAAGCAGCGACCAAGCCGAGGATAACGATTATGCGGGCGGTGCAGGGAACAAACGTAACAACGAAGGCAGCAATCAGGCGGTCACGTTGAGTTTCCATAATTCGGCAAGAATAACAGGCGGGCACGTTACAACCGTAACCCAGAATCATAGGTATAATGGCTTTTCCATGTAAGCCTATCTTGTGCATAAGGTTGTCGAGCAGAAACGCTACTCTGGGGAGGTAACCTGAATCCTCCAAAATCGTCAGGAGCAAATAGAAAGGCAAGACGTAAGGCAAAACTAAAGTTATAGCGGCAACGAAACCGCCTGCCACACCCTCCCAAAGAATTCTCTGCTCAACTCCGAGGGTTCCTGGTTGAAAATTCGAAAAGAAGCCCGAGATAATTGTTGACAAAAAGTTGCCGAAGGAGAATATGGCATAAAAAACAGAAAACAACACGGCTACCATCAAAAGATAGCCGAGAACCTTATGAGTGGCTAATTCGTCGATCCTGTCTACCAAGCTCGGTTTTTTGAGAACCTCGGTTTTTTGCACTTGCTCTGTAATCCTATTCGCTATGGCATATCTCTCGGAAGAGACCACAATTGAACATGACTCTCCATGAATCTGCTCAAGCTCATCCGCTAATCCCTCAGCCGTTTCTACAATCCTCGGGTCAGCCTTCCTCACTTCTCTATTAATCTCTTCGTCTCCCTCGAGGAGCTTCACAGCCACAAAACACGAGGGGTACGAAACCTTAGCGTCATCTAACAGAACTCTAAGTTTTCTAACCCGCTCCTCAACCTCCCGACCATATTGAATTTCCCTATGCTTAGCTTCTAACTCTCCTTTCGCCATTTTGATTGCTTGTTCAACCAGCTCGTAAACACCTACGCCTTTAATGCCCACAGTGGAAACAACAGGCACGCCTAACAAATCGCTCAGTTTCTTCTCATCAATCCTGATTCCCTTCACTTGCGCCAAATCCATCTGATTCAACGCGATAACAAGAGGAATCTCCAACTCAAGCAGTTGAAGCGTGAAAAAGAGATTTCGCTCCAAAGCGCAAGCATCAACCACGTTCACAACAACATCTGGCTTCTCGAAGGCGATGTATTCACGAGAAACAAGCTCCTCCAAAGAGAACGTTGAAAACGAATAGATTCCAGGAAGGTCTATTACATCAATGGAACAGCCTTTAAACTGCAGACTGCCCTCGGCTCTTTCAACAGTTTTGCCTGGCCAATTACCTACGTGCTGATGCGAGCCTGTTAAGCAATTGAAAATTGCGCTTTTTCCAACATTTGCGTTGCCTGCTAAAGCGATGGTTAAATCGGTTTTTCCATGTGTTTTTTTCTCAGTTGAAACTGAAGGATGACAGGAAGACACTTTTAAGTTCCCTTCGCTTGCACCAGAATGTTCTCAGCGATTTCTCGCCCGATGGCTAGTTTGCTTCCTCTCACCGCAACCTCAACGGGTCCATTGAAAGGCGCTGCCTTCAGCATGAAAATAGTGGCTTCAGGGGTAAGTCCAAGGTCGGCTAACCTCTGTGTTACCTTGCAGTTTCCTTTGACAGAAGCAATGACTCCTTTCTGACCTGGTTTAAGATGAGCTAAGGGTAAGAGTTTTCCACGTCTGTGCTGAAATCGATGCCTATGCCTTGCTGCCCGCATTCGCACTTGTTGGCGCCATGATTTTGAAGTTGATGCCATTCTGGAACCCCGCATGCATTCACGAGTCATCTGAGAGAGAATTACGAATACTCGCACATTTAACCTTTCCCATCAAAGCTCGAATATACGGGGATGGAAGAACTGAGGGCTTGAGGAGCTTATGGTTAAAGTGCTACTTTAGCCCTTTTAAGAGAAGCTATTATAACTTCAGCTAGAGCAGAGCTTACCACAGCCTCAACCGTCAATTTTATCATAATGGGTGTGACAAGGACCCACGCGGCTTCTGGCGTTTTCTGCAAAGACAGAGTAAACCACACATAATCCGTGACAACAACATAAGGCGCCTGAACAAACCACGCTAGAATCCCTGCAAATAGAGGTCGAAGTCTTTTAGCGAAGAATCCAGCTGCGTAGCCTAGAATGGCGAGTCCACCGATGATGAAAGGAATTCTTGCGCCCACAAAAAAACTCATGGACACTCCACCTATCGCTCCTGTCAACAATCCAGCGGTTGGTCCGACAAAAATCCCAGCAACAAGAATAGGAAGCTGCGAAAAATGAATAGAGCTCGGAAACCCCCCGCCCAAGGGTACGGGCACAGCAAAAGGCGGAAACGATAAAATGTTAGCTAAAGCCGCCATCAAAGCGACGAAGGAAAGCGTCTTAATTTTTGTCGTCAAGGCTACGCCTCTCACTTTGTATTACGAAAGTAACTTTTTGTAATACTTTTATTAATAAGCCTTTTGTTATAAATCAAAGAGAAAGGAGGAATGCATTGCCAAAATGGCTGGTTCGACACGGCTTAGTGTTTCGCTTCCCTCTTCGTTAGTGAAGGAGTTTGACGTTGTCTGGCGAAGCATGCAATATCAAGACCGATCCAAAGCAGTTCACGATGCCATACGAAACTTTATCAGCGATCACAAATGGATGCAGGAGGAAGCAGAGGAGCTCATGGGCGCCATTGTCTTGCTCTACTACGTAGACAAACCCGGGTTATTGAACCGAATCATGGAAACTCAACATGAATTCGAAAACGTGATTACGTCGACCATGCACGTCCACTTAACCAAGGACAAATGTTTAGAGATAATCGCAGTCAAAGGAAACGCAAAAGACGCAAAGAGTTTAGCCCAGCAATTAACGTCCAAGAAGGGTGTGAAGCAGTTAAAATTCGCTGCGATAATTCCATAGAGTATTTAAGGATTCCACAAAGGGAATTATTTAGGCTGCGTAACTAAAATGATTGAACCCAAGATAAGCCAAAACCAAGGCATTAACGCTCTTCTAAAAGCAACAACGGACTTGCATGGACATCTCGGTCCCTTCCTTGCGATAGGTGTACGATTAGGGCTCATCGGTCTCAGAGAATTAAAGGCAAAGCAAGGCGACACCCAGATGCATGTTACAGTGAAGCTAAAATACGCCGTGCCCTTCTCTTGCATCCTAGATGGCATACAAACAACAACCAAGTGCACAGTGGGCAACCAAAGACTCACATGGAGAGAATCAAAAGAAATCGAAGCCTTGTTCCAACTCAAAAACAGTCGACGACAAGTCGAAGTCAAGATGAATCCAGCTGTGATTCAAGAATTGATTCGCAAACTCGAAGGAAAGTCACCCTTTGGTGAGGAAGCCCGCCGGCTTGCCTTAGATATTGTTTCTCGACCGGAGAACGAATTGTTCTCAGTAAAACGTAAGTAGCATTCTTCGTCTTCTTTATGGGTATACGTGAAGCGAGAGCAAAATGCAAGACTTGGACATTGCTAAAAGCCTACTCAAAAAAAATAATGATAACCTTGTCATTGTAAAAAATGGCACAGTGCTCTATGAGACTGTTTCTGCAGGAATAGGAGGCTTATTGACAGCGATTGAGAAATTTGGTAAAGAACTGAGGGATTCCTCTATAGCTGACAAGATAGTAGGCGAAGCAGCAGCGCAGCTCTGTGCCTATTCAAATGTTATCGAGGTTTTTGCGATGACCCTAAGCCAGTGTGGAAAGGATGTGCTGGATAAAAACAGCATTCGCTACGAATATGAAAAATTGGTACCCCATATTCTAAGCAAAAAGAAAACGGACCTCTGCCCATTCGAAAAACAGGTAGCTGGATGCAAGACTCCACAAGAAGCCTATGAAAAACTGACGCAGTTAGCACAAAGGAAATCATAGACTTTTTCATGCAGACAAAATCTTTAGAGCGGACATTAATCCTATTCCCGTTAAAAGGGATAATAGCTGAATAAGCGATTCTCTCGCTTGGGTTCTCTTGTGAAGTTCAGGCATAAGGTCGGTTGCGGCTATGTAGATGAAGCCTCCTGCGGCGAACGGAACGAGATATCCCTCAACGCCTTGAATGTAGGAGGCTAGGAAATATGTTAAGAGGGCGCCCGCAACCGCAGCGAGGGCTGACAGGAAATTATATGTGAGCGCTTTCTTTTTTCCAAAGCCACCGTAAAGGAGGACGCCGAAGTCGCCCAGTTCCTGCGGAATCTCATGGAAGACAACTGCCAAGGTTATGGCAAAGCCCAAAGAGGATGAGATCAGAAAGCTGGCAGCTATTGTTATTCCGTCGATAAAATTGTGTACTCCGTCTCCAAAGAGGTTCAGGTAGGCAAAGATGTGAATTGGGCACTTTCCGTCGTGGCAGTGGCGCCAGTAGAGGAACTTTTCCATAACGAAGAAGAATATGATGCCGGCGATGACTAATTGCCAAATGACAAGGCTGGTTTCTTCCGATAATTCATATAATGCCTCGGGTAACAGATGCAAGAATGCGCCTGCAATCAGCGAGCCTGAAGCAAAGCCTACGAGAGCCATTAAGATACGGTCTATGAAAACCTCTTTAAGACCGACAAAGAGAACGCCGATAAAGGAAACAAGGCTCACCACTGTTACAGAGGCAAGGATTAGGATTAGTTCTGTCATTTATTTTTCAACGCCTTAGACGAAGTTTTTTGTTCTATCTATTATGGCTAACGGTTAAGTTCATAAAGCGATTGAGACGATGTTAGATATGAATGAAGAATCTTGCTGGTGGCAAAGTTAAACCTTATATAAGCACCTATTCATTGTTTGCCGAAAGAGTGAAATCATGGGATTCGGAGACGTTCTTAGGCGAGAGTTCTCGTTCATCACAGGCAACTATCGGATTCTGATTATAAGCTGGATTATAATGGACCTCGCCATGGAAATGCCCGCCCCAAACTTTCAGTATTATGTCCAAGAACTGGGAGGAACAGGAGTGGCTCTGGGATTAATCGGTCTCGCTGGTTTTCTCTCAATGGCAGCCGTGGCGTTTCCAGGCGGTTATCTAGCAGATAAGTATGGAAGACGCTGGCTCATTACGACTATGACGTTTGGTATGGCTTTGTCGCACCTGTTTTTTGCGCTGGCGCCTACTTGGCACTTTATATTGTTAGGCTCAGTTGTGAGCAGTCTCTGTCTGATTTATCAGCCAGCGCTGTTTGCGATGGTTCAAGATTCGATTCCTCCTGAGCGCCGTGGCATGGGTTCTTCAATCATTCAGCTTATCCACAGCACGTTTAGCACGCCCGGTCCTGTGATTGCAGGTTTGCTTCTGCTGCAGTTCGGGCTGGTTACAAGCATGAGGGTCATTTATCTTGGCATGACAGTGCTATACCTCATAGCCGCTGTGTGGCGGCTACGATTGAAGGAAACAATGACCAACGGGGAACCGATTCGGGTCAGCTATTTCATTTCTTCGTATCCTAAGGCGGTTAAAGAGAGCTTCAGAGTCTGGAAGGTGGTGCCACGTTCAATGTTTTGGCTGTTTGTGGGTCAGGCTACAGTGATGTTTGGGATGTCGCTTACCAGTGTTATTAACGCTCTTTACGCGAGAGATGTGCTTCTAATACCGGAGGAGCAGTGGTGGCTTGTCTTTATCCCTCTTTTGTTGACCATGGTTATTGTTTCAATCCCAATCGGTAAAACAGTTGACAAGATTGGAAGGAAAGCCCCACTCATCTTGGGGCTACTACTCTTTGGCATAGCTATATTGATTTTTGTCAATGGCAACCTGCCAACCATCATGGTCGCAATGAGCCTGTTTGGAATCGCCCAGTTGCTGGTAATGTCGGCGACGATGGCGTTGGCAACCGACCTTGTGCCTCCTGAGAACAGAGGTAAGGTGAACGGTTTCATTAATTTCATGGGCTATATTGTGATGGGTTTCGGCATGTTGCTGGGCAACTATCTCTATGTGAGCTTCATGCCTCAACTGCCATTCTACGTAACACTTGGGTTAACAGTTCCAGCATTATTGATAGGTCTCTTTCTCATACATGAGCCAAAGAAGCAAGTGGGTACAAGCTAACAACTCAGAAATATAACCAAGCCAGTAAGTAGCCTAACTCAAAAGAAGGATTTGACATTAGTCGGCGGCACTTCAAATCGTTTATCTTAACCTTCGATTACGGTTACCTTCTCCACTCTTTCTAACCATGGAATCAAGGGCATGTCGTCAGCTAGTTCCTGCCAGATTTCTTTCTCTATTTCCTCATTTGTCTTTTCAGCGCTTTCTTCGACGAGGTTGATTACGATTATGGCTTTCTTGGTTGACATTCAAATTTTACCTCAACAATTATAACTGATAGAGACACTTCTTTAAGCAATGTTTCCATAACGCCAATATTTCGCTGCCAGACTCAGAAGTATGTTAACTTTTACTTGCACTCTCTTATCCTAAGCATTTTCTTATTTTGGCAGCTTCTTGGAGCGAAAACTGCGCTGTTTTTTTGTCCTCTTCCATGAAGGAGATTAAGAAATTGTTTGTGATGTTTTCATATTTTCTCTGGGTTAGATTTTTTGGACCGAGTTTGACCCCTAAGTTTTCTTCAATTACTTCGAGACCTTTTGTCATCTCTAATATGGCTAATCGTAATTTCTGTGATTCTATACCTACTTTTTTAGCTACTTGCACGTGCATTTCTTTAAGCATGTTTAGATTTTGCCAAGACAGATAACCAGCAACTTTTTGGATATCATGCTTTAGGTTTACGTAGTGAGTCTGCAAAACATCCCATTCCTCATCGGTTAGTTTCTGAACCGCGTCAAAACCAATGTATTCGGGAGGTATACCTAACGTATAGAGCGCTCCAGCGAAAGGTATGGCTCTAGGAAGAAACGCTTTTCCTACATTTCTGCTATAACCAAAAAGTCCAATGTGCAGTTTTCTAGCCCTTCTTTGAGGCACAAATGACGCCACGCTGTTAATCAGCGGCGCGATTTTCTCGACAACCTTCTGATATTTTTTCATGAACTTGATTAGAATATTCCTTAAGGCTTTCTCTTCATGGGAAGTTATGACGTTTGATTCTCCGCGTGGAAGTTCTTTGTTTAGAGTTTCCACGGTTTTTTTGACTTCTTGGGTTGTAAAGTCATACTTTAAGGCTGATTGTATGGTTGCGGTGCATAATCCTTTATATTCGTCGAGAAACGGTTTCAGGTTGTCGGGTGTTAGGTGTCCTCGGAAGGGCATGGTTCCTACTCCTAGGACAGGATAGAGAGCGGTATCTGTTTCTGTCTCTAATCGCTTCAATTGAGAAAAAGCGAGCTTACAGAGTATTACTGCGCATACAAGACCGTAGTTTAAGGCAGGGTCAGACCTCGCTATAAAAACTCTCATATGCTTAGGTTTGATGGTTTGGAGGTAGGGTTTTACTATGGCATCTATTTTTAGGATGCTTTCCATGTCTTCTATTAATGGGATAACTTCGATTTTCTTGGGTTTGAATGAACCTATCCAATCAGCGACTTTAGTAGTTCCATGTAACTCAATGTCTTCAACCCCAACTATAGCTTTTTTGTAGTAGTTTAACAACCAAAGCAGTTCCTCGCCACTGGTCGTAAAGGGAAGTATGACCTCAAAAATTGGTGAAGTATCCCTTTTGTAAAAGGTTGATGCAATGTCGTGTGCAACTGGTATGTTTTCCAAAGACTCGACTAATATTTTCTTCTCAGTGACCTCAATCCTTGGATTGGGAATTCTGTACGTCAGGAAAACATCTTCGCCGAGAGCGTTGTCTTTGAAGAATCCCTCATAACTGCTTAACAATTTTCTCGTAACGTGTGTGTCTACGTCTTTGCCCTCAGAGTCCCACATCACCTCTTGGCATCCCAGAATGCTGTATGCGAAGTATGCCTCGTAAATCTCGGCGTCGCCTTGAATTACTTCACCTTCAATCCAAGAGGGAAGGGATGCATTATCTGGATGTTGCGTAGACATTGTTTTCGGTATCTTCCTCTCCAAACTCCCACTTCACGACTGCAATAGAGTGAACCGCCGTTCTGTTTGTCTGTTCTACCATATAATGGTGTTATCAACTTCTGCATTTTTAGAAAAGGCTGGCTTATCATTTTTTCTTCCGTAATCTCGAAACCTATTATTCTTTAACTTTAACCAGTTACAACTCGTTGACTATGCCAGGTATTTTAGGAAAAAGCTGTGTTTCTCCTATGTGTTTGGCTCCAACAATCCAGCTAATCAGCCTCTCAACGCCGATTCCAGCTCCAGCTGATGGTTTAAGTTTCTTCTCTTTCGCAAGTTTCAGCAATACTTTGTAATTCTCTTTGCGTACTCCGTCTCTCTTCATTTTATAAGCTAGTTTACTGTATTCCCATTCTCTTCTTGCACCAGATAGAACCTCACCATTATATGGCAACATTAAATCATAATTATCCCACTTACCGTTTACAAAGTCTTCGAAGTCGTAGAATTCTCTGGGAATGTTGACAACCCAAAATGGAGCCTCAGCCTCAAATAGCATCTTGGTCTCCCAGCCCTTTCCATGTTTTGTTTCTAGTTCTTCTTTGTCATAGACTCTGAAGGGAAGCGCTGGAATCCCTGTAATATGTTTTCTCCCAAGAAATGTTAGCTCCTTTGTCATGTGTTTTCTCAAGCTGCCAATCAACCCGCAGATTACCTCTTCGACGAGGTGTCTTACATCCTTCGATGTAGCGTCTCTGACCTCAAAATCCAGTTGGGTGAACTCGTAAGCGTGGATTCCGCTGTTTGCCCTGTCCTTCCTTTCAATCCTTATGTTAGGAGAAAGTATGAACAATTTAGGGTGAGCAAGAGAACAAGCGACCATTTTATGAACTATCATGCTCAATGTCGCCCTAACCTTTTTTCCATAAATCTCCACCTCAATTCGCTTTTCAATCGAAGCCCCAGGATCAGGCCATAGAGGATCGGTTGACTTGGAGAAAATTGTTGGTAGTAGCCACTCAAACCCTTGGTTAACTAATTCGATGGTTAAATACCTCAAGACATGGGTCATTACCCGGCTTATACATCGTCTTCTCTTGATTTCACTTTCAGACAGATGCTCTAAAGACTTGGGCATCTCAATTAATCTGTATTCTGCGGCTTCCAAACTTTTTTGAGTAATTATCTGTGTCTCGACCATAGGTCCAGCTCACCTCAATTGCATATCTCCAACCCCTCAACATGTTTGATATAATTCTGCATTCGGAATTATAAATTTTTTACAATAAAATTCGTAAAAAATTCGAAAATGTTAAGCTTTATATCTTCTTTTTTGCAATAATTACAGTCATGGAACCTAAGCTTGATGAGAAAGATTTAGCTATATTAGCCATGCTCCAAAAAAACTGCAGAATGACATCAAAGGAGATTGCTCAGAACATCGACTCTCCGGTTACGACTGTTTTTGCGAAGATAAAGAGGATGGAGGAGTTGGGAGTTATAAAGCATTATAAGGCTTTTCTGAATGCTGAAAAACTCGACAAGGGGGCAACTGCCTTTATTCTGGTTTCAGTTTCTTACAGGCTAAAACAGGGGACTTCGTTGTCTCAGAGGGAAATTGTGCATGAAATCGCCGAGTTTCCAGAGGTTCAAGAAGCCCATATTATCACTGGCGACTGGGATATTCTAATAAAAGTCAAGGAAAAAAATGTGAACAAGATCGGGAAGTTCGTCATAGACAAGTTGCGAATAATTAAAGGAATTGAAAAAACCTTAACTTGCATGGTTTTTGAAACAGAAAAAGAGACAACCGACATATTATTGACAAAATAAACCTTCTTTGCTACAAGTTCAGTAGTATTTATGACCTTCCTTCCTCGCCTACGTTCTCACTTCTAGAATAGTATAGCAAGGGTAATGCGAGCAGCACATTATTCTTTCCTCTTGTTGTGAGGGAGTATTCAACTCTCAACGGAGGCCCATGCTCAACAGTTCTTTCAATGTATCCGTGTTGCTTTAAACTTCTCAGCTTGTCTGACAATGTACGAGAGTTTACCCCAAGAATTTTCTTTAGGGCGCTGAAACCTAATGTGCGTTTTAGAAACAGCGTGTAGAGTATTTCGAGATTCCATTTTTGAGATAATAGGTTGAAGCTGGCTTCGAGGCTTTGCATGATTTCTTTCAGGTCTTTCAAGCTCATTTCTTGATTCATCATTATACGCTTGAGCGTATCCTCTATTCCCCTGAGTGCCTGTTCCATGCGTGCCTCCACAAGTTTGCGAAGCTCGTTGCTCAGGTCTAGCTGCGAGTTCATACAGCCACACCAAGTGTGAATGAGCCTACTGCATGCTTTATAAGGTTTACATATACAACAAAGTATACAAAATACATCAAACCACGGTGAACAACTTCCTTGAAAAAATTCGACGTAATTGTGGTAGGCGCTGGAACAGCGGGTTGCATGACAGCTAAAACAGCAGCGAAGGCACGCTTAGAAGTAGGCTTGATCGACAGAAAGCCAAGAGAGGAAATAGGTGAGAAGATTTGTGGAGACGCCGTCGGCAAGCATCATTTTGACAATTTAGGCTTAGCTTATCCAAAGGGTGAAGAGCTGCAATTACAAATAGCAGGCGTCAAAGTTTATTCACCCGACATGAAGACGGTCTTTGAAATCAAGGAGCAACAACTCTATGGATTCATACTTAACAGGCGCATGTTCGGGCAAAGACTCCTTAATGAAGCGACAGACGCAGGAGCGACGCTTTTAGACTCAACGATAATAATCAACCCAACGTTTAAGGACGGTTTCGTAACAGGCGTATTAGCCAAAAACATGCGCACTCAAAGCACAACTCAACTGCAAAGCAAGGTCTTAGTGGACTCAAGTGGCTTCAACGCTGTCCTACGAAAGAAACTGCCGCCCCAATTAGGAATCGATCTTCATGTGGACAACGAGGACATCGAAGCCTGTCACAGAGAGATACGCCAACTAAAAGGCAAAGGCGGACGTGACGTAGACGCCGGTTTTTTGGAACTCTACTTGGACATGGATGTGGCGCCTGGTGGCTACGCATGGGTTTTCCCAGAGGGTGGGAACAGAGTAAACGTGGGCTTGGGGGTCTCCATGAAAGAGGGGTTCCCAAACCCGAAAACCCAGCTGTATGACCATGTTTTGTGTAATCCGAGGTTTGAGGGTTCAACAATTCTGAACGAGGGCACTTGGTACCTTCCGACCAGACGCCCTTTAGACTGCATGACTGGAAACGGAGTCATGGTAGTTGGCGACGCTGCATGCCAAGTGAACCCTGTTCACGGTGGGGGTATGGGTCCTTCAATGACGGGCGGGTTCACAGCTGGTCAAGTCATTGTAGAAGCTTTGGAAAAAGATGATTTTAGCCGAGCAGGTTTATGGCAATACAACGTTCGGTATATGAAGGTTTATGGAGCTAAGCAGGCTGGACTTGACATTTTTAGGTTATTCCTACTTAATAGCGTGAGCAATGAGGAAATCAACTATGGCATGAAGTATAAGCTCATCACCGAAGAAGACGTGCTCCAAGCAACTCAGGGACAAGACTTGCAATTGAACATTACAGAAAAAACACGTCGAGCCTTCAGAGGCTTCGGAAAACTAGGCATGCTCATGCGGCTTAGAGACGCAGCTCACCTGCTCAAAAAAATGAAGACCTTATACCTCAATTATCCAGCTTCATCTGAAGGCTTCGAAGAATGGAGAAGAAAAACACAGTTAATTATGCAAGAAGCACGCAAACGCCTAAACAGAAAGTAATATGGGAACATCTATAGTAAAATTAAAAAATAAAGAAGGAAAGAAATAATTAAGGGTAGGTTTTTCCAAAATTGCGAGCTACGAAGGCAACATCCCTTATGTCTATTTGTCCGTCTTTAATAACATCTGCTATCGGATTCCATCTAGAGCTGCCTGGGTTGTGAGAGCCAAAAGCCACAGCTACAATGGCCAAGTCTTTGATGTCAACCCTTCTGTCATCATTTAGGTCACACAGCAATCGAACGTAGGGTTTCATAAGTGGATATGTGTCCACATTGTTGCTGCCAATAATATAGGATGTATCACCTATTCCGTCGCTTCCAGTCTCGTTCTGGTATGGACCGCGTTTCTCATCAACACCTGCGTAGTCGCTCCAGTAGTTTCCCCCAAAAGGATAGCCTTCGTCCCAAATGTTTGTCGATGGAAACTGCGTGTCACTCAGTACTTGAACTGTGTTGTTAATGAAGGAATTATGGTGGATAACGTTGTTGTTTGAATAATAATAAATCCACATTCCCATCTTGTTGTTCACTATTCTATTTGAAATAATCTTGTTTGCTTCTGAGTTAACGTTGAGAACAATACCACTCATCCAGATTTCGCCGCCCCAACCATTGTTGGAGATGTTGTTGTTAGCAATAACATTGTTGGAGCTGTGCCAGTTCATAACAAGACCCGAGTGTAAATTGCTTGTTATTTCATTGCCTTGAATTGTGTTGCCAGTTGAGCTCGCACCAAATGAGTAGAGATAGATTCCAAACATATTGCGGGTTACGATATTAGATTTAATGAGATTGCCTTCACTGCCCCATATCAGAATTCCTGGATCATTAATATCAGATAGGTAATTATTCACAACGACGTTTTCTTTGACGTCTCCAGCTCTTCCGTCCAAAAATATTCCAGCGAAGGGGCTTCCAATTATGGTGTTGTTTGCTAAGAGGCAATGGGAGCTTTGGACCCAAATCCCAAAAGCCTCTGTGCGTCGCAGAATATTACGAATCGTAAATTCGCGGACTACAACATTGTCTGACACAACTAAGATGCCGGCGCTTCCTTCAATAAATGTCGCTTCTTTGTTTTCTCCCATTAGCGTGACAGTCTTGTTCACAACAATTTGTTCATAATATGTGCCGTTGTGCACGTATACGGTGTCTCCTGCGCTCGCAGCGTTGATTGCGTCTTGTATTTTTCTAAAATCTGCAAGTCCATCATCATCCACGGTCCAAGTTTTAGATTCTGCCTTAACCAGCTCAACACTAAATACTAATGAAAATGCGCCAATCAGCAACAAGGTCATCATTGATAGTAACACCGTTTTCCTCATCATTTCACATTCCTCTCTCAACTGGTTAAATTAGAGGATATAACTACTTTTAAATCTTGTGAAACAATTCAACGAAGGTACATTAAATGACATCTCAAGAAAAAAGGTAATAAGACACATAGTTGTTTTAGGCTTGGGCTTTCACTTAGATGAAAAGAAGGCTTGCAGCCCAGAAACTGATTGAACGCTTAAACGAAAAAATACGGCGTCAACTCAACCTAAGTGAAACCTTGATTTTGGGTGTGGTTTTGAAAGGTTTACCTGTAGCCTACAGTCTGGCAAAGATGAACGGTGTGCTCGACAACTTTGTACCAGTAGTGGCTCAACGTCACATATACATGCAACATCACGTGGAATCATATTTTCCAAGTTTAGAATGGAAAAACTACTTCAGCCAACTGTTAAGCCACTGCAAAACTCTGTTGATTGTGGACGATGTGGTGAACACAGGCTTCACAAAACAACGCGTAGAGAGTGTGGTTCACTCACTAGACACCGTGAAACCCACTCCTCCAGTATTTGCCGCACTTATTCTCAACAAAAAAAACTTAGCAAACAAAAAGTTTGTCCAAGCATATGATTTATTCGCCTTGAAAGTAAACGCGGCAGAAGTTGAATGTGACTGGGGACAAATCACTGTTCCCATCTGGGACCTATCTGTCAAGGAAGCCCGTCAACGATGTGAAGGTTATTTTGAGAGTTTTTGGCTAGGAGAAAAACGATTTGTGAGCGTAACATACTCGAAATAAAAAAAAGAGGATGATTGAGTTTCTCGGTTTAATTCTCAAGCTCTTTGAGTTTTCGTTGTTTATTCTTTCTCAGCCACACTATGCCAGCAGGAGTAACAACGGCTGCGGTGCTCAAAGCTAGAAGTGGGAAAGACCCAAGGATCGCGCCGAAGTACTTAGCTACGTAGGCTATGTCCTTGATGTCTACTTTGCCGTCGTTGTTGACGTCTGGACCACCCATTGTTATATTGGCTGTGGCGGAGGTTCCGTCGGTCATGTCTATGGCTGCGAATGCATGTTCTCCGTAGGGTTTGAAGTTCAATGGCACGGGCCACATGTACATGAAGTGGCCTGAGGCATCAATAGGAACACCGACTTCATAGAATACGTCAAAGAAGCTGGCTGTCAGTCCAACTTGGTGACCTGGAGTGAACCCATAGCCGTGAATTTCAACAGTGTCTTTTCCTGCAAGAGCCACAGGCGGAGTTACCGTTAAGCTGGCGCCGCCCCCGACGCCGATGCCTTTGATAACACCTTTGGCTCTGTGTCCTGTAGCTGGTAGGTCGAAGTCTGGGTCACCTTGTGGTCGCGTTA
>Ga0315314_1001626_pt1 | contig 19881 bp, 17 predicted proteins | sample TDP9_MG_FD_203631 | JGI IMG/M metagenome (GOLD analysis project Ga0315314, IMG submission 203631) | Freshwater sediment microbial communities from Lake Towuti, South Sulawesi, Indonesia - TDP9 | ecosystem: Environmental > Aquatic > Freshwater > Lake > Sediment | place: Indonesia: South Sulawesi... | reverse complement strand
GATTTTGACCAGTTCCACAGGTTCCAGCCTCGTGAGTGTTATGATACTTGAAAGATTGCCTCGAACAATCCTGCTGTTCACAACAGCCACTCTAATATCAGCATTCATCGGCATTGTTGTAGCGCTCATAGTCGCTCGCAAGCCTCTATCACTTCTTGACAGAGCAAACTCGACTTTCGCAGTGATAACCAACTCAATTCCTTGGTGGTGGTTTGGAATGCTCATGATAATCTTTTTCTCCTTTTACCTTCGCGTTCTGCCCTCGGGAGGGTTTGTCAGTGCGCCGGCTCCTACTGAAACAGTACCCCTAATCTTGGACATCCTTTATCACATGACCCTGCCAACTCTCACAATAGTTCTAGTGAGTTTCGGCGGTTGGGCATATATTGTGCGAAGCATCCTTCTGGACGTTTTTCAACAAGACTTCATCCTGTTTGCCAGAGCCAAAGGGTTGCAAGAGCGCATTGTCATGTTCAGGCACGCTCTCAGAGCTGCTTTGCCGCCAGTAGTGACCATGCTGCTATTCTCCATAGTTGGTTCCTTGGGTGGAGCCATAATAACTGAGGCGATCTTTGATTGGGAGGGAATGGGACGCCTCTTTTATCAAGCGATAAATCTGCAGGACCTTCCAGTTCTGATGGCTCTGACCTTTGTTTCTGCCTTTCTGACTATCGTCGTCATCCTACTCTTAGACATAATCTATGCGTTTCTAGATCCAAGGGTAAGAACAGCACCCGTGGCTGCGGGATAAAGAAGATGAAGGAAAGAAAGCGCGTCGGCTCAAAAGGCGAAAGATACCGAGGCTTGAGAGAGTTTCTCAACGAGTTTCGTAGGAGCAAATCCGGCGTCCTAGGGCTTGTAATGATAGTCACCTTCGCCCTAATCTCAGCATATGCCACCGTGCGCTATCCATACACTGAGGTCGCGAAATGGAATGACCCGCGCAACTGGACAGAAAACCCAACAAGTGTTCCGCCATCTTGGATTCAACCGATTATTGGAAAGACGTTACCGGAAACAACAACTTTCATACCGAGTGAGAACACCAAAGTTAACCTAACGTACCGAGGAAAAACAGCGATTATCACGACCGTAGATCAACTGCTGCTCCTCAACTATCCACACGATGAAACTCCAACGAACCTCATAATATCATTCAGCGGTCAATACTCAAAGAACTCACCGTCAACCATTCTCCGTTGGGAGAAGCCTGATGGCACTAATATTGAGCTAGCCAACTTCTTAATGGAACGCGGCGTGGGCGAGCCACCCTACTACAATATCACGAGCAACTTGTTTCCTCTCTACGATGCACAGATCAAGAGAAACTTCGTGGAATTCCTCAAGTCATCCTATAATATTACTGTGGACGAGCTTGGACCTGAGAAGGTTCTTGCCATCTTATTCGGGACAAACCAGTCAGTCACAGGAGAAGGACCCCTGCAAGTTTTGAAAGGACAGTATCGTGTGAGGCTTTCCCTTCAGAGCTTCAATCTCGTGAATGATTTTCCCAGTTCAGACCCAATTGATGACATTCAGAGTTTCAGGATTGTTCTTGCTGGCAAGGTCTATGGTTTCATGGGCACCGACAGTTTAGGTCGAGACTTGTTCATAGGAATTCTTTGGGGGGCGCCTATTGCCCTTGTCATCGGAATTCTGACATCAGTGATAAGCGTGGCCATTGGAGTGTTCTTAGGCGTCTTTAGCGGCTTTTATGGGGGAAAGACTGACAACGTGATTCAAAGAATCACCGACTACTTCCTAATACTGCCGGTTTTGCCACTATTGATATTTCTTTCTTTCATCTTGGGGACAGCAGGTGGGCGCTCAATCTGGCTTCTAATAATCTTGCTGTCAGTGTTCGGTTGGCCCGGGATTACCAAGGTAGTTAGAAGTCTAGCGCTTCAGATTCGAGAATCTGGTTACGTCGAAGCTGCTCGAGCTTTGGGTGCGACCAATTTTAGGATTCTTCTTCGCCATGTGTTGCCACAGACCTTACCCTACGCATTTGCCAACATTGCGCTTAGTGTGCCCGGCGTCATCTTTGCCGAGGCTTCATTGAGTTTCCTAGGTTTGGGCGACCCTGTTCTGCCCACTTGGGGGAAAATATTGGGCGATGCGCAAGCGGGCGGAGCGGCGGTTGCGGGTTATTGGTGGTGGGTGCTTATTCCAGGAGTTTGCATAATTCTCGTTGCGATGTCGTTTGCGCTTCTGGGAAACGCCCTAGACAGAATTTTGACTCCTCGGTTGAGAAGAAGATAAGAAAACACTGGTCAAATTTTATATACATTGAGAGTGCATACTGGAATTAACGGAGGAAAAAATTTGAAAAAATCTGCTTTACTACTAATTCCTCTTCTACTATTGCCGCTACTTTCAGTGTTTCCGCTGATACCAGAAGTGCATGCACAAGTCACTGGACCTTACGTTGACGAGCTCATATATTCCGCAACCACTGATGAAAGCAAGGCGTTGGGCGATATAAGTGCGGGGCTCACCGATATGTATCTTTGGCGCGTGCCAATTCCTCTACTTGATAAAGCAAGAGGAGACCCTAATGTCAGACTGATCACTTCGTTAGGTGGTTATCTGAGCTTAGTCTTTAACCCATGCAACCAAACCACCGACTTTAACGCTTTTAAACTCAAAGCTGTGAGACAAGCGATGCAATACCTCATTGACCGATCCTACATCATCAATGTAATTCACAAGGGAGACGCCGCCCCTAGGATATTGTTCTATGGCAGGTACGACGCAGACTACGCATATGTAGCAGACCTAGGCGAATCTCTGCTTGCGAAGTATGTATACAACTTTGACAGAGCTAATCAACTGGTTACAACGGCTCTGACAGGAGCAGGGGCATCTAAAGGGACGGATGGAAAATGGAGAATCGGAGGTAATCTAATCACCATTAATGGTCTCATAAGAGTTGACGACCCTGTAAGAAGAAGCATCGGCGACATTTTTGCCACGGATCTGGAAAGGCTTGGGTTCACGGTAAACCGTAACTATGGAGACCTCAACAAAGCGTATGACGTTGTCTATGGGTCAGACCCTGTTGATGCGCTGTGGCATTTCTATACAGAAGGTTGGAGGTCTAGCGCTTTGACAAAGTTTGACACAGCTGGACTGCCACAGATGTATTCGCCATTCTTAGGCTACATGCCCGGCTGGCAAGAGCCTGGCTACTGGCAATACTTGAATGAGACCTTGGACACTGAAGGTGAGAAGTACTATGGTGGCGACTTCACAAGCGTAGAGGATAGAGCTGCAATCATGCGGCGTGTCTTGGAGATGGGCTTCGAAGAGTCTGTAAGGATTTTCCTTGTAGACCAGCTTTATGCATATCCTAGCAATGCGAAATTCCCGCCATTCGCCTACGAGCTTGCGGTAGGTCCTCAGACGCCGTACTCGTTCTATACAATAAGATTGCCCGAGGGACATCCAGATCGCAGATCTGATGGCACAGGTGGGTCACTTAAAATCGCCCAGAAGCTGATGTATCAAGGTGCATACAACCCAATTGCCGGGTTCACTGACGTTTACAGCGTCAACATTTGGAACGTTGTCTCTGATCCAGGTCTTTGGCCTGATCCCCACACTGGAATTTACCTCCCAGTTCGTGCCCCGTTTACAGTGAAAACCAGTGGACCCACAGGAACATTTAGCGTTCCAGCGGACGCTGAAACTTGGGACTACGTTAACCACAAATGGAAGACGGTTGGTTCGGGCGTGACGGCGGTTTCCAATGTCACCTTCGATCTGAAGCTCAGCAAGTGGCACTACGGCGAAATGATGAACACAGCTGATATACGATATGCATTGTACATGTCTCTTGAATGGTCAACTCGAGGCGTTGAAGGTGCGAACGACCCACGCTATGATTCCTATTACGCAAGCCTGCAAACGGCTTGGGTGGACAACTTTGTCGGCATAAAATTCATCGATCAAGATACCGTTCAGGTATACACGGACTACTGGTTCCCAGATGACCCGCAGATTGCCGCTTTCTCAAGCGTCTGGCCACAGCTTCCGTGGGAAGTGCTTTATCTTACGGAAACAGTGGTCATGGGAAAAGCAGCAGGGTATTCGCGAGCTGCATCCACAGCCATCGGCAAACCTTGGCTCGATCTAGTCGCACCCAACGCGGGTCTACCTGAATTAAAGGCTAACTTAACTGCATGGGCTGGTACCACGCTGCCAATAGCAGGGAACAGCACAACTGGAACACCTCTACCCTACTTCGACGCTGGCAACCGAACACTTAGATACGACACCCTGAACAACTGGGTAAATATTGCAGGCCACAACCACCTGTTAGTCAGCAACGGACCGTTCTACTTCGATAAGACAGACAGACCCATAGCTCAGAACGACATCGTGAAAGCATATAGAGACGCAACCTATCCGTTCAAGCCAGGAGATTGGAACTATCTCGTGCCAGTGGGCACACCGGCGATCACTACTGAAGCTCCAAGCAGCGTAGTTATCGGAAAGGACGCTGTCATAAACGTCAAAGTCACAATTAGCGGCGTTCCATCTTCAGCAGCCTCAGTAATCTACTTGATCTTCGATTCTGCAGCCAACGTTATCCTAAGCGGAACGGCGGATGTGACCTCAATCATTGGCACCTTCGAAGTCTTGTTGAACTCCACGCAAACGGCTGAGTTCAATCCTGGAGGCTACACGCTGAGCATCATTGCATACAGTTCTTCGGTGATAACACCCCAGTTTGACAGCAAAGTTTTCACAGCTTTGCCGCCATTTGAAGAAATCATAGGCGCAGACCTCGCAAGACTCAGAACCGATGTAGGCGCAGTCAGCGACGACGTAGCTGCCTTAACCACAACAACAGACGACATTCAATCCAGAGTCGGTACGCTCGAGGGAACGATAGCTTTGCTCACAAACGTACTTTACGTAGCCATAGTTCTCATCGTAGTGGTCATCGCCATATCGGTGCTGATGTTCCTAAGATACATACGAAAAATAAAGTAAACCTTCTCCTTTTTTTTTATTCATTCAGTCTTTGTCAGGTTCAAGTCTCTGATCTAAGAGTGCGCTTCTCCGGAGAACAGGTTCAATTTCACGCTAAGATCATCCCGCGGTTGTTTCGAAGTTCACAAGCGAGAATATGTCGTATTCCTTTCCCAAGGCTTCTTTTCCATGCAGGTAGCCCAGCTCTATCAGGAAGCCTATGCCAACGATTTTTCCACCTAGTTTCTCGACGAGTTCAGCATTGGCTTTGATTGTGCCGCCAGTGGCCAACAGGTCGTCGATTAGCAAGATTCTCTGACCCGGCGTTATGGCGTCTTCATGGATTTCGATGGTGTCAACTTCATATTCCTTTTGATAGGTTAGGCTTACTGTTTTGTACGGTAGCTTGCCTTTCTTCCTTATTGGAACGAAGCCCGCTCCAAGTTCATAGGCTAATGCGCCTCCAATTATGAAGCCTCGGGCTTCGCTTGACACCACAACGTCTACGTGCTTGCCCCTGTAATGGTCGGCTAGTCTCCTAACGCATTCTTTGAAGGCGTCTTTATCTTTAAGAAGCGTGGTTATGTCCCAGAAAACGACGCCTTTGAATTCGGGTATCCTTCTTATTTTTGATTTAGGATCCATCTGTCTCACCACGTTCTGGTCATCTGTCTAAACCAATGCGCCTTTCAACGCATATTTGCATTCGCAACTTCTTTCTTTGGGCAATTGTGCAATGGTTTCGGTGATTAGTGTTTTGATTTTTTCTATGTTTTGTTTCATGGTTTTCGCCACTTCTTCTGCGTTGACTAGGTGTTCTTTCCACACGTCGTAGTCAGTCACTGTGGCGACGCAGGCGTAGCATATTTCTGCTTCTCGGGCTAGCACGCATTCAGGAACCAGTGTCATGCCGATTATGTCGGCGCCCCAGCTTCGATGCATTTTGGATTCCGCCTTAGTTGAAAACCTCGGACCTTCTATACAGACGTAAGTTCCAGTCCTGTGAAATGGGATCTTCATTTTCTCAGCTGTCTTGATGAGAAAGTCTCTCAGTTCTGGACACATGGGGTCGGCTACGGATATGTGGCACACTTGCTTTCCCGTGTAGAACGACTGCTCTCGCTTGGTTGTTCTGTCGATGAATTGGTCGACAATCACTGTGTTGCCTGGTCTACACTCCTCTTTAAGTGAACCGGCAGATGAAGGCGCAAATATCCTTTGCACGCCGAGTTTCTTCAGCGCATAAATGTTGGCACGTGAGTTAATGTCAGTTGGCCTAATCGTGTGTTTCCTTCCATGGCGCGGTATGAACGCAACTTTTCTACCTCTGAGTTCTCCTATAGATATTGCATCAGAGGGCGCTCCGTATGGTGTGCGCAGTCGTATTTCTTTGATGTTTGTGAGAAGTGTTGGGTCGTAGATGCCGGTTCCGCCGATTATGCCGATTTCAGCTTGCATGTTGGATTTCTACTGAAAGGTTTTGCTAATAAGAATAACGGACTGCATTACTAATCAAGTGTTCTGAAACTTCACGAGCCTTCGATAACAACTCTGCTTGAAAGATTCTGTGAATCCAGTATCGACTCAGCTTGAAGAGTCAACAGGCTAGTCTTTTCTAAGTGACAGCGCTGAGTTTTTTCTTTCCTCGAAAACCAACGTTGTGTAAGTGTCCATGACATCATCCGAATCATACAGCCTTAAGAGGAACGAATTGTACTCTGATACGCCTTTCACCCTGACCGTGGCGAGCAAGCCGTATTCCTCGCCTGTTCGATAAAGGTCAAATATCTCAGGCATCGAAGCCAGAAACTCTCGTGCAACCATGTCGTACACGTTGGGATTGACCTTGATTCTGACGATGAATTTTGCTTTCAGTCCGAGTTTGGAATAATCTGTTCTTAATGTATGCCCAAGGATTATGCCTCTCTTCTCTAAACGTGATAATCTATTGAAGACTGCAGGTTGAGAAATGTCGACACCAGAATCGCTTAGCTGCTTGCTTAGCTCAACTGTTGAAAGAGGCAGCGGCGACTTCACGTATCGGGCTTGATTGAGGAGGATTTCAAGAAGCTTCAGATCAACGTCGTCAATTTTAAAGGATTCTCGCCCACTAGTCTGAAATGCAATTCCCGATTCCTTGAAGGTTCGTATAGCGTTTACAACTCTGTACTTCTTGAAATAGCTTCTGCCCATGGCGTCATCCACTTTTTTCAAGACTCTGCCAAAATGCTCATCATCAACAAACCTGAACCTGCCAAGAAGCGAAAACTCGCCTGAAATACCATCTAAAAGATCGCAGGAAGCTGTTCTTTCAAGCATTTTCGCAAGCCAAGGCTCACGTGGATTTGTTTTTAACTCAAAAAAAACCGTTCGGTTAATACCCGCGCGCACAGGATCCACAACAACGGTCGGTCCGAATATGACGCCTTCCTCAAAAGCCCTCTTAATTCTGTCTCTGACAGTAAAGCGTGACAAGCCCGTTTTCTCGCCGATTTCCGTGAGCGATGTTCGACTGTCTCTCTGGAGAATCTCTAAGATGCTCAGGTCGTATTCATCCATCTGTAATTCCACGCATTTTTGAATAAATTGTTGCTAATGGCTTCATGAGCGATCAATCTATAAGCAAATGTGAAAAGATATAAATATTTCGTGACCGCATCTGAAAAACAAGGTGAGACGCGTAATGGAATTCAAAGTTAAAGATTTGTCGCTGGCTGAACAGGGCGATCTGCTTGTGGAGTGGGCTTCAGCACACATGCCAGTCCTAAGTCAGATAAGACAAAGGTTTGAAAAAACGAAGCCCTTGAAGGGCGCTGTGCTGGGCGCTTGTCTCCATGTCACTAAGGAGACAGCAGTTCTTGTCCAAGCGCTAAATGCTGGCGGAGCTAAGGTTGCATTGTGCGGTTCCAACCCTCTCTCCACCCAGGATGAGGTTGCAGCAGCCTTGGCAAGAATGGGCGTCCACGTTTACGCTTGGCGGGGAGAAACCACAGACGAATACTATTGGTGTGTCAACAAAGTCATCGATCACAAGCCTGTAGTCACGTTAGACGATGGCGCTGATCTTGTAGGCACATTGCATTCTAAGCGCACAGAGGCCTTGAAGAGTGTCAAAGGAGGCACCGAAGAGACAACCACAGGCGTCGTGCGATTAAGAGCAATGGAACAAGCTAAAGCACTCAAGTATCCCATCATAGCCGTGAACGACGCGTACACAAAATATCTTTTCGACAACCGCTACGGCACAGGTCAAAGCACGATAGACGGCATACTTCGCGCCACAAACGTGTTGCTGGCGGGCAAGAACTTCGTGGTCTGCGGTTACGGTTGGGGAGGACGCGGCTTAGCCACACGTGCCAGAGGCATGGGTGCACACGTAATAGTTACCGAAGTCAACCCCGTAAGGGCGCTGGAAGCAGTCATGGATGGCTTCCAAGTGATGTCTCTGCACGAAGCCGCTGGCAAAGGAGACCTATTCGTTACGGTCACCGGAGACACCAGCGTCATCAGAAAAGAACACATGGTTAAGATGAAAGATGGCGCCGCACTCGCCAACAGTGGGCACTTTAACGTGGAAATCAAGATTTCAGACCTCGAAAGCCTAGCTGCCTCCAAACGGACGCTTCGTCCAAACCTTGAAGAATATCGGTTGAAAAACGGCAGGAAACTGTATCTGCTGGCTGAAGGGCGATTAGTTAATCTTGCCTCAGCTGAGGGGCATCCTTCAGAAGTGATGGACATGTCCTTTGCAAATCAAGCTCTGTGTGTGGAATACCTGATGAAGGCAACGAAACTTGAATCCAAAGTGTATAACGTGCCCAAGGAAATCGACGACACGGTAGCAGCATTGAAGCTGAAGTCCATGAACATAAGAATCGACAGACTTACGCAAGAACAAAGAAAGTACATTGCTTCGTGGGAAGAAGGAACCATCTGACCTCGACAACAAACCTTATAATTGGGTTGTTTTCTAAACATGGCTAAATTGGTGGTGAAAAATGGTGAGCAAAGATCAAGCGATAGGCGGATTAATCTTTATTGTTTGCATCGTCCTCATAATTGGATACATCGCAGGCTTGTTCTTCTACGATCCGTACATCAAGAACGTCATTAACGTAGGAAGCCTTGCTGGAGTTAGATATTGGCTTGTTGCGATTCCCGTGCTTGTTGCCTTTGTTGCTGTGTTGGGCATCGGCGCTTGGATCGGATGGACTATGGCAACAACTCCGCCTCCGAAACCTATCGAAGAAATAGAAGCCGAAGAGAAGAAGGAAGAGGAAAAAGCAGAAGCGGAAGAAAAGGCGGCAGAGAAAAAGAAGTAATGACAAGCGAAATCCGCCTTTCCCGTAATTTTCATTACTGGACTTGAGGCAGTGGTGGCTCTTAGTTGAGGGATGTCAAGGGTCTAGTCCTGTGCGGCGGACCTGGCACCCGACTGCGTCCAATCACCTACTATTTCACAAAGGCTTTGATTCCCATAGGGTTGAAGCAGAAACCTTTACTGGAATACGTTGTCCGCTTGCTCAAGTTTCACGGCATCGCCGACTTGGCTTTTCTAGTAGATTACAAGGCGGAGCAAATCGTGAATTATTTCGATGAAGGCTCAAGGTTTGGCGTCAGAATCTCCTACGTGAAGGATACGCCTGACCGCAGGGGTACAGCAGGTTCAGTGCTGAATGCCTTCAAGGAAGGATTTGTAGGCACGGAGGACACGTTGCTTGTTTACTACGGGGATATTGTCACCACAATGAACCTGAAGAAACTGCTTGACTTTCACAGGCGCAAACAGGCAGTGGCGACAGTTGCCTTGGCATCGGGTTTCACAGTGAGAGTGGGCTTAGCCGATCTTGACAAAGACAACAGAGTCTTAGGATTTATGGAAAAGCCGAAGTTAGAGAAACCTGTAAGCATCGGAATCATGGTGCTCGAAGGCGAAACACTCAAGGATATTGAAAGTTTGTTTCCCAAGAAACGCGGAGTCGACCTCATGGGAGACGTAGTGCCCCACCTTGTTCAGAAAGGTAAACCTGTTTACGGCTATTTGTCCGACGCATTCTGGTACGATGTGGGCAGCACCGAGGCGTACGAGAAACTAGACCATCAGTTTGTGGAGAAGTCATTGGCGTTTCTCTTCACACAATGAAGCTTGCTTCTGTTTAGTTGTTTAAAGGTTAATAGTCAAAAATCTTATTTGTGGTTGTGGAAGCCCAGTTATGCCCACAGCCAGTCTAGCTTTGCCTTTTGCTGGTTCGGTTGAAGAGCGGGAAAAAGCTTTCACATCAAGTATGGAAATCGCAGCGATATTTCTCTTAGCCGAGGCAAGGCGGCGAAAACGAGGAGCCTTCAGGGCTACTTCAGCCAAGATATCTTTTGTGTCTAAGCTTCATTATCCTCTTTGGGCTGTTCCGTGGAGCAATCAGTCATTAGTAGTCGATGGTTTGAGGATGTCTTCTTCCACAATCGTCAAGCAACGGTTGCCCAACGTTACAGCGTTCATTGAAGATGTTGAGCGTGGAGCCTCGGTTAGAGAGTTGTTTCGAGGCGCAGTTGAAAAGCATATGGCAACGTTCAGCGACTTTGCTGAAAAAGTCAACATTGAGCTCGACGCCGTCATAACTAACCATGCTCTATTGTCAGCTGTTTCCGATCATGTCAGAGAAGCCTTGTCAGCAAAGTCATATGAGAACTCGCCTATTGTCTTGGTTACGCCTGAACTTGACGTGAAAATGGCGACTGAAGTTGCTAAGCAAGTACAAGACCTTCAGAAGCAGGGTCAATCTGAGATAGCTAGCTTGGAATGTGCGAGGAATCTGTTGATAGAAACAACGAGTCTGCATGAGCAGATGATTCTCAAAGAAGCCACTGTCACAAGAGACGGTTACGACGCGCAAATCACCCAAATGAGACCCGCTGTGGAAAAGAAAACAGATCAGCTGCTCAAGGAGCGAGACGCTCGAATGGCTAAGATGAACAGGATTGCGGAGAATGAATTAAAGGCGAAGGAAAGAGAGAAGGAAAGGCGCGAGCGCGAACTGCAAAAACTGGAACTTGGCATAGCTGATTTCGTGAAGAAACGCGAGGCTCGCAGACGGAAACACGACAAAATAGGAGAAGCCCACTGGGAGCATCGTATTCGAACCAACGAAAACAAGATTGACGAACTAAAGGCGAAGATACGAGCCCTGGCAGAATTTATGGAGAAGACCGGCGAGCAGAATGAAGCTGACGCTGAGAAAGCTAGGCAAGGCTATCAGTGGGTGATTGACAATGAAAGGCGGAGGCTAACTGATCTCGAGTTTCAGAGGGATGACGCTGTGGGAGTCAAGCAAAGGGAAATTGAGACGCTGAAGCTCGCGACTAACAGAATCGCAGAGCAGATTGAAGAACTGGCTGCTAGGAAAAAGGAGGAAGCAGAGGAGCTGACGCGTCTAGGCATCCCGTCGCAGTTTGATGACGCTACCTTGCTCTGTTTACCACTGTACGTCGTAGGTTATCGAATTGGAGATGAAACTCAGTTTCACGTTTTCCCACCGGTCAAAGTGATGAGCCCAGAAGGCGTTGTGGCAGCGATTCGAAAGAAGCTTGGGGGTCTTCGAGCAGCTTCTAAAGTTAAGTTGTTCTTAAAGCCTAGATCCAAAGCGCTGAGCAAGATGCTTGACTTAGCTTTGAAGGAAAAGATGAAGTCAGACCAAACCTTCAACAAAAACTTGAGTGAAACAGCGATTTCAAATGATGTCGTTCTCAAAGACAGCTTTAAGGAGCTATTAACGCGAGGAGTGTCTGAATTGAAGGCGGAGGGCTGGATAACCCAGAGAGAAGAAGACCTCATCAAAGCGTACATGTAGAGGCGGCGGGCGAAGTGGCAGTTGAAGACAAAGTCATTGAACGAAAAATCCTGCTGAAACGCTGTTTTCCACGTCATCAACTCTTTGAAATAGGTCGAGAGCTTGCGCTTCCATTTTTTGACCGCGTTGAACATGCTTGGAGCATTGACGAAGATCAAGCCGCTTTTGAAATCGCAATTGCGATAAATGAAGCCCAGATCAAAGAGGTTTTTGAACGCCACAAGCCACGTGAATGGGTTGTGTTTAGAGGCAAACACTACACGTTTGAAGACAACGCTCTACTGCTTGAAGGCTCTTGGAAAACGATTGAGAGCAACCTGCGGCAAGCAAGGAAGAAACACGGCAAAAACGGATTAGAAGTCTTGAAAGCTTTCTTAAAATCAGGCAAGGGCTGCGGATTACAAGATATAGCCGCACGCCTAGAGCCCAGCGTCGATGCTGAGCCTTTAGTTTCTGAGCTTGAACAGCTGAAGATTCTCGCAGTCTCGTATCAAGGCGATGGTTACAGGGAGTGGAAGATTCCTGAGGAAATCTCGCCGTTGATTCAAGCCGAGTTGGGCATGGCTGCTCCTGAGCCATCGTCAGCCAGAAACGCCGCTGCTCAGACCACGCTGGTCTCACCTGATTTGGCTGAGGTTGACTATGTGGCTCTGGAAAGACAAGAGATCGAAAAGATGGATGCTGAGCTAAACCAGTTTTTGGGCAGTGTCTTGAAGTCTCGCCTTGATCTTGCTACTCGTTTTGGCAAAACGTTCTCAGTCGCAGCCTTGGCTGAGTATTTGCTGAAGTTGTTTGGTCCGGTTCTTTACTTTGATAGTCTTCTCAGCATCTCTCAGCAGTATGGGTTGGCTGATGTGGACATCGTTCACGAACAGGGTAGGACTGGCATGCGCACGGGCTGGAACCTCTCGTTGTTCGGTGAGCCTGGCACGGGCAAGAGCTTTTCTACACGAGACATGATTTTGGGCAAGCTGGATGCAAAGGTTTTTCCGCACGGTGTTCCTGGTCGCAATCGTTATGCAGGCGGTATCACTCCTGCTCGTTTTATAAGGATCGGCCAAGCCTACGCGGGTCGGACCTTCAATTTCATTGTGCCTGAGTTTAATGATTGGTTCAAGTATAGAGGTATGGTTGAACCGTTGAAATTGGCGATGGAACGCGGCGAAATCAAGTATGAACTGCACCGTGAAGTCATAGGACCATACAAGTTCAACAATTTCTTCAGCGTCAATTATAATGTGGCAACGTACGGTAGAGGTTACGAGGTAACGGTTCAGGATCCGAATTTCAACGCCATAGAAGACCGCATGCTCTGCAGGCTGCACAGACTCACTAAACAGCGGTTCGTTGAGATTGCGCAGAGTCAGATGAGGTTAGCGTTTGGCGAAATCGACATTGAAAAAGGCGCCAGACAAATTCGCGATCATGTTGCACTTGTCTACGCTATCGAGACAAAGCATCCGCTTGTTGCGTCAAGATTTACTCCAAAGCCTGTTTTGATTACGCCCGGAGCCTACGAAATGATTGAGAAGGCTCGCAACGCCATTCTGGAGCAGATTCCAAGGGAGTTTGTGACTTTTTCAGCGCGTTTAGAGGACAGAGCCATACGATTTGCATGTGCAGCATCATTGCTCAACTACTTTCAGTCCAGTTCTGAGTATGTTTCAATCAGTGAAGACGCGTTAAAGTACGCCGTTCAATTGTATGTTGAGGAAGCGTCGGTGCGCTCTCGACAAGAATTCAAGCCAGAAGAAGTTCTAGCTAAAGTCTTCCAACCTTGAGAATATCTGCGTCCCGTTCAGAAGTCACTGTTTCTTGAGTGCGTGCTTAATCGTTGTTTCTCTCTCGATGTGTCTCAGCTTGAATTTGTCGCCACAGATTGGACACGCCAGTGTTTGACCTGAATCGATTTCTGTTTTCCTCTTTATTGGCTTCAGTTTCTCTTGCTGTTGAATTGCTCCAAGCCTTTGTTCTGGCGTTATGGTTGACAGAGTCCATGCCCGTTCAAGTAGAAAGAGGGCTATCATGGCTTTATCATCTTCAGCCTCGGTCAAGGTGACCCAGTGTTTGCCAGGCGCTTTTTTGCCTGTTGCGTCCTCATAGGGCTTCGTTTCATAGTTCTCGCGAATGACCGCTGGAACGTCATCTAACAAGTATGCGACTTTCCTTGATATTCGATCGTCTTCGTCCGCCTGAGACATGGATATGATGTCGTAGAGCCAGCCCTCTCTTCGGCTTGGTTGAAACAACATAGTATTGCCCTCAAGTTGAGCAAAGCGCGTGCCCGGCGGACACTTGACAGCTTTAACCATAACTTTTCCAAGTTCGCTGTCCCGGCATGTCTTAAAAAGCCAATCTCCAGTGAGGAAATCGCGAATGCGGTAGAAACAGACTTTTCCGTGTCTGAGTTGCCGCAGACTCATGTCGTACCATGCGTCGCTGGGTCGCTCTTCGATTCTAGTGATTCTAATTTTCTTCAGGTGGTTCATTGCGTTTGACCTTCCGCCACGATAGCTTCTTAGTCATATCAACGCAAGGCTCTTATTCTCACTTTCCTCTATTTTGACGCAGAACAGGCGGCTTATTCCTAATGTCTCAGACAAGAACGCGTCTTCTGGGGCTTTTCTACATAGCTGAAGGCGTTCTGCTTCTATCATACTCGGCTTGGCAGTTGTGGATAGAACCATTGGAGTTCTTTCGCGCTCCTCCACTCCTTGAGGTTCTAGCCACTATTTTCATATCCTTGATGTTTGTGGCTGGAATTTTCTACATTTCCCGTGCTCTAGGCATCATTAAAGACATATTCAAGTTCAGAAGTCTAGACATCACTGTGTCTGCGCTTTCTGTACCGTTATGGCTTTTCCCAGCGCTAGTTTCCATTGGCAACGCCAACACGTACCTGACATCGCCCTACATTCCTGCTGAATTGCGACCTTTCGGTTGGTATTACGCCAAAATGGCGCTTCTTTTCATTATGATAGGTGTCTTCAACATGCTGTCCCTGTACCTATCCATCTTTCTTCTCAGAGCCACATCAGGCTCTAAGCGTCTGGAGAATCTCAGTTGAAGCCTTTTGAACTCTTCTGGCTCAAAATGGCTTCCAAGGTTGGAGACTAAACGGTCTTGCTGTAGTGTAGTATTGTTTTCGGCGTTGCCCTATTGCGAGGTCAATGAATTCGGGCAATACAAAGCTGGCAAACTCTGAGGAGGGAGAGCCCCAACGGAGGCCTACACAGGTTGGGTCTACATAAACGTATAACTTCATGTTGTTCATGTAGTACTCTGCTTCTTTCGGTCTCCCATATCTTGGCTTGTCAGAAATCTTGAAAGGCCACAACTTGCACGCCATCGGCTTCATGTGTTGCAGCGAGCATAGCCAGCCGCCGTAATAGTTTTGTAGGAACACGCAGGTGCCGTCGGTTTTGCGCCTGAGGTAAAGTCTGCTCAAACCTGGTATTGTGTAGTCTACGCCGTAGGTTTTCACTATGTTCATCCATTCAGGAAAATCCAAGACTACGTCGAAGCCTTTGCAGCACAAGCCGCAGGAGTTGCAGTTCCAGGATTCCACGTATTGCCAAGGGATAGGCAACATAGCCAAAGTCAAAACTAAAATTCAGACAACAGACTCTTATAAGCCTAACTTAATCGAAGCTTGCTGCTCATGTTTTCTTCAGGATTTGAGTTCGCAGAATGTTCTCTATTCTGGGCAGTACCCAGAAGCATTTTGAAACTCCGTCTTCGACGATATTGACGTACATGTGTGCGCTGCCCTCAATAGTATTGTTTCGCAAGAATTGATATACCCTTTGTTTCTCACTCTGATATATGTTCGCTTTGAGACATTTTCAAATGAGACGTGCAGGGGGCGGAGTTACCAACAGAGAATGAGGTGTTGGACGAGCCGTGTCTTCTTTTCCTACATCTCAGATTTCCGTGCTTGTCACATTAGCTTGCGCATAGATGTCTCTGTAATCCAAGATATGAGTTGATATTTCAACACTTTCTGCTGGGACATCGGCAACGAACGATCCTAGATACGTGCCATTGCCATAGTCTCGAAGTATGTAGCCGTTGGCTTCGTCAGGAATCAGCCAGCTGCTTGAAACCCTGTAGTAAATCGTGATTTGTTCTGCTAACGCGGGCTCCGCCTCGTTCTGTATGCTTATGGTTACATTCACCTGCCTCGAATCTCCGCCTAACTTTTGATTAGTGCTTGCAATCAACAGAGTTGTTGTGATGTTAATGACAAACGATTGGTCAACTTCTGCTTCAAGACCTGTAAGTTTATGTGTGAAGTTGGAGTAAGATGACGAGACTCCGTAACCGTTCGCTCCCCAACCGAGCCAAATACCTGACGAATATGGTGCAGCGTCTCTAAGAGTATAGTCAAGAATACTCTTTCCATACAAGTACTGATCTTCGACCAGAGAAGCCCACTCTTCCAGATTCAGTTCGAGCGTGCCGCTTGCTCCTCCATTTGAAACGTTGCCAAGAGAACTTGTTACAACGTTTCTGGAGCCCAATTGAACGCTTAGTATGAAATCGTTCACGGAGTCTGGTTCAGTTTCGCTCAATGTCCTGCCAACCTCTAGAATGTAAAGCTGTGCAGACAACAGAAGTGACGCTATTATGAAAGCAGCGATCAGAACAATCTGACCCGAGTTCCTTCTCTGTCTCATTTTCTTGTGCCTCCTAGCCTGTCCAAGCCAGCTGCAAACGAACGACAAAAAACTGAACCGTTTGGCTTCGGGTCGCACAAAGGTGTTGAACCGAGACAGCTTCACGCCCTAGCAGGTTAGAGTTCTGAATGACCTCTGGGTTTACTTGTTGCCCCAATTCATCGTATACTGTGAGGTTAAAGGAAACGCCAATAGGTAACAGAATGTCCAGCGCAGTCTTTATGCTGGTCCAGTTTTGTTGAATGATTAGGTTTCCAAGTGTGCCATCAGTGTCAAGTTTCATCAGAGCCTGTGCGCCCATGCTTGCCAAGGAATTTTGTTTCGAGAGATCAGGCGAGGATGGAAATGTCATTGAGACAAGCACTGCCGAGAAGACGACAGCTATAGCTAGAAAAGACTCGATGATTCTGATCTGTCCTTTCCGATCAAACATTGTCCGCCACGCCTCCCCACTTCGTGACAACTTCGTAGAGGGCTGAGCCTATGGTAACTGTGTGGCTGCACACGGCTATTCTTGACCCAGCTGTGCTCTCACTGAAACCCGCTCCAACCTGAAGAGGCACCTGTGGATAAGTCACCCACTCCGCAAAAGACGCCGAGCCGTTAACTCCTGTCAGCACCATAACCATTGGACTCGCATCGAGAAGACGAGGAACGCTGTACTCAACTGTCTGCACGCCCTGCGTCTTCACGTTCAGACTAAAATTGTAGTTGAACGTGAACATTTGCGCCTCTGAGACTTCTACACTGGAATACCTTAGAGATGCATTCAAAACATAGTCTAAAGGGTTGAGCTGTGTGAAAGTTCGATTCGGCAAAGGGCTTTGCGCGTTGTGACCAAAGGAGTACATGCCCAGAGAAACGATGTCATGATTAACCGTCGCCTGAGCAAAAACTAGGAGCAACGCTGTTCCACTGATTGAGTTTGGAATCCCTACCTCGAACGTGGCAACACCGTTTGATGATGTAGAACATGCGGTTTCATTAACAAAATCCTGCACTACTACATAGTTGCTCAAAGCGGCTGAAACAGGCATCCCTGATTTCGCGGCAGTAACCCTAAACTCGTAGACTCTTAGACCTCCTAGAGTCGCGTTCGAGATCATATCAATTGACAGCTGAAAAAGCGTTTTCACTTCGATCTGAAAAGACACATCTTTCACTCCAAAAGCTTGCCACAAATCAGAATAGTCAATCGAGTACGCGTTCTCGCCGTTTAATCGTGTCACTTTGTCAATATCAAGATCGTATGGTTGTAGCGCGTCAGCTTTAGCTAACCCGAAACTGCTGGGTACGGTACCTGCAAGCTGTCCCCAGTTGGCTGGTGTTCCCGTAGTTAGAAGGAGATGTGAAGCCAGAGGTTGGAAGCGGTCAGCGTCATCTCTGTGAGCCAAATCGGTTAGGTAGGGCGCCATCAACTTAGACGTACCAGCCATAGCTGAAAGAGCTAAAAGTATCATGACTGAGCTTGCGAGGAAAGTGTCGATAGATGAAGATGGCAGTTGAATTCCTCTCCTACAACGATGAACCCAACGTGAACAAGCCTGCCAACAGATTCTGAGACAGCATCAAAGACGTGTAGGCTGTAGCCGCTAACATCGCTGAATACTTGAAGCCTGCTGCAAACGTGCCCTCGTTGATCTTGCCTATAAAAAAGCCTGACATCCATGTTTGAAATATGATGCCTATTGAAAACAGTGTGATCTGAAGTTGCATGAGGTCGAATGAAGCCTTAGCCATGCCTGGAAGCGAAATCTGCGCCAGCACGTAGATTGTCAAGGCAACAATCGTTGTGGTCAAAGCTATTAGCACGCTCCATATGAAGGCTAAGATAATGTAGGGCTTCAGCAACGAGCGTTTGTTTGTCTCTATGTCCTTGTTCTTCTCCGAGTATTCAGCTAGTATCTCTAAAGCGTTTGTCGAGCCGCCTCCGATCTCGATTGTTTCGATTAGTATAAAGAAGTGAACTAGCGCAGGCCAGCTTTGAATCCGCTTTCTGATATTCGCAAAGATTTTCTTTAAGCCCACGCCCCATTCTATTTGGCTTCTGATGCTTTCCAGCAATCCTGAAAAGCCTCCATAGCCCTTTCTCTTTGATGCGTGAATGATGCTCTTCTCGGGGGATAACCCGATTTTTCTAGCTTCAGTCACATCACGCAGAAAGCTCGGCATGGAATCTTCGGCTGCGAAATTTTCGACTGCAAGCTTACGATAAGCGATGGCTGAAGGCACAGAAACCACAGTCAAACAGATCGTCACTACTAGGGGCAGCCTGCTAGGTTCAGCTACAAACTGCAGTTGAGGCACAAACTTGACGAGCACAGCAAAGACCGAAATGGCAACTGCTGGAACTATGAACTTGCGATAAACTGAACCGAGTGTTATGAGTGTGCTCTTGCGCGCTGTCTGCGCAAACAACATGAACACTACGGAGATCGACGGCATTATCAAGAAAATCAACACATACACAAAAGGATCCGGACTCCTAGCTCTCATAAGCCCCGAATGCATCACTTCGAAAATCTGCGTCGAAGAAATCACGACGTACAATATGTATGTGCACAAGGTCACAATCATCATGACAGCGTAAGCTTCAACCAACGTGCCTAGCTTCTCAACAGAGCGGAGTGCGGCAGCGCTTTGAACCTCCAGAATCGAACGCAACTTGCTCCTAAGAAAACTAACAGTGCTGCCGCCACTTCTAACCGAAGAAGCAAACCCAGCCAGAAAGTCGCGGTAAACTTTAGAACCGGTTTTTTCTGCTTTTTTCTGCATCACAGTCAGGGGATCATAGCCTAAGACTTCAACCTGCCTAACCATGTCCTCAGCGTCTGTCTGGATTTTCGGCAACAAATGGGCATTGCGCATTTTTTTCCAGCTTTCATAAAGTGTGACGCCGCTTGCAGCTAAGGTTGTAAACATCATGACGGCGAAGGGCAATTCTCGGTCGATTTCGTCAGGAGAGTTTTCTCCTGAGAGAAAACTGAGCATCCAACCGAAGATTCTGCCCACGCCTGGTGGTTTCAGCAAAATGGCGTCACCGCTTGAGGTTTCTGAATGATTCGGTTTGCAGCACGCTTGGGCTGTGGTAATACTTGCTTAGAACGTTGTTCACGCTTCTGTGGTCTCTGACGTTGTGTTCCACCATGTTTTGCAGCACTTTTTTGCGGTACTCAAACTCTGCCATCAAACGCTCGAAGGGTATGTCCATCTTTCTAGCGAGGCGTTTTAGCAGAATGCTTTCCTCAATCCGTTCTTGGAAAATGTCTGATGAAGCGTTCCAGCCGAACACGTCAACGATTTGATTAGCATCTTTCACCTCAGAGACTTGCACAAACTTGCGGCTTGACACTTTCTTACCCGTTTCTAGAAATGCT